>WBZN01000208.1_pt1 | contig 75099 bp, 70 predicted proteins | sample 5204281 | NCBI WGS metagenome assembly WBZN01 (sample SAMN12344347, study PRJNA552823) | activated sludge metagenome | biome: Activated sludge suspended growth; feature: Nitrification reactor; material: Wastewater; isolation source: activated sludge from nitrification reactor of wastewater... | reverse complement strand
CTGCGTGATGTGGCCTTTGACGGCGAGGGCGCCAGAGCGAACGAAATCGATCTTCGCTTTGCCGACCGCGTCATTGTTCGGGGAAGGGGGTGAGCCGAGTGTCTAAGCGGGATCATATCCTGGTCGGCCTTGATATCGGAACGACCAAGATTTGCGCCATTGTCGCCGAAGTGCCGGAGGAGGGCCCGCTGAACATCATCGGCGTCGGCTCCTGTCCTTCGCGCGGCCTCCGCAAGGGTGTCGTGGTCAATATCGAGAGCACCGTAGAATCGATCAAAAAAGCGGTCGAGGAAGCGGAGCTCATGGCGGCCGTGCAGATCAATTCGGTGTACACCGGAATTGCGGGCAGCCACATTTCTGGAGAGAACCTCAAGGGCGTTGTGGCGCTCAAGAAACAGGAGGTCACGCGGGATGACATCAGCCGTGCGGTGGAGAGCGCGCGCACACTGGCCGTCATTCCTCATGAGCGGCGCATTCTGCATGTGTTGCCGCGCGAGTTCATGGTCGACGATCAAGAAGGGGTGCGGGAGCCGCTGGGCATGTCAGGCAACCGGCTTGAGGTCAATGTGCATGTCATCACCGGCGCGGTGACCTCGGCCCAGAACATCATCAAGAGCGTCAACCGGGCAGGCCTCGACGTGGTCGACATCATCCTGCAGCCGCTGGCCTCGAGCGAAGCGGTGTTGAGCGCCGAGGAACGCGAGCTGGGCGTCGCCATGGTGGACTTGGGCGGCGGAACCACCGACCTCGCCATTTTCCTCGACGGCAGCATCCGGCATACGGCGGTCCTTCCGATTGGCGGACAGAATCTGACGAAAGATCTCGCCATTGGCTTGCTGACGTCGCAAACCGACGCGGAAAAAATCAAAGTGCAACATGGCATCGCCCGCACCGAGCTGGTCCACGGCCATCAGATGGTCGAGGTGCCATCGGTCGGCGACCGACCGCCACGGCAATTTACCCGCCGCGACATTGCGGAAATTCTGGAACCGCGCGTCGAAGAAATGTTCGACCTCGTCAAACGCGAAATCGTGCGGGCCGGGTATGAAGGCATGCTCGGCGCCGGGGTCGTGATTACGGGCGGAACCTCGCTCTTGGAAGGCATGCCGGATGCGGCGGAACGCGGGCTGAATCTGCCGGCTCGCCGAGGGGCGCCGACCGGTATCGGTGGATTACGGGATATTGTCAGCAACCCGATGCATGCGACCGGCGTCGGGCTGTTACTCCACGCGCGTCAACATGCCGACAACTTGGAGGCTGCCGGCATTCGTCACGGCAAAGGCTTGGGGAAAGTGTTCGATCGCATGCGATCGTGGATGTTCGAATTTTTCTAACTGTTGCGGACGGCTTCAGACCATCCGCGCCATCGTGAAGGGAGGTGCCACAATGTTTTCATTTCAAGAGGAGCCGCAATCGCCCGTTCGCATCAAAGTGATCGGGGTCGGAGGCGCAGGGTGCAACGCCGTTAACACGATGATCACCGGCGGACTCTGCCGGGTCGACTTTGTCGCGGCGAATACGGACGTGCAGGCGCTCGATCGGTCGCAGGCGTCCTATAAGATTCAGATCGGCCCGGAGCGGACGCGCGGTCTGGGCGCGGGTGCGAAGCCTGAGGTCGGTCGCGATGCGGCCCTCGAAAGTAAGGATGAGATCCGCGAGAGTCTGGTCGGTGCGGACATGGTATTCGTCACCGCCGGCATGGGTGGCGGCACCGGCACCGGCGCCGCTCCAATCGTGGCGAGCATCGCGCGGGAACTGGGCATTCTGACCGTCGCCGTCGTGACGAAGCCCTTCCAATACGAAGGACATCGACGAATGAGCCACGCCGAGGAAGGCATTCGCGATCTCGGCCGGCATGTCGATACGCTGCTGATCATCCCGAATCAACGGTTGTTGGGCATTGTGGATAAGGCAACGCCGTTGTTGGATGCGTTCAAGGTGGCCGACGATGTCTTGCGCCAAGCCATTCAGGGCATTGCCGACGTCATCACCACCACGGGACTCGTGAACGTCGATTTTGCCGATGTGCGGACCATCATGGCGCACACGGGACGCGCCGTGATGGGCATGGGGATCGGGCGCGGCGCCAACCGGGCGCAGGAAGCCGCCCAAAAGGCGATTTGCAGCCCGCTCTTGGAAGAAGGCAGCGTGGAAGGCGCTCGCGGCGTATTGCTGAACATTACCGGTGGCCCGAATATGTCGCTGCATGAAGTGGAAGAAGCGGCGTCGATTGTGCAACATGCGGCGGATGCCGAAGCGAACATCATCGTCGGGCAGGTCATCAACCCGGAGATCGGCGATGACTTTATTGTGACAGTCATTGCGACGGGATTCGAGCGAGAAGAGCAACCGGCCGCGCGACCGGCGGCTGCCGCAGAGCGACCTGCCGCAAGAACCTCCAACGGACGTCCTGCGCAACAGGTGCTGACCGGCGTCCATGCGGCAGGATCAGATCGGCCCATCAAGGACATCGATCGGCCGACCTTCCTCCGGCGCATGGGTGAGACGCGGGAAGCGGTGGAACGGATCGCAGTCGTCGGCGATGATGAGTGGGATGTGCCCACCTTCCTGCGCAAGCAGGCCGATTGAGGCGAGTCAGGCCCGGAACGTGTAAGGTCGAAAGAAACAATGGCGCCTGAGGTCATTACCCTTTCCTCGTTTGCAACCCATGCCGACGGGGCAGAACATTTTTTCGGCACCCGGCTGTCCACCGTGCCGGTCACGCCGGGACGCGCCTCTGCGCATGGGGCGGAACGGCAGGGTCACAGGGCTGCGGTGATCCTTTCCGTCAAGCAGGTGCACGGGACCGACGCCTTAGTGGTGGATCGACCGGTCGAGCAGGGCGAGATGTTCGAAGGGGGCTGGGATGCCCTGGTCACCAATCAGCCCGGACTGATGGTCACCGTGCGGACGGCCGACTGCGTGCCTGTGCTCTTGCATGATCCGGTGCGGGGGGTGGTGGCTGCCATCCATGCAGGATGGCGGGGCGCCGTGGCCGGCATTGTGCCGAAGACCGTAGCCTTGCTCGCCAGCCGGTTCGGGGCACGCGTCCAGGATGTGCGAATGGCCATCGGGCCCTCCGCCGGTGCCTGTTGTTATGAGGTGGACGAGCCGGTTCTGACGCGACTCCGCGACGTGTTTCATGAATGGCATTCTGTCGTATCGCCGGTGGATGCGCAGAAAGCGCATTTGGATTTGCGCGCCTTCGTGCGACGCCAAGCGCTGCGTGAAGGGTTGGAGGCAGAGCGGATCGCCTCGGTCGATGCCTGCACCATCTGCCAACCGGATGTCTTTTATAGCTACCGTCGGGAAGGGGTCGTGAAAGCCACGATGGTGAGCGGGATTGCCCTCTTGCCCTGACGCTAAGTCTCAAGTCGGCGGGCGCGGGGACTAATCTCTACGCCTCTCATGTATCCGAAGAGCTTGCGGCACAGGCGGGATCCGGAAGGCAGCAGGATGGATGCAGAGCTGGGGACAATCGCCGGCCGGGTTCGAGCGGTGTTCGAGGAGATTCACCGCGCGGCGGTCCGTGCGGGACGTGCTCCGGACACGGTACGGCTGCTGGCGGCCTCCAAAACGGTCACCGTCGAACGGTTGCGGGAAGCCGTGGATGCCGGCATTCGACATCTGGGTGAAAACCGCCTGCAGGAGGCGCTCCCTAAAATCGAGGCGCTGGATCGTGAAGGGGTCGTCTGGCATTTTATCGGCACTTTGCAACGACGAAAAGTGAAGTCGGTCGTCGGGCGGTTCGAGACCATTCATTCTGTCGACAGCCTCGCCCTGGCGGAAGAGATCAATCGTCAGGCCAGGGCCGCGGGGCTGAGGCAACGGGTTCTGCTAGAGGTGAATCTTGGAGCAGAATCCAGCAAAGGCGGTTTTGCTCCGGCAGCATTGGCCGCAGACCTACCCGCTCTGAGCCAATTCGACCGGTTGGATATTCGGGGTCTCATGGCGATTCCTCCGCCCATGCCGACGGCGGAGGATGCGCGTCCATACTTCCGGCAGCTCCGGGAACTCGCTCAGGCATTGACAGTGCAGGGCTGCCGGAACATTAATATGCAGGAACTGTCGATGGGCATGTCCCATGACTACGCCGTCGCCGTCGAAGAAGGCGCGACGTACGTGAGAGTCGGGACCGCAATTTTCGGGGCACGGAGTGAGCCGCATCATGATCACACGTAAGATCGCCGTTCTTGGCGGCGGACAGATGGCTGAGGCGTTGATAGGCGGCCTGCTGGCCTCGAAGGTCAGCGAGCCCAGTTTGATCTGCGCCACAGACCCGGTTTCGGCCCGGCGGGATCTCCTGCAGTCGCGCTTTGGCATTCAGGTTGGTGAAGACAATGCCAAGGCTGCCGGGGGTGCTGATCTCGTACTCCTGGCGGTGAAACCTCAGGTGTTACCGGCTGTACTGAAGGACATTGGTTCCGCTTTGACTGGGAAACTCGTGGTCTCGATTGCCGCCGGAGTGACAACGGCGTGGATTCAGGAGCGGGTATCTGCTGCGAGAGGTATTGTGCGGGCGATGCCGAATACTCCGGCGCTGGTGCGCGAAGGGGTGACGGCGTTGGCCTATCAAACGGACCTTGCTGTCGATGATGTGGCGGCGGTGCGGGCCCTCTTCGAAGCGGTGGGTTCCGTGGTGTCGGTCGAAGAACGGCTGATGGACGCTGTCACCGGATTGAGCGGGAGCGGGCCGGCCTATGTGTTCGTCGCGATTGAAGCGCTGGCCGATGGTGGAGTCAAAATGGGGTTGCCCCGTGCGACTGCGCAATTGTTGGCGGCTCAGACGGTGCTCGGTGCGGCACGGATGGTTCTGGCGCGAGACCAGCATCCTGCTCAGCTCAAGGATCAGGTGGCGTCTCCGGGCGGCACGACCATCGCGGGATTGCATCAACTGGAAGTCGGCGGCATGCGGGGATGTTTGATGGCAGCCGTCGAGGCGGCGACAAAACGTTCACAGGAGTTGGGACGCTGATGTTTGTGGTGAGCAATGTGCTGCAAGGGACGGCAACGGTGTTGGATACGGTGTTGTGGCTCTATATGTGGGTCATCATCGCCCGCGCCTTGATATCATGGGTCAATCCGGATCCGTGGAATCCGATCGTACAATTCCTGGAGCGTGCCACAGAGCCGGTACTCACGCCGATTCGGCGACTGATCGGATGGCGCATGGGCATGGATCTTTCGCCGATGATTGCGATCCTGATCCTTGTCTTTTTGCAATATGCCGTGGTTCAATCCTTGCGGGATATTGCCGTGCGGATGCATTAACTGTCGGGCAAGAGGTGTTGCATGAAGATCACTCCCATCGATATTCAGCAGATGGTGTTTCAGGTCAAGTTTCGAGGGTTTGACCGGGACGAAGTGAACCGCTTCCTCGAGGAGTTAGCGCTGACCGTCGAAAATTTGAATCGAGAGAACAGTCTGCTTCGCGAAAAACTCACCACGACCGAGCAACAGGTGGCCGACTTGCGCCGCACGGAGGCGACGCTCTCCAACACGCTCGTATCGGCGCAGACGCTGGCGGAGGACGTCAAGCGATCCGCCCAACGTGAGGCCGACTTGATCGTGAAGGAAGCGGAGCTCAAGGCGAGCGAAATTATCCGGCAGGCGCGCGTCAGTCTCACCGAGATGCAACGTGGCGTGGCGGATCTTCAAAAGCAGCGCCTGATGATGGTGGAGCGGTTTCGTTCCACTCTGCGTTCATTTGAGCGCATGCTGGAAGTCGAAGAAAGCGACGCGTATCAATCAGAGGGGGCTTCGGTCGAAGGGAAGCTCGCCGGCGAATCCAGCCCTGCGCGTTGAGTCCCCTGCGTCCATCGGGAATTCCACCTTTGCCTGCAAGCCCGAACCGGCGGAGCGGCACGTCCGCTCCTGACCTCCCTCTGCTACCCCTGCACCACAGGTAGATCGCAGTGATGGCTATGAGTAATCCAATACAGTCGGCGCTGCAAGCCGCCGTCGATGACGGGACATTTCCGGGCGCGGTCCTGGCGATACGCTTGCGCGGGGAGATCGTCTTCGAAAGCGCCGTCGGCCGGCTGTCACGTCAAGGGACGGGGGGGGGCGTCACGGTTCAAACCTGTTACGACCTGGCTTCCCTGACCAAAGTGCTCGCGACGACGACTGCGCTCGCCTTGCTGATGCAACGCGGACTCGTGAAGCTGGACGACACCATCGACGGTATCTTGCGTGAATTGCGTGACAGCGCGATCGGAGCCGCGACGGTGCGCCAGCTGCTGACCCACAGTTCGGGTTTGCCCGGATGGCGCCCCTTGTACGAACGTGTGGCCGCTCTCGAGGCGACTCAGCCGGGATTCATGGGCAGCTCTGCGGCGCGTGACGCTGTAGTGGGATTCATCGCCAAGGAAGAGTTGGTCTATGAGCGAGGTTCCCGCAGTCTATATAGCGATCTGGGCTTCATGCTCTTGGGTTTTGCCGTGGAGCGGCTCTCAGGCGAAGCGCTCGATCAGTTCTGCAGCAGTCAGATCTACGAGCCGCTGGGCGCTCGCCCGTTGGCCTATGCGCGGCGCGGACCCGTATCGGCCAGGTCCATACAGCACGATGCAGGATGCCTCATTGCTCCAACGGAGGAAGATCCGTGGCGGGGGCGCATCCTCTGTGGCGAAGTGCATGACGAAAATGCCTATGCATTAGGCGGAGTCGCCGGCCATGCGGGATTGTTCGGCACGGCCCGTGCGGTCCTGGCGGTTTCTCAAGCCTGGATGGACGGTCGGCGCAAAAAATCCGGGTTGTTAACGCCCGACATCGTCAAGACCTTTACGACGAACCGGCAGGGCGTTCCGAACTCCAGTTGGGCGTTAGGCTGGGATACGCCGTCGGTGCGGTCGTCGTCAGGAACGCGGTTTTCTCCCGAGTCGTTCGGCCATCTCGGCTACACGGGCACGTCGCTGTGGATCGATCCCATCAAGGATCTGGAGGTGGTGCTCCTCTCGAATCGAGTTCATCCCACCAGGCGGAATGAACAGATCCGGGTCTTCCGCCCGCACATCCACGATGTCATTTGCCGGGAGTTGCTGAGAAATTAAGCAGGCAGGTCGGGATAGTCGGTCCAGGTTTCTTTTTCGGCGAGGTAGCGGTTGCCCTTGAAGTTCAGGCGGGTACGCAACCGGGTAAAACCGACACTCAGCAGCTTGTCGACGACGGCTTTAACGGCGGCACCGGTCGTGGAATGGGCAGCTCCCTCCACGGCATAGGCTTCGTAGGTCACCTTGCCTGTGTAGCCAGCCGCGACCCGGTTCACCAGGACCGCCCGGTTAAAATAGCGATCGCTTGGATCGATCCCCTCGACCTGATGCCGTTCAATTAATCCCTCTTTTTTAAAGAGGAGGGGGAGTCCGCTCATACACAACCTCCGTCGATCATCCCTGGGCCGCGACTTACGGGTCCCGATTATAGGGACCTCCCTTGTCGAGTGCAACCGTCGTTGACAAGGTTCTGCCGGGTTTCTATGATGCGCGATTCCATCGGTATGATCCACCCAGCCGAAATAGCGGTTCCGGTCTTCTCCTTGTGATGAATATGAACGTTCCCAACAGCCTGACGATGTTGCGCATCCTGTTAATTCCCGTCTATGTCGGGCTGCTCACCTACGAGCAATTCGACTATGCGCTGGCGATCCTCTTCATCGCCGGGTTAACGGACGCGCTCGATGGAATCATCGCCCGGGTGGCCGACCAGCGAACCAGGCTCGGAGAAGTGCTGGATCCGCTGGCGGACAAACTGATGCTGACGACGGGATTTATCACGCTGTCCGTCATGCATCTCGTGCCGCTCTGGGTGACGATTCTCGTCGCCAGCCGCGACCTCATGCTGATGCTGGGCGCGGCGGTCGCCCACTTCACCCATACGCAGGTCGATATCTCGCCGACCGTCTTAGGGAAGGGCACCACCTTGATTCAATTGGCGACCCTGGTGGCCGTCGTGTTCTTTGCCTCGCGGCGGCTTGATCTCGCCACCCTCGATCCCCTTCTGTACCTTATGGGCGGCGTGACGCTGACCTCCGGCCTGCATTACCTCTCCCGCGGCTACATACGCATTACCTCCAGCCAGACCTAGCGTGCCGGCACCGGCTCGCCGCTGCCAGGGCCTTCTCACAGGGCTTCGTCTTTCGTGCATTTGTTTGACAGTTTTTAGGTCGTCTTATAGACTTCGATCATAGTTTCCCGCTGCATACCTACGTGCCCCGCCTGGCGTTCAAAGGAGTGACAACCGCGTTATGAGCACATTCGCCTACGTTGGACGCAATCGCCAGGGTGCTGTAAAGAAGGGGGAACTCACCGCCAAAACCAGAGATGAGGCGGTGGACCAGCTTCGCAAGCAGCAGGTTGTGGTCACCAGCCTGGAAGAAAAGTCAGGCGGCGGAAAATTCAAACTGAGCCTCGGCGGGGGGCTCACCGACAAGGACCTCGTGGTGTTCACCCGCCAATTCGGCACGATGATCAATGCCGGACTGCCGCTGATTCAATGCCTCGATATTCTGTCCACCCAATCGGAAAATAAGGTGCTGCGGGAAACGGTCGGCGACGTGAAAAACAGTGTGGAGGCCGGCTCCACATTCTCCGACGCATTGAAGCGTCATCCGAAAGTCTTCGACGATCTCTACGTGAATATGATCCATGCCGGCGAGGTGGGCGGTCTGCTCGATACTATTCTGACCCGTTTGGCCAAGCACATTGAAAAGGCCATGAAGCTGAAGGGCCAGATCAAGTCGGCGATGGTCTACCCCACGGCAATTGTCGGTGTGGCGGTTGTCATTATCAGCGTGTTGATGGTCTGGGTCATTCCGGTGTTCGCGCAGATGTTCACGGAAATGTCCGGCGGTAAGGTTGGGCTTCCTGGCCCGACGCAGATCGTCATCAACGTCAGCAACTTCTTCCAAAGCTATTGGTACGCCATGTTCGGGGCCGTAGCGGGCACCATCTTTGCGATCAAGCGGTACTATGCCACGGTGAATGGCCGAGTGGTGATCGACAAGTTACTCCTCAAGATGCCGGTCGTCGGGGACTTGATTCGAAAAGCGTCTGTGGCGAAATTTACCCGGACCCTCGGAACCTTGATCACCAGCGGTGTGCCGTTATTGGAAGGACTGAGTATCTGCGCCAAGACGTCGGGCAACAAAGTGATCGAAGAAGCGCTCATGAACGCGCGGGTGAGTATCAGCGGAGGAAAAACGATTTCGGAGCCGCTGGCCAAGTGCAACGTGTTCCCCAAAATGGTCACACACATGATCGCCGTTGGTGAGTCTACCGGTGCCCTCGATGCCATGCTGGGCAAGATCGCCGATTTTTATGAAGACGAAGTCGACCAGGCCGTCGAGACACTGACCTCGCTCCTGGAACCGATCATGATGGTGGTATTGGGTACCATCATCGGCTTTATCGTTGTGGCCATGTACCTGCCGATCTTCACGATGGCGCAGGCCATCCAATAGCGACGCGACCCAATCGCGTCTCGTATCTGGCGCACGGCCTTGACTATCCGGAAGGGCCGTGCGCCGCACATCCATCAGGGCAACGCGCCCGGCATGCTGTCCTCAACCCTTCCCTCCACAACCAGCGCTGCTGAGCCATCCCGGAGCCGGCACGGATCGACGCCGCCGGTGATCGAGGAGCATCCGCTGCCGTCGGGCGAGCGATCGATGCCGGAGTTAAAGACCCGACTTCATTGGCTTATGGGGCTTCGCGTCGCCATCGTGACGTTGATGCTCGGGCTCTCCCTGGCGTTTCAGTCCACGCGTGGCGAATCGGCACCGACGTTCACCGCACTCATCGTCTTCACCTACTCCATTACGATTGTGTATGCGCTGGTGCTGAGGCGGCTGACGACGGCTGTGGCGTATACGGCGTTTATCTGGGTCCAAGTCGGGGTGGATGTGATCCTCGAAACGGTCCTGATCGCGAGGACCGGCGGCGTCGAGAGCCCCTTTGCCGTGCTGTACGTCATCACAGTCACGGTGGCCAGCCTGGTGCCGCACCGGCGTGTGGGTATTGTCACGGGTGCCGGCTGCACCTTGTTATTCGGGTCCATCACAGCTGTCCAATATTTCGGGCTTCTGAATGCCTCCAGCTGGTTGCCGCCGAGTAAGTTAGAAGGCCCGGAAGCGTTGCAGACCTTTGAGGTGTATGGGCTTGCGTTTCTGGTCGTGGGATTCTTGAGCGGAGTACTGGCCGACGAGCTTCGTCACGCTGATCAGTCACTGCGAGAGAAAGAGCAGGGCCTCAGCCGCCTTCAGGTGTTTCATGAGAGCATTGTGCGCAGCATCAGCAGCGGAGTGTTTACGACTGATCAGGAAGGGCGGATCACCTCGTTCAATCCTGCCGCTCACGAGGTGACCGGCTATACGTTCCCGGACGTGCAGGGTCGCCTGTGGCAGGAAGTGTTCAATTGGCATCCGGATGGGCGATCGCACGATGCCGACGTGACCTCGCCGCCGTTGCGCTTTGAAGTGGACTGTTTTCACGCCAACGGCAGTTGTCTGGTGTTGGGTATGACCGTCTCCCCGCTCCAGGAGCAGGGCACGCAGCGTGGTCTGGTGGGAGTGTTCAAGGATCTGACGCAAATTCGTTACCTGGAAGAGGAAATGCGGCGGCGGGAATGGCTGGCCAACCTGGGCGAGATGTCAGCCGGTATGGCGCATGAAATACGTAATCCACTTGGTGCGCTTGCCGGCGCCATGCAGATGTTGCGGCAGGATGTCGGATCCGATGAGACCAGTCAGAAGTTGATGGACATCGCCATCCGGGAAGCCAGGCGGCTCGACAATATCATCACGGAGTTTTTGCAGTATGCGCGCCCGCCGGCGTTGAATCTGGCTGAGCAGGATTTGAATAAAGTCCTTGCCGATACGCTCGATCTGATCCAACATGAAGCGCGATCACGAACCGGCATCACGATCGTTTCTCGTCTGCCCCCGACGGCTCTCGTGGCAAAGGTTGATCAGGATCAGTTGAAGCAGGTGTTCTGGAACTTGTCCGTCAACGCCTTCGATGCCATGCCCGGAGGAGGGACCCTCACGATTGCCACCGGACTGCGGCGTGTAGAAGTCGGGGGACGCCGCGAGTCTGTGATCGAGATCAGCTTCCAGGATAACGGCGAAGGCATTCCAAAGCAGAACTTCGACAAGATCTTTCTCCCGTTTTTTACGACGAAGAAAGAAGGCTCCGGATTGGGGCTGGCCCAGGTCCATCGCATCGTGGAGTTGCACGACGGGTGGATCAAGGTGGAGAGCGAGGTCGGGGCCGGAGCGAGATTTGTCGTCTGCCTTCCGCAAACCCCGGAGACTGGCGTTCACTTGCGGCATGAGGGAAGGGAACCGTGGAAAAGATTCTAGTCGTCGATGATGAGCAGGGCTTGCGCGATGTGCTGAGCATCATGCTGAAGCGAGCTGGCTACGCCGTGACCGTGGCGTCGGACGGGGAAGAGGCGATCGCGCAGCTTCAAAAGGAAATTTTTGATCTGGTCATCACCGATCTCAAGATGCCGAAAGTGGGCGGCCTCGACGTGCTCAAGGCCGTCAAGGCGTCATCTCCTGATACCGTGGTGCTGATGATCACGGCCTTCGCCTCCGCCGATTCCGCAGTCGAAGCGATGAAGCACGGCGCGTATGACTATCTCACCAAGCCCTTTCAGGTCGATGAAGTGCAGCTGATCATTCGCAACGCGATCGAGCGGCGCCGGTTGTCGACCGAGAACATGCTGTTGAAGCGCGAATTAGCCAGTCAATCCTCGTTTTCCCAGATCGTCGGCCAGAGCGAGGCCATGCAGAAGGTCTACGACGTCATCAAAAAAGTGGCCGATTCCAAAAGCAATGTGTTGATCGGCGGGGAAAGCGGGACGGGCAAGGAACTGGTGGCGCGAGCCATTCATTTCAACAGCGCGCGCGCCTCCATGCCGTTCGTCACCGTCAATTGCAGCGCGGTGCCTGAAACGCTGCTGGAGAGCGAACTGTTCGGTCATATGAAGGGGGCCTTCACCGGGGCGATTTCGAATAAGGCGGGGCTCTTCGAAGTGGCGAACGGCGGCACGATCTTTCTCGATGAAATCGGCGATACCACGCCCGCGATTCAGGTCAAATTGTTGCGCGTCATTCAGGAGCGGGAGTTCCGGCGGGTCGGCGGCACGCAGGATGTCAAAGTGGATGTGCGTATTGTGGCCGCCACGAATCGTGATTTGGAAAAGGCGGTCGCGGAAGGCGCGTTTCGCGAAGATCTCTATTATCGGCTCGATGTGATTCCGATTAGGCTTCCGCCGTTGCGCATGCGGACAGGCGACATTCCGCTGTTAAGCCAACATTTTCTGGAGAAATTTGCCAAGGAAAGTGGTAAACCAGTGCCGACGATGAGCCAGGAGGCCATGCGCGTGCTGTTGGCGCATGAGTGGCGAGGCAACGTTCGCGAATTGGAGAACGTCGTCGAACGCGTCGTGGCCTTCACCACGGGATCGTCGGTGACGGATGCGGATATTCGCGGCTGGCTTCATAAACCGGTGAACACCCAGCAGGCAGTGCCTTCGGAGTTACCGGAGGATGGCCTGGACCTGGAGGGGTTGATCAACACGATCGAAAAGGATCTGCTGTTGAAGGCACTGGAGCGGAGTCAGTGGGTCAAAAAGCGCGCCGCACGATTGCTGCGGTTGAATACCCGGTCGTTCCGGTACCGTCTCGAAAAATATGAAATCAAAGGAGGCCGGGATTAGCGCCGCCCTGTTAACTGCGAGTGACGTCTACTACGCTACTGGTTCTGACTCCTGCCAAGGTCAATCTCATTCTCCGGGTGCTCGAACGACGGCCTGACGGTTTCCATACCATCTGGTCACTGATGCATACGGTGGGGCTCAACGATGAGTTGATTCTCACGATGCAGCCCGCCGCCGCGTCGCGGATCACGTTGCGCTGTGATCAGGCCGACCTGGTGGTGGATCAGACCAATCTCGTTTATCGGGCGGCGGAGCTGGTATTGGCTCAGGTCAGCCGGACGATTGATCTCTCCATCAGCCTGACCAAGCGCATTCCCATGGGGGCCGGACTCGGTGGAGGAAGCAGTGACGCGGCCGCAACCATTCTCGGGTTGAACCGGTTGTTGGAATTGAATTGGTCGGTCGAGCAGATGGCGGCACTGGGACAGCAGCTGGGGAGTGATGTGCCGTTCTTCTTTGTGGCGCCTGCTGCGTGTGTCTCAGGACGGGGTGAGCATGTACGTCCCGTCCAGGTCAGGGGCCATAGATGGATTGTGCTGGTGAGTCCGGGATTTCCTGTGCCGACCAAATGGGCCTATCAGCAGTTGGCCGCCACCCGCGCCGGTGTGCGACCGCTCTCGGCGGCGGTGCAGTCCTTGGATCAACGTTCCGTGCTGGATTGGTCGGAGGTCGTTCCGTTGATGGAAAACGACTTCGAGGCACCCGTGTTCGCTCACCATCCGGTGCTGGCGCAGATCAAGAGCCAATTGCTCAGGTTGGGCGCCGAGGTTGCCCTGTTATCCGGAAGCGGAGCGACTACGTTCGGAGTGTTTCGAGACCAAGCTGCCGCGCAACAGGCCGCGGATGTGTTCGGGCGCAATCCAGGCATGACAGCCTATGCCGTGCCGGCAACCGGCGTTCCATCGACGACGGTCTTGTAAAGTCCTGAACGCGAGGCGATCAGTTCGAACCTACGGATCGGTCAAGCAGTCCCTCCACGGCACTATGGTCCGGTCGCGCCTTCACTTCCGGTGACGGCCTTCACCAGCCGCAGATTGTTGACAACTTCCTGGGGTTTTCGTTAATGTGCTGAGCTTCGGTAGGCGTCCTCTTGTCCTGACAGTGCCAGGTCGGCGGGATGAATAAGCGGTCTGTTCCGTGCCCACCGTTCTAGACGAACTCGATACGCACCGTTACAGCATCGGCATCGCCACGTACCGCATCGAAGGGGTGGAATGAACAGGGAACTCAAGCTCTTTTCGGGCAACGCCAATCCTGCGCTTGCGCGCGCGATCGGCACGTATCTCGACTTGCCCATCGGCGCGGCCACGGTTTCTTCGTTCAGCGACGGGGAAATTCGGGTACGCATCGAAGAGAATGTGCGCGGGGCGGACGTGTTTCTCATCCAGTCCTGCTGCGCGCCGGTGAATGATTCGATCATGGAAATGCTCATCATGATCGATGCCCTCAAGCGTTCGTCGGCCAATCGCATTACCGCCGTCATCCCGTATTTCGGGTATGCCCGGCAGGATCGTAAGGATCAGCCGCGCGTGCCGATTTCCGCCAAACTGGTGGCAGACCTCATTACCACCGCCGGCGCGGACCGGGTGCTGACGATGGATCTCCATGCCAGCCAGATACAGGGTTTTTTCAATATTCCCGTGGATAATCTCTACGCATTGCCGGTGCTGTTGGATCACATCACCAAACGGAGAATAGAGGATTTGGTTGTGGTCTCGCCTGATGCAGGCGGTGTGGAACGTGCCCGGGCCTTTGCGAAACGTCTTCAGGCCAATCTCGCCATTATCGATAAACGGCGGGAAGGACCGAATCAGGCTCAGGTGATGAATATTATCGGTGATGTGCAGGGCAAGAGCGCTCTGCTGCTCGACGATATGATTGATACGGCCGGCACCATTGTGCAGGGTGCCCAGGCGTGTTTGGATAAAGGCGCGCGAGAGGTGTGGGCCGGTTGTTCGCACGGAGTCTTGTCGGGGCCCGCGTTGGAGCGTCTCCAGCAATCGGGATTGACAGACGTGCTGGTGACCGATTCGATTCCCTTGCGCGGCAAGGAGTTAAAGTGTCCGAAGTTGAAAGTGTTGTCTGTGGCGCCGCTGTTTGGCGAAGCCATCAGACGTATCCATGAGGATGAATCAGTGAGTTCGTTATTCGTGTAGGCCGTCCGCGTGGAGCGACAGGTCGAGGAGGAGCATCATGAAATTCGAGTTAACCGTTGAAAGCAGAGAAGGTGGAGGCAAAGGCCCAGCGCGTCAACTTCGTCGGGCCGGTCGCGTTCCGGCGGTCTTGTATGGGCAGGGGGAATGTCTCCTGCTGTCCGTCAAGCCGGATGAGTTGGTCAAAGTTTTGCGGTCACAAGCCGGATCCACGGCGCTCATCTCCCTCACGATCAACGGGGCGAAAAGCAAACCCAACCGTACGGCGCTGTTGCGGGACTTTCAGGTGGACCCGATCGCCGGAAGCGTGCTGCATGCGGATTTCTTCGAAGTCGCCATGGATAAGCCGATCCGCGTGAAGGTGCCTATCCATTTGACCGGCGGTCAGCCCTTGGGATTGAAAGAGGGCGGCGTGTTGCATCAGGCCTTGCGTGAATTGCATGTCGAGTGTCTCCCCTCTGTCTTGCCGGATTTCATCGGCATCGATGCCTCGCAATTGCAGATCAATGAAGGCATTCACCTCAAGGATATTCCGAAGACGGAAGGCTTGCGCTTCCTGGATGATCCCGACCACATGGTCGTGAGTGTGGCGGCGCCGATGACCGATGCGAAGCTGGAATCCTTGCTCGCCACCGGTGCAGCCGGGGCTGAAGGCGCCAAGGAACCGGAAGTGGCGGCCAAAGGCAAGGCAGCGGCGGAAGGTGCGGCTGGCGCGGAAGCAGGCAAGGCGGGTGATGCCAAGGCCGGGGCGGCAGCGCCCAAAGCCGGGGCGGCTCCAGCCAAGAAGGAACCAGAGAAGAAGAAGTAGTCGCGTTGCGCCTTCTCGTTGGATTAGGCAATCCCGGACCCGAGTATGCCGAGACGCGGCACAATATCGGCTGCTGGGTGATCGAACGGGCGGCGGCGCGATGGTCGATACGTCTCACTAGGAAAGGCGCGGCCCAGCGAGGCTCGGGTCGCGCCGGTTCCAAACTCGTCGAGCTGGCCGAAACGCTCGACTGGATGAATCTCAGCGGTCCCCCCCTCAAAGGTCTCCTTCGCGAACTTGGTCTGACGCCCGAGTCCGTGGTGGTCGTGCATGACGATCTGGATCTGGAACCAGGTCGTTTGCGGATCAGGCAGGACGGCGGTAGCGGCGGTCACAATGGAATCAAATCGATCATCGAAGCCCTGGGCACTCCCAGGTTTGTCCGCTTGAAGGTTGGTGTGGGCCGCCCCGCGCCGCGGCAGGACTCCGCCGACTATGTGCTGGAGCCTGTCTCGCCGGAAGCGCGGGCCCTGTATGCCCCCTGCCTTGATCGAGCCGTCGATGCGCTTGAATTACTCTTGAATCGCGATGTCGCCACGGCGATGAACCAGTTCAACGTGCGGGAAAAGCTCGACGACAAGTCACCGTGATGAAAGCTCTCTCGCCTGTTCGCCTCTCTGGCCGTCTCACGCGCCATGTGTCCGTCGGCGGCAGTGCATGATCTCCCTATGGTAGAGTGAATTATTCACGGCACGTTGAGAACCATCATGACGACGCCACTTCGATCGCCTCTCTCACTCGTAGCCTTCGACCTGTCTCCTGAGCGCGGCTTTCTGCCTGCGACAGACCCGCTGGATCAGCTTCCCGACGAGCCGATCGTCAATCGGATCGGGACGGAGCTGCCCAAGTTGCTCACCGCCAGACAATTTCGCCATTGTATCCGGGATCGGCCGGAGATCATGGGCGCGGTGCCGGACGATTGGGGGCTCGATGTCTTTCGTTCTGCCATGCGGACACTGTCGTTTGCAGGTCATGCCTATGTGTGGGAGAACCCCGACTCTCCGGCTGACAGATTGCCGGCCAGCATCGCTGTCCCTTGGTACCGCATTGCGCAGCAACTCGGTCGTCCGCCCGTCCTGTCGTACGCCTCCTATGCGTTGCACAACTGGCGCCGGCTCGATGTGCAGAAGCCGGTTGAGCTGGGCAACATCGTGCTCATCCAGAATTTTCTCGGCGGGCTCGATGAGGAATGGTTTGTGTTGATCCATATCGATATCGAAGCGAAGGCCGGGCCGGGGTTACAAGGATTGGTTCATGCGCAGAATGCCGCACAGGCGGATGACGCGGCATCCGTGTTGACGGGGTTGCAGGCGCTCGCCGTCGCGCAAGAGGCGATGCAGGAGACGCTCCTTCGGATGCCGGAACGATGCGACCCCTACATTTATTACAGTCGCGTGCGACCCTATATCCATGGATGGAAAAACAGTCCGTCATTGCCGCAGGGGGTGATGTACGAAGGGGTCACGGACTACGCTGACCGGCCGCAACAATTCCGCGGGGAAACCGGCTCGCAAAGTTCCATCGTGCCGGCGCTGGATGCCGGCCTTGGTGTTGTCCATGCCGACGATCCGCTGACGCAATACCTGGTGGAGATGCGTGACTATATGCCGCCGCGCCATCGCGGGTTTGTATCCACGCTGGAAGCCCGTGTAGACGGGCAACAGCGCCCACTGCTCCATGGATATGTTCGCGACCGTAAGGCGACGAATCCCCGATTATGGAAGGCGTTCTGCGCCTGCGTGGACCTGCTGGCCCAATTCCGCGACATTCATGTCGGCTATGCCGAACGGTATATCTTCCGCCAGCATCAGTCGCATGCCAGCAATCCGACCTCAGTGGGCACAGGCGGGACGCCGTTCATGTCTTATCTGAATAAACATCTCGAGGAGACCAAACACCTCATCCAGGACTGACGGCGATGGCACAGTCTACGTGCCGTTGTTTCAGGCTGGAATAATAGCAACAGACTCCGTACACTGCGTGCGTGCCGATGTCTTTCGACGTATGCGCAAACCCGGCGAACCCATTTACCTTCGAGTCCATCTGATCGCGTTGGCGCTGGTCCTGCTCGCCACGGTGGCGTTGCCTCGGGCAGCGGAGTTTTTTCTCGGCCCTCTGAGCTTCGGCACCCGCGCGCTGGCGGGGATCGCAATCGCGGTCGCCGGCGGCATTGCGTTGTACGTTCTCTATAATTCTTCCGCCAGGAATGAGCCTTAAGAGTCAGGAGGCTCTCCTCTCGCCTGCACTGCCGCGTTGTTGAATCCAACTATTCTGCATTGATCCTGTCTCTCGCCCAGCTACCTCGCACAGACCGTACTTGTAATTCGACATCACGGAAGTTAGAACAGCAAAGTTGTCCAGTATTCCGCGCCGGCCGCCTGTTATGATCACGGGAGGCCTCGCCCATGGAGCATGTCACCATGGTATGGACGATTTGGATACGCCGGTGGGTCCTGATAGTCGCATCATGGTCACTGGTCCTCCTCTCTCCTGTCGCAATCCGGGCTGAATGGTATGCGGCTGCTCAGGTAGGCGTGAATTTCGCCGATCCCATTCGCAACGTTCGCGGCAGCGGTTCGCTCGCCGGGTTGGAAGCGCCCAATTTCAATCTGAAAACCAGTCCTGCGTTCGGCGGCAAAGTGGGGCTGTTCCCCAATCACGGGATCCTGGGAATCGAATTGGATGTTTCCCACAGCACTCCGCACATCAAAAATCTTGACGACATCCCGGGCATTCATCTCTCCGTGACCAACATCGGCCCGAGCGTCATCCTGCGTTATCCAGGGATGACGTGGCAGCCGTATATCGGCGGTGGCCCAGCGCTGTTGGTGGCGCATCTCGGTCGATCTTCGACCACGGAACGTGATACCCAGGTGTCGTTTGGCGCCAATGTGCTGGTCGGTGTGCGGGCATTCGTCACGCCCAAGGTGGCGTTGTTTAGCGAATATAAGTACACCGATTCGACGTTTCGCTTCGGCGGGGCGTTCGGGCCGGTGGGTGGATTCGACGGGACCTATCGAGCCCATCAGCTGTTCATGGGCCTGTCCTATCACTTTTAGGAGGGGCCGCCATGGCTCGCTCGATCGCGTCGTTCATTATGGCATGCATCCTGTTGTTCATGGCGGGCTGCGCCCAGTCAGTGCATCAAACGCAACGGCTGGCCCAGCACGATTTCATGCTCGACCCCGGATATGCGGGGGCCCAAAGTTATTCCTATTGGCCTGGTCCCGGATACGGATATGGGCTTGGCTATGGGGCCGGGTATTGGGGCGGGCCGCTGGGATACTATGGATATGGTGGACCATACGGCCCGCTGGGATTTGGCTGGTACGGTGGTTATGGGAGCTTCGGGGCAGGGCGTTCACCAGGCGCTGTCTCGGGGCCGCGTCCGACTCCGCCGCCTCACGCGCCTCCGCAATTCAGAAAGAAGTACTGAGCGAAGGGCGGCGCTGCGTGTCGGCCTTGTGTATCGGCCGAGGAGAACCGTGTCGTACGACGTGAGACCCGCCGATTGAATCCCTCCTGTATCCATTCCAATACTGCCTTGTATCTAAATCGATAAGAAACCATTCCTATTCTCTGCTGGTCGGCGCATCTACCACGCCACAGCCGAAGCCTTCCATCTTTTCATGCAAAAGCGCGCGAGCCGCGCGCCAATCCGAGCATGGGGCCATACGTGAAAGCCGCATTCGCATCATGTGGATGACCGTCATGCTCAGCCGGCGTAGTCTCCGCGTATGTATTTTTTCGTTGGGCCTGATGGGATATGACTTGGCAAGTATTGTGCAATCTCTGGTATCTCGTGCCCGGTCTAGCGCGTACTGAGTGGTCATCCCTTTCGTGCTGTCTTTCAGCGGGTTGCTGCTGTCGGGCCCCAAATGATTTGATCACATTGAATGTAGGTGCCGTCTGTTTCCAGGAGGAGGTCTCTCAATGCGTGTACCGTCCACTGTCACCCTATGGATGATCGGTGTGCTTGTCGTAGTCGGGATGCTCCCGCCGCGCGCCGCGTTCTCGCAGACTGTGACGCCATTTCAGGTCGTGGGACATATCCAGCGTCTCACGCTTGATAGTCCCGCAGACCCCCTGTCCGGCGCCAAGCTCACGGTGAATGGGGTGGAGGTGGTACTGCCGAAGAATCTCGTGATTCAATTGCCGGCCGCGTACTTCACTGCGCAGCAACTCTTCGATAAGGCACAGGGCGTATCAAAAAAATATGGAGAATCCGGGCTTGCCCTGAGCGACAAGTTTCCTCCTCTGGCGGCCTTTGAAGTCGCCGTCAGCGGGAATATTGTCAATGGCGTCTACCTCGCCGGCCTGGTCGCGATCTCGCAACAATCGTTGAATATCGGCGCCGGCTTCATTCATCACATCGATACGGCGACCGGCATGATGTGTGTAGGGGGAAGTCCGACAGCCGTGACGTGTGCCGGGAGCGACACGCGTATTCGCCTGAATGATCCCGCGTTGGATGCCTCGGATCCCTTTGCGGGGGATGGTCGGTACGGCAAGCCGAATCCGGCGCCCCCACCAGTGGGTATGGATGATCCGAACTCTCGTTATCCAGATCCACGTTTCACCGTCGACCAAGGCAATCCCACGGTGCACGCACTGACCGGTTATCCCATGTGCGTGCCGCGTGCGGTCAATGACGCGCAATGCCCAAGCCAGAATCGACCGGCAGAGCTCACCTTCGTCATGGATTCTGTGGATTTGGTGCCGCCGATCAAGCTTGGAAACAACGCGATTAAAGCCTGTCCATCATGCGATGCGAATAAGCAGGCGCCGGTGAGAGTTGGCGACTACATTACGTTCTCGGGTACGAGGGCTCGTGATCCGCAGGTCGGAGATTTTCTGTCCGTGCATACGCTGGTGGCGAACGTCGGCATCTATACCAAACCCGGTGGGCGCGCCTATGTGAGCCTGGAGGAGTCCCTGCTGGGAACGAGGGGACCAATCGTGGACTGCGGCGCGGCCGCCGAGTGCCAGGACCGCTTGAAAGTCGAAGGCTTCACGACGGATCCAAGCCGGCGTGTCAGTGTGTATGCAGTTGATGTCGCCCAGGGCGGGACGCCAAAGGTCCGTTTGCTGCACAGCACAGTAAAAGATCAAGCCGTCTTCGGTCGGTTCCGTTACACCCCGCCCTTAACGGCGGCGGCGCTGTTCGATTTCAACGAGAATTTGAAAGGAGCCCCGCGGGAGCTGATGGTGCGCATTGACGATCCCGATCCGCTACCGGACGGCAGCGGTGTGCCGAGCGTACCCAAAGCCGCGCATGGCCTGACCACCGGTGTCTATGTCGCGCCGGTCGGGGAGTATATTTTCCCGGAACCGACAGGCGTGCAAGGGGGACCTCAGCCGGCGCTGAATTTTCAATGTTTGGCATTCCTCGCGAATGGATGGGCCCTTCCCGACAGCGGGTTGCCCAATATCCCCCGCCTAACGCCATGGCCGGGAGCCGCAACACCGACATTTTCCTGCACGCAATAGGGTGCTGATCATCAGCAATGACCCAGTGGAGACTGTGACCATGCGAACCGACCGATTTGTGACAGCATACATTCATGGGGAAACGAATGGACCAGCCGAGCAGGTTCGTGCTGCTCGATCCGACCAGAAGCAGACTAGCTTTCGAATAGACAAGGTGATGAAAATCGCGGCGATTCTCGGTTTGTCTACGCTCGGATGGGGCTGTGCCAAACCGCTATTGCCTCCGTTGCCCCAATCTCAGCTCGTCATCAAACCCTATTGCGAGCGGACCATTACCGCCGAGGTCGTGGCCTTAGACCAAGTGTATTACTACAACAGGTTCGGCGCATTTAATCCGGCAGGTATTATGTATGCGCTGCGGCGGGATGTGGTTCATGCCGATGATAAGGATCTTCTTAATGGCGACCTGGATAGTGAGTCGGACGAAAAGGAGCAGGCGATTACCCTTCAGCACGGGGCTGCCGATCTCGGCTTGGCCGGGAAAGTGAAATTGCGCTCCGATAAGCGGCCTCGTCCACTGGTCCTACGTGCTAACGAGGGAGATTGCCTGCAAGTCACCTTCACGAATTTGTTGTCACCTGAGATGAGTGGTCAGGAAGTCATGCTCGATCCCGAAAAGCGACTTACTCATCCAGACAAGCGGGTGACGGCTGTCAGTGACAGTGACGAACCGTCGACCCGGCATGCCTCCATGCACGTCAATGGGCTCAGTTTGGTGGACTCGATCGATTCGCAGGGGGCGAACGTCGGCAAAAATGGTTGGCACGATCAAAGCGGAAAGAAGACCGACGGCGGCTGTTTGCCGAATCAACGCGATCATGGCTGCGCGCTGGCCGCACCCGGTGAGACTAGAACCTATACCTGGTATGCGAAGAAGGAAGGCACATTCTTCTTCTATTCCATGGGAGCGCCGGCAGGTGGCGAAGGGGATGGGGGACAACTGGGATTGGGGCTCTTCGGGGCGATTAATGTGCAGCCACGAGGCGCGAGGTGGTATCGCTCCCAGGTGACTGAAGAAGACTTGAAGGCTGCCAGTCACAAGCAACTGACGAAATTCGGCCAGCCAGTCATTGATTATGAGGCCACGTATCAGAGCGGATCACGGAGCGGCGACCCGATTTTGAATATGCTCAAGTGCCAGTCGCCAGAGCATCCCCGATGCGAACTCGTCCATTCGGATCTCAATGCGGTCATCGATATCGATCGTGAAAACGGCTGCGACAAAATGGGTGAGGGCAATGCCTGCGGGAAACCCTATCGTGAATTTACCGTGATTTTTCATGATGAGATCACGGCTGTGCAGGCGTTTGACGAGATCAGGGAGGAAGGCAGTCCGCTCAGTTCCCTGCGCGACGGCATGGGGATCAATTACGGCGCCTCCGGCGTCGGGTCGATGGTCCAGGCCAATCGGAACAAGCTGGGCCCGGCGCGGGATTGTGTGGAATGTAAACTCGAAGAGTTTTTCCTCACCTCCTGGGTCAACGGCGATCCGGCGATGGTCGTCGGATATGAGCGAGAGAAAGACGGCAAGTACAAGAAGTACGGCAACGGACGGTTTGTCATGCAGGCGAAATATCCTGATGATCCGTCCAATGTGCATCACTCCTATCTCGGCGATCCCGTCCGGTTCCGGAACATGCATGCGGGTCCCAAAGAGACCCATGTGTTTCATTTGCATGCGCATCAATGGGTCGAAGATAAGCACGATCCGCTTTCCCACTACCTGGATTCACAGACGATTTCTCCGGGCACGACCTTCTCCTATGAAGTGCATTACGGCGGATCCGGCAACCGCAATCTCGGGCCGGGCGATTCCATTTTTCATTGCCACCTGTATCCCCATTTTGCGCAGGGGATGTGGGAACTCTGGCGGACGCACGATGTGTTCGAAGACGGAGGGCATGATCGCCGGTTGTACGATCACGATATCACTGAAGGCACACCCACGCCCGCGATTGTGCCGTTGCCGAGGACTCCGCTGCCGCCCATGCCGTCTCCGACGTTCAAGGGCTATCCCTTCTACATAGCCGGTGAAGCCGGGCATCGCCCGCCGCAACCCCCGCTCGATCTGGAGGGGGGCGACGATGACAAGACGCTCCGGCGGCACATCATTGACGGGGGGACCGTCCATGATGGGAGCAAGGCTGAGGGGCCCAAGAAGATGAAGGAAGCTCTTCCCTTGAACAAGGACTTGTTTGACAAGGGGCGGCAGGAATCGGCGCATATCGCCTTGCGGCTGAGCACGCAAAACAACGATCCCGATTTGGTCACGCTGGCGCGTGAACTGGACACCGCCAAACTCAAGGTGTTGCCAGACCACGGGACGCCGGCTGAAAACGAAGCGATGAAATTTCATGCGGGCATGGCCCAGGTGCACGGCATTCCTGCCGTCAAACCCGGCGACTCCGGTTGGACCTATTCCCCCTATAATTGGGAAGCCCCCGGCTATGTGACTTGTCTTTCCGACGGAACCTGCGACGACCCTCACGGGACGCGGGTGTTGTTCCATGTGAATGGCGGCGGAAATGTCGCGGAGGCCAAACGCGGGGAGGGGGAGCCAGGTGCGCCATTTTCCAATCCTTGTCCCAAGCAGTTCGTTGACGAGAAGGGAAATGTTCATGATGTGAAGACGCGTGAGTACCGCGCGGTGTACATCCAGATGGATATGACGGTCAACAAGTCGGGTTGGCATGATCCGCAAGCCCGCTTTCCCGTTCTAGAGCAGGATGTCAAAGACACGCTGGACGGGAATCGTCCAACGGAGCCGCTCTTCTTTCGGGCACAGTCAGGGGAATGCGTGGTCTTTCACGCGACGAACCTGATCCCGAGCAATCTCAACGTGGATGATTTTCAAGTCTATACGCCGACGGATACGATCGGTCAGCACATCCACCTGGTGAAGTTCGATGTGACGTCATCGGACGGATCGGGCAACGGATGGAACTATGAAGACGGCACGTTGGCCGCCGATGAAGTGCGGGAACGAATTCTGGCCCACAATAATACGAAGCCTGCGAAGCCGCTCAAGCCTCGCACCCACCGGCTCTTCCGTCGGAAAGGACAACTCGGCGCAACCGAGAACGGTGCCCTGGCAGGGGATCCCCGCGGTCTGTGCAGCGATATTACGGGACAGGCGGCGGATGATCACGATCTCATCGGTCATCCCTGGTGCGGCGCACAGACCACGATACAACGCTGGTGGGCCGACCCGGTGCTGAATGGCACACCGGGCAACAAAGGCACGAAAGATCGCACCATGCGCACCGTGTTCACCCATGACCATTTCGGCCCCAGTTCGCATCAGCACCACGGGTTTTATGCCGCGCTGGTGGTCGAACCGAGAAATTCGAAATGGTATTTCCCCGATGGCCGCGTGATGGGGGGGACCGATGCGGGAGGTGCGCCAGAGTCGGTGAACGGGCGCAGGGACGGCGGTCCGACCTCGTATGCCGCGAACGTGATCGTACGGGATCAAGGGAAGGCCTGTATCACTCCGGCCAAAAACGGGGTTGTGTGCAGTGACGCGCTGGATTCCAAGGGCAGCATCGATCCCGAGCGGACCGGCCGGGAATTCAACCTGGCGTTCGCTGATTTTGCGATTGTGTACGACAAAGAGAATCAACCGGTGAACCCACCGAGTCAGATCGAAGGCGGTTTGCGGACGCCTGTTCTTCCCGGGAGGATCCCCGTGCCGGAAGGGATTTCTACAAAAGATCCGGGCACGCAACTCATCAATTATCGGAATGAGCCTATTCCTCTTCGCATCGCCACTCAGAGTCAGAATGCAAATCAGTACGAGCAATTGCCGGAAAGTGATGCCCGAGGCAATCTCGCCCACGTGTTTAGTTCCAAAGTTCATGAAAAACAGGCTGTTGATGATGCGCGTATCTTCACCGAGCCGCTAGCCAAGGGACGAATGTCTGGCGATCCAGCGACACCGCTGCTTCGAGCATATGAGGGCGATCATGTGCAGATCCGACTCATTCAGGGCGCTCAGGAAGAGCAGCATGTGTTTTCGATGCACGGCTCCAAGTGGTTGGCCCAGCCCGATTCGCCCAACACCGGCTATGTGAACGCGCAACATATCGGCATTTCCGAGCACTTCGAATTCAATGATCGTGTGGTCGAATTCATGCCGTTTGGGCAAAGAAACGGAAGCGGCTTGGTCGGCGAACGGGAGGAGCGTAAGGTCGACCATCTGTATTCATCCGCCGCGACCGATAATTTGTGGGATGGCCAGTGGGGATTGATGCGGGTGTATTCCCGAACCGAGGATGAACCAGGCCTGGTTCGGTTGCCGGGCAACACGGAGAAGACGCACGATGTCCTGGCGTCTGCGTTTATGCAGAGCCTGGATGAACGATTGGATCGGGAATTGTTCGAAGTCGTCGATGGCGACCCCGTCGAGGAGGCCAAGCAGGAGGGACAACAGGGACCATTAGATGCGTTGGAGGCCTTCTGCCGCACCAATGAACAGAAGCAGCTGGTGCGGCGCTATACTGTCCAAGCGTGGCTGGCCAAAGACCTGCTGCCCGACGGGAAGCTGGTGTATAACGAACACCTTGGGATCACTGATCCTCATGCAATCCTATTCGTCGACGCTACTGATGAGGCCAGTGTGCGATCACGGGGCAAGCGGCCGGAGCCGCTGATTCTCCGTGCCAAGGCTGGGGAGTGTATAGAAGTGACCCTGGAAAATCATTTGCCGGTAACCATGCCGGATGGGCCCGATTATCCGGAGAGCTGGAGCTACAATATGGTTCCACCGATCGTGCCGGGATTCTCGTTTAATCAGGTACGATCGTCGAACCATGTGGGACTGCATCCGCAGTTGGTGGACTATAACTTGGATAAGAGCGACGGTGCTGAGGTTGGATTCAACATGGACTCGACGGTGTCTCCGGGCGGCACAAAAACTTACCTCTGGTATGCCGGAGAGATTGTTACGAACAAAAAAGGCACGCGGATCATCGGAATTCCCTACGAGTACGGTGCCATCGCCTTGCAGGATATGGGGGATGTCATCAAGCATGCGTCACATGGAGCCATTGGTGCCCTGGTCATCGAGCCGCAATGTTCACGGTGGGACGACTCGTCGGGGAGCAAGGCGCACGTCGAGGTCACCTATTGGAAGCCGGAACCGGTTGTCGGTCGTCACGGGAAACACCTGAAGAAGAAGGTCTGTCCGGCTCCGGCCGCTGAGCCCAGCGTGGATTCTGGAAAGGTCTATCACTTTAAGGAGATGGTGCTTTTGTATCAGGACAATCTGAGTTTGCAGCAGTATGGCCAGCCTGTTCCCAATCTGCGGAACGGAGACGACTCCGAAGACTCGGGGCAAAAGGGATTCAATTATCGCACGGAGCCGCTCTGGGCGAGATTAGGCGCCAGCGCAGCCGATGTACCGGAGACCATGAGTCAGTTCGACTGGTCAGATGTCTTAAGTTCAACGGTGTCGCATTTCCGGTGCAAAGCCGATCCTGCGCACGATACATATTGTGATCCGGAAACGCCGGTGTTTACCGCGAAGGCCGGCGAACCGGTGCGCTTTCGTGTGGTGCATCCTGGGGGGCACCCGCGTCAGCATGGCTTCACCGTGTTCGGCCATGACTGGATTCCAAGTCCATGGATCGATGACTCGAAAACCATGGGCTGGAATCAGGATGGTCTGACCCGGGTGGGAACTGCCGGAGGAATTGGTCCTGGCCGCGACGTGAATATCCTCACCACGGCCGGCGGGGACTGCAAAGTTCCTGGCGACTATCTCTACCGCACGCAAGAAGGGTTCATGTTCGGGGGCGGATTGTGGGGCATCTTCCGGGTTGAGCCGAATCCCGATTTGCGGACGAATCCCAATTTGCGCTGGTATCAGCCGAGTTGGCGCTGGGCGGGAAGTCTCTTTGGATATGATGTGATGCAGGCTAATTCAGATGCAGCATGCAAAGTTCAGGCGGTAGCCGACGCGCCGGCTGTGCAGCCATGAGACGAGCGCTACGCTATCTGCTTGTCGCGGCTACGGGAAGCATCCCGACCGTCTTGTTCGTTGCGAGTCCGCTGGTAGGTGCTGCCGGAGAGACTGCGCCATCCCTTCCCGTGCAACGGTTTGAACAGAATGGTCTTGCCATCGAACTAACCGTGCTTCCTCAGGAAGGCTCCTCTGAGACAGGCACAGGACTGACTGCCGGTCAACAAGCCACAGTCAAGGTTGCGCTGATGGATGCCAAGAGCGGGTCTCCTGTCATCGGGATACGGCCGAAGGGGTGGATGACGGGTCGGGCTTCCGAAAGGGTGGCGGATGAACACACCTGCGTCGAGAAGATTCGCCGGCTGGCCGGTGGACGGTTGGGAGCCCGTGCCGAAGTCGATCTAAATCGATATGTAATTGTGACGATGAATCACGACCAGACGGTATCGGTGATCGATCCGCAGGTGGAGTTTGGTGCGACCAAGTTGGAAAGCCTCATCACATTGCCGGGCAATGGCGAGGATTGGGTTCTCAGTCCGGATCAGAACGCCCTCTATGTCACGATCCCGGATGAAGACGCCATAGCGGTGATCGACACTCGAACCCGCAAGCTCATCCAGACTATTGCGATGGAGAAGGGATCACGCCCGGGACGGATCCTATGGCAGCCTGAGAGCCGGCGGCTGTGGGTCGGTCTGGACGGAACGGGTCAGGTCGCAGGGCTTGATGGAACGGAGCACAGATGGATCAAGTCCATTACCGTGGGAGCAGGTCTGCATACCTTGGCCGCGGGTCCTGACGGTCGATTCATGTATGTGACGAACAGCCAGAGCGATACGGTGTCAGTGGTCGATACGCAGAGCATGGTTTCTGTGGCGTCGGTGCCCGTCGGCAAAACCCCCGTCGCGATGACCTACAGCAGCGCTGCCCGGCGTCTGTATGTCGGAGGAGTGAATGGCACGGACATTGTCGCCATTGATCCATCGACGCACCGCCTCGCGGCCCGAATTCCCGTGGCTTCGGGGGTTGTCGGCTTGGCTACTGAGCCTCAGGGACGGTTTGTTTTTGCGATCAACCAAGTCGAGAGCAGCCTGTCCGTCATCGATACCGCCACCAATGCCGTGACGGCCACCACAAAGGTGGTCAAAGATCCGGATCAGGTCACATTCACGCAGCGGTATGCCTATGTGCGTGGTATCGAGTCGGAAAAGTTTACGCTTATCGATTTACGTGAGGCCCGGAACGGGAAGTTGGCTCCGCTCGATGTGCAAGCCGGGCGACAGGCGCCGAGTGCCGCGCCGCAGGAACTGGGTGTGGCTCCCATGATCGTGCCGACACCCGAAGGCAACGCCGTGATGATAGCCAATGCACCGGATGCGACGCTCCATTATTATCAGGAAGGCATGATGGCTCCATCGGGAACCTTTTCGAATTACCGCCGGATGCCGCGTGGAATCCTCGTGCTCGATCGAAGTTTGAGAGAAGTGGCCCCTGGGGTGTACCAGGCGATCGTGACGCTTCCGCATTCCGGCCGATTCGACGTTCCGCTGCTGCTCGATCAGCCTCGAATAGCCCACTGTTTCCAAGTGGCCGTTCAGGAATCACCGCTGGCCACGGGTTCGGACCCGAGCCCCCGAGCAGTTCGCATACAGGCTCGATTTGGAAGCGATCTCGTGTCGGCGCACGTTCCAGCTTTATTGTCGTTCGAATTGTTGGATGCCGCCACTCAGGAGCCGATCGCGGGGCTTCAGGACGTCCAGGTGTTGATCTTCGAGCCGCCCGGCACGTGGCAACAGCGGCGGTGGGCTCAGGAAGAACGCGCCGGGCGGTATGTGATCACTCAGGTGTTTCCGCACGCAGGAGAATATCGCCTCTTGGTGCAATCGCCATCCCGCCGCCTGCGGTTTTCAGATACGCCTCCCGTCCTGCTCACCGTTGGGCCGCCGATGTCTTCTGCTTTGAATTCTCAGGCACAGGCAGTCAAGCCATGAGGGCGTCTGATCGATGATGTTTCGGTGTGTTCCCTTCGCGATGATCGTCTGGTTGTGTAGTGCCCATGCGGCGCCGGCCTGGTCCGGGGTCACGCCGCCCTCTGTTCCGGATGTTGAAGTGATTGACCAGGATGGCCTCGCGCATCGTTTCTACGGGGATCTGGTGAAGGGGAATACCGTGGTCATCAACTTCATCTATACGACTTGTCAAAGCAGTTGTCCTGCGGCCACCGGGCTGCTCAGCGGAGTCTACCATCGCCTGCGAGCAGCGGAACGTTCTGTCACCCTCTTATCTGTCACGATCGATCCTGTTCACGACCGGGCGGCTCGGCTCAAAGCCTATGCGGCGCAGTTTGGCGCAGGGAAGGGGTGGTACTTCCTCACCGGCGCATCGGCGGATGTGGCTCGTCTCTTGGCAGCCCTGCAAGTCTCCGTATCGAATAAGGCGGATCATCCGGCCATTGTGGTCATTGGGAACGATGCTACCGGGACATGGACGCGTCTCTACGGCGAGGTCTCTGTTCCGATGGTGATGGACAGCCTCGAAGCCGCAGCCGGTTGGCCGGCGCCGATTTCTTCCAGCGTATCCCAATAGGTCATTGCACCATGGCGCATCGATGTCTCCGAGTGAGCAGGACCTGCATCACCCTAGGCCTGTTCCTGATGGTGGTGTGTTTGGCGCGGCCGTCCGCTGCAGCCTGGATCGATCCCCTCACGCCGGAGGAGCGGCAGGGCCGCAATGTGTATCACTACGGAGAGGCGGGATCGACGGACCATGTCGGCGTGAATTTGCAGGGGGTTGAAGGCGCGTTACCGCCGACCCTCTTCCGGTGCGCGGGATGTCATGGGCCTCGTGGGGAAGGAACACAAGAGGGCGGGCTGCGGGTCCCGCCGCTGACCCCGTCGGTACTCAGACACGCACGCGAAGGACCCAGTGTCGGACGATCTCGGCTCGGATACACCGACGCGGCGCTGGCGAACGCCATTACTCAAGGCCTTGATCCATCGGGCCATGCATTACACCCGAGTATGCCGCGGTATCACCTGACATCCGACCAAGTGGCGAAGGTGATCGCCTATCTGAACCGGATCGGGGAGGAGTCCGATATCGATCCCGGCGTGAGCGCCGATGCGGTGACGATCGGGGCGGCGCTCCCTTTGACGGGTCCACTCGCGCAGATCGGGCAGGACGTGGCCGCGACCTTACGGGGCGCTGTACGGCGCTTGAACCAGCAGGGCGGCATCTATGGCCGGTACATCGAGCTCATTGTGGAAGATTCCCGCGGGGAGCCTGGGCAGACGGCGCTGGCTGTCTCTCGCCTGGTCGAGATCCACCAGGTCTTCGCCCTTGTGGGCAGCTTCGAGCCGGCTGGAGAGGGGCGCACCCGGGAGCGCCTGGCGCAATCCCATGTGCCGTGGATTTTTCCGCTCACTCCATCTCCTCAGCTGTCGGATCCGCCCAACTCCTCCATCTTCTATGCCTTGCCCGGGTTCGACCTGCAATTCCGCTCGCTGGTGGATTTTTTCGTGTCCCGAACGATACCCCTCACGGGGACCTCACACCCTCGCCTGGCGCTTGTGCACCGGAACGGGCCCAGCAATGCTGAGGCGTTGCGTGGTGCCCTGGAGCAGGTTCGGCGGCATGGCTTGAACCTCGCGGTGAATTACGAATATTCGGTCGGTCGCCTGGCGGTTCTGGCTCTGGTGGCGCAATTGGAACAGCAGGGAGTGGATGCCGTGTTGTTTATGGGGGATGGAGAAGATCTTGTCTCAGTGGCGCAGGAACTCGATCGCCGGGGAATGTCGCCGATCGTGCTGAGTGCCATCGGTATGGTGGGGGCGCAGGCTCGTGCCGTTCCGTCCGGCCTTCACTCACGGATATTCCTTGCCGCTCCGATCGATCTTCCCACGGAGCGCGAGGTAGCCTCTTTGCGGGCACTGAGTGAGCAGGCGTCGTTATCAAGTGTCGGCTTTGCGCGCCTCGCCCAAGGCGCCGTGTCGTTGTTGGCCGAAGCGCTTAAGCAGGCCGGCAGGAGCCTCAGTCGTCAGGCGGTCGTTCACGCCTTGGAGGGATGTCGCGAACAAGACACCGGGGCCGGGTTTTCGGTCACCTTCGGCGAGCATCACCGTCTCGGACGTGTGGCATCAAAAGTTGTCGGCCTGATGCCCGATCCGCCGTACGTTTCACCAGTGTCGGGCTGGATGGTGCCCGAAGGGGAACCATGAGGGGCCATCTCGCATGGGTTGGTTGTGAAAAGACCGGTCAGGAGATGTCGCGGAAGAGCGAGATGGTTGACAGGTTCAAAAACCCTATGGTACTTTCCCCAGCTCATGTCGGCTGGTCCGGCATGCCTACACCTCGCTCCCGTCTATGATGGGGGCCAATGTCCAGGAGGAATCTGCATGGAGCTCTACGAGTCCCTGTTCATTATTCGTCCGACTTTAAGCGACGAAGAAACGACCGCGTTGATTGAAAAAATGAAGGGCACCGTCACTAAGAACGGCGCCACGATTGTGCGGGCCGAGAATTGGGGCCGCAAGAAGCTCGCCTATGAAATCAAGCGCGAGCGGAAGGGCACCTACGTCTACTTTTATTTTCAGGGCCCCGGCACGACGATCGCCGACCTGGAGCGGGCGTATCGGCTTGAGGATTCGATCATCAAGTTTCTGACCGTGAAATTGGAACAAGAGCCTGCTCCACCCAGGGGCGCACCTGTAGCCGCACCAGCCGCACAAGGAGCGACCGTTGGCGGGGTTCAATAAAGTCATTCTGGTCGGCAATCTGACCCGGAATCCGGAACTGCGGTATACACCCAGCGGGACGCCAGTCGCGAGCTTTGGCTTGGCGACGAGCCGGCGTTTCAAGCAGGGTGATGAACTCAAGGAAGAAGTGTGTTTCATCGATATCGTCGTGTTCGGCAAGCAAGCGGAACACTGCGGGCAGTACCTGAGCAAAGGCAACGGTGTGATTATCGATGGGCGACTTCAGCAGCGCCGCTGGGAGACGGAAGACGGCCAGAAACGTAGCAAGCATGAAGTTGTGGCGCAAGGCGTGACCTTTTTGCCGAAGCGGGGCGAAGCCGGAGCTGGAGCAGACAGCGGCGGCGTGCACGACGAACCACCTTCATACGAAGACGAACAGTTCTAGGAGACGGAGGCGATCATGGAACGAGGAGATCGTGGAAACAGCGGAGGGGGCGGTGGCCGGTTTTTTCAGCGCCGCAAGCCTTGCCGGTTTTGCGTGGATAAGGCACCGATTGATTTCAAAGATGTCGGCCTGTTGCGAAATTTTTTGACTGAGCGTGGACGTATCGTTCCCCGTCGCATTTCCGGCAATTGCCTGCAGCATCAGCGGGTGCTGACGGTGGCGGTGAAGCGGGCTCGTCAGATCGCCCTGGTGAGTTTCGCCGAAGAGCGATAGGGTAAGGGATAGGTTTTGGTGAGTGTTGAGTCAAGTGGCCCGGCAGCCTGTCTCCTGTTGGATGCGGGAGAGGGTCGTCTCGTCATGACGGTGCCCATGGATCTGCTCAACCCAGCGATTGTCGATATCGGTCCGGAAGGCCTGCCCCTGTCTTGCTCGGCTTCGGGGCCGCAGCTGGGGTTGGATCAGCCTGAAGATAAGTTTGACGGCCCGCTGGCCATTCAGCTTGAACTCTCGCAGCTAGAGGGGCGGATCTCGGTCACCGGGACGTTGGAAGGCACGGCCATCCGTCAATGCGTGCGTTGTCTCCTGGAATATGCCGATCCGCTCCTGGTCTCCATCTATGCGGAATATCTTCCGCAGGCCAGTGTGGCTCCGAAATCTGCTCCCGCGGAACAGGGAAGACGGAATGCGAGGCGCGGAGCTCAGCCGGTTGAGCCGGAAGAAGAGGCGGATGAAGAGGCGGATGAAGAGGATGAGCTGTACTGGTATCAGGGCGATCATCTTGATCTCACCCCGATGCTGCGCGAACAGGTGATTTTGGCCGCTCCGATGCAGCCGATCTGTCGTGAGGATTGCCTGGGGCTCTGTCCTCAGTGCGGACAGAATCTCAATGAGCGCCGATGCGGCTGTCCTCCGGCGCAAGCGCCGAGTCCGTTCCGTGTGCTGCGGGGGCGTGGGCCTAAAAGTGAAAACGCATAGTCTGTTAACCGGGTCATGTGCCCGTTGAAGGAGTCGTCATGCCTAATCCAAAACACAAACATTCACGATCCCGTCGCGACATGCGGCGAACAGCGAAGACCCGGCTGGTGCCCCCTGGATTTTCGCTCTGCCCGCAGTGCCACGAATTGAAGCTGCCGCATTATACGTGCATGAATTGCGGCACCTACAAAGGCAAGGCCGTCATCGTCGTCGAGGAATCCTAGTCGCGTTTTATTTTTTCGACGTGATTCGGGTACAATTGCGCACCGTGATCACGATCCGACGCTATGTCATGCGTAAGGCCGTTCAGGTCCTGGCCGGCAGGGCGTCTCTGCACGACTCTTCGCTTCTCTATCCGTGGACCGCTAACCGCACATGAAGATTGCCGTCGACGCGATGGGCGGAGACCACGGACCGGCCCCGGTCATTGAAGGCGCGATGCAAGCCGCGCAGGACCTGGGGGTCGGTATCATTTTGGTCGGCAAGGAAGATGAGCTGACCGCCGCCTGCCGCAAACTCAACTGTAACGATACGCGGATTACGATCCGGCACGCGCCGCAAGTGGTGGAAATGCACGAGTCGCCTGCCGCTGTGGCCCGGAAGAAGCGGGACTCGTCCATTTGGGTGGCGACGGAACTCGTCAAATCCGGTGAAGCTGATGCCGTGGTCAGTCCAGGGAACACCGGCGCGAGCATGGTGGCGTCATTTTTCGTCCTGGGATTGATCAAAGGGGTTGAGCGGCCGGCGATTGCCACCATGTTGCCCACGCTGACCGGCAGCGCGGTGATGCTCGATGTGGGCGCGAACGTCGATTGTTCGGCGCAACATCTCGAACAGTTTGCCCTGATGGGCAATGAATTTGCCCGGCATGTCTATGCCAAGCCGAATCCTCGCGTGGGCCTCTTGAGCATCGGCGAGGAGGACAGCAAAGGGAACGAGGTCACTAAAGAAGCCTTCAAGCTGTTGAAAGCCAGCCCCTTAAATTTCATCGGGAACATCGAAGGGCGGGAAGTCTATAGCGGGAGCGCGGATGTGGTGGTGTGCGACGGGTTTATCGGCAATGTGGCCCTCAAGATTTCGGAGGGTGTGGCGGACGTCATCAAAAAGCTGCTGATGAAGGAGCTTTCAGGTTCCTGGCTCGGGCGGCTGGCGTACCCGTTGATTGCAAAGCCGCTGTTGAACCTGAAGCGAAAAATCGACTATGCGGAATTCGGCGGGGCACCGTTGCTGGGGGTGAACGGAACGACCATGATCTGCCATGGCCGCTCGTCCGCCAAGGCCATCAAAAATGCGATTCGGCGAGCGAAGGGCTTGGCCGAAACCCGTTTGGATGAGCTGATTCAGCGCGACATCGAGGAGAGCTTGAGACGACATCAAGACGAGCGGCTGGAGGGGAAGCAAGCGTGAGACGGGGGCGGATCACAGGAACCGGGTCCTATGCCCCCGAGCGGGTGATGACCAATGCTGATCTAGAGCAGCTGGTGGCGACCTCGGACGAATGGATTCGCGAGCGCACTGGGATCCGGGAACGACGTATCGCGGCTCCAGAGCAGGCCTGTTCAGATTTGGGCCTGATTGCCGCGGAACGCGCATTAAAAGCTGCCGGTCTTTCCGGGAGCGATCTCGATCTGATTCTCCTGGCCACCTGCACGGGCGACATGCCGTTGCCGTCGACCGCCTGTTTGCTCCAACACCGCCTGGGCGCGACTCGAGCGGCAGCTTGCGACATCTCGGCCGCGTGCTGCGGATTCGTTTACGCGTTAGGGGTCGCCGATGCCTATGTTCGAACGGGGATGCGCCATGTCCTCGTCGTGGGCTCTGAAGTGATGTCCACGATTACGGATTGGACGGATCGCAATACCTGCATTTTATTCGGGGATGGCGCCGGCGCTGCTGTGGTGAGCGCTGCCGATGGTGACCGCGGAATTCTCTCCACCCATCTCCATTCGGACGGGAGTTTGTCCGATTTGATTGTGGTGCCTGGGGGTGGGACGCGGATTCCTCCTTCTGAAGCGATGGTGGGCGAACGATCACAGTACATCAAGATGAAGGGAAACGAAACGTTCAAGGTTGCGGTACGGACCCTGGAGGAAGTGGCGCGCGAAACGCTCGCGGCGCACCAGCTGTCGGTCGATGACCTTGATCTCTATATCCCTCATCAGGCGAACCTGCGCATTATCAAAGCGGTGACCGAACGTCTCGGCGTTCCGTTGGAAAAAGTCGTCTTGAATATGGATCGGTACGGCAACACCTCGGCGGCCTCCATTCCGATCGCCCTGGATGAAGCGGTGCGGGACGGACGTGTCAGGGATGGACAATTGGTGATGTTCGGAGCATTCGGCGCCGGGCTGACGTGGGCGTCAACGTTGATTCGCTGGTGAAGGGGAGGACCTGAGCGGTAGTCGGGATTGAAGCCCAGGCTGTGCCGCAAGTGTCCGGCTTTTTCCCGTTGACATTGAGCATGGTTTCTACGATACCTTACGCGGCTATGACAGCTTCAGCCATCGGATTTTTGTTCCCCGGACAGGGGTCGCAATCAGTGGGGATGGGACGCGGGTTCTATGATGCGTTCCCGGCCGTGAGGGCCGTGTATGAAGAAGCCTCCTCCATCCTCGGCTACGATGTGGCGCAGCTCTGTTTTGAGGGGCCGGTCGAACGACTGAACCTCACGGAACATACGCAACCGGCCTTGCTGGTGAGCAGTGCCGCGGCCCTGAAGGCCTTGGAACCGGCCGGCCTGACACCTTTGGCCGTGGCCGGGCACAGTCTCGGAGAATATTCAGCGGTCTTTGCTGCCGGCGGTCTCTCGTTCCGGGATGCGGTGGCCCTCGTGCAAAAGCGTGGACGGTATATGTCCGAGGCTGTGCCGCCGGGGACAGGGCTGGTTGCCGCCTTGCTGGGTCTTTCGGCAGAGGTGGTGAAAGCCGTGTGCCAGGAAGCCGCGTCCGTCGGGGTGGTCGCCGCGGCGAATTTCAACTCCCCCGGCCAGGTGGTTATTGCGGGGGAGAAGGCGGCGGTCGAACGAGCGATCGAAATTGCCAAGTCGAAGGGTTGCAAAAAAGCGATTCCGCTCCCGGTGAGTGTGCCGGTTCACACGCCCTTGATGCAGGGGGCCGCGGACCGGCTGGCAGCGGAATTCGGCGGAGTCACGTGGCGGGATTTGACGGTGCCCTTGATCAATAACGCGGAGGCGGTCGCCCTGCAGCGATCAGCCGACATCCGGGCATCGCTGGTTCGGCAGTTACCGTCGTCGGTGCGATGGGAAGAATCGGTGCACACGATGGCGAACACGGGTGTGACGACCTTTGTGGAAATCGGCCCGGGAACGGTGTTGACGGGCCTGGTCAAGCGAATACTTCCCGGTGCGGTCACGGCCAATGTCCATGATCAGAAGTCTTTGGATGCAGCCCTCGCCATTGTGGGCGTGAACAGGCAGGGATAAGCAGCTTCAACATTTGGGTGGGAGTAGACTGATGTCATTACAGGGAAAAGTCGCGATTGTCACGGGTGGAGCCCAGGGAATTGGGCGTGCGATTGCAGAAGGGTTGGCGGAGGATGGCGCGGATATCGCGGTGGCGGACCTCGATCCGGCGCGTTCGCAGGATGCCGTTGCGGCGATTCAAAAACTGGGGCGACGGGCGCTCAGTGTCAAAGTGAACGTGTCCGATTGGAATGACGCCAAGGCCATGGCCGATCAGGTCATGCAGGAATGGGGGCGGATCGATATTCTGGTGAATAATGCCGGGATCACGCGCGACGGGTTGCTGCTTCGGATGAAAGAAGAGGATTGGAACTTGGTCCTGCAGGTTAATTTGAACGGGACGTTCCATTGCACCAAGGCCGTGTTGCTCCCCATGACGAAGCAACGGTTTGGCCGCATCGTCAATATCGCATCGATCGTCGGCGCGATGGGAAACGTGGGGCAGGCGAACTATGCAGCGTCAAAAGCCGCGGTCATCGGGTTTACGAAAACGGCCGCGCGCGAGTATGCCAGTCGTGCAGTGACCGTTAATGCGGTGGCGCCAGGCTTCATCGATACGGCCATGACGCAGGGGTTGTCGCCGGAAGTGAAGGAAGCGCTGCAGAAGCAGATCCCGCTGGGACGGCTGGGGCTTCCTTCCGATATTGCCGCGGCGGTGCGGTTTCTCGTGTCGGATGCAGCGTCGTATATCACGGGCCAGGTGTTGCACGTGAACGGCGGCATGCTCATGGTATAAGTGAGTCGGGCCTGTGTGTCGATCGATTCCGGTCGAAGCGGATGCTCCGGCAAAGAATGTGGTGGATACGATAAGATAGGAAGGAGGTGGGCAAGTCCATGGCAACAGTAGATGAACGGGTGAAGAAAATTATTGCCGAGCAGTTGGGGGTTGAGGAAGAAGAAGTGACGCTGGAGGCGCATTTCGTGGAGGATTTGGGCGCGGACTCGCTCGATACGGTCGAATTGGTGATGGCTCTCGAGGAAGAGTTCGAAATTGAAATCCCCGATGAGGATGCAGAGAAGATCCTCACCGTTGGCAAAGCGCTGGATTATATCAAAGAGAAAGCGTAACGGACGGCAGCATGCACGATCGACCCGTCAGACGTGTGGTAGTGACCGGTCTTGGACTGGTGACGCCTCTTGGAACCGGCGTAGACAAGACCTGGAAGGCGCTTTGCGCCGGTGAGTCCGGCGTCGGCCGAATCACGCGATTCGATCCGACCGGATACGACGCGCAGATTGCCGCAGAGGTCAAGGATTTCGATCCGGCGCAGTTCATCGAGAAAAAAGAAATCAAGAAGATGGACACCTTCATCCACTACGCGGTGGGGGCGAGCCAACTGGCGGTGGACGATGCCGGCCTGAAAGTTTCTCCCGAAGAAGCGACGAGAGTCGGGGTCTACATTGGGTCTGGTATCGGCGGGCTGGGATCGATCGAACATTACCATGACGTGCTGAAGGAAAAGGGGCCTGGTCGGGTGTCGCCCTTTTTCATTCCGATGACCATCATCAACCTGGCTTCAGGGCAGGTGGCGATTCGCGTCGGCGCGAAGGGCCCGAATTCCTGCGCGGTCACGGCCTGCGCGACCGGGAACCATTGCATCGGCGACGCTTATCGGCTCATTCAACGGAATGACGCGGATGTGATGATCGCCGGAGGCGCCGAAGCGGCGATCACTCCGCTTGGCGTGGCTGGATTCGCGTCAGCCAAAGCCCTTTCATTCAGGAATACCGAACCCACGAAGGCCAGCCGTCCGTTCGATAAGGATCGCGACGGATTCGTGTTGGGAGAAGGGGCAGGCGTGCTGGTACTTGAAGAATTGGAGCGCGCTCGTGCCCGGGCTGCACGCATCTACGCCGAGGTCATCGGGTACGCGATGAATAGCGATGCCTACCATATTACGGCGCCGCCCGAAGAGGGGGAAGGTGCGGTGCGTTGTATGGAAATGGCGCTCAAGGACGCCGGTGTAGCCAAGACCGACATCGGCTATATTAATGCCCACGGCACGTCGACGATGGCCGATGCCATCGAAACCAAGGCCATTAAACACGTGTTCGGGGAGCAAGCCTACAAGATTCCGGTCAGTTCGACGAAATCGATGACGGGCCATCTCTTGGGCGCCGCCGGCGGGATTGAGGCTGTCTTCAGCATCCTTGCGTTGCACCATGGCATCCTTCCTCCGACGATCAACCTTGATCATCCTGATCCCGCTTGCGACCTGGATTACGTGCCGAATAAGGCTCGTGCAACCAAGACTCAGGTGGTCCTCTCGAATTCGTTCGGGTTTGGTGGGGTCAACGCCTGCCTGCTTTTTCGCCGGTGTGACCAATAATCCTCCTCAGAGCACGAGTCAGGTGGTATGACGTCGGCAACGTCAATCGAGGCGGTCGAGCGCCTTTTGGGCTACCGTTTTCGTCAGCCGCGTCTACTCGAAGAAGCCCTGACCCACAAATCCTACTCCAACGAGCGACGGACCAAAGACCGCACCCAAAACGAGCGCCTGGAATTTCTTGGCGACGCGGTCCTGTCGCTGGTCATGAGTGAGTACCTCGCAGCGGAATTCCCCGGTAGCAACGAAGGCGGGTTGTCTAAACTGAAAGCGCATCTGGTGAGTGAGGCGTCCCTGGCCAAGGCTGCGCGTCGGATGAAGCTCGGTCGCCTGCTGCGGTTGGGAAAGGGCGAGGAGCTCTCGAAAGGGCGTGAGAAACATTCGTTGTTGGCGGATGCGCTCGAAGCATTAATCGCCGCAGTGTATCTGGATGGCGGCCTTGAGGCGAGCCGGACCTTTACCTTGCGGGTGCTGGAGGAGGAATTGCTGGCGGCGCGTGCAGAACGGGCCAGACCCGGGATGGACGATTACAAGACGCAGTTACAGGAACTCTGCCAGAAGCGGTTCGAAAGTTTGCCGCAGTATGCGACGGTTCGAGAATCCGGCCCGGATCATGAAAAGGTGTTTGAGGTCGAGCTGACGATTCAGGGCGTGATGCGGGGTGTCGGATGCGGTCACAGCAAGAAAGAGGCAGAGCAGATGGCCGCGCGGGAAGCGCTGACACAATTAACGACATGAGCTCTTCAGTGAACCGACAAGAAGGAGGCACGATGACACAATCACGATGGCACAATCGATTGGGGTGCGCGGGAGTGCTAAGCCTGGTCCTGGCCCTCGGCATGGCCGCAACCGGTCTGGCGGCTGATGCTCCTGCCAAGGCGGACGAGACCGTCAATGCGAGTAATGTGCGAGCGGTTATCAAAACCAAGCTTGGTGACATTGAGATCAAATTCTTGCCGGACGTGGCGCCGAAGCACGTCGAAAACTTCATCAAGCTGGTCAAGTCCGGTTTTTATAACGGCACGATTTTTCATCGGGTCATTCCCGGGTTTATGATTCAGGGTGGCGACCCCAATACCAAGGACTCGTTGAGAAAGGACGCCTATGGTCAGGGTGGTCCGGGACACCGTGTCAAAGCTGAATTCAGCGACTTGCCACACAAGCGAGGCGTCGTCTCGATGGCGCGAGCTCAGGATCCCGATAGCGCGGGGTCGCAGTTTTTTATTGTCGTCGAGGAGTCGCGGTTCCTGGACCGCAAATACACTATTTTTGGTGAAGTGGTGAAAGGAATCGGCGTCGCGGACAAGATCGTGGCACTCCCGAGAGTCATGTGCCAAACCGGTGCCCCCAGTCCTGCCGATAAGGGACCCTGCGATAATCCGATCGATCGCGTCGAGATGACGGTGACGATTATCGAGTGAGTCGCGAGGCGAGAGCATCCGGGCTGATCTTCTTTGCTCGATCAGCCCGGTGCTGGCGATTCTGATTAGAAGGGTTGATTCTGTTGCTGGGCGCGGACCAGCGTCAGGAAGTGGGAGAGGGCTTTGGTCATGCGCTCTGCATGGGAGGCGGAGCGAAAGAGTAAGGTGTCCTCAGCAAATTGGCCTTTCACTTCCGTAACTGCTCCCGTACAGAAGCTGGTTTTCAAAATGCAGGGGCCGTTGCTATTACACGAGATGCGGACTCCGTAAAGAACCAGGTTGTTCTCTCGAGTGTCCTGGCCTTGGTACGCAATGCTGTCGATGTCCTGCAGATTAAAATGCGTGAAGCCGGTGTTGACCTCGTCGTGCCCGTGGTTCAACTCGATCGTGCCGAGTCTGGCTCCCGTGGGAATGACACTATAGACCTCGGTCACCTTTGTCGGCTTGACGGCTTTGGGGTTTCGGCAACTGAGGCTTCGCACGAAGCCGTGTGTATTGGCCATGTCGCTGATGAACTGCACCGTGTCTTCGATGGATTGACCGAATCCTGCGGTTGGGAAGAGCGCGCCACAGCTCAATGCCAGAGCCAGACTGGCCCTCGTGAGCCATCTATCCCATAAATTCGCATGTCTCTTCTGCATGGTCCATCTCCCTTGTCCCTTGGAAAAGCCTTGTTCCCGACGCGCGTACCGTACTGAACCTGCTCGCGCAGCGCAATCCTTACTTTTGCACAGCAGGGGACCGCTCGTGCCATGCTCAGGCGGCAATTCTCTCATGTCGCTGAAGTTGTACGGAGGTGGCGCTCACACGACGTCTTGAGCGATTTCGGCCGGCGTAGACGGGAACACAGCGGGATCGATGGGTAAAATCGGCGAAAAATCGATTTGTTCAGCGATGGAGCCGAACCGGAAGGTGTTCATGACGGTGGAGATGCGAAACTCCATCTTGTCCAGGTTCAAATAGTGGAACATTTTTGAAAGGAACGGGCCTTCCATGTGTGGCTGGTACGGGTCGAGTTCCCATGGATGGAAATACATGACGAGCGGGCGGCCTTTTTGTTCGATCCTCCGCATCAGCCCGCACAGGGCCGGGAATGGCAACAGCCGAAAATAGCTCCCTCCCGCGATGGGAATCCGAACTCCTCCGAGATTGACCGTGGAGGGAGGCACTTCCCAGATGGGGCCCGACGAAGTTTGCTTGAGATGGTGCCAGGGATCTGATCCGGGCAGACCACAATGATCGTGGCGAATAGGGACAACGCTGGAGTCGTAGGTATAACCTTCTTCAGCCAGGATTGGTAACGCCCACAGCGTCTCACGTGTGATGGTGAAGCCGGGCGCGCGATATCCGAGGACTGGGGACCCCGTGAGGTCTTCTAAGATCTGTTTGGCTTGCCGTACATCCGCGCGGAATAATTCCGGTGTTTGAGCCGTGACCAATTCATGTCCATAGCCGTGAGACGCAATTTCATGTCCGCATTCGGCAATCTGTTTGATCAGACCGGGATGGCGCTCGGCGACCCACCCCAGGACAAAAAATGTGGCCTTGGCGTCGTACCGTGAGAGAAGATCCAGCACTTTGCAGGTGTTGGCCGCCACCCGGCTTTCAAAGGTCCCCCAGTGTCGCCGGCGAATGGGCGAATCGAATCGTGAGACCTGAAAATGTTCTTCAATGTCGAATGTCAGGCAATGCACAGATGTCATCCTTGGGTGTATGGATTTTCCTACCAGCTGGGATGGGTAAGGGTTTGCATGCTGACGTTGGAGAGGCGTCCCTTTCGACCCGCTTTGTATACTATGTGTACGCAATGAAGTAAAGCAAAGTTTAAGCCATTGATTTTAAGTAGGTATTTCAATTAGATAAGCAAGTCTGCCGGATGGTTTCACGGCGAGGTGTATCAGAGAACTCTTACAGGAGGTATCTTAAGAGATACAGCTGTGGCTCTTCGGCAAGCGCATCGACGCGCAACACGGTAGCAGGAGACGATGGGAATGTTATCAGGGTTGTCAGGCGGCGGCTCGGTTTCCTTCACTGTCTGCGATTCGTTGCTGGAGAGGTACGGTGAACCGGAAAATGGATCCTGATCCCGGCGCACTTTCCGCTCCGATGTGTCCTCCCATCAGTTCCACCAGTTGCTTGCAAATGGCGAGTCCCAATCCCGTTCCTCCATACTTCCTGGTCGTGGATCCGTCTGCCTGCACGAAGGGCTGAAACAACGTCGCAAACGCGCTCGGCGCAATCCCGATACCGCTATCGACGACGGAGAATCGCACATGAGTAATGTGCTCGGCATTCGATGACGTTTCCCCATAGGTGGTGGCGGGAAACTCAAGCCGCTGTTCCGGAGGCCGTTGGTCCAAATCCACCAGAAGCGAAACCGTTCCGCGGTCACTGAATTTGATGGCGTTCGCCAGCAAATTGCTGAGCACCTGCTGCAGTCTGGTCGGATCTCCACATAAGGCGGCCGGTACATTGTCCGCAATGTGAGAGTGAAGGAGGAGACCTTTTCGCTGCGCTCGTTCCGCGAACAACGCCAGGACTCGATCAATAAACTTCGGCAGGTCAAAGCCCAGTAGTTCGAGAGACAGTTTGCCGGACTCAATTTTAGAAAAATCGAGAATGTCATTGATGATGACCATCAAGGAATCGCCCGAGGAACGAATGGTTTGCGCACAATCCAGCTGTTCTGGCGTGAGGTCGGTTTCCAGGAGCCAGTCGGTCATGCCGAGTACGCCATTCATGGGGGTGCGAATTTCATGACTCATCGTGGCCAGAAATTCGGATTTGAGCCGAGCGCCCTCCATGGCCGCATCGCGGGCCTGCGTCAGGGTCGCCTCGCTGGCTCGCAGTTCCTGGAGTACCTGATTGGCTCGAACCATGTAGCGGATGCGGTTGGTCAACAGCATGGCGTTCAAGGGCTTCACGATAAAATCCGTCGCGCCGGCATCATAGGCTTTCGTGATGGATTCAAAATCATCCAGACCGGTCATGATGAGAATGGGGGTATGCTCCCCGCCTGGTAACTGTCGCAAGGCCGCACAGGTCTGAAAGCCGTCCATTTCCGGCATCATGACGTCAAGCAGTACGACATCCGGCGGGGATTGTTGAAAGGCGGCACAGGCCTCGCGTCCGTTTTCAGCTTCTTCGACCACCCATCCCGCTTGCTCCAGGGCCTCGCGAGCGAACATGCGGATGATGATGTCGTCGTCGGTGACCAATGCGGACGGTACGCGTCCCGATGTGAGCGGGTTCATGATGATTTCTCCTTGGCGATCTCGTTTCGAAAGACGGCACAAGCGGCAGCATATTCGGATTGCAATTCGGCCAACGTCCGTTCGGCTTCGATGAGATTTTTCTGAGCGCCCATCGCCTCCAGTTCCTTGCAGCGCGCGGCCACTGCCAGAGCCCCAAGTTGAGCGCTGCTCGATTTGAGGCGGTGCGCCACTGCTTGTAACCCCGCGGGATCGTTCGCGCGTATCGCGTCTTGTAGGGCTTCCAGACTGTCTCGTGAATTATCGAGATACTTGCGAAGAACCGACGCCAGCACATCGGGCCGGTTGGGGCGTTGCAACGCCCGAATGCCGTCGAGCGCTTTAGGGTCCATACTTGGTGCGGCTGGTGGGGGGGCCGTGGCAGTGGGGGCCGGTTCACAAAGTAACGGCTGCTCGCAACGTAACACAGGTACGGGTGCAAAGTCCGGCGCAGGCTTCGCCAGCCATTTCTGCACTGCGGCCTGCAATTGCATCTGCGTGTAAGGTTTGGTCAGATAGTCATCCATCCCGGCGGAGAGACATCGTTCCCGGTCTCCCTGCATCGCATTCGCAGTCAAGGCGATGACGGTTAGCCGACGGTGCCCGGACGATGCTTCCCGGCGGCGAATTTCCCCTGTCGCCGTCAAGCCATCCATCTCAGGCATCTGACAATCCATAAGCACGAGATCAAACTGGCTGCGTCCGGCCAACTCCAGTGCCTGCCGGCCGTTTTCCGCCATCTCGACCTGGTAGCCGAGCAGTTCCAACATGCCGGCGGCGACCTCTCGATTGACCGGGCTGTCTTCCGCGACGAGAATCCGCGGCATACTACGTCCCGCTCCATGAGCCTCGATCCCAGCGGTGGACGGGAAAGGGCGCGAAGGCTCGCAGGTATGTTCGACGGGGAGCGGCGGTTTTGGAATGTGGGAATGCGCGGTCTGGTCACCTAGCGTGCCTGCGCCGAGTGGTTGCAGTTCGAATCGCGCCGTAAACGAAAACGTCGAGCCGCGTCCAGGTTCGCTTTCAACTGTGATGGATCCACCCATGAGCCCCACCAACTGTTTGGCGATCGACAACCCGAGTCCCGTTCCCCCGTACCGTCGCGTGGTGGAACCATCAGCCTGCGCAAAGGCATCAAAAATCCGTACCTTCGCTGCAGGCGGAATGCCGATGCCGGTGTCGGTGACCGAAATGCGGAGCTGCGCATGGGTGGGGGTGCCACTCACATAGTCGGCCGTCAACGACACCCCGCCGGTTTCGGTAAACTTCATGGCATTGCTCAAAAGATTCATGAGGATTTGACGCAATCGGACCGGGTCGCCCTTCAAATAGCGCGGGACCCGTTCGTCGACCTGTTGTGTCAGCTGAAGGTGTTTCCGCCGGGCGGCCTCCATGAACAGCTCGAGTGATTCGTCGAGCAGTTGCGACACATCGAATCCGACACATTCCAAGTCCAGTTTGCCCGCTTCGATTTTGGAGAAATCGAGAATATCGTTAATGATGGCGAGAAGAGTTCTTCCCGACCGATGCACGGTCGACGCGAGATGTCGCTGTTTGTCCGTGAGGGTGCTGTTGAGCAACAGTTCAGTCGTGCCGAGGACGCCATTCATCGGCGTGCGGATTTCGTGGCTCATATTGGCGAGAAACTCGCTCTTTGCCTTGCTGGCGGCTTCAGCGGCTTCTTTTGCGGCGCGTAGTTCATCCTCGGTGCGTTTGCGGTCGGTGGTATCGATATGGATGCCGACCATGCGCGCGGCCACACCGTAGATGTCGCGGATGAGACTACCCCGGGATAAAATCCAACGGTAGGAACCATCCCGATGTCGCAGGCGATGTTCGAGTTCGAATTGGGAGCGGTATCCGTCCAAACAGGATTGGATGGTCGTCTGGGCCAGCGTTTGATCGTCCGGATGAATGCGGGTTTGCCACTCCTGGAAGGCATCGGAAAGGGAGGCATCGTCGTAGCCGAGCTGGTTTTTCCATTGCGGGGAGAAATAAATCGAGCCGGTCGTGAGATTCCAGTCCCAGATGCCGATGTGAGATCCCTGCACCGTCATCATGAGACGGGCTTCGCTGGTGCGTAACGCTTCTTCCGCCTGTTTGCGTTCTGAAATATCCACGACGAAGGCCGTGAAGGTATACGCATTCTCCAGGCGGAGGGGCGTGATGGCCAATTCGATCGGAAATTCCGTGCCGTCCCTTCGAAGGGCGCTGATTTCGATTCGTTTGTTGAGGATCGGACCATGGCCGGTTTTGATAAATTGGTTCAGGCCGCGCTGGTGGGCTTCTCGTTGAGAAGGGGGAATAATGGTGTCGGCCAGTAAGCGGCCGACGGCTTCTTCTTGAGTCCATCCGAATGTCTGTTCCGCCTGAGTGTTCCAACCGATAATGCGTCCCTGCTCGTCCATGCCGATCACTGAGCTGAGCGCCGTGTCGATAATCAGCCTCGTCCGCCCCTCGCTCTTACGCAACGCGCCTTCGGCGTGGAGGCGTTCGACCGCTTCCAGGGCCAAAGAGACCAACGAGGCAATGGCATAACTGAATTGCTGCTCCTCGAGCATCCAGGCGCGCGGCGGCCCCACATGTTCACTGCAGAGTACCCCGACGAGCCTGCCCTTAAAACGGATCGGAATATCGAGCAGGGCGCCGATCCCGAGCGGGGTCAGGTACGTGTCGGTGAACTCGGCGGTGCGAGGATCGGTCCGTGCGTCGGAGGCGTCAATGACACGTTCCGTGAGCAGTTCGCGGAAATACTTCGGGAACTGTGCGGCGACGAGTTCCAGGCCGGAGGAATGCGTGCTGGCAGATGCGTCGTAGAGATCCTTGCAGGTGATGGCGCTGTGATCCTCCCGCAGCAGCCAGATGCTGCATCGGCGTACACCGAGGGTCTCGGCTGTCACGCGGGTAATCTCCTGCAGGGCCGGCTCGAGAACGCCGCTTTGAATGATACTGTTGCTGGTGAGACCAAACAGCGCGGCTTGATGTTGGCGCAATAAATTTTCCGTATGGCGACGGACATCCTCCGCCTGTTTACGCTCCGAAATGTCGCGAAAGACCAGCACGGCTCCGCCCGCCTGACTGTCTCGCACGATAGGCGCCAGCACACAGGAAACAGGAAACGAACGGCCGGTGGTCGACGTGAGCAGGCCGTCGTCGGTTCTAAACGAATGTCCCTGGGCGGTTTCATCCAGCAGCATTTGGGTGAAGATGGGCTCCGTGAGATTGGTGCCGTACGAGAGGGAAATCAGATCAGGCAGGCGTCGTCCCACGACTTCCGCTTCGGTGAGTCCCCACAGACGCTGCCCTTCAGGATTGAGGAGGACGATGTCCCAGTTCCGATCTACGACGCAAAGTCCGTCGCCCATGGAACGAAGCACGGTGTGGAGCTTGTCCCGTTCCTCGGCCAATTGGCTTTCTGATGTGCGACGGATCTGGTCGTTCAGAGCCTGCATCTCGCTCGCGGAGAGCGCAATCGAACGTTCCAGCAGTTCATGTCCCTGATCGGATTCGAGATAGCTCCTGCTGACCCGTTCAAGCAGTTGCTGCCAGGCCTCGAGCGAGGTGGGAGCGGCGGCAGGCTCCAGTCCTAACCGCTTGAGTTGACGCGTGAGGAGCGGATGCATAGAAATTAGACTTCGGTAATCGTGGTGACGGTCATGGTTTGGTTGTGGAGATCACAGACTCCGCTGAAATATGGAGAGATTTCCCCATACGAATAAAATCCAACTTGGCGGCTGCCGTTCGGCAGGATCTCCAGCGTCGCCTCGATTTCTTCTTCCGTCCGTTCTCCGAGCACCAACCGTCGCCCGACACAACTGATCGCGATTGACAACGTGGGGGAGGCGCTCCCTGCGTTCTGGTGATTATCGAGGGTCAGCGTGGCCGCTTCGGACGCGCCCTGAATCAGGCGGTCAAAGTTGGCGCGCATCAATTGAGCCAGCATGCCTTCAGGCAAGTCTCCCGCGAACGTCATGGATTGAGCGGCTTCATCCACGGCCAGGATGGTCCGAACGAGGACTTTCCCATCCGTACTAGAAGACCTGATCGCGAGGGGGAACAGCAGACCGGTGGCCGGAAGACCGGCGGCGCGGTCACCGAGATACTCTTTGTAGAGCTGCAGGGCGGGGCGACCATCCAGTTCGTAGAGAATATTTCCCGCCGATCTGGTCACCCGGCGCTCAGGGCCGAACTTATCCCATCCGCCCTTTGAGCCATGGCCCAAGCGGACGTGGTCGCCATAGAAACCGATGGCGGTCACATACCCGCTTTGGGGCACACGGTCCTTGATAACCCATGTGCGCTTGAAGTCGGTTCCGTCCCCGGCCAACCCCCCGGTCACGATGACGGCACCTCCCAGCGTGTCGTTCAGTCCCTTCACGAGTTCGCTACCGTTGACATTCAATCCGTCTGAGAGCACCAGGAGGCCGCGAAGCGAGGGCTGTTGCAGGTTAGTGGCAATGGCGCGTCCCGCTGCATACGAATCTTTCGGGCTGTGGACTGACGCATGCGTGGTGAGAAGGCGTGTCTTCTCAAAACGCACCGCCGCAACGACCAGGCTGTCATCCGAGATTTCAGCCCCATGAATTTCTCCGGATGTGGAGCAGCCGATCGCTTGGCTGCGAGGACAGGCGGCCATCACCTGCTGAATCAGCTCAGGTCGATCGATCAGATGTGAGGCTCCGAACAGCAAGAGTAGGCTGTTTTCCGAATCGAAGGCGGCCAGCTCAGCAGGAATGTTGGAGTGACCGGGTTTGAGACAGGTAGTCGTCATATGCATAGGGGGGTCTCCTTGCTAACGGTACAGGCGCCGCAGCGCTTCCGTGGAAGAGGTGGATGGATCGGAGGCCGTCGATGGTGTTGCGGTGGCATACGCTGAAATCGTAAACCAGAAGGTGGATCCCTCTCCGGGCACACTGGTCAGTCCCATGTGCCCGCCCATCATGCCGACTAATTGCTTCACAATGGCGAGGCCGAGGCCGGTTCCGCCGTATTTTCTCGTGGTCGAGCCGTCAGCCTGCGCAAAGGCGTCGAAGATTCGATTCTGAGCGTCCTGCGAAATGCCGATGCCCGTGTCCGATACGTCAACCCGCACCTGTCCGGAGGAGCCCGGCTCCATGGCGGCCGAAATGGCAATACGCCCGGTTGCCGTAAATTTAAGGGCGTTGCTGATAAGGTTCGTCAGGATCTGGCGGAGCCGGTGGGGGTCTCCGTGAAGCGTGATGGGGATGTCTTGCGCAATCGTCAGAGTCAGCGAGAGCCCTTTTTTCAGCGCCTGTTCGTGAAAAATCGTGGAGGTTTCCGCCAGGAGAAGCCGCAGGTCGTAGGGGATATGCTCCAAGACCAGGCGGCCGGCTTCGATTTTCGAAAAATCCAGGATGTCATTGATGATGTGCAGCAAGTTGGTCCCGGACGTGTGTGCGGTGTCGGCATATCGTCGCTGCCGCTCGTTGAGCTGGGTCGCGAGGAGTAATTCCGTCATGCCGAGCACCCCGTTCATCGGGGTCCGAATTTCATGACTCATATTGGCCAGGAATTGAGACTTGGCCTGACTGGCCGCTTCCGCCGCCTCCTTAGCGCGGCAGAGGGCGTCCTCGTGCTGCTTGCGTTCGGAAATATTCTGAATAAAGGTGGTGAACTGCTGCGTTCCGCCGATGGCAAGGCAGCTGGTGGCGATTTCCACGGGAAATTCCTGGCCGGAACCGGTCCGGCCGACACTCTCCACACGGCGATTGAGAATCGCTCCGGGAATCAGCCCGGAAAGCCTCACACCCGATCCGGCGCCGGAGGAAGGTTGGGCCGTGGAGAGATAGGTGGTCAGGGGTTGTCCGATGGCGTCGGTGCGAGGAATGTCGAACATCATCTCAGCCTGGGTGTTCCAGTCGGTAATGAGACCAGAGGCGTTCGTGGTGACCACGGCGTCCAGAGCGGTTTCGATGATCATCCTGGTGCGGGCCTCACTCTGCAGGGCTTTTTCTCGAGCCACCTCGTTGACTCGCCAAAAACAGAGCAGGGCTGCGCATTGAGCCAGAATAAAGCTGCCGTGAATCAGTGCCCAGGTCCATGGATGGGCCTGCCCCTCTGCGTGGCCATATACCATTTCCGGCATGAGGGTGCCCACGACTCCGTGATCGAGGACGATGAACTGTAGTCCGACCAGGAACGGCAGCCAATCCTGATACAGCACGATTACGGACATCATGACAAAGAAATGAAAGTGCAGTTCGATTCGCCCTTCTGAGATATGCACCAGCAAGGCCGAGGCGGTCATGAGTCCATAGGTGGCAATGGCGGCCTGGAGGCGGCGGCTGACGCTGGGCAGTTGTGCCGCGAGGGCGATGATTCCGAGAAGGCCTCCACCTCCGAGGTAGAGGCTGGGGGCGGCTCCCATATACGCGCCGTACAGGGAGATTCCTAGAACGTGCAACCAGAGGATGGAGAGAATGCCCCGATGACGGACGGACCAGGCCGGCTCGTCCAGCGCATCTCCCTTCGGCAAGGCGGCTAAGAGGTTACTGAGCAATGGATGCATGAATTTCAATGCGTTGCGCGTGCAATGCTGATTCTGCTTCTTGCGCAGGTATAAGTCCTGGCCCGCCTGTATCGGCAGAAATGAGATGTAACTAAAGAGAAAATGAGGAAAAGAGGGGACGGAATGTCGCGGCAGACAGCTTATTGAAAAGGGGTCTGGAAGGCTCTCTCGCGATCGGGTATCGCCGTCGGCGGTCAGTGGTGGTGATGACGGCACTCGGGGCTATGGACGTGGGGAGGTGGTTCTTGAGGCTGGGGAGTGAGTTGCCCGGGGAGCACAATTCGACCGGCTTCATGCTGTTTCGTCAGATGCTCGGCAATCTCGGGGTGGAACGTTTTGACATAGCCGATCATCCCGAGGAGGAAGCGGCGTGATTGGAAGCCCTGGCCGGAAAATTCCGTCAGGAGCGCCAATGCACGATCGAGAATTTCCGGTGCCGAGCCGGCGTCGGCGATTTGCTGAGGTTGCTGTTTGACGAACGTGTCATATTCCTTTTTGAGACGTTCCGCAAAAACCGGCATCGGCGCGGCCGGCACATGAAGGGGGCTCAAGGTGCGGCGCAACGCTTGGATGGCCGCAAACACTTCCGCATCCTGACCATCCCGCCGGTCATGGAAATAGCCGAACGTGACCACTTCGATCAGGTTGAACAACGCGGCCGCTTTTTCGCCGCCGGCCACGCTGAGTTGACGATAGAGTTCCCGCCGGACGGGGGCGAACTGTTCGCCGAGCCGTTTCTGTTGATAGTCGCTTCCTGCATCGAGGTATTGGCAATCAGGCGGGCAGGAAATACGCGCGAGGCGATGCTCTCCGCAACATTGGCTGCAAATCATCCCGCTGAGGGCCGGACAAGAACGTTTGCCTTTGCGTTGCTGACAATAGACACATTGGCTCATTTGCGGGACGATCCTTCCTTGTCGGCTTTCAGGGGTTCAACGAACCCGTAATCTGCCAACGTGCGTTTAGCGCGATCACCTGATGATGCCGTGGGAGACTCGAGGCCGTTGACCTCGGCGGCATTCGAATCCTGGTACGGAACGAGAATCAAATGGTTCACGCGGTCGATGCCAAGATCCGATGGCCCAGGCAGATATTCCGCGATGACTTGGAATTTATGGTTCGGCAGCATGCGCCAGATTTTGCCTTTGGTCGCGTCGGACACATACATGCTCCCCCAGCGGTCAAAATCGACTCCGCTGAGGTTTTGGAATCGTCCGGTGAAAAATCCATTGGAGGCCAGTTCGGTCAGCGCTCCTTCCGGAGTAAGGTCGAAAATTTTGCCGGAATCATAACTCACCACGACGATATGTCCGGTTTTGGGGTGCACGGCCACTCCTGACGGGCCTGCTAAGTGAGGTCCGGACACATAGAGGGACAGGGTCAAGGGTGTCGTGAGATCCACACGATAAATCGCATTGCCCCCCTGATCCGCGAGATACAGATGCCCCTGCCCGTCGGCCGCCACATCCACGAGCGACTGGGAGGTCTTGCCGTCGGCGGGCCGGGGGAGCACGACCGTGGCGAGCGGTTTCCCTGTGTTCTTGTCGAACGCGCGCAGGGTATCGACATCGGTGACATAGAGCACGTGATCGACGATGGCCATGCCTTTGGGGGCATGGAGGGTAACGTCCCCGCGGCCGCCTTCGATGAACTTGAAGGCTATAATGCGCCCGTCGTCGCTCAACTTCGTAATGAAGCCGTTATTGTCCCGGGCGTTGGTCTCCCCATTGATGTTCGAAATGAAATACGACCTCGACGGGGGATCGGCCAGAAAGCTGTGCGGCGATTCTAATCCGCTGACTTGCAGCGCCCATGCCCATGAGGACGCAAGCAGCATTCCCATGGCGCCCGCAAGAGCCAATCCAAGATTGCGACGGCGTTTTGGCCGTTCGGGGAGACAGGAAAAGATGGTCATGGGAATCATGAACGAAGATGACGCACAGATTGTCCTGGTGCATCGTAGCCAAGGGTCTCGGAGACTGTCAAGGAAGCATCGAAATCGGAGGCGACACGAGCCGGGAAGGCCGGATGCTCAAGCGGCCGGACGATCCGGTGAGGCCCCTGTTGTATCGAGGGCTTCCATCGGAAGCCTCCCGCCGCCTCCAGCGTTGACTTGTTGAAAAATTGCCTGCTATGGTGCCCTCACTTTTCGCTTCTATTCAGGCCAGGGAGGATACTGTGGCGGCACGAATTATCGATGGGAAAGCATTGGCGCAACAGGTGCGTGACCGGTTGGCGGTGGAGTCTGCGGCGGTCCTGGCAAAAACGGGCACCAAGCCGGGTCTTGCCACGATTCTCGTGGGTGACGATCCGGCGTCGCATCAGTATGTAAAGAGCAAACAAAAGGCCTGCGATGCCGCGGGTATCTATATCGACGATTATAAATTGCCTGCGTCCACCACGCAGGCGGATTTGTTGGCTCTCATTGAGAAGAAGAATGCGGACCCGAAGGTCCATGGAATTTTGGTCCAGTTACCGCTTCCCAAGCACATCGACAGCCGGGTGGTGCTGGAAGCGGTGTCGCCGGCCAAGGATGCCGATGGGTTCCATCCGTACAACTTCGGCCGGTTGGTCGAAGGGAATCCGGTCTTTGAAGCCTGTACCCCGAAGGGTGTGATCAAGATGATCGAGTCCACCGGCGTCGGGATTGAAGGTAAACGCGCAGTCGTGTTGGGACGCAGCAATATTGTGGGGAAACCGTTGGCGCTCATGCTGTTGCAGCGCAACGCCACCGTCACGATTTGCCATTCCAAGACCAAGGATCTGGCAGCGGTCTGCCGGGAGGCGGAGTTGTTGCTGGTCGCGATCGGGAAGGCCAGATTCGTCACGGCCGACATGGTCCGGGAAGGAGCGGTCGTGATCGATGTGGGCACCAACCGGTGGACTGACGGGAAGCTCTGCGGGGATGTCGATTATGGGCCGGTGAGCCAGAAGGCCGGGTGGATCAGCCCGGTACCGGGTGGCGTCGGGCCGATGACGATTGCGATGTTGCTCGACAATACCGTTGAATCTGCTAAGAGAATGGCAGGGATGAAATAGGCGGGCCATCCGCATGCTCCTCGTGCTCGCGCAACGCGCGGCCTCAGCAGGCCCTCGTTGGACGCGCGCACTGACGAGCAGGCGAACCGCCCGCCCTATTCAGGGTGGGGGGATGGAATGAAAGTGAGGAGATCTCGATGAGCCGGGAGCCGCGGCGACTCAAGGATGTGTTGGCGCAGGGGCAGTTTGCCGTCACGGTGGAGTATAACCCGCCGAAGGGCACGAACCTCACCCATGTGGTCGAGAGCGCAAAGTCGCTGGTCGGTCGTGTGCACGGGGTCAATGTCACGGACAATACGGCGGCGATCGTGCGAGCCGGGTCACTGCCGGTGTGCCGGATCTTGTATGAACTGGGCCATGATCCGGTGATGCAGTTGACCTGCCGCGATCGTAACCGCATCGCGATGCAGTCCGACCTCATGGGGGCCCATATGCTGGGCATCCGGAACATCCTTTGTCTGACCGGAGACTATCCCACAGTCGGGGACCACAAGGATGCCAAGCCGGTCTACGACCTGGATTCCGTCCAAGTCATGCAGTTGGTGACCGGGCTCAATAGCGGCAAAGATTACGCGAGCAACAAGCTCGATGGGGCCACCGACTTTACGATCGGCGGGGCGGTTACGCCGGAAGCGGATCCGCTGGGACCGATGCTGGTCAAGTTTGAAGTCAAGGTGCGTGCCGGCGCCCAGTTCTTCCAGACCCAGGCGATTTATCAGCCGGAACAATTCAAGACGTTTATGGACGCCGTGCGTCCGTTCAAGGTGAAGGTGCTCGCGGGGATTCTGTTGCTGCGCAATGCCAAGATGGCGGAATTCATGAACGCGAATATCCCCGGCGTCTGTGTGCCACAGGACATGATCGACGAAATGCGCGCCGCCGGTGATAAGCGGGCGCTCGATGCAGGCGTGGAGATTGCCGTGCGAACGATCAAGGCCGTTCGTCCCTACTGCGATGGCGTCCATATTATGGCCATCAAGTCCACCGAACGATTGCCGGAAATTCTGACGAAAGCCGAGCTCGGGTGATGACGGTTCCGGACTTGCAGAAGTGCAAGCGCGACGGACGCAAGATTACGGTGGTGACGGCCTATGATGCGCTGTTCGCCCGTCTCGTCGAACAGGCAGGAATCGACGTCATTCTCGTGGGCGACTCGCTGGGCGTGGTTGTGCAAGGCAAGTCGAACACGCTCTCTGTAACCATGGATGAGATGCTGTACCACACCAAGCTGGTGGCCGGAGCTGTCCAGCGCTCACTGGTCATCGGCGACATGCCGTTTCTTTCCTATCAGGTGAGCCAGGAAGAAGCGGTTCGCAATGCCGGGCGGTTCCTGCAAGTCGGTGCCCATGCGGTGAAACTGGAAGGGGGCGCGGCGGTCGCGGATCGTGTGACGGCGATGGCGAAGGTCGGCATTCCTGTGATCGGGCATCTCGGGATGATGCCGCAATCCGTCCAGCAATATGGTGGGTACCGGGTACAGGGCAAGGGGAAAGACCGTGCGCAACAGTTGATGGAGGATGCCCGGGCGCTTGAAGCGGCCGGTGCCGCCGGCATCGTCCTGGAAGCAATTCCTGCGGGATTGGCCAAGACGGTGACCGAGGCCCTCACGATTCCAACCATCGGGATCGGCGCGGGTCCGCACTGCGACGGGCAAGTGCTGGTGCTGTACGATCTGTTGGGGCTGTTCGATGAATTCGTGCCGAAGTTTGTGAAGCCGTACGGGCAGCTCAAGGTCGATGCGCTGCAGGCTCTTCGTCGGTACAAGGACGACGTGGAAAAAGGGGTATTCCCCTCCGATTCCGAAAGCTACCACTGATCAGTCCTCGCCCCTCACTTTTTCAACGATCACCAGTCTTCCACGTTCCTCCGAGAGCGTGAACACGATGTGCGCGCCCGCGCCCCTCTGATTCAACCAATGCGTCAACTCTTCGGCGACCGCGGCGGTGTCCAGGCCCATGTAATGATCGGGGCCCTGCCGCAGACGGGCGAGCGCCCGTGACACGAGGTTGCGTGTCGCCTGTTCGTCACCCAGCTCGTGCTTGAGGTTGGCGGCGGCGCATTGAATGAGCGCCTGAAAGAAATTTCCGGCCGGCGTCCTGCGCCCGTACGCATGCCAGAAGGCCTCAAACACTTCGTGCGCTTCCCACCAATACGTCCAGTTGTAAAGATCGATGCCATAGAGATAGTCCTCGGATGCCATCCATCGTTCCAACTCAAACGGGCGGGGCTGAGGTTCCGGCTGTGCGAATGAATGGCCCTGCGGATGGCGGCGAGGATGCGGGGTTTGGCCTGGAAGGAAGCGGTAGGCGGGCAGGTTTCTGTTGGTATACCGCGGCCACTCGGCCAGAGCCGGCCGGTCACCCTTGGCCACGAGTCTCCTCGCACGCGACTTGAAAAATCTTCCGATCTTCCAGGCGCACCGCCGTCAGTTGTCTGCCGTACACGCAGCCGGTATCCAGTGCCAATATGTTCGGCGTCACTCTCAATCCCATGGCGGCCCAATGCCCGAAGATAATCGTAGCCGTCCTGCTGCGCCTCCGGGATAGCTCGAACCAGGGGTGGAACCCGTCAGGTGTCCGATCGGGAGGACCTGAGAAGGAAGATTCCATCACGCCTTCATTAGAGCAGGCTCTCAAGCGGGTCAGCACTTTGATGATGGTCGCGACTCGAACCGGGCCTGTGAGGTCAGGTCGCCACTGCAAAGAAGCGCTCGGGTGGAGCGCTCGCAAGGTTGTGACACATTGGGCCCCTCGCATTGCTGTGTGGGCCTCGGCGGCCAATCCCTCGGCTTGCTCGACAGTCCAGGCAGGCAAGAGTCCGGCATGGACTAACAGGAAATCACCCTCCCGATACAGCAGTGGTTGTTGCCGTAGCCATTGCATCAGCTCACGGGAGTCCGGTGCTTCCAGCACCTGCGTCAAGGTGTCACTGGAGCGAGGAGGCGTCAGTCCGGCGGCAACGGCGAGCAGGAAGATATCGTGATTACCGAGAACCGTCAGAGCGGAGGCGCCGAGATCCCGAATGTAGCGCAGAACATGGAGGGAGTCGGGGCCCCGGTTGACGAGATCGCCGACAAACCAGAGCCGGTCTTGCTTCGGATCAAAGTGAATGGTCTTTGTGAGCTGCGTAAGGGATCCGAAGCAGCCTTGAACGTCGCCGATTGCATAGGTAGCCATGGGTGCGCCAAGACTAGCGCGGACCGGTGTGGTTCGCAAGTCGGGAATCGATCTGCGAGCGACGCGTCAAGCGGCCGTGCGCTGCAAGAGCTCGCTCGTCATTGCGGCGCAAGCGGCCTGGTGCGCGTCCGTGAGTTGGGCCAGCAGGCCTGGAGCACTGTCGAGGCTGGCGAGGCGTCCCTGGTGTTCCAGTTCTTTGCAGTGGGCTGCCGTGGCTAGGGCTCCGAGCTGCGCACTGCTGGACTTTAATCGATGCGCCGCCTTGGTAAGAGCCACCGCGTCTTGGGTCTGGACGGCCGTGCGGATCTCCTCCACCAAAGTGCGGGAATCGTTGAGATAGGCTGTCAGCACTTTCGCCAGGATATCGGGACGCCCCGGCCGCTGAAGCGCCAGGATCGCGTCCCAGGCCGTCTTGTCAATCTCGGCAGGGGCAGGCGGCGGCTGATCGGATGGCGAATGGTCCGGGCCGGCCGCAGGGGGGGCGGCTGGCTCCGTCGGTTGAGTAGCCGTCTGTACGGTCAGCCATTGCGTCAACATCTCGCTTAGCTGTGCCATGGTGAAGGGTTTCGCCAGATAATCGTCCATCCCGGCGGCCAGGCATCGCGAGCGATCACCTTCCATCGCATTGGCAGTGAGGGCAATGATAGGGACATGACGATGGTCTGCTGACTCCCGTTCCTGCTGTCGGATCCTGGCGGTGGCGGTGAAGCCGTCCATCTCCGGCATCTGGCAATCCATGAGAACGAGGTCGAACCGTTCCCGCGCGAACGCCTCGACCGCGAGGCGTCCGTTTTCGACGGCCTGGGCGACGTGTCCGAGCATGTCCAACATGCCGAGGGCGACCTCCCGGTTGACGGGGGTGTCTTCGACCAGCAGAAGCCGGGCGGCTTGAAACGGGATCGGGCCGGAGGCTGCGGGAACCGGAGTCGGTGGTTCAACGGGCGCACGATGCCTGGTTTGGAGCAGGCCAAGGAGAGCCTGACGAAGCAGGGTGTTTCGAACGGGCTTGGTCACCCATGCGTCCAGATCGGGAGTGCCGGGCGTATTGGCATCATATCCCACCGATGTCAGCATCAAGAGCGGCAAACCGGCGAGGCGTGGATCAGTCCGAATGGTTTTGGCCAGCTCCAGCCCGTCCATGTCCGGCATATGCAGATCAAGAATCGCCAGGTCGAACGGTGGTGGCGAGTCGGGGCTGGTGCCGAGCACGACCAAGGCTTCTTGCGCCGACGCGGCCAAGGTTGGCAGCGCGCCCCAGGTGCGGAGATGTTCATACAGGATTTCGCGGTTAGCGGGCGTGTCATCCACGACCAGGATTCGTTTCCTGACCAAGGCCTGGTCCGGAGCCTCTTCCTGTCCTGGAACCACGGCTGGTTGCCGCTCGAAGACGGCCGTAAACCAGAAGGTGGAGCCCTGCCCCACTTGGCTTTCAACGCCGATCTGCCCTTGCATGAGGGCGACGAGCTCCTTGACGATCATGAGGCCGAGTCCCGTGCCGCCGAAGCGCCTGGTCGTGGTGCCGTCGGCTTGGGAGAAGGCCTCGAAAATACGCTGATGGGCTTCAGCCGGAATGCCGACGCCGGAATCCTTCACCTCGAATCGAAGGGTGACGGTCGTGCTCGTTTCCGTCACCGCGTAGACGCGCACATTGATCTCCCCCTTCGCCGTGAACTTCAAGGCGTTACTGATCAGATTGAGCAACGCCTGGCGAAGGCGGATAGGGTCGCCGCGGAGGGCGTGCGTAAAGGGGGCGAGCAGGTGACAGGTCAGCTCGATCTGTTTCCGCTGGGCGGGGCCTGCAAACAGCTCCACGGCATTTTCCACGGTCTCTTGCAGATCAAAATCCACCCGCTCCAGCTGGAGCTTGCCCGCTTCGATTTTGGAGAAGTCGAGAATGTCGTTGATGATCGCCAGCAGCGCTTCGCCTGATTGTTGAATGGTCCGGGTCAGGTGGCGCTGACGGGTGTCGAGGGTCGTCGTCAGCAAGAGCTCGGTCATGCCCAGGACGCCGTTCATCGGCGTCCGGATCTCATGGCTCATGTTCGCTAAAAATTGCGATTTCACCCGACTGGCTGCCTGCGCTTCGGTGGCCAGCCGCTGAGCTTCTTGCGACGCCAGTTCCAGTTGCTTCGTGCGCTGAGCCACTTTGTCTTCCAAGCTCTGTTGGTATTCCTGCACCTGCCCCTGCGACATCCGCAGGCGGCTGGTCATTCGGTTGAACGCGTCCGCCAGCCGGTCCACCTCATCATGGGTGCCTGCGGCGACATCCACATCCAGCCGTCCTTCCGCAATGTGTCCCGCCGCTTCCACCAAGGCCAGAATGGGTTGGGTGATGCTTCGCGTCAGAATCAACGACATGGAAAGTCCCACCACCAGGACGATTCCGATCACGAGCCCCGTGATGAGGACAAATTGCTGGAGGTTCTTTCGTAACCGGTCCTGGCTCAGGCCGAGCTGAATATAGCCGATGACGGCGCCCGGGGGCGACGCCGCATTCGACTCGAGAGAGAGTGGATCGGCGCTCGCTACCGGGCGGCTCACGACCGGGACCAGAATATCGATATAGGTTGGATGTCCCGGCTGGATGGCCGCCTCCTCGAACAGCACGTCTCCCGCGGCGGGCAGGCGTGTTCTGAGGGCGGTGGGGATCGCGATTTTGGCGCCCCAGGTTTCTTCCAGGAGCGGCTGCCGGTCTTTCCCGAGTACGGCGGCATAGGCGATATCCGGCAAGGTCTGGAGTCCTCCGACTACCCGCCGCACGGCATCCTGGTTTTCCGTGTACACGGCGTATTCGCTGTTTTGTGCGATCATGGCCGCGATGGTGAGGCCGGTATTGACCAGATCCTGATAACGAGTGGTGATTTCCCGGTGCACGACGAATGTCGCGATGCCGATTGCCGTCAGGACGACGAGCCCGATGCTCAAAAGATTGAGCTTGTCTCGTAATCCCATTCCTTTCCTGATCATCGTGATCCTCGCCGCAGTTATTGGATAATATGAGTGGCGCCGCGAACGACCTCCTGGGACAATTCCAGGTTCATCGCGCCTGCTGTTTTCAGATTCACTGAATAGGTCACTTTCCGCGGGGATGTCGGTGCAAGGGACGAGGCACTGGCCCCGCCGAGGATTTTCCCGGCGAGTTCCCCGCATTGATTTCCGATGTCGAGGTAATCTCGATCGAGCGCGTAGAGTGCGCCGGCCTTGACCCACGTCGTCGATAATCCCGCGAGCGGGATCTTGTTTCTGAGCGTACTCAGCAGAATGGGCTCGGCGGTTTGAGGGGTCATCACGACCGAATCCGCGATTCCCCAGAGCGCATCGACATGACGCGAGAGGTTTTCCAAGGCATCGGGCAGGGCGCGCGGCGTGTCCACCGCTTGAGTCACAAGACTCAGGCCGTTGTCTTTCGCGATGCGTAGGGCCTGGCTCACCTTGGTCTGGTTTTCCTTGGGATTAAAGAGCACGCCGACGGTACTGGCGGCGGGGACGATACGGTGGAGCCACTGCATTTGGAGATCCAGCGGAAAGTCGAGCAAGATGGCAGTGGCGTTTGAGGCCGCGGTGATGTCATCGGCCGTGACAATCATGGTCGCGAGGATGGGAACCTGATCCACGTCGCGCGCGGTGGCTTGCGTGGCGGCACCTCCCAGCGTGACCACCAACCGGGCGTCGTTTTTCTTGATGTCATGTAGCGCGTCGGCAATCGAAGGCGCGCTGGGTGTCGCATGGACTTCCACAGTCAGAGTGATCCCTTGTTTGGTCAGCGATTGTTGAAGTCCCGCGAGCACGTCTTGATACGGTTTTAAGTCCTGCCCGCTCAGCACCACGATCCGGCTCGATTCGGCGCGTGCCGAATCAGGGGGCGCCCTGAGCCCGAGAAGGCTCAGGGTCAGCGCGATTCCTAACGCCGCAATGAGGTGGATGAGTCGACGCATTGGTGATGCAAGGTCCTTAGAAGCGGTACTTCAACTTGATCCAGAAGGTCCGGCCATCCTGGTCGATGACATCCTGCACGTGCTCACCCGAGCCGGGATAACCGTATTTCTGATTCATGAGGTTATTGATATGCCCGGACAGCTCCCACCCTTTGACGATCCGCTGACTGAAGAGCGACATGTTCAGAATGTAAAAGGGGCTCGCGCTGTTGCCGGCGAGGGTGAGGCGTGAACTGGTGTACCGCCCTTCGAAGTCCGCAAACAGCTTGTCGGTGATCACCGGGAGGATCACGTTGGCTTTTGCCAGGTGCTGGGGCGAATTAGTGAGCCGGTGGTTTCCGTCGTCGTTCTCCGTGCGTTGTAAGGCGTAGCTGAGGCGTCCCTCCATACCCGATGACCATTTCCCTTCGAGGGCAAGTTCCACCCCGCGAGCGGTGATGTTGTCGACGTTGGTGTAATGCAATTTCCCGTCTGCCGGATCCGTGGTCTGACTGATCAAGCCGGAGATGTTGTATTGATAGAGGCTGCCGAGGGTGCGAAGGTGATCGCCCAGGTACTGCTCGACCACCAGTTCATACGTTTTAATCCGTTCGGGTCGAATGTCCGAATTAGCCTTCGAAGTGGATGCCGTCACATAAAACTGCTCGTAGGGATTCGGCGCACGGAACGCCTGCCCGTAGAGCAATTTCACCGCGGTCTTGTCCCAGGTGGAGATGAGCCCCGCCCGGGGATTGGTGGTGCCCCCCAAAGGTGCTGTAGTGGTCATGGCGAACGCCGGCGGTCAAGACGAGATGGTCGGTGATGGCCCATTCATCCTGTACATAGGCCGCGATCAAGCTCGATCGACGCTTATCGTCGAGGTATGTGCTGGGAGGCGCAATGTCGGCGTTGGCCTGATCGAGCCGGAATTGGTCGCGATATTCAGAGCCGATCGTGAATTTGTGATGGTCGAAGAGCCTCTTGGTGACCGTCAGTTCTGCTCCCCACCAGTCGGCCTCCGTCGAGTCTTTGTTGATGGTAAACGGCGGGATGCCGGTTCCGGCATAGTCGTAGGGAAGGTGCGCACGGTAATAGTACCGGTCGTAGTAGAGGCGCGCCTTCACGTCGAGCTGATTGACGAATTCGTGCTGATAGACGAGATCGAGATAGGTCCGTTCGTCGAGGGTGTTCTGTCGATTGTCGTTGAACACCGCGCCAAAAGACGCCGTCGGCACATTCTTCTTGCGCCATTGATGGCCGCCCAGGAGAGTGAAGTCTCCGTACGACAGTTTGCCGGTGTAATAGTGCAGGTTGTCTCGATTCGCATCCTTGGCGATGCCGTTATTGATGGAGGAAAAGGCCGGGTAAGACAACTCGCGATGCCCTTCGCTATCCGAGAAGGAGACTGACAGGAGCATTTCGAGGCCGTTTGAAAACTTATTGCCGTAACTGAGGCGGCTTCGATACGTGTTGAAGCTGCCGGCTTCCCCGGAGACCTCGGCGCCCTTGAGATCGCGCCCTCGCTTCGTGATCACATTGACCACGCCAAAAAACGCGTTGGTGCTATACAACGCCGACCCGGGACCTTTGATGATTTCCACGCGGTCGATCAAATCCACGTCGATCGGCATTTCGGTGCCCGCTCCGCCTTGATCGTAGACGGCATCGTTGAGCCGGTGATTGTCGATCAACAGCAGCACTCGAGACGTGTAATCGCCGGGCCGGTTGAATCCGCGAATGCCCAAGTAGCCGTAGTTTCGGTCGTTGCTGGTAAACAAGCCCGGCACGCTGTCGAGAATCTGCGCAAAATTCCTGTAGCCGTATTTCTTGATTTGGTCGCCGGTGATGATGACGGCCGCCGGCGCCTCATTCACCTTCTGGTCATACTTGGCCGCACCATAGACCGAGGGAATTTCTTCGAAGAGCGTGCTTTCCTTGCCGACGGTTTCTTGGCCGTCAGATGTCGATGACAGGGGCGCCTCCGGGAGATCCAGCAAGGCCTCCGTGTGCACCGGGGGATCGTTCTCGATGGGCGAAGCGGCATAGGATGTCGTAAGCGGGAGCGCCAGGATCACGGCCGTGAACAGGTAGCCGGTTGTGGCGGGAAGCCTCCGGGTGCAGGTTCTGACAAGGCTGCGCATGTGCGACTCCATGGAATAAGACTTATCCCTCCGTTATCGGTTGAGGGCGTGGGTAACTTGACGATTCCACAGGGAAATTGCTGAGGAGCGGATGCTGTGCCGCGTAGGAATGTGGGTGGGGGGCCGGGTCGCGGAATTCCTCGTGGTCAGGTCGCAGAGTGGCTTCGAAGTTCAGCGGCAATGGTGCTGCAAGCGGTCTGATGCGTCTCAGCGAGTTGGGCCAGTAGGTAGGCGGCGTCGTCGAGGCAGGCGACGCGCCCCAGGTGTTCCAGCTCCTTGCAGTGCGCCGCTGTGGCCAGGACCCCAAGCTGCGCGCTGCTGGACTTTAATCGATGTGCGGCTGTGGCGAGCGTGCCGGGATCGCGAGCTTCCACTGCCGCACGAATGTCTTCCACGAGCATTCGGGAGTCGTTCAGATACGTGGTGAGGACTTTTGCCAGAATATCGGGACGCCCCGGGCGTTGAAGCGATCGAATCGCGTCCCAGGCGGTCTTGTCGATGTCCATTTCTGTGGCAGATGGCGTGCGCTTCTGCGTCGATTCACATGGTGCAATCTGTGAGGGCGTGTGCGGAATCGTCGAGTCGGCCGTGGGTGGTGTCAGCCAGTGCGTGAGCACCGTGCGGAGTTGTGCCGCCGTAAACGGCTTGGCCAGGTAGTCGTCCATGCCGGCAGCGAGACAGCGGGTGCGATCGCCGTCCATCGCATTCGCGGTCAAGGCGATGATGGGGACACGGTGGCTACCTCCGGCATGACGTTCCTGTTGCCGGATGGCGGCGGTGGCGGTGAAGCCGTCCATGTCCGGCATCTGGCAATCCATCAGAATAAGATCGAAACGTTCTCGTGCGACGGCTTCAAGGGCGAGACGTCCATTCTCGACGGCGTGGACGGTGTATCCCAGGATATCTAACATGCCGGTCGCGACTTCCCGGTTGACCGGTGTGTCTTCGACTAAGAGGAGACGTGCCGAGGGGGCGCTGGTCGGCACCCGTGGCGATACCACGGGATCCGCCCGGCGAGCCGGTCCCCGCTGTCCTGTCTGGAGGAGGCCGAGGAGGGCCTGTTGTAGCAAACTCTTCCGGACGGGTTTCGTGACCCAGCCATCGACGGCGGGCACTCCAGGCGCCCCGGCGTCGTACCCCACGGACGTGAGCATCAAGAGGGGCAGCGCGGCCAATTGCGGGTCGGCCCGGATCGCCTGCGCCAGCTGCATGCCGTCCATATCCGGCATCTGGAAATCCAGTATGGCCAACTCGAACGGCCGTTGCGCGACGGCCGCTCGGAGTTGCGTCAGCGCCTCGGCGGCCGATGCAGTCAGGACGGGGATTGCTCCCCAGGATCGGAGATGGTCATCCAGAATCTCGCGATTCGCAGCCGTATCGTCAACGACGAGGATCCGTCGTTGGAGCAGGGCATGTTCGGGATGCTCATCGCTGTTGACGGGCGGTTGTCGCTCAAAGACGGCGGTAAACCAAAAGGTAGACCCCCGGCCGACCTGGCTATCGACGCCGATCTGTCCCTGCATGAGGGACACGAGTTCCTTCACGATCGTCAGTCCGAGACCTGTGCCACCGAAGCGGCGGGTCGTCGTGCCATCGGCTTGTGAAAAGGCTTCGAAGATCCGCTGATGGGCCTCGGCTGGAATGCCGACGCCGGAATCTTTCACGGCGAACCGCAGGGTGACGGTGGTGTCTGTCTCGGCCACGGCGTTGATGCGCACGTTGATTTCCCCGGTCGAGGTGAACTTCAACGCATTGCTGATCAGATTCAACAGGGCCTGCCGCAGCCTGATAGGGTCGCCGCGAAGCGTTCGCGGAATCGAACTCGGCATATGGCAGGTGAGCTCCAGCCCCTTGCGCTGGGCCGGGGTGGCAAACAGCTCCACGGCGTTCTCGACTGTGTCCTGGAGATCGAAGTCCAGCCGTTCCAGTTGGAGCTTGCCCGCTTCGATTTTCGAGAAGTCGAGAATGTCGTTGATGATCGCCAACAGGGATTCACCTGACTGCTGGATCGTGCGGGTCAGATGGCGCTGCCGGGTGTCCAGTGCGGTAGTCAGCAAGAGTTCGGTCATGCCGAGGACACCGTTCATGGGCGTCCGGATCTCATGGCTCATGTTGGCGAGGAATTGCGACTTCGTGCGGCTGGCGGCCTCCGCCACTTCCTTAGCCAGCAGTAATTCCTGTGTGGTGCGTTTCAGTGGCGTGATGTCTGAAGCGACGGCGAGGTACCCTGTGATCTTGCCGTCGGCGTCCCGCAGCGCCGTGATATTCAACAACACTGTTCGTCTGGTACCGTCTTTCCGGATGTAGGTCCACTCATGCTCATTGGGTAGATTGCGCCGGCATTTTTCCACGAATACGTCGAAGCCCGGTGTAATGGTGCAGCCGAACTCCTCGGAGAGCTGCCTGGCCCGCTCCACGATTTCCTCGTGAACATGAAAGATGCCCGGGTGCCGACGGCCGACCAGCTCGTCGGCGCTATATCCTAGCAAGACTTCAGCGGCGGGATTGAAGAGTTGAATGATGCCGTCGGGCCGGCAGGAAATAATCGCTGAGCCGGCATGGTCCAGAATGGCCCGTTGAAACGTCGCATAGGCGCGGAGTGCGGTTTCAGATCGGCGTTGTTCGGTAATATCGCGAACGGTTGCCTGTAGCCCTTCGACACCCTGGAGCGTGATGCGGGTCAATTGGACGGTTGCCAAAAAGCTCGGTCCGCCGACTCGTTTGTGCATCCATTCGAACAGGTAGAAGCCTTCCCGCATGGCGGCCTCGATGGCCCTGGGTGCTTTGACCATGGATAGCTCGCCATCCGGTTGATACTCGGGTGACACGTCGCCAGGGCCCAGTGACGTGAAATGCGCCTCGTCTCGTGCGCCGAACAACTCGACTGTGGCGGGGTTGCAGGCGATAAAATTCCAGTGGGGTGGATACAAAATCATGATCGCATCGCGTGAGGACTCGAAGAGGCGGCGGTATTTCTCTTCGCTCTCATGCAGATGTGACTTGTACAGCTGCTGCGCGTTGGCTTGTTCGCTTTCGGCGGGGACCTCGGCAGCGCTTCCCTGCGGCGGAAAAGGCCACAAGCGTTTGAACATCCGGTGGAGGATCATGACACCTGCTCCGTCATGCTGCCGACCGTCCTTCGCGGGTGAGTTCCTCCTGCATCAAGGCAGAAACTGCGCGATGCTCGGGGACCAAGCGGTCATAGAGACCCTTGAAGTCCCCGCTACGCCCTGCGAAGAAGGCTTCCCGCAGATGCCTGGCTGCCGCTTGCCCGTCTTCCACGTGGCGCAGATTGTGGTCATGCCGCGCATAGAGTGCGATTTTCGACCGTACATACTGTTTAACCTGCGTGCCGATGAAACTTTGGGAACTGCGCTGGCTGAGGTCTCCCCCCGCGTCCATATTGTCGTATCGAAAAGACAGCAGCGTATTCGTCGCCACATACGTATCCAGTGCGACCGTGAGCCCGCTGGCGTCCATATCAAAATTGCTGAGCGCGGTCGCAGGTACATGCGTGATTCGATCGAGCGTATGCATTCCGTACAGATCGAACATTTTGTATCGCAGGTGTGCCGCTGCGCCCTAGCGACTCCAGTTCACATCCGTTGTGCGTGTCCCGTCGAAGACCGTCGCATTGCTATTGCCGAGATGGGCAAATCCTGACAGGCTGGCTGAAAAATTGGCTGAACGCGCGTAATCGAACCGAATGGCTCCATAGAAATCTTTGCCTTTATTGGAATCCCCGAAGGCTTCGTTCGCTCCAGTCAGCACCCCGACTTGATACATGAACCAATCTCTGAAGGGCCGCCCGCGTACTTCAACGCCGGTTTCCGCGACTGCGTTATAGAGTGAAGGCGTATAGGGAGAAATGGTGCTGCCTGACCGGTTGCGTAACCCGTAAAACTTGGCTGCGCAGCGAGGGGAAACAGGCCTGCGCGTTGAACGGCATTCGTCGAGGGATGGATGCTTTCCCCGATGAAGTCCAATTGTTGGCGGAGGGTGGAAAAAGAAAAGGCTGCGGACGGGTCTATCTTTCCGACGCGGATATGGGCGATGTTGTCACCACCGACGTTGTTGAAGGTGATGAAGGCCCGCTCAATGCCTGTGCGCGATGCTTCGAGGTTGGATTCCAACTCAGCAAAAAAACCGATATTTGGGGCTAAGGTGCCGGCGGTGAATAGACTGAACACTTCGGGGAAAGTCAGGTCGGTCGAATTTTGGGTGGTGCCGGCCTCTGCGCCCGATGGATGTTGTTGTGCGAATTGATGGCTTCGCAGTAAATGGCCGCGCAGGCGGACGCCGGTGTAGTCCGCCACATCGTCCAGGCTCACATCCCCTAAATGTTTCTTTCCGGTCGTTCCACCGTCTTGAGTTCCGGGAAGTTGATAGCCGTTTTCCAGGAAGCGTTCGCCAAAGGTATTCAGGCGTGGAGGGGCTGTATGGCACGCAGTGCAATCGACTGCGTACTTGCGGGCAAATGGCGTGATGGCGTTGGCGGTGGGAATGGGCAGGGCATGCATTCCTACAGTGATGACCAGGACCGTCATCGTCAGTCGGACAATGACTGCGCTCACGGAGCGAGTAATCAAACCAGCACCATTTTTATGCCTGGCCGTGGACGTGTAAGGACGCACCCGTATTACACCTTGACTGTCCGATGTCGGCGGATTCGCAGCGAGACTTTAGGTGTAAGGGCGATGAGGATGGCGGCTACAGAGCCAAGGTATGCGGATGGGCGGTGGGAGGTGATTCAATCATTTGCGGAAAAATGGGCACAGCCGGCGGAGGGTTCGGCTAAGACGAGCGGGTGGACGACGGGAGAACATTACTCGGGATATTTCGCCTCGATGACGCTGCGCAACCCTCCGCGAGCCGCAAACTCACCCGTGACCTTGGCCCACGTCGGTCGACAGGCTCGAACCACATCTTGGAGGATGCGGTTGACGGCATTTTCGTAGAAAATACCGATGTTTCTGTAAGCGTGGACGTACATTTTGAGTGCCTTGAGCTCAAGGCAGTGCTTATTCGGCTTATAGTGAAGAGTAATCGTTCCGAAGTCGGGAAGATTGGTCTTAGGGCAGATCGCCGTATATTCAGGAATGACAATCGTAATTTCGTAACTTTTGTACTGGTTTGGAAAGGTTTCAATGTCTGGTAAAGGCGCGGAGATCCCACTGCGCGCATGCCGCTCGTTGTAGCCGAGCTTGGTGGTGGAGCTTCCTGCCTTCAACTTTTTCTGGTTCTGTTCTTTCACTCCATCACCCCTTACCGGCAATCGTCACACCTGTTTCATCCATTCCAGCTGGCCCAATTCCTTGAGTTTGTTGTACAGGGTGACCCATGGACAGGTCATGTCTGGATAGACTTCGCAAAACCCACCCTTGCGAACCCCTCCGCAGGGGCCGTGGCTCATGAATTTTGGGCATTCAGCCTTGAGCGAACCATCAGGGATCGGCGGGCGCTTATGCACGCCTCCAACCCGTTGATCGCCCTGTTCCTCGCCCGGTACCAGAACACGTATCGCCATAGATCTTATGGACCCCATTATGGTAAGCGACAATTTCTACGCGCTTCTTAACCGAACTGCAACTGAATTGAACCTTATCTCCGTTTTGTTCATCGGTAAAAATCTTTGCGTTCCAGCGGATTTAGGGCCAAGGGCCTAGCTGCACAGCTTCCACTAGGCCTTCTTTCGTTCAGTGTGGGCCTTCTGTAAAGTTGCAATGCTTTTGTGGACTCTATAGACTTGCCGTTATCGTGGAATGACAGGTTCTTCCTAATTTGTAGCGCCGACTTGATTGACAGATTTTTTTGCGCTTTGCTACACTCGGCGGCATCAAACAGTTAGGTCGTAAGTCGACATTCCTTTCCGTTTCAGGAATACAGCCCAGTATTTAGTCCGAACAACATTGATATCATTTGCACTTGGCTTTCTCTGGCCGTTCTTGAAGGACGGAAGAGTCACCAGAGCATAAAAGGGAGGGAATCCTTATGAGTCTTGATTACGTCAAGTTCTCGAGCGGCTTTGAAAAATTCATGCCGAAAGAATATCGAGACATGGTCGAGCACGGTCCGTTTGGGAAAAAAGTATCCGTCTCGCAGATGGGATCTTTCAAAGAAGTGCTGGAAGAGCACCCGATGTGCGCTGGATGTGCGATGACCCTCTTCATCCGCCTCGCCATGATCGCATTCCCCAATCCGGAAGACACCATTACTGTTGGTACGGCTGGCTGTGGCCGTTTGGCCATTTCGCAAGCAGCCATTCCGTTCGTGTACGGTAACTATGGTGACCAAAATGGTGTAGCCAGTGGGTTGTCACGCGGTTTGCGGCTGCGCTTTGGTGATAAGCCGAAGGATGTGGTGGTGATGGCCGGGGACGGCGGGACGGCGGATATCGGATTCCAGCAAGTTCTTCACTCCTGGTTCCGGAAAGAACGATTTACCACGATCATGCTGGACAACGAAGTCTATGGGAATACGGGTGGTCAAGAAAGCGGAATGACGAATCGTGGTGCCGTGCTGAAGATGGCCCCGTTGGGAAAAAAGTTTGAAAAAATGGATATGTTGCAGATGGCGAAGGTTGCCGGATGCGCGTACGTTGCCACGGTCGTTCCGAACAACCCTCGCCGTGTTGAAAGCGTGATCAAGAAGGCTGTGCTGATCGCCAGAGAAGTTGGGTCGACGTATATTCAGGCCTATACCTCCTGCAACATTGAATACGCTATTCCAACCGATAAGGTCATGGAAGACGCCAAAAACGTTGAAAACGATCGCTATCAGTTCTCCGAATACATCACCGACGAAGCAAAGCAATTTCTCACGGAGCGCTATGGCTATAAGGAGTTCCTCCCGAAGCCCGCTGCGCCCGCTCCTGGTCTGCCGAAGGCCTGAGCAAGTTTAAGGAGGATTCAGTATGGCGACACGGTTCAATATTCGTATGGCAGGTGTGGGTGGCCAGGGCGTTGTGACCGGCTCGCACATTCTGAGCACAGCGGTCATTCATGCCGGCGGTGAAAGTACAATCGTACCGTTTTACGGGTCAGAAAAGCGCATGGCGCCGGTTGAAAGCTATGTCAGAGTTTCTGATGAGCCTATTTACGAAATCGGCGAAATCACCTTTCCGCACATCATTATCATTTTCCACCCCCAAGTCATTACGCACGGCAAGTCATATACGATGCCCTTCTATTTCGGCTTAAAAGAGAATGGTATCGCGTTAATCAATAATGACGGCCCAATGAAATTGCACCGGGATCAAGCTCGCGAGCTCGAAGAGCGTCATGCAAAGCTTTATTACTTCCCTGCTACCAAGCTCTCGCTTGAGGTTGCGGGAATGGATCTCGCCACGAATATGGCGTTAATGGGTTGCATTGGTGCTATTACTGGCCTGACTTCTGTGGAGGCGTTAGAGCAGTCCGTCAAGGATCGGTTCCTCGGCAAGGGCTTTGTCGTATCCGGAGGAACAGCGGCCTTGGATAGTGTTGTCGAACGAAAATTTAAGAAGAAACAAGAATTGATTGAGAAAAATGTGGCGGTTATTCGAGCGGGCTGGAATTATGCTGTTGACCATGGATGGTCCGCACCATCCGTGAAACGTTCTGAAGCGACCGAGAGCGTCACGGCGTAATCCGGACACGGACAAGGAGTTCTCATGTATCTCGTAGCCGATATCAGCGTTGAGATCTGTGCCGCAAAAAGTTGCAAGCTTTGCACGCAGTATTGCCCTGAAGCCAATACCATTCTTTATAGTGATGAAATGGGCAAGGATAAAGGGTTTAAGTATGGCTCGGCGTATGTGGCTGTAGATCGATGCAAGGGCTGCGCGCAATGTGTGTGGGTCTGCGACAATATGGCAAAAAATAATGCCATCAAAATGATTATGATCGACCAGCTGCCGGTGGCGGCACTGACGGACAATATTACCTATGGCGAAAAAAGTACAACGGCGACACTGGTTAGCCCTGTAGTTGGGTAATTGGACGAAAGGGGAACGGGCGTGGGAACGACGCAAGATACGAGAGAACGGATTATCGTGCCAGGACCGGCAGGGTTCCATCCACCGTCAGCAGCTCAGTTGGGAGTGTCGCTGCCTGATCCTGGGCAAGGACTGTATTACGGGCTCCTCGAGCCTAATGAAGACACCGTGATTGAAGAAATGGCTCGAAAAATGCTGACGAGCCCGAATGCAACGATTTTCCCGGGGCCTCTCGTCTTGTGGGCGTGGAACAACCATGCGGTTGAAAAAGCCAAGGCAGTGCTGGAAATTGCGGCGCAGATCCCGGACGTCATGATTATTCCTATGCCGGATTATCGCCCCAAGTACCCGAAGATTGATCCGGAAGAAGTGATCAATCCAAATCATCCCAACCTGACGATTTGGGGTAACAAGATTGAGGCATGTATTTTTATTGGCGTCCATTGTCATTACGCCAACCTCACCCTCAAAATGATTCGCGCAGGGACGAATTGCTGCACCATGGCTATTTGTGCTGAGCAGGGCCACGAAGACGCCATGCTGACAATTCGAGATTCCGATACCATAAAGTTGAAGAAGACCGCGCAAATCTTCAAGAAAGTTCGTGAGGAAATGGGCATTAAGCTGCCCGACAACGGTGAAAATGTCCGCTTCACGGGGACCCAGTCAAAGGTTCACGATGGCAAAACGCATACAAATCCTATGACTTTCATGCCTTCCGCAGCCGGTGCAGGCAGTGCGGCTGCTTTCGGTCACTCTTCTGATCAGATGAAGCGAGAAGGCTAGGGGTTCTAGGATAAGGCAATAAGTCAAGAGGTGTAACGATGAGCGAAGCACAAAAGACCAGTCCCCAGAGCGATCCGGCTACGAGCGTATCTGCCCCAAAGGTAGAGGCCAAGAAGGATCCTCATGCGGCCGCAAAACAACAGAAGGTCGTAACGCCGGAATATATGTTTTTGGAAGCCCCCCGGACCAAGGAATTTATTACCGGCAGTGAGGCGGCAAAGGAAGCCATCCGTCGCTCCAACGTCGATCTAGCTATTGCCTATCCAATCACCCCTCAAAGTGAAACCATGCAGCTGGTCGGTGTCCTGTACGGAGAGGGGTATGTGAAGGAATACTACCGCGGCGAGGAAGAGGTTGGCGTCATGGCGGCTATTGCGGGTGGTTCTCGAGCTGGCGTGCGATGCTATACCGCAACCGCAGGGCCCGGGACGTTAAGAGGACTCGAAGGTATTGCTTCATGGCCTGGCCACCGGCTGCCTGTTGTAGCGATGTTTACGTGTCGAGTAGTGAATGCCCCATTGGCCATTCAGCCAGACAATATCGAAGTGTCGTATCTGCTCAATTGCGGCATGATCGTGTTTCATGCTGAAAATCAGCAAGACATGTATGACTTTACGCTTGCCGGATTTGTCATCAGTGAGAAAAACGACGTGACGCTTCCTGTTGGTGTGTGTTGCGACGGCTTCTTTGTGACGCATGCTAGAGGCTATGTGCGCATGCAAGATCGCGGCATGAAGCTACCTCCTCGTGAGCCATGGCGTGGGGCTGTTCCGGTGTTAGATGCCGAGAATCCTCCGGCTCGACTTTCTCGCGACGCCCCGGTTCAGAAATCAAATTTCATGGCGTACAACATTCATGCTGTCTGGCAACAGGAAGTGTGGGCGGCGGTCGAACGATCTCGAAAATACATTAATCAATATATGGGCGGGCTGCTCACCGCTGAAAATGTCGAGGATGCTGAGGCGATCATCATCGCTTCGGGTAGCGCAGCGGCTCAATCGCGTGAAGCTGTACGTATTTGCGCGGAAAAGGGCATCAAGGTTGGGCTGATCAAGATTCGGTCGCTTCGTCCGTTCCCGACTCAGGAATTGCGCAAACTCTGCGCAAAAGCAAAGCTGATTGTTGTGCCGGAATTTAACTACGTGGGATGGTTGGCAAAGGAAGTGGCGACAGCCATCTACGGATTTTCAAATGCGAAGATCATCGGTGGACCACGGGTTTATGGTGGCCAATCAATGCCGGTGGAACTCATTGTTGACGAAGTTGAATCCGGATTGACTGGAAAGAAGTCCACGAACGTGGCGATTTCTCAGGTGATGGGGGCGTCAGCTGCCGACCACGAAGCCATGGGACACTTCATGCGCAGCATCTAAGCTTTAGCCGCGTAATGCTGGTGACAGAGCAGGGCCCGTTCGGCGAAGCCGAACGGGCCCTTTGCATTTCATGATTTTGAGCGCTCTCAACCTTGAAGATCTTCCTCAACGAGATCAGGGTTTTCTGGCATACCGTGAGCCACGTATTTAGCATAGGACAAATAGATAGATGCGCTATCACGCATGGCTTTGGTGCCATTCGCCATGCGATGTAGCTTGTCTGATCCGGGGTCTTCGGTCTTCCGAAGATGATCGACGTGGTCATGAAGGACCAGCGTAAAACGTTCCATCGCCATTTCAACTTCTCGGTAGGCTTGCAAAATGGGGTCAGTCATGTGAAGTACTCCTCTGTCTTTCAAGATACCGCAGCAGTCTTTGAAGGGTCAACCGAGAGGTCAACTCTATGTACCAACTATCATCAGCCGTATTAAGCACCATCGCCACGGTCGCTGGCCTCAATAGTCCCGCAGGCGATCCATCATTTTCGGCTTCACTCTTGGCTGGGGTGAAAAATTTGTCGGAAATGTTTACTGTCGAGGGCAAAGGCCCTGGGACTGCTTATCTTGATAATCAGGCTCTCCGTGCCAGCTATCTGGCATACTATGTGCCGGTCAACGTGAGTAAGGTCCAGCTACTTCTGGAAGAATTACGACCGCTACTTCCTTCTTTTTCCGACGAAGAATTTCGAGTCCTAGATCTAGGAGGTGGGCCTGGAACTGGTGCACTTGCCCTGTTGGATTGGTGCCGCTCTCAGTCCCACCCGCCGATAACGTCGCTTCGTATGACGGCACTTGACAGGTCGGGCGATGCCCTGAAACTGTCTGGGAAGCTTTGGCAGGAATACGCTAGACAGACTGGCATCCATGCCATTGCGCCATTACAGACCACTGTGTGCAATCTTGAGCGTTCCCTTCCGTCTGTCCTTAAATTGGTTGGAATGGAAAATGGCTATCACCTTATCATCGCGCAGAATGTGCTTTCGGAGTTGTTTGCCGGGAGCTCAGATTCTATTGGTCAACGAACGGCACTAATCAGTCAGCTCGCAAGCTGCCTAGCGAAACAAGGCAGCTTGATGCTAATTGAACCAGCATCGAGGTCTGCGTCACGTGCCTTACATCACGTCCGGGACAATCTACTTTCCGGAACGTCGTGCTCCATCTACAGCCCCTGCCTTCATGATCAACCCTGTCCGGCGTTATCGAAACCGGATGATTGGTGCCATGAAGAACGAGCGTGGCACACTCCTGCCTGGATCCACCAGATCGATCGGGAGGTGGGATTTATCAAAGATGCGCTCAAGTTTTCGTATGTCATCTTACGTAAAGATGGAAAAACGTTGGCGCCTCGGAATCCGGACTACCACCGCGTTGTGAGCGAATTGCGCGAGATGAAGGGCGAAAAGCGGGTGTGGTTGTGCGATGAGACCGGAAGGTCAGAAGTGGGGAGACAAGATAAAGAAGCCTCACCATCGAATGCCGCATTTGAGGGATGGCATCGTGGGGCCATCGTACGAGTGGACGATATTATTCGAAAAGAAAGAAAAGGCCGTCCAGCAATGGTTGGCCGCATTCTTTCTTCAGGAATTGCCGAAGTCATTCGGCCTGCGTGAAGCGCTAATCGGCTTCAGGTTCTGAGGATCCATGTTGATGAGACACACGGTCCTCATCGAAGAGCGCCGCCATTTCCGCCGCAATCATGTCTCGGTCGTTCGGCACTGAGACGAGAGGGATTTCCTTGCGAGGCTTAACTGCGGCATCAGTGGCAGGGAGCGGGGCATTTGGTTTTTGTGTGTCAGTCATAATACGATTAGTATACACGAAAACCTGGTGGTAATGGGCTATTCAAATGCTTCCAAGGACGAACGTTCAGGAAACTGCGTGTGGCATGCCGTACAAGTAACAAAATAGATCGCATCTCTGACGGACATCGTGATGCGGAAGTCGAGCGATACACCTCGGTGTTGACAGTTGGGGCAAGAAATCTCTTTAAGTCGGTATGGAATATCAGGCTGAGTACGCACATAAAATTCCATGTCCGTATACACCGGGAAGCTGTAGCGGCATTTTAGGCACACTCCGCGGCACTCTCCGTCCGATTGCAGTGTCCGTCGATCGATGCCGAAAGTATTCGTTTTGCAAATTGCGCACTGTATGCTGGACAGCCGCATTTCTACTTCTTCGAGCTGAATACGAGGCATTATTGTTCCCTCAGTCGTTCGGAAGAGTATACGCACTCCCGCAGGGCATCTTCAATTGCCGAGCCAGGAATCGTACGAATTCTTGACCTGCTCACGCAGCCTTCTATACTAAGGAAGGTCTGATTTATTCTCCGTTCGCGACGTGCTAAAGAGAAGCGCAGTCCTGATGAGGAGGCGCGCCCATGCAGCAATCGACGTTTGCCGAAGTCTCGTTTGAACAGTATCACAAGCCCACCCGCCGGGAG
>WBZN01000206.1_pt1 | contig 76144 bp, 62 predicted proteins | sample 5204281 | NCBI WGS metagenome assembly WBZN01 (sample SAMN12344347, study PRJNA552823) | activated sludge metagenome | biome: Activated sludge suspended growth; feature: Nitrification reactor; material: Wastewater; isolation source: activated sludge from nitrification reactor of wastewater... | reverse complement strand
GACCAACACCCCTCCCGCCACCAGCAGCGGCAGCGCCGGGAAGGGCAGTCCGACTTGCTCGGCAAACACGACGGCGAACAGGACGAGTGCTCCGTGCTGAGCCAGCATGTTCGTTAAGGATTCCATCACGTCACCCCAATCTCCCGGCCTCGACGACCGTACGTCTCGTCATGACCATACCCGCGCCTTACCTCGAGACCGGCAAGGCAGCAAACCGCCTGGTTTCCGCCTGACTCGCCACGGCCTGGCGAATGGGATAGGGCTGAGTCTTTCCATCCCGCGAGAGGAGATGGAGTGCCTCAATCACATCGCCGCAGGCGGCGCAGGTCCAGGCGGTGATTGCCAGTGATCCGCTGTCGTCGACCACGGTGCGAAACGGTCCCGCGACTCGATCGGCCTGTCCGTGGCGGCAGTTCGCCCGACTCGACGTTGCGGCAGCAACCATGGATACACACCGTCGGTTCTTTATGGATGACATGGGCGCTCCTCTCATCGCATTGAAATGAAGACTGAGGTCATGCTCGGATATCAGTCGGAGAGAGCATAGACTGTTCCAGCGATGTGGAATCCGTGACGTGCAGGGAGACTGCTTGCAGGACGGGGAGTTACGCAGTAAGGAGCGTTGGGGTCGCAGATGAGGAGAATGCCGTGCCGACGGAATGACTGCCGAGATGTCGGCAGGTGTCGAAAGATCGGCGCTATCGAGGGCGCGCGATGCCGAGCTTCTGCATTTTGGACTGGAGCGTGGTGCGCTTCATTCCCAGGCGGGCCGCAGCCCCGGCGTCGCCGCCGATGACCCAATTCGTCTCCCTCAGCGCCTTGAGAATGTGCTCGCGCTCGGCATCCTCCAGCGTCGTGGCCGATCCGTTCCCCACCGGGGCAGCGCGTTTCAGTTCAGCGGTGGAGACGAATAACTCGGAACCGGAAGACAGGATCACCGCCCGTTCGATGTAATTCTCCAGCTCCCGCACATTGCCGGGCCAGGAATAGGCCTGAAGCGCTTTCATGGCCTCAGCCGGAACAGTTTCGATCCGTCGCTTCATGCGCGCGGCGAACTTCTGGACGAAGTGCCGGACCAGCAAGGGCACATCTTCCGCACGTTCGCGAAGCGGCGGCACCGTGATCGGGAACACCTTCAGCCGATAGTAGAGATCGCTGCGGAATTTGTGTTCCTCCACCATCTGGCCAAGATCCCGATTGGTTGCGGCGATCACCCGGACGTTGACACGAATGGTTCTGGTGCTGCCCAACCGCTCGAACTCCTGCTCCTGCAACACCCGCAGCAGCTTGACCTGAAGCTCCAACGGTATCTCTCCCACTTCGTCCAGGAAGATGGTTCCGCCGTCGGCCAATTCAAATCGCCCGAGCTTCGTTGCGATGGCACCGGTAAAGGCCCCCTTTTCATGCCCGAACAGTTCGCTCTCCAGCAGGCCTGTGGGAATCGCGGCACAATTGAGTTTTACGAAGGTCCGTTCCCTTCGATCGCTGAGACTGTGCAAGGCCCTCGCGATCAACTCCTTCCCGCTGCCCGTTTCCCCGAGTATCAGCACAGTGGAATCGGTAGTCGCGACGGTCTGAACCTGTCTGAGCACCTGCTTCAGGGCGCGGCTGTCCCCGACGATCTCCTCGAAGTTGTATGCGGTCTGAATTTCCTCCTCGAGATACACCTTCTCGTTGGCGAGCTTATCCTTCAGCGCGGCAATCTCCCGGAATGCCAGCGCGTTCTCCACCGCGATCGCAATTTGCTGCGCGACCTGCCCGAGCAATTGCACATCGTCCGGATCAAACCCGGCATCCCTTCGCCGCCCGACATTCAACGCCCCCAGCGCGTGGTGACGCGAGAGGAGCGGAATGGAGCAGAACGACTTGATCCCGCGATCAAGCAAATCCTGCGCACAGGGCGAGGCACCCGCCATCGCCAGCAGATCCCGTTCTCCGAACAGGGCCGCTTGGCCCGTCGTAATCGCCAGGCAAGACGGCGACTGTGCGCTCTCCTCGATCGGCCCTTCCTCGATGAAGCTTTCGTTCCGTTCAAAATCGAGAACGTGGATGCGCCATTGCCCCGTCTCGTCATTGCACAGGAGCAGGCTGGAGCCATCGTGTTGAATCACCCGGCGCAGACAGGCGCTGACCGCTGGAAACAGTTGATCCAGGTCCAGGTGGGACACCACCGCATTGTTGACCTCGAGCAACAGGCGCTGGCGATCGCGCTCCCGCGTCAGCTGCCCCTGATAGGTCAAGGCCGTTTCGCCATTAAGCGCATTGTCCAGGGCCACCGCCACCTGCTTGGCCACCTGCTGCATGAGGGCAATCTCACGTTTCTCATAGACCCGCGGCTGGAGACTGCCGAACCCCATGGCGCCCAGCCGGCGATGCGCCGTCGTGAGCGGGACGACACAAAACGCCCGTACTCCATTTTCGCGAAACAAGGTCATCAATCCGGGAAAGCGATCTTCCTGCGCGACATCATGGACCGTCAGTGGTTGCTGGGTTTTCCACACCAAGCCGCCGGGCGATTCCTCGATGGGAGTTTCGAGCCCGGGACGAAGGGTCGAGGGCTCCGAGGTCACCAGCAGCCACAAGCGCATCTTGTCGGTCGCGGGGTCATGGAGCACCGCGTTGATGAAATCGAACGGCACGAGTTGGGGCAACCGTCCGGCCAAGTCCTCAAGCAGTCGGGTGAGGTCACGATGGGAGGCGATCGATTCTGTCACGTCCAGCAGCAGTTGCAGCCGATCGCGCTCGTCGCTCAAGGCCTGGTGGTGCAGCACATTGTCCACAGCAACGGCGACCAGTTTGGCGACCTGATTGAGAAACTCCACATCGGCATCACCGAACGCGGAGGTTCTCAGACTGCCGAATCCGATCGCGCCGAGCCGCCGCATCGCCGTGGTGAGGGGACAGAAGCAGAGCGATTGCACACCGATGCTCCGGAGCGCGCCGAGCCCGGGCTTGTACCGCGTTTCATCGGCCAGCGACGGGATCATCAACGGCTGCTGATGCGACCAGACCCAGCCGCTGGCGGACTCCTCCATCGGGATTTCCATGCCGTCCAGTCGGTTCGTCACCCCCCGCGCCTCAACCGTTTCAAGCACATGCACCTTCATGACCTGCTTCGCCGGATCGTGCAGCACCAGGCCGATGAAATCGAACGGGGCGACAGCGGGCAACCGTTGTGCGAGGTCTCGAAACAGGGCCGGGAGATCCCTGTGCAGAGAAATCGCTTCGGCAACCTGCAGGAGGGCCTTGCGCGGATCGCCGGCGCTCGTTTCGAGTTCGGTCGGAAGGGTGTCTCGCATGGGGAATAGTATGGAGAGTCCGGATGTCCGGACGCAACTAGAGAATGGTTCCCCCTGTCCTGGAGAGGACGATGCTGCAGCGGTCGAACAACCGGAGGCAGCCAGCACCGGCGCTACTTCGTACGGCTCTTCACTACGACAGCAGCCACTTGGTCCAGGCGCAGGGTGGCATCGAAGAATTCCATTCCACCCAGCTCGCTGAGCACCACCGCCTGCGTCCCGACCTTCGCCACTTTCCCGTCGAGATCCTGCCCTGAGAGCAGCTTGACCTTCACCCGTTTGCCTACTTGCTGTTCAAGGACCTGCCGGACGACCTCCGGACTGTTGAGCTCGACCGTCGGCTCCTCAGCCAACACGGTAGGGACAGTGCCAGGAGACCCGCCACATAGACAGAGGAGCAGCACGGCCAAACCCAGTTCGATTCGTTCCTCACGACGCAGCATACACACCTCCCATGAATCGATCACTGTCCGACGACGAAATTGAAAGCCATTCTCCGGAGCAGTCCACGTCGCGGGGAGATTATCCTGAGAAGTGCAGAAAGTCACGCGCGGCAACGTCACTCCACGGCCCCCCACTCGGATCCTAGTCGGCCCCGAATCAAAGAAACCGCGTCGGCTTTACAGATCTTGCAGGTCAGGCTATCATCAGGCTCCATACGTACCTTCACCAGAACCGGCAAGGAGACACCAATGGGCTGGATCGTCGTCGTCGCGCTGGTGCTGCTCGTGATGATCGTCATCGGTATGTACAATGGCCTCGTCCGCCTCCGGGCCTCCTGCGACAGCGCCTGGGCCGATATCGACGTGCAGTTGAAGCGCCGGTACGATCTGATTCCCAACCTCGTGGAGACCGTCAAGGCCTATGCCGCTCATGAAAAGGGAGCGCTGGAAGCCGTGATCAACGCCCGGGCGAAAGCCATGTCGGCACAAGGGCCTGAGGCCAAAGGCGCCGCGGAAACTCAACTCACCCAATCGCTGAAATCACTCTTCGCGCTCGCCGAGGCCTACCCGCAATTGCGGGCGGTGGAGGCCTTCAACCAACTCCAGGGCAGCCTTAACCAGATCGAAGACGCCGTGCAAAACGCCAGGCGCTACTACAATGCCGTGGTCCGCGACTACAATGCCAAGACCCAGGAGATCCCCACCAACCTCATCGCCGGCTGGTTCAATTTCGTCGGCCGCCAGTTCTTCGAAGTCACGGACACAGTCCAGCGCGAGCCACCCAAGGTGCAGTTCTAGCGTGGGTCGACCCGCCGGTCCACAGGCGAGCGCCGGGCAACGACCGAGGCATACCCCGCACCTGCTCATCGTCCCCCTGCTCTGTCTGCTTACCTTCAGCCAACTCCTCCCTGCGGCAGCCCGCTCGTTCGTGCTCAGCCGGTTCGACGTTGAACTCCAAGTCCTGTCCGGCGGCGACCTGTTGGTGACGGAGACCGTCAGCCCCCGGTTCGAAGGGGCATGGAACGGAATCGAGCGCTTGATTCCCGTCGAATATCAGACCCCGCAAGGTTTCAATTACAGTCTTCTGCTGGATCGAGTCACCGTCACGGACGAGCAGGGCACTCCGCTCACATTCGAAAGCAACCGGGAGCGGCATTACCGGAACGTCCGGATCTGGATTCCCGGCGCGACCGATGCGACCCGTACGTTCGTCTTGAAGTATCGTGTGAGAAACGGGCTGAAATTTTTCTCGGATCACGACGAACTCTACTGGAACGTCACCGGCGACGAATGGGACGTGCCGATAGAACAGGCTTCCGTACGAATCATCCTGCCGCCGCAGACGACGGGTATCCGTGCCCAGGCCTTCACAGGCGCCTACGGGGCACGCGAGTCGGCAGCGACGGTAGAGATCGTCGGGGCCGGCGTGGAGATGACCATGACACGCGCCCTCGGTTTTCGCGAGGGCCTCACCGCCGTCGTCGGCTGGGACAAGGGCATCGTCGCCGCTCCGACCGCACTGGATCGGACACACACGTTCCTCGTGAGCAACTGGGCCCTGGGGATTCCCCTGCTCGTCTTCATCGTCATGTATCGCCTGTGGGCCACGCGAGGCAGGGATCCGCGGCTCCGGCCCATTACAGTGCTCTACGAACCACCGGATCGACTGACCCCGGCCGAAGCCGGGACACTCGTGGACGAGAGCCCCGATACTCGCGACCTCACTGCTACCGTCGTCGATCTTGCCGTGCGGGGATACCTCCGGATTGTGGAAGAAAAAGCCGAGCACTTGTTCGGCCTCTGGTCAAGCACCGACTATCACTTTCATCGCACCAAGCCCGCCCTGGAGTGGGCCACCTTACCGGCCTGCGAACGGCTCCTGCTGGAAGCCATGTTCAAAGACAGCAGCACCGATGACGTCTCGCTGAGCTCGCTCGAAAATCGCTTCTACAAATCCCTCCCCCCTATTCAGGACGCGATCTTCGAATCGCTCCTACGACGGAAGTACTATGCCCAACGTCCCGATCGGGTGAAGCAGGGGTATCTGGTCGGGGGAATCGTGCTGGGCATGCTGCTGACGTTTGCCCTCTCCGCGCTGACCGCTCGATCGGGCATGGCGCCCCTGACGTTCGTCTGGGCCGGGATCCTCTCCGGCCTGATCGTAGTCGGGTTCGGACGCATCATGCCGGCGCGCACGCGGCAAGGGAGCAGGGCCCTGGAAGGCGTCTTGGGATTCGAGGAGTTTCTCACCCGCGTGGAAGCCGACCGTTTCGATCGAGTCATCAAGACCCCGGAGCTATTTGAAAAATTTCTTCCCTATGCGATGGCGCTCGGAGTGGAGAAGAATTGGGCACGGGCTTTCGAATCCATCGTAACGAACTCGCCTGCCTGGTACCAGGGAGCCGAGATGGCGCAGTTCAACACCAGCGGCTTTACCAACCGCATGGGCGACATGGCCGCGCGCACCGGCGCCACCATGACCTCGGCCCCGCGCAGTTCAGGCGGGTCGGGATTCAGCAGGGGCGGATCGTCTGGCGGCGGGTTCGGCGGCGGCGGTGGACGGGGATTCTGAACGCAAAAGACTCACCTGAATGGCAGACGACCGAGTCACGGGCGCAGCGGTTTCTGCACGACGGCGAGCTCGGTGCCGGGCGGAAATGCCGAACCCAATTGAATCTTCCGCGCGGGTCCACGGAGTGTCACCCGCATCTTCTGCCCGTCCCATTGCCACGTGATGGAGCCGCCGGGAAGGGCGAGATTGGACACCGCCATCGGTTGTGACAGCCAGGCCGGAGTAATGCCGGCGCCGAGCACCACTGTGGGCTCCGCCGCCGCCTCATCGAGATAGGCCAGCATGTCCTGTTGCAATAACAGCAGCAACGCCGCCGTCTCATAGTCCGGTGAGACGGCGGTTTCATTGTGCCACCCCCGCGCATATTGCCAGCCATCCGCCACTTCATCCTGCGTCGGCCGCGGCGCATCCCAGGTATACAGGCCCGGCGAGGCCTGGTGACTCCAGAGCTGATGAAGCGTCGCCCAGACTGTTTCCGGTCGTCCAAGCCGCAATGCCCGATGTGCCTGAGTCAGTTGGGTTGCCGCCGTCCCCGACGGCACAGGGGGACGATACGTCGTGATCGGTTGTCCCAACTGGGTGCGGCGGGTGGCAGACCCTCCCAATGCACGAACACTGACGAGGGACGTGACACTATCCGGCGACCCGTTTGGAAACTGGCGCTGCCAACTCTCTTCCAACCCATGGGCATGCTGTCGCCAACGAGCCGCCTGTTGACGTTTCCCCAGTCGCTCGGCGAAGTCAGCGGCAGCGAGCAACCCGCGATAACTGACGGCATTCACATAGAAGAGCGGCCAGTCCTCTCCGACGCGGCCGACGATCAGGCCGTCACGCGCCGGTTGGGCCAACAGCGCCGTCCTGGTCTGCCGACTGTGATTAAAGTCGTGGGGCGACGGTATCCAGAACGATTCGACAAGCGGAGCCCTGGCCGTCAACATACCTTCGATCCGTTGGGCTTTCCGGAGGATATGCGGCCAGAGCCACTGATCGTGGACCGGATCGGCGATATACGCAGCCGACTCGACCAACGCCCAGATGGCCAGCCCAGGGGCATCGGCTTCGGGACCGGAGCCGCCGGCAAAATCATGCGACGCTAAGAATTGCGACAGGACCCGGCTCACCTGAGGATCGCCGGCCCGCGCGAGAGCGGCCGTAATGTATGCCCCCTGCCGATGCCAGGCGCGGTAATAAAACGTGGGATCGCCCGGCCGGGTTTCATCGTCCACGAGACTCATCATGAGATGCGTGATTTGCGCGTCCATGGAGGCCTGCAGGCGCGGCTCGGGAAGCGCGAGACGAGCCCGCTTCGAGGGATGTGTGTAGTGAGTCTGGATTTCGAAGGGCGGCTGCAAGTCGGCAAGCACCACACGAACTTCGTCGTCCTTCCCCGTTGAGGCCGACGCAAACGTCATTCGCGCATAGCCCCATCCCGACTCACCGCTCCAGGACCGGGCCGATGACTGCGCGGTCATCCAATCGGGCGTATTCTCGTCCCCCAGGGTGATCGATCCGGGAGCAGGCGTCGCGTTCACGGCCCAACGGTGGTTGATCCCGATCTGTTTCCCGTCCCAATCCAACGCGGTCACGGGTCCTCCGGCCGGGCCCACGCTTCGAATGAGAATCGCGGGAACATGGTTCGTATAATTTTTGAACCGCAGCTCCCAATGCGTGGCGTCCACACGCGACCAGGTCGCCTGATAGTAGGGTGTCTTCGTGACAATGGCCGGAATGTTCGGATGCGTAGAGGGCGCGAACCGCTGCTGGATATCGCTGAGCGGCACCGCCTGGCTGGTGACGACCGGAAACCCGTCGGCATCGCAGAGCCAGATTGAGACGCCGAAACTCGGAACATGCGGACTGAAATCCCCGCCCGGCTCGTGATAAGCCGTGCCGCCCTCGGGAGTTCCAGGCAGCGCCAGCGGCACATGCCCCACCGAGCGGGGCCAGGGTCGATCCGGATCCTGCTGCATCATCGTCGTCATGAGCTCACGCTGCGGCGTGAACTGCGTCGCCGAACGCGTCGCCTCATGAAACTGATGCCAGTTGTTCAGTCCGGCACAGAGCACGAGCAACGCGGCCAGGGGGACAACTACCCGGCGACCTGGACTGATAGCCCCCAGGGCGGCAACGGCGAGGAGGAGCGGAAGAAAGTTCAGACTGTAGACGAAGGTTTCTTCTCCGTAGAGGAGGTGCAGTAGCGTCTCAAACCCCAGCAGGCCGGCCAGGACGAGGCGAAATCGAAGATGGTGATCGAGGGTGACCAGCCGCCAGAGTCCATTCAACAGCAAGGCCGACCAGAGTCCGACGGCCAGCAGCCCCAGCGGACCGGCCGATCCCGGGCGGGAAAACTGAAACGACAGACGTTCGGACAGGCGAAAGGAATCGGATTTCGCCTGAGTGTATGCATCGTCCTTCATGAATCGGACATCCGGGACAACCACCGTGTGGAAGACGAGGGATGACAGGACGTTGGCGACTCCCCCGGATTGGGGATGATTGATGAACTCCGCCTCTTCGCGATGGCCGATAAAAAATTCGGCCGTGGGAAAGATGAACTTCTGCACGCCCCAGAGCAGGACCACCACACACAACGCATTGACGGAGAGTTGCACCGCCTGCTTCCAGGGCCATCGAATCAGCGTCACCAGCAGACCCGCCATCCAGTTCGTCACGGTAAAGCTGAGCGTCAGCGCACTCGCGATCACATAGGCCGTAGCCCCGAACGGCCGTTGCTCGGCGAACAACAGCAGCACGAGGGCCAGCATGATCGAGAGCGATCCCCAGGAATAGGAGTTGGGCACCGGAAGCCAGAACAGGGCCGAGGCACTGCAGAGCCCGAGCAGCGTGAAGACCGAAGCATCCAATCTCCGGCAGCCGAGTAAGCGAAACAGCAGGTACAACGTCCCGGCCCACATACCGCCCACCACGCCGGTGATGAGCAATACCGCGCGAAGCGGGCTGGTGGTCAACGCATGCTTCGCAATATAGACCGGAATGAAGGTAATCAACGAAAACAGCGGATGCACAGACGTCCGATAGTGGTCATCGTGCACCCGGCTCATGTTCGAGATTTCGCGCAGCGTGTCGGCCTCGAACCAGAAGTCCATCGACTGAAACAGGAACGAGGGCATGGATCGCGCAATCAGCAGGCACAGGATCGCCACGGACAGTGCGAGCAACCCGGCAAAGACCCAATCCGTCCGGTCCATCCTGATCGGATGGGGTGGTGACTTGAACGAGAGCGTCGGAAACCCCGGGCTCTCCGCTTGAGCGAGAGGCTCGCGGCGAGGTAGCAACTGAAGCGAGCGGCTGGTTCTGACTGAACCCATACTGCGGAGCATCCTGCTAAAAAAATAATTCGCGACGCGGCTCGATGACGCGCCAGGTTCGGGCGATTTCAAGGGAACGGATCAAGCCCGACTGGGGGCCTGCAGCGAGGAGAGGAAGCTCAGTTGGAGAAGAACGACGAGCTTCCTGTCAGGTGCGCACTTCATTATTCCTAACAGACCGAACCGGTGAGATCAACCCTCGGACCATGAAGAACTCAGCCCCTCCCAGGAATTCCCATGCCTGCAAGTGCGCGCTGTTGCCTCCCTGCGACACTGTGTCACATTCGAACAGGCGAGCCGGCAAATCGGGACACGAATGCAGCGAATCTGCAGGTTGTGGCTATTGGTAAGACGAACAGTGAGAGGAAACGTTTCCGGCCGGAACAGCCTTTTTTCAGAATCGTGCACCAGGCGGTGCAATGCAGGTGGTCACATGACCATAAGAATCATGCCCGGACGGGAAGAATGTGGACGCCGGCAGGGAGCCATTGCAGAGGGACACTCTTCCGGACATCACCCGACTCGCCAGGCATTCTGCAGAATGAGCAGGGCCAGGCAGAACAGCAAGACCGCCAGTGCACCGAGAACCGACACCGCAATGGAAAACGCCCCGTAGCGCCTGAAGCGTTCACGGCGCATGTGGGGGAACCGCATCAGACAATACGTCGTCACCGCCGCTCCCAGACCGACGATCGCGATTAAGACCTGCGCAACATCCATTGTTTCCACTTACGTAGAAGGCCAACAAAACCCTACTCGCGAATCGGAAACGCGTCAAGAAACGGAAGAAAAATGCGCGGGGTGCGTTCTTGGCGGAGGCGCATGCTGCGGATCGAGAAGGGATCAGTGCCCCTCTTTGGCGACAATGTGAGTGGGAATACCGTCCAGACTCAGTTGATTCTTTTCTTCCCGGTACCGCCTCAATCCCTCCTCACCTTTCTTCTCGGCCCAGGCGCTGAGCAATTCCCGGTCGCCGAGGTACGACAAATAGGGCACAGCCATGCCGCAGGATGTTTGCACGAGGTCGAGGGTCACATCGAAAATCTGACGGGCGCCGGGCATCGGCGGGAACAGGCCGAGCAAATCCTGCCACTCGGAGTCGCCCTTGTGCAGCACCTTCGCCCTGCCATAGAGGCGCAGGATCAGCGGCTGACCCTCGAAGGCGCAGAACATGATCGTCATACGCGGGTCATGCTGTACATGGGCCGAGGATTCGTTACCGCTCCCGGTAACGTTGAGCCATACCACGCGAGCGGGGCCGAGTACCCGGAACGAATCCATGCCTTTCGGCGACACATTTACCCGGCTCTCAGCCGTGGCCGTCCCGACAAAAAACAGCTTCTGTGTGGTCATGAATTCGATATGGGCCTGTGAAAGTTCCTTGTATCGTTGAGCCACCGTTATCCTCCTCCCTCGTCCTCGCGGGACCCAAATCATCGCCCCGAGGGGCGTACGCTCAGAAGCGTCGTTTCTCGACATCTGCAACGCCACCCGGTGCGGGGACCGCAAGCCGGCCCTCGTCCATATCGATGAGATCGAGCAAGCTTACGAGGGCACAATCAATTCGGGCTGCCACTTCAGGCACGGTCGCTTGCAGGTACAGAAGGACACGGCCGGCCGGCCGATAGCCCTCAACTTCGGCGGCCCACCGCTGTTTCTCTTCGGTGGAATGTCGTGTGGCATGATGCGCAACCCATTGCGCCACCGGTTCATCCGTCTCGCAGGAGAGAATGACCGCCCGTAAGGCCTCCCCTTCCAACCCGGTAAAGGCAAGAAAGCGCCCATCGAGCGTGCCCCCGCGATGCAACAGATTCCTCTGGTATGCCGCCGGAAGCTCGCCTCGTGCCTGCGCGCGCACCTTGTCGATTAATCGCGGGAGGATGATGTACCCATGCAACGTCTCCCGCGGGGAGCGCAGCGCAACGAGCGGATTGAACCCCGTCATGATCACTTGCCTCCGACCGTTTCGACCTGTCGATATCTCGCAAGCAAGACCGAAACATTTCTCTTGCCTGTTCCGACGATCAGGATTCTGGCGGGGGTGGAGAGGCGCTGTCAATCGACAGGCTTTCATGACGTCCACCACGGTCCAGGCCGGGCGCGGCAGTTGTTTTAGGCTGGATACTATGCTGTGATCAGCATGATGAATGCCTTTCCCACGCTCTGTACTGAACGACTGATTCTCCGGCAATTCCAGGCCTTCGATGCCGATACCGTGCAACGCCTGGCAGGGGTGAAAGAAGTCGCCGCAGGCACGTTGCTCCCCCACCCCTACGACCTCGAAGCGGCCGCACAATGGATCGCTCAGCAACAGGAGAGTGTCGCCGCGGGCAACGCCATCACGTTCGCCATCGTCCTCGCTGAAGAGGAACAACTCATCGGTTCAATCGGGATGGAAATCGCCCGCGAGCACGAACTGGCGCGCCTCAGTTATTGGCTCGGCACCGCCTACTGGAACCGGGGCTACTGCACCGAAGCCGTGCAGGCAGTTCTCGACTTCGGCTTCACCCGCCTGTCACTCCATCGCATCTACGCCCCGCACTTTCACAACAACCCGGCCTCAGGGCGGGTCCTACGAAAAGTCGGGATGACCTGCGAAGGCCGCATGCGCGAGCATTACATCCGCTTCGGCCAATTTGTGGATGTGGAGATCTATGGGATATTGAGAGAGGAGTTTCTGAATGACAGTGCTGTCTAACGGGAAGCAGTCGCACGTGCTCACGAACGACTTCCCGCACAACGTGAACAGACGCTCTGCCGACCGGGCATCGATCCTCATTCTATTCTGTGTCATAGCCATGATGTTCAGCGCTCTGTCCTCCGTCGCAGAAGCCGCGCATCCTGAGCATCCCTTCTCCCTGGAATTCGAAACCGGGGCCGTATGGCAATCGCGCAATCAGATTCAGATTCCCGACAGCAGCGCCGGGACGAGGTTCGCGCTGACCGAGCTCCAAGGCCATGGTCCGGAAGCACAGCGCCGCGTCGAGTTGACCTGGAACATGGCGCATCGGCATTCACTCCGCTTCGTGTACGCCCCGCTCGGATTTTCCGGGACCGGGACGTTCGGACAGCCGGTGCGCTTCGCCGGCGGCACGTTTACCCCCGGCAGCCCGATAGATTCCGAGTACAAGTTCGATTCCTACCGTCTTACCTATCGATACCTTCTCCACGAATCTGAACGCTGGCGCTGGCGCATCGGCGCCACAGCCTTTATTCGCGATGCGCGGGTGGAACTCCGCCAGCAGGGCGTGCTCGCCTCCGACAGCAATGTGGGATTCGTGCCCCTACTGAGCAGCAGCCTGGAATACGACATCGCCCCGCGCTGGACGGCGCTCCTGGACTTCGATGGTCTCGTCAGCACGCAGGGTCGTGCCATCGATGCGGCAGTGAAAGTTCGGTATGACCTCACCGACCACTGGTTCATGACCGCGGGATACCGTGTGTTCGAAGGTGGAGTGGATAACGACCGGTATGCCTTCGGTTGGTACAACTTCGCCCTAGTCTCACTGGGCCTTCGATTCTAACAGGTTGCGGAAAAACTCATTTTGAGTCCCAAAGCCACCACAGATACGCGGTGTGGGACGACGTTGAACAGCCTCGCAGGATGCGCAAAAAGGCCGTCCAGCAAGGCCGCAGCGAGCACAGGGGCGAATCGTACTCTTGCGGTACGGTGAGCCGCTGAGCGATGCGAGAATGCCGCTGGCGGACTTTTTCCGCATCCTGCTAAGCGGAGCGGGAACCTCAGCCTCCGGCGCCGTTGCCAAATCGTTTCTACCAGCATACCTGCGACAGCCTGCACCGGCGAGAAGAGAGGAGCACTAAGACCTTGGTTCACGAAGGGGACCAGTCACATACGTTGGGCTAGCCCGCATTGTTCACGAGGGTTCGCGACGAAACCGCCGAGACGTCGAGCGAGACGGACGCGCGGAGCCGCGAGGGAGGGAAGCATACTTGAAACAGTATGTTGACCGATCGAGCGGCGAGCCCGCCCGCCGTCAGGCCTGTCGGAGCGGCCTCTCGGCGGTTGCAGTAGCAGCCTTCGTGAATAATGCGGGCTAGGATTTGGATTGTAGCTGTGCGGCAATGACGAAGGGCTGGCCTTGTCTCGTCAACCAGGTTGCATGCCGATCGACGCTGCGAGCCAAGACAGTCGCCGTGAACCAGGCTCGTGTCCGATCGTGGCTGACGGCAAAGACGAGGGTGCCGGGCCGTTCGGGCGGCGTACCAAGTGTCGGCCCGGTCGCATCGGACACACAGTGGATCACATAGGGAAGCGCCTGACCTTGCCGAGCAAACAGAGAGGACGCGGAGAGCGTTCCGGATCTGTCACAGACAAATTCTCCTTGCTCCCGGGCGAGTTGAGTCGCTGAACCGGCGAACCCGCTCAACCGTTGCAGCGCGCTGAAGGACGCCCGCCCCACCGGTGTTCCATGTGGCCAGCGTTCTATATTTGGAAAGACCACAGCAAAGATCATCACCGCCGCTGGCACGAGAACCCACTTCCATCTCCCATTGGCCCGCCACAGTCGATGGTAGCCGAATAGTCCGATGCAGCCCGCACAGGCGAACATGACTGCGTCGGTAAGGTGCTTCTGACCCTGAACCGAGTACATCGACGGATCATGAGCTTGAATTTCTCTCAGGACCGATGCCACCCCCACCCCAATGAGTACGAGGGGAACGAGTCCCAGCAGCGCAGAAACGATTCGTCGAACGAGCAGCATAGGCTGCCGCCATCCTATCGTGTTTTGGAATGTCCGCTAGGAAATAGGGAGATGCTGCGAGACTCTGAGAACGAAGCTGGAGTTGCAAAAGAAGGCGAGACGACAAAACCCTACCCTCCTGCCCCCAACATATCCAAGCCCCTCCGTGCAGAATCCCGATCTGGGGCTGTGTTATCCTGACTGCGTAACCAGACGGGGGATCACCATGGCTCTCTCCCGCAGCGGGCTGACACTGTCGGTTTTCTTTCTACTCGGGGCCTCCACCCAAGTCATTACCCTATCGGAAAGCCGGGCCTCGATTTATACCTACATCGACGACGCGGGCGTTCAAACCTTCACGAACCAACTCGAGTCCGTCCCCGAACAATATCGAAACAGCCTGACCTCACAGGAGTACGACAGGCCTCCGGCCGTTTCCTCTGCTCCGCCTCGTGCCGTTGCCGAATCACCGACGCGCTCCGCCGATTCCCGCATTGTCACCGCCAGCGGCGAATATCGCTTGGGCGATCACGACACCCGCACGGATGGCGCGCGTCTGGCGGTCGAAGCCGCCAAGAGAGATGCGCTCGAACAGGTGGCCACCTATCTGGAACGTGTGACGGAAGTGCACGACATGAACCTCACACGAGATGACATCCGGAGTTACACGGCAGGCATCGTCACCGTGTTGGAGGAGACCATCACGACCAGGGTGGAGAACGAGAGTATCGTCATCCGTGCCGAGTTGACGGCGGAGATCGACCCGCATGAAGTCGCACAGGCCATTGCGGCTTTGCGGGAGCACGACAACGCCATACTGGAGCTCACGGCCCTGCGCGCGGAAACCGACCGGCTACAGGAACAGCTTGATGCCACGAACCGCGCCCTCGCCGTGGCCCCATCGGCGGATGAAGTCCAGCAACTCAGCCGCCAACGTGACGACATGCTGAACGACCTGCAGGCCAATGCGCTGGTGTCACAAGCCTGGACCAGCTGGGCATACCCAACACTCGGCCTCTATTCCTATCCCTGGATCGCAGGACCTGGGACCAACGGCTTACTACTCCAGGCACAGCGCCTCTCTCCCCGGCATCGTCACCTCGCGCAGGCGCAACAGACCATTGCCACGCAGAACGGCGCGCTCGCGCCGGCCCCGGCTCACGCCTTCAGTTCCCCGCTCCGCCGCTCGCTGCTCGCACCATCGCCATCGACGCAGAGCCGTCAAACCCCGCCGATGCTCAACCAGCAAGGCCTACCGGCCAAAGTGGGAGACATCGTGACCATTCCCACACCGCGCTCCGTTCCACCGGTGATGCACCAGTCTGCACCGCAGCCGCAGCCCTACCAGTTGCACCCGTCCCATTTCTGGCGCCCAAGCCCTCCGAACATTCATACCGCGCCCTCCATCACGCAGCAGACCCCGTCGATCAGCCGGCCTCTGGGCGGCCCTTCCGTACATGGCAGCAACGGACAGTCTCGCGGCAACAGCGGCGGTCGAGGCCGCTGATCGCGAAGGCCGCACGCCCACCCGGGACAGGTCGGTTGAGCATAGACTAGCCCGGATTATTCATGAATGCCGTCGCGAGGCGTGTGAGACCGAAGCCCGCCGGGGTTTCTCGCCCGTAAGGCCGACGCAGGCGTACTGGCAGTCCGTCGAGGAGGCCGAACAAGAAAAACCCAGCCAGGCGAGAGGATCGGACGCCGGAGCAGGTATTCATGAATAGTCCTGGCTAGGGTTCCTCCGAGTACCCAGGCGATAGCCCGATGCGCTCAACTCAGGAGGGAAGGCACATGACACAGCATGCTTCGTTGGCGTTCGCACAGCCTGTGGGTCAACCTACCCTTGCTTATCTGTGCATGGCTGTCGCTTCTGTCGAGTGTGGGCCTGGCACAAAGTTCAGGCGCACATGAAGCCGGACCGGGGCGCGAGGCCGGACTCATCGGACCCGTGAACCACAGTACTCAACTTCTGGAACGTTCCCCCCTGCCCGAAGACCAGACCAGCCGCTTGGATTGGGAGAGCGGGCGAGGGCGCAGTTATCTTATTCCAGCCGCTGAAGTACTCACCTATTTGTTCCTGCTGAATCAGTATGACCGCCGTTTCACTGAGCCGAAAGACGTGTACCGGACCACCGGCACGACCATTCGTGAACACCTGACGGACTCGAAATGGGTGTTCGACAACGATCAGTTCTCCGTCAACCAGTTCTTGCATCCCTATGGCGGCAGTGTGTATTTCGGTCTGGCCCGATCCGCAGGACTCAGCTTCTGGGAATCGTCGCTCTATAGCGTCGCCGGGAGTTTCCTCTGGGAGATCGGCGGCGAACGGACCTCTCCTTCGACCAACGACATGATCACGACGCCCATCGGCGGCGCGTTCCTGGGAGAGCCGCTGTTCCGGATGGCCAACTTCCTGCTCGAAACGGAGGCAGGCCCGCCCGGGTTCTGGCGCGAACTGGGCGCGGCCATTATCTCGCCGCCCACGGGATTCAACCGCCTCGTATTCGGCAATCGCTTCGACAGCGTATATCCCAGCCACCGGCCGGCCATATTCCTGCGGCTGGAAGCAGGCGGCACGCTCACATCGAGCAGTCGCAATGTCTCCTCGAGCGTCAACGAACATGGCGCGGTCGGTGAGCTCACGTTCACGTACGGACTTCCAGGCAAGTCCGGTTACGGGTACACCCGCCCGTTCGACTATTTCGATTTTCATGTTTCTGCCGCCACGGCCAATACGCTGGAAACCATCACCAGCCGTGGATTGTTGCTGGGCAAGGCCTACGCGTCCGGCGATACGACGCGAGGAATCTGGGGCCTGTTCGGCAGTTACGACTATATCTCGCCCCAGGTGTTTCGGGTGTCCAGCACCGCCCTCTCCCTGGGAACCGTCTGGCAGTCGTGGCTGTCGGAGGACATCGCACTCCAAGGCACCCTGCTGGGCGGTGCCGGGTATGGCGCGGCCGGCAGCATCCAGCGCACAGAGGAACGGGATTACCATTATGGGACGACCCCGCAGGCCCTGGTTGCGCTCCGGTTGATCTATGCCGATCGCCTGATGTTCGAAGTGACCGGGCGGGAATATTATGTCAGTAATTTTCTGTCGCCGGAACGGCACGGGCAGGAAAACATCATCCGCGCAGAATCTGCCCTCACCCTTCGCGTCTTCGAGCGGCACGGCGTCGCGCTTCGATACACGTTGTCCCACCGGGATGCCCACTACCCGAGCGTGGACTATCGCAATCAGACGATCGGCGCCGTCAGTCTGATGTATGTCCTGCTCGGCAACTCAGGTTTCGGGGCGGTCGAATGGCGGTGAGGGCGAACGGGTTACGTGTTTCGAGATCTGCGGTCCACCAGCGCGGTGCGAACGAAGAGGGGTGTGAGCACGGCGCAGGGAGGCGCGCGACCGGGAACGCCGCCGGGGGCTTTATCAGCAGCCTGCTAGGAAATCCCGTGCTGGGCGCGGCCGATGCCGCCGTCGTACCGGTTGGTGGATTTGAACAGTTCGTATCGGCCATCCATCGCATACAACGCCACGCGCGCGCGCAACCCTTCCATTTCGGCCACCGTCATGGGAGTGAAGCGACGGACAATGTCGAGGTTTTGCTTGAGGACCTGCGGCGAATCGATGCCGCTCACGAGCGAAGCAATCGGCAGGCTTAAGACATACCGGATCGCTTCCTCCGGTGTCACGATCCCTTGCTTGATCGGCTCTGCATTCCCGGTCAGGCTCTTCATGCCCAGGGCCGCGATTCCGCGTTGGTTCAGGATCGGCAGCACCTCCCGCTCAAAACTCCGATAGGTGCCGTCGAAGACATTCAATGGCATTTGACAGGTATCGAACGGAAAGTCGTGCGCCAACATTTTGAGATGGATCTGCGGATGTTTGTGGCCGGTGAACCCGATGAACCGCACCTTCCCCTGCTGCTTGGCTTCGAGCAGAGCCTCAGATGCCCCGTTCGGCGCGAAGTGACGATCGGGATCGTCTTCATAGACGACTTCGTGAATCTGCCAGAGATCCAGATAGTCGGTCTTCAACCGGCGCAACGACTCGTCGAGTTGCTGCAGGGCCACCTTCTTATCGCGACCGTGCGAGCAGACCTTGGTCATGAGCACAACCTGTTGCCGCTTTCCCTGCAACGCCTTCCCCATGAGTTCTTCCGATCGCCCGCCGTGATACTCCCAGGCGTTGTCGAGAAAATTGACGCCTGCGTCGATGGCCTCGTGGATGATGCGGAAGGCCTCGGATTCGTCCTTCAGTCGGCCCCAATGGGCTCCGCCGAAACAGAGCGCCGACACCTGCACGCCGGTTTTGCCCAACGGGCGGCGCGGAATGTCACCCGTCGAGGTACCTGAAGAATGAGTATCTGCGGCCAGCAGCTCGGCCAAGCGGCCGGGGCCGCCGAGCGCCATGACCGATCCCGCCACGCCGAGCCCTTTCAAGAGCTGGCGACGGTCGAGTGAAGTGGACCAGATCGATTGGTCGGGTTTCTTGGGCGTCATCGATGACCTGCCCTGTTGAGGTGGAGTGTGTAGGCTACGACCGGCCCACGGCGTTGTCAATCCTGCCGCCACGCACCGCTTTCACCGATGGCCTGCGGCGGGGAACAGTCGCGACTGATCGACCCTCAAGAGATCGCCGATGCAGTCGATGGTGAGATCGGCCGACGGAAACGTCCGCAGCGCCTCAGGATCATTGGCATAGCGCCCCTGACGCGGAAACACCGTCGTGACACGCGCCCCCCACTGCGCTTTCACCGCGCTCAGAATGCGCAACTTGTCGTCGATCAACACATAGTGGTCGGCAGGATACCGCTGCTCGACATCCTCCAGTTCCTGCTCCTTATGCACATAGACGAGCACTTGCTCTTGGACGGCGGACAGGATGCCCGATTGCTCGATCTTGCGCGGCTGGAAGACCGCATCCCCGTCGGAAAGGATCACCGTCCTGCCCCATTGCCCGGCGTGCCGCACGACGTCCAACGCCCGCGGAAACAGCCGGTCGGCAAATGGGTAATTCACCAGAAAATGTGACACCGCCAAGAGGTGCGAGTCGTGCGGATAGGCCAGGCGATACCGCTGCAATGCCCCGAGATAGTCCGCATACCCCAACTCTTCACGCAACTCGTCGAAGATGCGCCAATATTCGCGCTCGTGCGCCGGGCCCACTTCCCGGTCCAAATACTGCGTGAGGTCGGCCGTGATCCGATCGTTGTCCAGCAACGTATTGTCGACATCGAACAGCACGACGACCGTAGGAGGAGCCATATCCTACCGCTTCCCGCTCCACTTCCAGTTTCTGATCTCCGGCATATCGGTTCCATAGGTCTCGATGTACTGCTTGTGCTGCATGCGTTTGTCGCGCATCTCCTGCTTGAGATAGGCGGCCCGCGCGCCGAGCTGCGGTACGCGGTCCACCACATCGGATACCAGGTGGAACCGGTCCAGATCGTTCAACACGACCATGTCGAACGGCGTGGTGGTCGTGCCTTCTTCTTTGTAGCCGCGCACATGCAGATTGTCATGGTTGGTCCGGCGGTAGGTGAGCCGGTGAATCAGCCACGGATACCCGTGGAAGGCGAAGATGATCGGTTTGTCGGTCGTGAACAACGCATCGAATTCCTTGTCGGACATCCCGTGCGGATGTTCGCTCGCAGGCTGCAGCTTCATGAGATCGACGACGTTGACCACGCGCACCTTCAAATCGGGCTGGGCGATACGCAGGATCTCCACCGCCGCCAACGTCTCCATCGTCGGCACATCGCCGCAACAGGCCATCACGACGTCGGGCTCGCTGCCGCGGTCGTTGCTCGCCCATTCCCAAATCCCGATCCCGGCAGTGCAGTGCAACACGGCGGCATCCATATCCAGCCATTGCGGAGCCGGCTGTTTTCCCGCCACCACCACGTTCACATAGTCGCGGCTGCGCAGACAGTGATCCGTGACCGACAAGAGCGTGTTCGCATCAGGCGGCAGATAGACACGGATCACCTGCGCATTCTTATTCACCACATGATCGATGAAGCCGGGATCCTGATGACTGAAGCCGTTGTGGTCCTGGCGCCACACATGCGACGTCAGCAGATAATTCAGTGAGGCGATCGGCCTGCGCCAGGGAATCTCGCGCGACGTCTTGAGCCACTTCGCATGCTGATTGAACATGGAATCGACGATGTGAATGAACGCTTCATAACAATTGAGAAACCCATGCCGTCCCGTCAGCAGGTATCCTTCGAGCCACCCTTGGCACAGGTGCTCGCTCAAGATCTCCATGACACGCCCGTCATGCGCCACATGTTCATCGGTGGGGAGGATCTGCTCGGTCGAGCAGCGATCGGTTACTTCAAACACTCCGCCCCAACGGTTGGATGCCGTCTCATCCGGCCCGAACAGCCGGAAGTTATGCGGGTTCAACTTCAGGACATCGCGCAGCAACAATCCCTGCACCCGGGTCGCTTCGGCATCCTCGACGCCTGGTTTCACCACGGGAACCGCGTACTGCCGGAAATCCGGCATCTGAAGGTCGCGGAGAAGGCCGCCCCCGTTCGCGCAGGCAATGGCCCCCATGCGTCGCTCCCCGGTCGGCGCTAGTTCGGCCAGTTCCGGAATCAATCTCCCCGTTTCATCGAATAACTCCTCCGGCCTGTAACTCTTCAGCCATGCTTCCAGCAACTCGACATGTCCGGGCTTGTCCATCTCGCCCATCGGCACCTGATGGGAACGGAACGTGCCCTCCGTCGGTTTGCCGTCCACTTCCTTCGGCCCGGTCCAGCCCTTTGGCGTCCGCAAGACGATCATGGGCCAGCGCGGGCGGCCTGCAAATCCCTTGGATCGGGCCTCTTGCTGAATACCCCGAATCGTCGTGACGATTTCGTCCAGCGTGGACGCCATCAGCTGATGCATCGTCGCCGGATCATCGCCTTCGACGAAAAACGGCTGATGACCATACCCGACCAGCAGAGATTCAAGCTCATCCGGCGGCATACGTGCCAGCACGGTCGGACCGGCGATCTTGTACCCGTTCAAATGCAGGATCGGCAGCACCGCCCCGTCCCGCACGGGATTCAAGAACTTGTTCCCATGCCAACTCCCTGCAAGCGGACCGGTTTCGGCTTCCCCGTCTCCGATCACACAGGCCACCAGCAACTCGGGATGGTCGAAAGCCGCTCCATAGGCATGCGCCAGGGAATAGCCCAGCTCACCGCCCTCGTGGATAGAGCCGGGCGTTTCCGGCGCGACATGGCTCGGGATACCTCCGGGAAAAGAAAATTGTTTGAACAGGCGATGCAAGCCTGCTTCGTCCTGCGAGATGTTCGGATAGACCTCGCTGTAGGTGCCTTCGAGGTACACGTTGGCAACCAGGCCGGGACCGCCGTGTCCGGGACCCGCGATGTACAGCACCGGAAGATCCCGGGCTTTGATGATGCGGTTGAGATGGGCATAGATAAAATTCAACCCCGGCGTCGTCCCCCAATGTCCGAGCAGACGCGGCTTGATATGCTCCCGCTTCAACGGCTGTTTCAGCAGCGGATTGTCGTACAAATAAATCTGTCCGACGGAAAGGTAATTCGCCGCTCGCCAGTAGGCATCGATCCGTTGCACTGTCTCCCGGCTCAGCGGCTGATTCGCCTGCGTCGTCTGATTCATGGGCTCCCTCTCAAGTTTTGACTGTCGGTCATCAATCGCCCACGGCAGGCGTGGACGACCGTCCTGCATCGTCAACGGACTTCGTTCACTGCCAATAACCGGCAGACCGATTGCGCAATCTGACTTTCTTCGTCGGTACGGATCACCCGTGCGGTCACGCGACTCGCCGGGCTGGAAATCACGGCGGCATTGGCCTCGTTCAATTTCGGATCCAGATGGATACCGATAAAATCCAGGCCTTCACACATACGCGCCCGCACGATCGGTGAATGCTCGCCGATACCTCCGCTGAACACGAGCTGTTCCACCCCGCCCAGCGCCGCCGCATAGGCCCCGATCCACTTTTTCCCCTGGTAGCAGAACAGGGCCACTGCCTCAGCGGCGCGGGTATCGCGGCATTCCTGCGCCAACAGGTCGCGAAGATCAGGGCTGATCTCCGACAGCCCCAGCAAACCGGATTGCGCGTTGACCATGTGATGAAACTGCTCCGCCGTCATGCCTTCGGTCTTGGCGAGATAGGAAATCAGGCCTGGATCCAGATCGCCGGACCTCGTGCTCATCGGCAGCCCCGAGGTGGGGGTGAACCCCATGCTCGTATCGATGCTGACGCCGTTCCGCACCGCGGCCAGACTGGCGCCATTTCCAAGATGGGCGAGAATCACCTTGCCGCGAGCCGCGTCACGGCCGGCGACCCGCTCCAATTCTTCCATCAGATAGGCGTAGGACAGACCGTGAAATCCATACCGCCTGATGCCCAGTTTTTCATACCGGCGGGGAATGGCCAGGAGGCGCGCCACCGGCGGCAGATGCTGATGGAACCCCGTATCGAAGCAGGCCACTTGCGGCACGTGCGGATAGTGTCTGCCGAATGCCTCGATGAAGGTGATTTCGGCCGGAAGATGTTCCGGATCGTAGGGACTCAACCGCCGCAACTCCTCCATGACCTCAGTAGAGACCACCTGCGGATCTGCGTAACGACTGCCCCCATGCACCACCCGATGACCGACCGCCCGAACCGACAATCCCCTGCCGCTCTGCGCGAGTTGATCGAGAAGCAACCGGACAGAGGCGGCATGATCCGGTACCTGCTCGATTCGCCGCTCGTGATGCCCGGTGGCAACATCCGAAACGGTGACGATGCCATCCTGAAGCCCGATCCGCTCGATCTGTCCCGCTGCCGTCCGAACCGGCCCTGCTCCAATACGAAACAAGGCCCACTTCACGCTGGAAGATCCGGCGTTGAGGGTGAGGACTGCGGGTAACCCGCTTGCGGCTTCAGACATTCTTGGTTCTTCCTCTACGCTTCAAGATAGAGCGAGCATGAGTTCAGCGCAACCGTAAAATCCTCAGTATCGCCCGCCTGGGTTTCTCGCCCGTAAGGCCGACGCAGGCGCACTGGCAGTCCGTGGAGGGTCCGATGGGCGAGCCCGCCGGCCGAAGGCTCGTCGCAGCAGCGGATCGACGGGTGCAGCAGACTCGCTCATGAATAATGTGGGCTAGGTCCTCTGTCCATACAAGCCAGGGAAGAGTGCTAGTTCCGAACAGGCATTGGCATCGGCTATCATAGGGCATGGGCCTGCACATCCCGGCCATACTCCTGCTGCTCCTCGGTTCTCCGGTCGGTTCCGGTTTCGCCGCCGGTCCGACGGCGGAGGTCGCCCTACTGGGCGGCACGATTCTTTCGATCGATCAGGACGCCCTGACTCTCACCATCCGGATGCCATCCGGGGAATCACAGGTCCTCCCGGTCATCAACCGGCGTCTCCTGCAGGGCCTCAGCATCGGCGAACACGTGAGTTTTGAACTGGATGAGGCTCACCGCTTGATCAAGATCACCAAGTTGCCGGTCGACCCGGCCAACTGACCGGAATCGACCACTGCGCCTCCCGCCCTGCGACGCTCAAGAATCTCGCTGCGCGCTCCATCAGTTTCTCAGACAATGAATTCTTGTATAATGTCGCGCGTTCTCGCATCGAGCGACACACTGTCACCCTCATCCGAAACGGAGGCCGAATGAACCCGGGCAGCAACCGACTTCTCCTTTCCCTCGGCTTCGCACTCACCGCTTGCACCTTCCTCTCGCCTGTCGAGGTCCGGGCAGCCGGACCGTCCGGCGAGCCGCTCACCAGGCAAGCCCTTGAGCAAATGATCGAGCAGTACATCCGAACCCATCCTGAAGTCATTGAGCAGTCGTTGCAGTCGCTCGAAAACAAACGGGCAGCGGAGGAGCAAGAGCGGCAGAAGGCCGCCCTCGCGACACATCAGCAAGAGCTGCTCAACGACCCGGCTAGCCCGGTCAGCGGAAATCCAGCCGGTGACGTGACCGTGGTCGAGTTCTTCGACTATCGCTGCGGCTACTGCAAAAGAGCGGCATCAGCCCTGACCCAACTGCAGCAGGGCGACGCCCGGGTGCGGGTGGTGTACAAAGATTTTCCGATTCTTGGCGAGACATCGGAATTGGCGGCCAAGGCGGCACTCGCCTCCAATTTGCAGGGCAAACACCGGGCGTTTCACGAAGCCCTGCTGGCGACGAAGGACGATCTCACCAAAGAGCAGCTGTTCCGTATCGCAGCGGAGGCCGGGGTGGACGTGAATCGACTTGATCAGGACATGACCCGACCGGAATGGCAACCGATCCTCGATCGCAACCGTGCACTCGCCAAAACCCTCGGCATCAGCGGCACACCGGCGTTCATCGTCGGCAATGATCTCGTACCGGGGGCCTTGGACCTCAAAACGCTGCAGGAATTGGTCGCACACAAGCGCAAGCAGTAACAGCTTGCGCCTTACCTGCTGGTCTCACCTGTGACGGGAAGAGCAATGACCCACCGAGAGCAGACTCGAACGCGCTCAGACCCTAACAGGCTGCGAAATGGTTTGATTGATGCGCAATGCGTACGATCGACTGATGCGCCCGGTCGGTTTGACACTCACCCGTAGGATGCGCAGAAAGGCCGTCCGGCGCACGGTGAGCCGCTGAGGTTCACGACGCGCGGAATCACGCGCGTCACATTTCTGAACGCCGCCGAGCCGGTGAGGCGGCAGTGTCTTGCGAGAACATCGCTGGCGGACTTTTTCCACATCCTGCTAAATGCAACTGCGGGAGAGCACCTGGGCTCTCCCGCAGTCTTGGTGATTAGGACCGGCACTGCACCCTTGTGGCGGCACTTATACAGGGCTGCGCCGCCCCCCCACCTTTACCGGAGCGGATTCGACATTCTGGAGACAGTGGGATCTCCCGACTCGACTTCCGCCCGCTTGATTGAAGGCGCCTGCTGACTCAACGGGAGGATCCGTTGATCGTCATGCGGCAACACCTTCATCAATCCCCACTGCCCTGATTGGGCGTAGGGCAACCGCTGATTGCTCCAAACATAATCACCCGGGAGGCGGAAGCTTCCGCCGGCCGCCGGGATGAAGGCATCGAGCGTCTCCGAAGCGGAGAACTCAACGACGCTGATCTGGTCGGCGCCGCGCATGAACGGCTCGATGGGCCACTCATGCTTCTCGACGCTGAACATGCCGTTCTGCTCATTGCTTGCACCGAACACATGGATACGCACGGGATCTCCCGCATGCGCTTCGATGAGCGGCGTGGCAATGCTCTCCGGCTTGTCCACCGAACAAGGCTGGAAGACCTTGCCCAAGGTGCAACCGTTGGACTCCCGGAACTTGTACGGTTCCGAGCGATAGTTGACGGCCGTCAAACCCGCCGTGTTCTGCACGTAGGGCATGAAGCTCGTCCCGATGATGTTGTCTTCGTCCTGGAAGAACAGGGCCGCATCGCGATAGTTCTGGCGATTCTCGTAGCCCTGAATCGACCGATCCACAATGACATCGGCGACCCAGCTGTTCTTCAGGGAAATATCCGCACCGGTCTTCGGATCGCGATACGTCGCCCCCTTCGGGCCGATGACGATGCCGCCGAACAGGCCGTTGCGCGGATTGGTCATGACATTGCCCCAATCCCACACGAGGGACGCAGTCTCACCGATGAACGGATCGGCATAGTAGGTGTAGACGCGGCTCTCACCCGGAGCGACCGTTTGTTCGCCCGGATTGTTGCCGACGTTCGCACCCAGCGAATCCTTCGGATCGAAGGCCAGGCCCAGCGCCGAGAAGGAGGCCCGACCTTGCTTCATCTTGTTGGTCAACTTGATTTTCAAACAGTCGCCGACATTCGCCCGCAACGTCAACGGCATCGGTTGCGCGCCGGACGCCACGGCCGACACATCCTCCTCCAAGGTGTAGATCTTGGCCTCAGGATTGACCATCTGGATGGTGCGTTCGAAATCGACCTCGATGGCATCCGGTGCTTTCGGATTCAACTTCATGGACGGGAAATCTATCGCCACGACGTTGAAGTTCTTCACCGGCGCCTCGGCAGGACACACCGCCGGAGCCTTGGGAATTTCATTCCGCCCGCTATACCCGGCAGGCAGTTTCTGCAGGTCCGACACATCCTTATCCAGCACCCGCAAGATGCCCCAGGCACCCTCCGAGAACTTGGACGAACGTCCGTTGAAGTGGATGTAGTCGCCCGCCTGCAGTCTTGGTCCGCCCGCCTGCGGCACCACCAAGTCGTATCGCTCGGCGATGCCGACATGGATCGAGTTCTTCCGGTTCGCGTCGCCGGCATACCGCTCGGTCAGATAGGTATGTCCGGACAGCGTCCAGACCATGCTTTCGTTGGTCATGGTCTGCAACAACCGGAAGACGACCGTATCGCCCAGGTACGCGCGCACCATCGGCGTGTACGGATCGCCGTGCACGGCGCTGCTGAAGAGTTTCGACATATCCGGATTGGCCGCCATACGGCCGGAGATCGGCTCCGCCCGGAAGTTCAGGCTGCCGCCCGTCGTATGCGTACCGCCGTTCAGGAACGGCATCGGCGTCATCTTGATATGGTCGGGAATCGGGAAGGAAATCGTCTTACCCGCTTCCAGCGCCACCTCGACCGGCTGTCCAGGAGGATTGCCGGCCGTCACGATATTGATCGTGTGCGGCACGCTGTCGTTCAACTGCACGAGCAACTCACGGAAGCTGCCGTTCACCCCGTAGCCCACAGGCTCCGCGGTGCGGATGTCCGCCAACGGACCGCTCCGGATCGGCGCTCCGGTCTTGGGATTGTGATACGTGGAACCGACCGGCTCAACGATCATGGTGCCGAATCCGCCATGGCCCCAGGTAATCCGGCCCAACGCATGGTCGTGCCAGAACACGGTGCCCACATCGGAATCGACCCAGAACCGCTGCCGAACGAACTCCACCGTCACGATATCCTTCACCGGATGATCGTTCTTCAAGGGGCGAACCAGAGTGATCTCGTTCCCCTTGATCGACTGGATCCGCCCGACTTCATTCCCGCCGACGTTATCCGCGCCGATCAGGATCTCAATGCCCGGATGGTACTGCGCCGCGTTCTTGAGGGTGATGACGCGATCGCCCTTCTTCCCCGCCTTCGTGAACGTGGTGTTCAAGGGCAAGGGCAATCCCTTGTCCGTTTTCTTTTCCAGCATCGTGAACGGGCGCACCGACTGTTCGTTCGAGAAGCCGGTGATCACACCGTCCGACGACTGGTTGTCGAACTGCAGGAAATGCCAATGGGTATTGACCTTCGACGCATGGAAATTCCCGAAGTCGTCGTCGTCCCACTCGCTGGTCAACATCCAATCGACGCAATCATAGATGTTCGACCGCACGACCAGCGGAAACTTCAGGTCGTTATTCTTCCGAATGGCCGCTTCCTCTTCATGCAACACATAAATCAACCCGCCCTCATCCATGATGGCCGGCGTGTCGCCTTGTTTGTCGGCGAGCATCATCGGCGTATGGATGAAGTGCACGTTGTATTTTTTCGAACCGGCATTCTCCGGGCACAGGCTCCAGCGGCCGTTTTCACCCGGCTTGGCGGGATAGGAACTCGGCAGGCCATCCTCTTCCAGATGGATCATCTCCAGCCAGGGGGACGGATTGTGGCCCTTCGAGAACGGCACGCGGCGACCGAAGTGCGGCTTCAAGTGCGGCCAGGAGACCTTTCCGGTCAACGGCTCGAACACGATCGGCAGCCGCTCGTTCGGATGCGCCGACTGATAGCGCGGATTCGGCACCGTGTTTTCCGGCTCGGTCATGGCGCGATTGCCCTGCCAGCCCCAATTCAGCACGCTGGCATCGTAGGACCTGGTCTGCTCACGCTCATCTTTTTTGTGACCAGGCAAGCCCTGCGGCGGGAACTGCATCTCGACCCAGTCTTTCAGGGTCACGATAGCCGGGCTCGCCTTCCAATCGGTTTTGCCCTTCTCAATGATCGTAAACTGCTTACCGAACCAATCGACCGTCTTGCCGATCAACTCATCGGACGTGATCCCCACCTTGATCCGGCCTTTTCGGTCCGGCAACTCCAGCAGATCCGGCATCACATCGTTGTGATTTGCGCCCTGCTGAATGGTGTTGTACACGCGCCAATAGCCCCACATGCCCGCAATGTAGTGATGGGCCACATGGCAATGGAACAGGAAGTCTCCGGCCAACTGCTGACAGAGGCCGGATCCACACTCCGTTTCGAGATCCATGGTCTCAGACGGACCGATCACTTCCACGTCGACGCGATCGGACTTCGTCCGGATCACCGGATACTTCACCGGGCCGTTCTTCGCCGTATGCCAGAGCGGCATTTCATCGATCGCCCGCGGGCTGCGCGGCCAACGGATGGAACCTCCGTGCGGATGATGTGAATGGAACACTTCCGAGCCCCCGTGCACCAGCCGGAACTTGGCCGGGTCACCGAGATAGCTGCGCGGAATGGTCGTGGCCGGATCGCCGAACGTGTAGGCGCTGTAGGCCATCGACTCATCTTCGAAGCCGAAATATTCGTGCTGAGTCTGCATGTTGTCGACGCCGAACGGCTCGCTGCGATAGTTCAACGCGCGGGCCACCGGGCGATAGACGTCGGTCAGCGGATCCCGCTGCGGGATGAAGTCGCCCTTTTTGTTCAACGGACGGAACGCTTCATCGCCGACCTCATGATAGAACAGCACGAACTCACGAAAGTCCGGACCGGCTCCGTTCTTGATGATCGCCTGCCAGCCGCTCTTGGTCGGCTGAGGATCGCCGGTTCCCAACGGCTCCAGGTACTCGGAGCCTTTCGGCTCGATCACGAAGGATCCGAAGAGGCCCATCACGGTTAACTCGCGATCATTGCTGTAGGAATGGAACTGGCGGCTCCCCTCCTGTTGAGTCGGCGGGATATACCATTCCATCTCCACGGCTTTGCCCTTGGCGGCGATGCTGTCAGGATTGGTGGTCGTGGCCGGCTGTCCTGTGGCCGCCATCACCATGCTGGATCCGTGAATGTTGAGACTGACCTCTTCCTCTCCCTCGAGCTGATTACGAAGCGTGAGCTTGACGCAATCGCCCTGGTTGCCGCGAAGGACCAGCGGCTGAATCCATTGATTCTGCAACCCGTTCATCACCCCGCCCGGGTTGTAGCCTTCCACGTCACGCGCGTCTTTGTTCTTCGTTTCTTCCGCGCGCACCTTGTCGATATTTTCCGTGAGCACGTACATATAGCCGGGATAAAAATCGAGCCACATGTTCAGCGTGATTTCGACGTTGATCGCGGAGACGTCGTACGAGCGCACCGGCGCACTGGCCGGACACTTACCGCCCATCGAAGAGACGGGCTCGGCGCCGCTGTTCGACATCAACAACAAATCCTGGTTACCCGCGCCGTACTGGTGCATCATATTGACGTTGTTGTACTGCCCGCCGGTCCGCTGCACTTCGGCGTCGTGCACCATCTGCTCGTTGATCTTCTCCATGATGCGCTGGTGTTGCCGCTCCATCATGGCCGTCCGCTCGACGTGACCCTCCTTGGCATCCTCGACGATGGTCTGCCCCTTGAGCTGCTCCGCCCAAGCCGGCTGGTTGTGCGCCGCGGCATGCAGGTCGGTCGGCTCCGCCGATGCGACGTGGAATGCTCCGATGCAGACCGTCGGGAGCATCGCCCCCAGCACATACTTCCAGGCCGCCCGGGACCTTCGCTGACTGAACTTCTTAGGCCCGCTTCGTACCGATCTCATTGACCTACCTCCTCTTGAAACCATAAACACCGCACCACGAGACTACCGCGAGCGGTGCAGGTCCATGGGGACCTGCACCTCATGGAGTGGAAAACTCCGGAGGCCGGTCCATCGTCTTCCACTTCCTTGCTCGCAAGCATTGCCACGATGGCGCGTCCCCCACTGCACGTATAAAGACGGCTATCCCTAGAGCAACTCCCGTTCCAAGAAGATCAGCGTAAGAAAAACGCACTTTACTTAGTAATCTCATCAGATGAAGGGCCTGGCTCTGTCATGAATGGGGCGCAGGCGCCCCATCGAGAAGGAGTGCGAGACGAAAAGATCTTGAATTTAGAAGCGAATATGACGTGTCAGAAAATCTTGTCTCAATGGGACATCGACGCCCCATCGATGAGAGCGGATGAAGGATGATCAGCCGCACCGTGAACGGGCACGGTGACGGCGTGGCTGGAAACGGTGAACGAAGAGGGACGAGTGGCTCGGTAGCGAGCTGTGGAATAACTCGACTCTTGCGCCTTACGTGAAATCAGCGCCTGTAGCTGTCAGTATCGAGTTAGTACGGAGAATGTGCAAAAAGGCCGGCCTTATAGTCCGTCGTTCGTAAATCGATGTTCGGCTCTGGTCCGCAGAAAAGCGCTTGTGCCATAGCCCATCGCGTATGGCCGGAAATCGAGAATGGACGGCTCTACTCTCAACTCTACGCCACCAGCCATACGCTCTGCCCTCGACAAGATCGGCTTCACGATTCACGCCTTACGGATGTTGAGCACGCGGCCGGCGGATTTTTTCCGCATCCTACCAGCCAGGGCTATTCATGAATGCCGTCGCGAGGCATTCGAGACGGAAGCCCGACGAGGCTGCTCGCACGTCAGGCCGACGCAGGCGTACCGGCAGTCCGTCGAGGAGGCCGAACGAGAACGGCCTCGCCGGGCGACAGGATCGGATGCCGGAGCAGGGATTCGTGAATAGTCCGGCTAGAACAATTCGCGCAGGCCGTGCTTTTTCACCATCCGTTCGATCGTCTTCCGATCGACGCCGGATTCCCGGGCGGCACGTCCCATGTGGCCATCGTGACGCTTGAGGAGATCGATCAAAAAGTTACGCTCAAAGTTCGTCACCGCGGCCTGCTTGGCATGTTTGAAGGAACCGGCTTCGGCGGAGGCTGCGTCCTCCCCCCCGCACTCCCGCAAACGGTCGGGCAAGTGCGCACTCGTAATGACGGGGCCATCGGCCAGCACTGCGGCCCGCTCAATGACGTTTTGCAGCTCACGGACATTCCCCGGCCAGGAGTACCCGCACAACAGATCCGTCGCCGAGGAGTCCAACTCCGGCACGAACGCCAGGCCCAGCCGCTGCTGTTTCATGAACCGCCGTAGAAACTCCTGCGCCAGAAGGAGAATGTCCCCCTCGCGAGTCCGCAGGGGCGGCAGCACAATGGGGATGACGTTCAGCCGGTAATAGAGATCCTCGCGGAACTCACCCCGGCGGCAGGCCGATTCAAGATCCTGGTTCGATGCCGCAATCACCCGCACATCCACATCCAGAAACCGAATGCCCCCCACCCGTCGCATCTGCCGTTCCTGCAACACCCGCAGCAGACGGGACTGCAGAGTCTGGCTCATCCCGCTGACTTCATCGAGGAAAACGGTTCCACCGGCCGCCACCTCGAAGAGACCGGGCTTGGAGACATGCGCGCCGGTAAACGCCCCCTTCTCATGGCCGAACAGTTCGGACTCCAGCAGGGTATCGGGCAGAGACACGCAATCCACCGGAATGAAGGGACGTTCCGCCCGCAGACTGGCATCGTGAATGGCGCGCGCCACGAGCTCTTTTCCTGTTCCGCTTTCTCCATAGACCAGCACATTGGAATGCGTCGGCGCGACCTTTTCAATCAGATTGAACACCGAGTGCATGGCTGGGCTCTCGCCGATGACCCGTGACAAGCCGGGACGCTTCCCGGAGCGCGCCTGCTCAGGGGTTTCGAGAAGCTTGTGCGCACCGACGGCCGCGGCGACAGGCCCCGCTCCATCCTCCCCGAACGCACGACGGGCAACCGACACCAGATCGGCGCTCGTAAACGGCTTGGTAATGTAATCGAACGCGCCATACCGCATCGAGGTGACCGCAGTCTGCACGGTCGCATGAGCCGTCAACAGCACGACCTGCACCGAGGGATCGAACCGTTTGGCCGCCGCCAGGACCTCAATTCCGTCGAGATCGGGCATGCGCAAATCCGTCAGGATCAGGCCGGGCCGCTCACGCTGAATGACATCCAGCGCACGGGCGGGATCGCACTCGGTCAGACAGTCATAGGGCACACGACTCAAGATCCGGCGGCAATTCTCCAGCGCATCCTGTTCGTCATCGACGATCAGGATTTTTCCTGTAATCCCCATGATGCTCCCTCATGAACCCGGTTCCCGAATGCCACCGCAGGCAAATACACATCGAAGACGGCGCCGACGGCGTTATTCCGCACCTCAATGCGACCGCGATGGTCCGAGACAATTCCATAGCTTAAGAACAACCCCAATCCCGTCCCCTGCCCGGCCGGCTTGGTGGTAAAGAATGGATCGAAGATACGGTCGAGAATCGCAGTCGGGACACCCGGCCCGTTATCGGACACGCTGATCCGCACCCACTCGTCTCCGTCGATCGGCACCCGCGCAGTGCTTACCGTGATGATCCCTTGACCGTCGCAGTCGGTGACTGCATCGATGGCATTGTTGATCAGATTGAGCAGGACCGTTTCCAGGCGATCGCGGTCGCCCATGACCGGCGATACCTCGGGGACCAGTTGGGCGTCAATCCGGACCGCCAGGGCCGCCACCCGTTCACCGGCCATCGCAACACAGGTGCGCGCCACGCAGTTGAGATCCAGGGGCTTTAACATCGAGACGGTGCCGCGGGAAAACGTGAGGATACTCCGCGTGACCCGTGAAATTCGTTCCGCCTGCGTCCGGATCGTCACCAGATCCCGTCCGACTTGCTCCGGCACGCCGGCCTGCGCCGCATCGGCCTCCATGCATTCAATCCGGTTCAAAATGATGCCCAGCGGATTATTAATCTCATGGGCGATGCCGCTGGCGACCTTGCCGAGCGTGGCGAGGCGCTCGGACAATTCCAGTTTCCGCATCTGGCAGGTAATTTCCGCCGTCTTCTCCTCCACCCGATGCACCAGCTCCGCGTTCAGCGATTCCAGTTCGGCTCGCGAGGATTGCAGCCGGTCCGCCATCCGGTGCACGGCCACGGCGAGTTCCTCAAACTCATCTCCTGTCTTGATATCGAGCGGACCATCGTACGTGCCCTGGCTGATGGCCTCCACGCCCGATTTCAACACCTGGATCGGGCGGGCAATCCGTGCCGCCACATACCGCCCCATGGCCCAGAGCAGACACAGCATGACCACACCGATCAACGCGAGATTCCGCAGCTGGTCGCGAATCGGCGCATAGGTTTCCTCCGGTTGCTGCCGCACGAAGACGTGCCAGGAGTTATCCGGCAGGCTCAGCCCCGTCACGGGCGCATACCCCACCACCGTATCGGTCGCACCATGGCCGTCGTCCTCGGCAATGCCCCAGCCGGGATTCGACGAGACGATCATGGCCATCAATTGGCTGGGAATCCGATGCGCGCGCCGGGGAAGGATAGGACAGACGAGCGGCTGACCGGCGGCATCGAACAGCATGGCATGGCCGGTCTGCCCGATGCGAATCTCTTTGATCATCGCGAAGAGGGAATCGAACCGGTAGGACGCCTTGATGGCGCCGATGACTGCATGCTGGTGATCGTCCAGGATGGGGACCGCGATGTCGATGGTTTCTTCCGGTGAGCGGAAAGATCCTTCCTGTCCGGGGATCAATCCGCTGACGTAAACCCGGTCCAAACCTCCGGCCTGCAAGGCCTCCCACCAGGGTTCCTGGCTGAGGAAATAATGGTCCGGTTCCGAGCTGGCTGCGACCAGCGCCCCATAGCGGTCGGTGATCAACAGCCCCACCATCTTGTCGCCGTCGCGGACTTTGGTCTCCAGGAGGAAGCGGGACAATTCCGAATTCAGCAGGCCGGCGGCGCTGTCATGCCCTTTCTCCCACTCCTTCGCGCGTTCCTGAATCAGCCGCTGCGAATCGGCCCAATCGCCTTGGTACGACAGATTGGCGGCCTCGACCGGCTGACGAACCCGTAAAGGCGCGGAGGCCAGCAACCGCACCCCCTGCACTTCGCTCTGAACGAGCATGGTCAGACGGTCGGCGGCCTGTTCGGCAATCGCCTGAAAATTTCCGCCGATCACATCGCGAAGGGAGCGCATGCCGGACATCGACGCCAGCACCAGGCCGATCACCAGCGGAATACAGCCCACCAGCACGATGGCGAGCACAATGCGGCCTTTGATGGTACGAATCGTCACGCCGACCTCCTGCGTGACATTCTAAACATCCGGCGAAAGAAAACGCCACAGCACCCCGCCCCTACGCCGACAGGATCAGGCGCGCGTGGTTTCCTCGGGTGCTGCCGACAATCGAGACGGCACGGCAGCCGCCCGATGAGCGACAGCCGCCTGCCTGGCTCGCCGCGCCCTGGCGCGATGGAATCCCCACAAAAGCAGGCCAGATAGACTCATCAGCAGAATCGGCACCCCCGGAATATTGAGCAGGGTTTTCTCGAAGCCGAAAAAATTCAGCTGATGCAGTTGCATCACGGCAAAGTGAACTTTTCGCCAACGGCCCTCATCTTCAAGAATCTCACCGGTCTGCCGATCCAGCACAATCTCCGTGGCATCAGCATCGTCGAACCGGACACGCACGGCATCGTAGGCACGTTTTTTCTTCCTGGGCGTGTACCGTTCCATCTCCACGCCCGTGACGGCGGCAGGCGGACGCACGTATTGCATGGCAATGGCCGGAGCCAGTTCCTCTGTAATCGGCGAGAGCCGCGCTCCGCTCATGGCATCCACCAGCACAATCGTCGAGCCCCCGTTCACCCGCAGTTTCACCTCATAGAAGAGCCGGCCGAAGTCAGTGCGTAATGTGGCCTGCTCGACCAGCGCACGATCGCCCACCGCCTCTTTCGCCAAAACCAGCGCCCGGTCGAGCGGCAGTGTCGCGGAATCCACCGGCGGCCCCGTGAGCGGCCGCACCTTTTCCTTGTAGTGCTCATCCCAATAGAGAAACTTCGCGTCCGCCCAGAGCAGCCCCGTCACGACGGACAGCAGAAGAAACCCGAGCGCCACTATGCCGAGCCATCGATGCGCCCGCCTGACGATCCGCTCGGCCCCCCCGCGGCCCATCTATTTCTCCCCTGAATGCTCAGCCCGCACCTGAATCGCCAGGGTGCTGCGATGCCGAAGCGCCTCGTACGCCTTCCCCTGAAATTCACCGGGCGTTTTGTCGACGTGAATCAATTCGAGGACATACCGTCCCGGCCAGAGCGGCGTGAAGGCCACAATCCCTTCCCCATCCGTTTTTAATTCCTTGTCCCACCCGATGGGCGCATGGACCAAGACCGTCGTATTCGGAAGGGGCTGCCCCCTGAAGAAACCTTTGACGACGATTTCACCGCCCGGCACATGGCTGACTCGCCCGGTGGCCAGATTCAGTCCCTTGGTCAGGGGAATCATGTCGAGGGCCATCGGCGCGGCCTGCTCCCGTTCATGTTCGTTGATGCGGCCTTCTTCCAGGCACATGAAATAGGTCCGCGCATAAAACATCGGTTTGACGAGGCCGATGTCGTGTTTTCGTAAATCCTGGACCGGAGCCTGCGCCTGCTGCGCCACCACCGCGTTCCGGCCGGGCAGACACGACGGCAGCGCCCCGGCAAAGTGATTGACCTGCTTGGTCAGAGCCACTTCAGTCGTACCCTGCTTGGAGTCCTGCACACGTAGCGTGACGCCGTCGATCGAGTCCAGACGCCCGCCGCGTTCCTCCCGCAAGAACTCGCTGTATTCCCCGAAATAGACTTTGAATGGCTGTCCCGTTTCCGACGGTGCGGTGGCGTCGGCCTCGACCCACACGAAATGGGCCCCGGCCAAAGAAGGCCCCGCAAGGACAGACAGCACCATCGCGCTCCACAGACCGATCGCCCATCTTCTCCTGTCCATCATCAACACTCCTTTGCTAGAGAATCCCCGGAGGGGACCGCACATGCTGCTTAGAACCGCCATGACACGCCGCCGTAGAAATTCCGGATTTCACCGGGCTGAATGCCGATGAAACTCGCAGTGGTCCGTTGCGCGATGAAGGACTCGTCTGTCAGGTTGCGCACGCCGGCGAAGATGGCCCACTTCGCCTTCGGGGGCGCATAATTGAGCCTGAGGTTCCAGATGGTATAGGAAGGAATGGCGCCGTTCGTGCCTAAGGCATTTTCCGCCTGGGTATTCGCACCGTCGGTGAACTGCTGCGCGATATACATGGCATCGGCCTCGATCGACGCGCCGGTCGGATGGTAGTATCCCACCAGTCCATAAAACGTCATGCGCGGGGCGTAGGGCAGATCTTTTCCATTGGTCGCTCCGAAGAGCGACTTGGGCCGCAAGAGCGTGATACTCCCGCGCGTCACGAATCCTTGCAACGGGCGAACCATTTCGCCCCAATCGAGGCTCACCGTACTCTCGATGCCCTCCTGCAACGTTTTCCCCGCATTGACGAACGCGCTGCCCTGCTGCACGATCTGATTCCTGAATTCCGTTCGGAAGACCGCGAGTTCCGCGCTCACGCCGGGAATGATCGTGGATCGAAGACCGATATCGGAACTCAACGCCCGCTCGGCCTCCAGATCCTGCGTTGTCCCGCTGGTGGGATCCACCGCGTTCGCAAACGTCGGTGGGCGGAAGGTGGTATGCACGTGGCCGAAGAGCATGCTGTCCGGCGTCAGTTGATACTTCACGCCGGTCCCGTAGATCAGGCCTTGCGTCGTTTTTGAGTTTCTGAAATTGCCGCCCACCGGGGGTACGGCATTCATCGTCTCGCGACTCTGATTGACTTGCTCCCACCGGATGCCGGGAGAAATTGTGAAGGCCTCGGTCAGGCGAATGGCCGTCTCCGTATAGGCCGCATAGGCCACCGATTCCAGATCCGCGTTATTCGTCGTGCGACTGATCTTCGAGCCGGCCGTCCCGATGCCCTGAATATCGGTCAAGCGCTCGGCGTGATAGCGAACACCGGAGGTGATTTGTTGATCCAATCCAAATAGGGAAAATTTGAACTGATGTTGCGGCATCACACCGAAGACATTGAACTTGCGCAAAAAGTTCGTGCTGGTCTGGAGCAGCGCGCCCGTAGTGGCGTTCTGATCTTGGACATACCAATTCCGCTCGAACACGTTGCCATACACGATGATCTTGGCGGTGTTGTGGGCATCGATCTCGCGACTCGCGGTTACATCGACCGCCGTCCGTTGGCCCTTGAACTCATCCAGCGGCTTGCCCGCCAGCGTGCGATCGTTGCGATATTGGGTGGGCGTGAGGCTCCCCGGCGTCTGTGTCGTTTCATTGTAGTAGGAGAAGTTCGTTGTGATGCGCGTCCGATCGTCGGGATTGGCTTCGAACCGCAGAGTGAAATCGTCCAACTGCGATTTGCTGCGGTCTCTGAAGCCGTCTGATTGGCGCCGGAGATAGCCCATTTGCGCACCGAAGTTTCCGAAGTATCCCCCGTACTGCGTGTCGCTTTGAAAGAGGTTGAAGCTGCCGAACGTGTTCGTCGTGGAGAACGTCGGCGTCGTGGGAATCCGTTTTTGAATGAAGTTGATCATCCCGCCCTGGGTGTTGGGCGAATAGAGCACGGAGGCTCCGCCTTTGATCACCTCGATATGGTCGATGCGTTCGATCGGCACCATGTAATACGTCGAGGCATCACCAAAGAGGGCCGGCTGGATGGGCACATCGTCCATCAATAGAAGAATATTCTTGCTGCGCCGGGGATCCATGCCCCGTATTCCGATGTTCGGTCGTAACCCCTGGCCATATTCATCCAACACGTTGACACCGGGAACCCGCCGCAACATTTCGTCCGCGTTCTTGGGTCTGGCTCGCTGAATTTCCTCGCGTGTGACGACATTGACCGCGCCCGCGATCTCCTTTACTGACTCTTGATCCGGTTCGTTTCGTTCATGCACATCTTTCACCACGATTTCAGGGACGACCACGGGCTTGCCGGCGACCGGGGATTCCGATGATGGGGTACGACTCGCGTTCGCGGCGGGGCTGTGACTCTTTCCAGCCGGTGCCGGTGAAAGAATGGAAGGGCCTGCCCGCTCCAGCGTCACCGTATCGACGCTGGTAAAACGGAACGAGAGTCCGCTTCCCGCCAACAATTCCGACAAGGCCTCTTCCGGCATATAGAGCCCGGCGACCTCGCGCGACATCCGTCCCGACGTCACATCGTCGGGAAAGCTGACCTGCAGACCGGACGTCAACGCAAAGTCGCGCAATGCCGTGTTCAGGGGTTGCGGCGCAATCTGATAGTGCATTTTCTGCCTGGGTTCCGCGCCGGCACTCGCTCCATCGCCCTGCGCGGATGCGTGATCGACACCCGCCGAGGTGAATGCCAGCAGAGCGAACAGGAACAGGATTCGTAGATGCATGGTGAAAAAGACGTCATGCCATCGATTCATAGATGCGCGTCGGCAGCAGGCACTGTTCCGCATTCAAACCTCCGTGTCGGTGGACTTCGAGGATAGGGAATCCGTTTTCCTCGATCGTGGTGTTCTCCCTGTGCCTGGACGTATGGCGAAGAGAAAATCCCCCCGGCAGGATAAAGAAGGAACGAATTTATTCACTGTAGATCTGTGAAAAATCAGAACGGGATGCCAGCGATGCGAGACCCGGCAGAGCCACAGGTATTTCCTGAGTCTGCCGCGGATGTTGAGAAAAGCCGTCCGGAAAGGCCGCAGCCGGCGAACGACTGAGGCATACTGTTCCGGTACGTCGAAGGGGTGAACGACGCGAGAGCGCCGCCGACCGCCGTTGCCAACAGCCGGCTAGCGAATCACGATCAGATGGTCCGTGAGCCGAACCATACGAATGGGCAACGTGTCCGCCAGAGTGGTGAAGACATGAGAAGGATCGGACAGATTATAGATCCCGGTGATCGGGAGCGATTGGAGGGCGGGATTCCAGATGACGATATACCCGCGATGGTAGCGAGCCAGATCGTGAACCACATCAGCCAGGGGAGTGCGGACGAACACCAGACGACCCTGCATCCATGCGGCAACGGCAGCCGTGTCCACGCGATCGACCGAACCGGCACCTTGCGGCCCGACGGAAACCTGGTCGCCGGCGGCCAAACGAACGGCCTGGTCCGATCGCCGCTTTCCATCGGCAACCAGGACCGAACCGCTCAACACGGTGACTTGCACGTCGGTCTTGCGATCCTTGACTAAAAATTCGGTGCCGACGGCTGTCGTGGCGACTCCTCGGCTCTCAACGGTAAACGGCCGTTCCGGATTGGGCTGAACCGCAAAGGATGCCTCGCCCCGCAACAACTCCACACGACGCCGATCGGACTCGTACACCACCGCGATCGAGCTGTCCGTATTTAAGGTCACGACCGATCGATCCGGAAGGGTCACGACGCGCTGTTCTCCGATCCCCGTCGAATAGTCGGATCTGAGCCACATCAAGACCGCATCGCTCCAGAGAGCCATGCCGACGAGCAGAAAGACGGCTGCAGCCGCCATGCTTCCCCTGCGCCAGGAACGATGCGCCTGCCGACGCAACGTATCGATCGTATCACTCGCCACGCTCCGGGCCGCGGCCTGCTGCAATTCAGGCGCATTCCACAACGCCTGAACCCGGTCGTATGCGCGCGCGTGCGCCGGACTTTGCGCGCGCCACGCGTCCAGGCGGCGGCGCTCGGCGCCGGAAAAATCGTCGGCGGCCTGGCGCATAAACCAGGCGGTCGCTTCGTTCATCAGCTGCGAATCGGATAGTTGGGGCACGGACGGCCCCGGCGAACGGTTGTCTTCAGGTGGCATGGTGGCCCATGGCGGCTCGGCAAACCGGGAACATAAGAGCGATCGACGCACTATAGTCTCATATGTCCGACGTGTCAGCTCGCTCTTTTCCCCCTCACCTCCATCAGGCCGGCAGGTCTTTGGAGAGCAGCGCTTCCTGACAGCAGGTCATCGCTTTGACGAGCTGTTTTTCGACTGCGCGCTCCGACATTCCCAATTGCGCCGCAATTTCCTGGTAGGAATACCCGTACACCCGCCGCATGGCAAAAACAGCCCGGGTGCGGTCCGGGAGGGCGGACAGCGCCTTCTCAAGCGTAGCGACCAATTGCTTGTCATGCGCCTGGGCATCGATCGGTCGCGCGTCGGTGGGAACCTGTTCGGCTTCTTCCAGCGACGTTTGCCGCTGACCACGGAATTTTTGTTTTCTAAAATGGTCCAGCGCGAGATTCGTGGCGGTCCGAAACAAGAACGCACGCGGTGACGCAATGATTTGCGATGTGGGGACATCGGCGAGACGAATATACGCTTCCTGCGCCAGGTCGGCCGCCGTTTCCTGGCATCCCACCATGCGCCGGAGCATGGCCAGAAGATCGCGCTGATGCTCGTGAAACAACCGTTCCAGATCCATCGAGGGTGAGGCGCTCATGTCATCGTTGCTCGGGACCGGTCGGCGCGGCAGTGATACACACATCCGCTGCCGACCATGCCGGGATCTTGTGACTTCTGAGGGCTCAGCCTAGGGTTTCGCGGGCGAAAAGAGAATGATCGGATTCCGGATCGTGCAGGCAAGCATGCGATTGTGAGGATGAAACCGGATGAGATCGGTTATCGGCCCGTCATGCGGCAGGGTGCAGAGCGGCCGCCCGGGCTCGTACCCATCGAAGCCTCAGGCGATCGAGGAAGAGGTAGACGACGGGAGTCGTATAGAGCGTCAGCATCTGGCTCACGAGCAGGCCGCCGACGATCGCAATGCCGAGGGGACGCCGCAACTCCGATCCGACCCCCATGCCCACGGCCAGAGGGAGCGCGCCCAGCAGGGCTGCGGCGGTCGTCATCATGATCGGGCGGAACCGCAGCAGGCAGGCTTCGTAAATCGCTTCCTGGGGAGTCTTCCCTTCCGCCATCCGTTCGCTGTGCAACGCGAAGTCGATCATCATGATGGCGTTCTTTTTCACGATGCCGATCAGCAACATGATCCCGATCAACGCGATCATGCTCAGCTCCGTCTTGAACAGGAGCAGGGCCAGCAACGCGCCGACGCCGGCTGAGGGCAGCGTCGAGAGAATTGTGATCGGATGGATGTAACTCTCGTAGAGAATCCCCAGCACGATATACACCGTAACGAGCGCCGCCAGGATCAGCCAGGGTTGATTCTCGACGGACGATTGAAAGGCCTTCGCCGTGCCTTGAAAGGTGCCGCGCACAGTCGCGGGCAGGCCGATGTCATGCATCGCCTGATCGACAGCGAGCACGGCCTGCCCGAGCGATGCGCCCGGCGCCATGTTGAACGACAACGTCACGGCGGGAAACTGCCCCTGGTGATTCACCGAGAGGATTGTGTTGGCCGGCTCATATCGCGTCACGGCACTCAATGGCACTTGTCCGCCGTTCGGCGAGCGGACGTAAATATCATGCAACGCGGAGGGGTTCTGCCAATATTGCGGCGCCACCTCCATCACCACATGGTACTGATTGAGCGGCGTATACATGATCGAGACCTGCCGCTGGCCGAAGGCATCGTAGAGCGTGTCGTCGATCAATTGAGGGCTTAAGCCGAGCCGCGATGCCGTGACCCGGTCGAAGACCACCAGCGATTGCTGCCCCCGGTCCTGCTGATCGCTGTTCACATCCACGATCTCCGGGACCGTCCGCAACTTGGCCTCGACCTTCGGAGCCCAGGTGTTGAGTTCGGCCAGATCCACACTCTGCAGGGTATATTGGTATTGTGCGCTGCTCGCCCGACCGCCGATACGCAAATCCTGAATGGCCTGCAGGTAGGTCGGCGCTCCCGGCACCTTCGCCAACTTGGGGCGCAACCGGGCGATCACTTCGTCCGAGCTGATCCCTCGCTCTTCCAGCGGCTTGAGCGCGATGAACATGCGTCCTGTATTGGTGGTGCCGGCATGGCTGCCGCCTCCGGTAAAGCCGGTGATGCTGGCGACGGCGGGATCGCTCTTGATGATGTCCACCACGTCGGTCAATTTCTGACGCATCGCCTGAAACGAGATGTCCTGCGCGGCCTGAATATTTCCGAAAAGCCGGCCCGTGTCCTGCTGAGGGAAAAATCCTTTCGGCACGAGGATATACAAATACACCGTGAGCGCCATGGTGCCCAACGTCACCACCAACATCGTGCGCGGATGGCGGAGGACCCAGGCCAGGCTGGTCGCATATCCGCCGGACAACCAACCGAACCCCCGCTCGCTGACGCGATACCACCAGCCATGAGTATCCCTCGGCTCCGACTTCAACACTCGCGCGCAGAGCATCGGAATCGTCGTGAGCGACACCACCAACGACACCAGAATGGCGGTCGAGAGCGTCACCGCAAATTCACGAAACAGCCGGCCGAGCATGCCGCCCATCAAAAAGATCGGGATGAACACCGCCACCAACGAGAGGGTCATCGACACGACCGTAAACGCAATCTCCTTCGCACCGCGGAGCGCCGCATCCACCGGCGACAGCCCCTGCTCGCGATACCGCGTGATGTTTTCGAGCACCACGATCGCATCGTCCACCACAAAGCCGGTGGCGATCGTGAGCGCCATGAGGCTGAGATTGTCGAGGCTATACCCGAACAGGTACATCACGCCGAACGTGGAAATCAGCGAGACCGGAACCGCCACCGCCGGAATCAAGGTGGCGCGCAGATTCCGGAGAAACACGAACACCACCAGAATGACCAGTCCGACGGAAATGGCCAGAGTGCGCTCGACGTCGTGCAGCGAGGCGCGGATGACGGGCGTGCGGTCCATGACGATCGACAGCGACATACTCCCCGGCAGCGAGGCCTCCAATTGAGGGAGTTGCGCACGCAACCGATCGACCGTTTCGATGATGTTGGCGCCCGCTTGGCGATAAATGATCACCAGCACCGCCGGGGTCCCGTTTGCCACCCCCATGGTCCGGAGATCTTCGACAGACGTTTCCACCGAGGCCACATCGGACAGCTGCACCGCCCGCCCGTTTCGATAGGCCACGATCAACGGCAGATACTCCTCCGCCTGTCGGAGTTGGTCGTTGGTGCGGATTTCCCAGGTGCGTTCGTCTCCGGTCAGCTGCCCCTTCGGCCGATTCACGTTCGTACTGGTCAGGACCTGGCGCACGTCTCCGAGTCCAATGCCGTACTTATTCAAGGCGGTCGGATTGAGATCCACCCGGATCGCCGGCAGGGAGCCGCCTCCCACGGCGACCTGCCCGACGCCTTCGACCTGCGACAGTTTCTGCTGCAGGATGCTGGAGGCGGCATCGTACATCTGCCCGCGACTCACGAGTTCGGACGTCAAGGCGAGGATGAGAATGGGGCCGTCGGCCGGATTCACCTTGCTGTACCGTGGAACGGTCGGCAGATTCGACGGCAGATCGGCGCGAGCCGCATTGATGGCGGCTTGCACGTCCCGCGCTGCCCCGTCGATATCGCGGCTCAGCTCGAATTGAAGCGTGACGTTGGTCCCGCCGATCGTGCTCGAAGAGGTCATCTCCGTCACGCCCGCGATACGGGTGAACTGGCGCTCCAACGGCGCGGCGACGGACGAGGCCATCGTCTCGGGGCTCGCCCCCGGCAGCGAGGCCGACACATTGATCGTGGGAAATTCGACTTGCGGGAGAGAGGCCACAGGCAGGAATTGAAACGCGACGATACCCACCAGCGTCGCACCAATGGTGAGCAACGTCGTGGCGACCGGCCGCCGCACAAAGGGCGCAGACAGGTTCATCGTTGACCTACCGGAACCGCCTCGGTCACAGGCGCCTGCCCGGGGTTGCGCCGAAACCGAGCGGCCACTCGATCCAGAGCCAGATACACAACCGGGGTCGTGTAGAGAGTCAGCAACTGGCTCACAACCAATCCTCCGACGATGGCAATTCCAAGTGGTTGCCGCAACTCCGATCCGACCCCCGAGCCCATCGCCAGGGGCAAGGCCCCGAAGAGCGCCGCCATGGTCGTCATCATGATCGGGCGAAAACGCAGGAGTCCGGCTTCGTAGATAGCCTGTTCCGGCGACTTGCCCTCGTTGCGTTCGGCCTCCAGAGCGAAATCGATCATCATGATGGCATTCTTCTTCACGATGCCGATCAGGAGAATGATCCCGATCAGCGCGATGATGCTGAACTCCATACGGAACAACATCAGGGCCAGCAGCGCGCCGACTCCCGCAGAGGGCAACGTGGACAGGATCGTGAGCGGATGAATGTAACTCTCATACAAAATCCCGAGCACGATATAGACTGTGATCAGGGCGGCCAGGATCAGGAGGGGTTCATGTTCCAAGGAGCTTTGAAAGGCTTGCGCGGCGCCCTGGAAACTCCCGCGGATGCTCGCGGGCAGCCCCAACTCCTGCGTCACCTGCCGGATCGCCGTCACCGCTTCGCCGAGGGACCCTCCCGGCGCAAGGTTGAACGAGATCGTCACGGCAGGAAACTGGCCCTGCCGGCTGATGACCAACGGCACCATGGTTTCGGTGACCCTCGTGAAGACGTTCAACGGCACCGACCCGCCGCTCCCGCGCACTTCCAACTGCTGCAGCGCCTCCGGCCCTTTTTGAAACTCCGGCATCACTTCAAGAATGACGCGGTACTGGTTCAGTTGCGTGAACATGGTGGAGACCTGCCGCTGTCCGAAAGCATCGTAGAGCGTATCGGTGATGAGTTGCGGCGTGATACCCATGCGGGAGGCGGTATTGCGATCGATCTCCACCAGCGACGCCAGCCCCTGATTTAATTGGTCGCTGCTGACATCCCGCAGCTCCGGCCGTACCTGCAGGCTCTCCAGCAGTTTCGGAGCCCAGCGATTCAGTTCCTCAGGATCGGCGTCTTCCAACGTATATTGAAACTGAGTGCGGCTGACGCGATCTTCCACGGTGAGATCCTGCACCGGCTGCATGTGCAGGGTAATCCCATCGATCTCCGCCACGCGTGATTCAATCCGGCGGATGATCTCGCCCGCCCCGACCATCCGTTCCGCCAAAGGTTTCAGATTGATGTACATCCGTCCGCTGTTGAGGGTGGTGTTCGTTCCATCGACCCCGATGAAGGAGGACAGGCTCTCCACGGCCGGCTCTTCGAGAATCACACGCGCCAACGCCTGTTGCCGCTCTCCCATGGTGCCGAAGGACACGGCTTGCGGTCCCTCCGTGATCCCGAGAATGACACCGGTATCCTGAAGCGGAAAGAAACCCTTGGGAATGATCAGGAAGAGCAGCGCGGTGAGCGCCAGGGTGCTTCCCGTCACGACCAGCGTGGCGCGTTGACGACGGAGTACCCACTGCAAACTTCGCCCATACCCGGCAATGATATGATCCAACAGCCGTTGCGAGGCCTGGGAAAACCGGCCCGGCTGTTCGGCCCGCCGCTCGCGCAGCAGCCGGGCGCACATCATCGGCGTCAGGGTCAGCGACACGATCGCGGAGATGAGGATGGTGATGCTCAGCGTGACGGCAAATTCACGAAACAGCCGCCCGACCACATCGCCCATGAACAGCAAGGGAATGAGCACGGCGATCAGAGACACCGTCAGCGACAGAATGGTAAACGCGATCTGCTTGGATCCTTTCAGCGCCGCCTGAAACGGCGACTCCCCCTGTTCGATGTAGCGCGCGATGTTCTCGATCATCACGATGGCATCGTCCACCACGAAGCCGGTCGAAATCGTGAGCGCCATCAACGTGAGGTTATTCAGACTGAAGCCCATCAGGTACATGAGTCCGAATGTACCGATGAGCGACAGCGGCACCGCCACGGCCGGAATCACCGTGGCGGGTATCGTCCGGAGAAACAGGAAGATCACCAGGATGACAAGTGCCACCGCGAGCACCAGCTCGAACTGCACATCGCGAACGGTCGCGCGGATCGAGGTAGTGCGGTCGGTCAGCACCGACACTTGCACTGAAGAGGGCAGGGTCCCTTGCAACTGCGGCAACAGCCGCTTAACCCGATCGACGACTTCGATGACATTCGTCCCCGGCTGGCGCTGGATGTTGACGATCACGGCCGGCGTCTCGTTCATCCATGCCGCCTGCTTGGTATTCTCGACATCGTCGATCACCTCGGCGACCTCGGAGAGCCGGACCGGAGCCCCGTTGCGATAGGCGACGATCAACGCTTTGTAGTCCTTGCCGGCAAACAATTGGTCGGTGGCGTTGATGATGGACGCGCGCCGGGGTCCGTCGAATCCGCCTTTGGCTTGATTGACGTTCGCGGCGGCCACGACGGTTCGAAGATCCTCCAGCGTCAATCCATAGGCAGCCAAGGCGCGGGGATTGGCTTGGATGCGCACGGCGGGCCGCTGTCCGCCGCTGATGCTCACCAGGCCGACGCCGGACAACTGTGAAATCTTTTGCGCGAACCGGGTTTCCGCGAAATCACGCACTTGGGGCAGAGGCAGCGTGGCAGAGGTCAAGGCCAGGGTGAGGATCGGCGCGTCGGCCGGATTGACCTTGCTATAGACCGGGGGAGCCGGCAGATCGCGCGGCAGAAACGTGGCGGCCGCATTCATCGCCGCCTGCACTTCCTGCTCGGCCACATCCAGATCGATATCGAGGCTGAATTGGAGGGTGACGACCGAACTGCCGCCTGAACTCGTGGAGGTCATCTGGTTCAGCCCGGGCATTTGCCCGAACTGCCGTTCCAGCGGCGCGGTGATCGACGAGGTCATGACATCCGGTCCGGCGCCGGGATAAAACGTCATCACCTGAATGGTCGGGTAATCGACTTGCGGAAGGGCGGAGACAGGCAGCTGGCGATAGGCCAGCGCTCCGGCCAGGAGAATGGCGATCATCGTCAGGACCGTCGCCACAGGCCGGACGATGAACAACCGCGACGGGTTCACGTCCGCTTCCCTCGTGTGCGCCCCTCACCGCCGGGCGCCGGCGCCTCCTGACTGGCCGGGACCGCTCCGGCAGCGGGACGCAACTCCACCTTGCTGCCCTCGCGCAACTTTTCGGTCCCGTCCACGACCACCACCTCACCCGAGGCTAAACCCGTGTCGATGGCGGCTTCTTCTCCCTGCGTCACACCCACCGTTACGGCTCGCACGCTGACCGTTTGCTCCGCCTCGTTCACCACATAGACAAACGTGCCCTTCGGTCCGCGCTGAACGGCGGCGGACGGCACCACCGTGACGCCCTGCTTGATATCCAGGAGCAACCGGGCGTTCACAAACTGATTGGGAAACAGCGCGCTGTCATCGTTTGGAAACACCGCTTTCAGGCGGACGGTGCCGGTCGTGGGATCGATCTGATTATCGACGGTGAGCAGAGTGCCCGTGGCCAACTTCCGCTTTTGTTCCCGGTCGAAGGCCTCCACGACCAATTGCTTTCCGGCCTTGAGCCGCTCGAACACAGCCGGCAAATGGTCCTCCGCCAGGGCAAACACGACCGTGATGGGTTGCAGCTGGGTAATCACCAGTAACCCGTTGGGATCGTTGGCATGGACGATATTGCCGGCATCCACCAGTCGCAACCCCACCCGCCCGTTGATCGGCGCGGTAATGCTGGAATAGGTCAACTGCAGCTTGGCATTGTCGATCTGTCCCTGATCGGCCTTGACGATGCCCTCGTACTGCCGCACCAGCGCTTCCTGCGTGTCGAGCTGCTGCTTGGGAATGAAGTTTTGTTTGTAGAGATCCCGGTAACGCTCCAGATCCAGTTGCGCATTTTTCATTTGCGCCTGATCGCGCGCCATTTGCCCTTCGGCTTGAATCAGCTGCACCTCGAACGGCCGCGGATCGATCTGCGCCAGCAATTCGCCGCTCCGCACGAGCTGCCCTTCCTTGAAGAGCACCCGCATCAACTGGCCGTCCACCCGGCTCTTCACCGTGACGGTGTTCATCGGGATCACCGAACCCAGACCGTTCAAGTAGATATTAATTTCGCTGGTTTTGGCTGCCGCCGCCACGACCGGCGTGCTCCGCGCCCCCATGGCGGGCCGCTTCTCCGCCTGGCGTGGCTGCGCTTCACCGGATCGGGTCATCAACACATACGCCCCCACCGCAAGCAGGCAGGCCGCACACAGCCCGATCAGCCATCGCTTCAACAGGGTTGCAAATTGCACGGATTCAGCCATCGCCGCTATTCCTTCCGTCCCTCGGTCACCTGCGCCTGCTGCGTCCCCCGTGACCGTCCACGCTCGCGAACAGCCAGGTCGTCGTTCCATCGTCGCACACGGACATGAGCGCTTCTCATGTGAGACGTTTCATGCCGGCTGATTTCCCCCCGCTATCATACCCTATCTGACCACGGGACCACAGATATTGCGCCTCGACGCCCCTGCCGGCAAGACCCGGAAGCCCATCTCTACGCACAAGGCCAGCGAGTCAGAGGAACCGGCGAACGCGCTCACGAACGCCAATGTTCAGCCACAACGGCCCTCACCTGATCGGTCAGCGCCTTGGCCGCCCCGCTCCTGTGGCCGCCCTTTTTCCATAAGAGCCCGATGCCTCGACGAGGTGTGGGATTCTTCAGCGCAATGGCCCGAAGCGTCCGGTGACGCGCCAGGCCGAGAGACAAGCGCGGTAAAACCGTGGCGAGGTTGCTCCTGCGAACGGTGGCCAGAATCCCCTCGATGGAATTCATTTCCACGATAATCTTCGGCTGGACGCCTGCCTGCTCGAAGCTTGCCTCCAACAAGCGACGCGTGCAGAACATATGCGGCAGAAGAATCAACGACTCCTTCGCCAGGGCCGACAGGGACAGGTACCGACGCCGGGCAAACCGGTGCCTGGGAGAGGCGATCAATACAAAGTCTTCTTCAAACAGCGGCTGGCTCTCGATGCGATCCGACACCACCGGCACGAACCCGATGCCGACTTCCAGCGACCCGCTCTTGACGCCGGCCTCGATGTCCGGCCCGGACAGCTCGTCGAGCTTGAGCGACACCAGCGGATGCAGGGTCGAGAAGCGGCCGACGATTTCGGGAATTAAGTAGGCATTCACGGTTTGGACGACGCCGACCGTGAGAGTCCCCCGCTGCAGCCCCTCTTCCTCGGCAATCGCCACTTGCGCCAGTTCCATCTCCCGCAAGGCCCGCCGGGCATGTTCGCGAAAAATCGATCCGGCCCGCGTCAATTGAACCGATCGCCCCACGCGATCGAACAGCGGCACCCCCACTTCCTGTTCCAACTGCTTGATTTGCGCGGACAACGCCGGCTGGGAAACCGGCAGCCCTTCGGCGGCCTTGGTGAAATGCAGCGCATCGGCCACGGCAAGAAAATACCGGAGATGGCGAAATTCCATGCCGCGTTTTATCATAAATAGAAGTGATGATACTAATCAGAACAAACGCTTTGACGCCTCGTCCGGCCAGGCACTAGGTTGAAGCAGGCGAGCGGTGCGGCAGACCCATTTGAGAACGAAGGGACGAACGCGTGCGGAGGACGACCGGGCTCATACGATCGATTCAGGTGGGGCTTCCGTCCGGCGAGCACAGCGACTGTGGGGACGATCCGGACTCAAAGCCTTGGACGACCGGGATGTTCAAGCGCGCGACCCCGGGCCCGATCTGGCTCGGCCGACACAATCTGACAGGAGATGGACAGGCGGATCTCGTTCACCATGGAGGCGTCGATAAGGCGGTCTGTGTCTATCCGTCGGAACACTGGATGTATTGGCACGGCATCCTGACCTCTCAGCGACTCACCGGCGGCGCATTCGGCGAAAACTTCACGCTGGAGGGGCTCACGGAAGCCGATGTCTGCATCGGCGATGTCTTCTCAGTCGGCGCGGCCGTCGTGCAGATTTCTCAACCCAGACAACCCTGCTGGAAACTCGCCCGTCGCTGGCAGATCAAAGATCTGGCCGTACAAATGGAACGCACCGGCTTCACAGGCTGGTATGTCCGGGTGATCCAAGAGGGCATGGTCGAACCGGGCGCGCGTCTGCAGCTCATGGAACGCTCCTGCCCTGAATGGACCGTCGCAACCGCCAATCGGATCATGCACCATGAACGCAACAACCTGACCGCGGCCGAACGCTTGAGCCTCTGCCCGTTACTTTCCGCAAGCTGGCAACACACCTTGCGGCAGCGATGCCACAATCAAGCGGGGCCTGACGCGCAGCATCGACAATTCGGTACGACTCATTCTTCGTCATCATCACTCTGAGGAGGTTTCCATGAAGCAATTGGTTCTTTCCGCCTGTGCACTGACCATCGGCGCCACCCTCGCCCTGAATTCCTGGTGTGCCGCTGAAAATACGACGACCATCAATATCCTCTCTCCGCGCAACGGCGAGACGGTCTCGGAGACCTTCGACATCAAGTATGAAATCCTGAACGCGCCGGCAGGCAATCACGCGCACGTCTACCTCGACGGCGCGTACCAGAAGGGCTTCAAAGGCACCTTTACACGAGTGGCCAAGGGGGATCATACGATCACGGTCAAGATCGCCGACCACGATCATAAGGACGCCGGAACCGCCACGGATAGCATTACCGTGAAGGTGGGAGAGTAGCGTTGAACTACCGGCTCATGGTCGCCCCCCTCGTAGGCGGGCGATCATGAGCGGCGCTGGGGCGAGAACTGTTCAATGGTCAGTGTTCAATGGAACATTGAACACTGACCATTGCACATGGATCATTCGTCGGCTACCCGACGCTTCGGACCAGACGACACCGCTGGAGGCGACGCCGCGATACCGCCTCTCTCATCGACACGAATTCGTATTACTGCCCACCCTGGGTCGATGCCCGCGTCGAGCTGCCCTGTAGATCCATATCCAGCAAGACAGGACCATTCGGATTCTTTGCATCGAGCCGGATCGGCATCCGGTCCGCCACCAGCTTGACCAGCGGGACCGCGACGATATGTGGCGCCTTTTCCGACGGATTGGAATAGAGCGCGATACGAACATTCTTCGGGCGTTGGCTCGGCGCCACCTGGGTCATCAGTTCCGCGCCCATGAATCCGACCAACATTCCACTCCCATCGGCAAGCTTGTGAATCTCGTAGGCGTTTTCCGCAGGCGCCACCCGAGCGACGGCGAGATCCGGACTCTGCGTCACCAAGGCCAGGCCTAAGAGCTTCGGCACGATGAATCCAAACGTCCCCGTCGGCGCTTGCGAAAACATCACTTGCGAGGTCGAAGCACCGAGTTCAGCCACCCCGTTCTTGGCGCGCATCTGACGTCGCAATTCCGCTTCGTTACCGAGCCCCTCAATGATCACCGCCGCCGGCGCGGCCTTTTGCACCGGCAACACCTCGGTCTTGCCTCCCCCACGGGCGGCGTTGAGGGGGGACGGGGCCAGACCGATGAACAGCAGGCCGACCAAGCCTGCGGCCACGAGGTGATGGAGCGGGATGCGGGGAGTCGATCGGACGATGAAGTGAAACATGGATGCTGGTCCTCCTGATCAAGCGATGTGGGTGCGCTCGGAGGATTCTAAGAAGCTGCCGGTGGAAAATCAAACAGGAAGGACGTGAAACGGGCAGACCTGGCGAGCCGCAACGGGACGATCCCCCTCGCCGGACCGTACCTCAGGGATAAAAACTGATCCGTCGTCCGGCAATCGCCTGCGCCACGGACGTGAGAATCTGCTCCCGTTCCGCCGGTTTCTCCAAACACTCCACCACACCTTGCTTGCGTAGCGAACTGGCCAGCTGCTCATCGTGATACCCCGTCAACACGATGACCGGGAGGGAAGGGTATTGGGCACGGAAGTAGGCAATGGCCTCGACCCCGTTGATACGCGGCATCCGGATATCACAAATGATGACATCGACCATCAAGGGATTGTCGCCGCTGTTCAAGACCTCAACCGCCCTCCCGCCGTCCTCCGCCTCCTCGACGTCGTATCCCGCCTGAGCCAACGTCATGCGTAGCAGACTGCGAATGGAATCCTCATCGTCCACCACCAGCACCCGCCCTAGACAGACCTTCTCGTCTGCAACCAATCCGAACGGCCATGCCATTCCCATGGTGACCTCCCCTCGCCCTTCGCAACGGGTTTTCTCACCCCATTCAATCGTGGAAGGAATGCAAGGAGGACGCCTGCAGGCCGGGCCTGACAAGGTCGCGCCAAATCGTCTGGTTCACCATGGATGGATGGCCAGGCAACCTAAGAACGATGCAATCCGGTGGTGGAACCCCACCACCAGCGGTGCAAAAGCACCATCATTATTCCGTGGAGATGGCGCTGAGGGCGCAAAGAGGTTGTCCTCACGATCCGTCGTTCGTGAAACGTCGCTGGTCTGTCCTTATCAAGAAGCGGATGGCGTTTGGTCCGAAATAGCCCGAGCGGCTTTGCTACCGGCGAGCGACTGTGAATCCCTGCGAGACAGGTGTACCGCTGCACGCTTCAGGGGGCCACACTCGACTCACGTTCAAGTAACATCCGCTTGCGCTCAACACCCCAGCGATAGCCCGAGAGGCCACCATCGTGGCGCACGACTCGATGACAGGGAATGGCGACCGCCAACGGATTCGCCCCGCAAACCCGCCCGACCGCTCGCGCAGACTTGGGCGAACCGATACGAGTCGCGATCTCGGTATACGTCGCCGTCGAACCCACGGGAATCCGTTGCAAGGCCTTCCACACCAGCTGCTGGAACGCCGTGCCCCGGATATCGAGCGGAAGCTTCAACCCTCGCCCCGGAGCTTCCACGAAGCCGACCACGGTTGAGACCAGCCGCTCAAACGAGGCCTCCCCACCGGTGAGGTTCGCCCGGGGAAAGCGGGCCTGAAGATCCCGCGTCAACGCATCCGGATCATCGCCCAGTAGAATGGCGCAGACCCCACGCTCACTTTGGGCCACCAGGATCGCCCCCAATGAACAGGGTCCCACGGCAAACCGGATCTTGCTCTGTGCCCCCCCGGCTCGGTAGCGTGACGGGGTCATACCCAGGAGGGCATTCGAGGCTTCATAAAATCGCCCGGAAGAATTGAATCCGGCCCGGTAGAGCGCTTCCGTCACCGGACGATCACGCCCCAATTCACACCGTACCCGTGTCGCGCGGTGCGCAACGGCATACCCTCGCGGCGTCACGCCCGTGACGGAGGTAAAGACCCGATGAAAATGGGACGGACTCATCTTCGCGCGTTGCGCCAACTCGTCGAGAGACGGCAGGTGCTCGGCCTGCTCGATGTACCGGCAGATGGCAACCACTATTCCCGCCTGCCGATCAACCGACGAGGGCTGATCGGGCCGGCAACGCTTGCACGGGCGAAACCCGGCCTGCTCGGCATCCGCGCAGGTCGCGTGAAACCGGACATTCTCCCGCAGAGGCTGACGCGCAGCACAGGAAGGACGGCAATACACGCCTGTCGTCCTGACGGAATAGTAAAAGGTGCCGTCCGCGGCAGGATCGCGGGCCAGGATGGCCGCCCAACGCGGGTCCTGCCTGATGGTCCGGTTGATCCGCCGTGTCGTCGAGGCCGAGGAAGTCATAGGCACTCCGTTCACCTTGGCATGAGTCGCTACAGGGTAGCAGGCAGCAGCCCGCGCGACACTCCGGATCCTGCTGTCGAATTCGAAAAGAGCCCCGTCGCGCTTATTTGGTTTCGACGGCCGTGCCGTACACCTGCGTGCAGGCTCGCGAGAACAGAATGAAGTACTGGAAATAGCCGTCGACCGTGACCTCGACCAGTGCATCCGCCAAGGGTTTCATGCGAAGCGCATCCTCGACCGCATTTCTCATCTCATTGCCACCCGTCACCGGAATGAGGCCCAGCAGGTGATAGACACAATCCTGCCCGCGCACCTTGCCCAGTTCGGTATAACCGCCCGGGGCCAGCGGCTTGGTCGAAGGCGCAATGCCACCGGGCTGATGCATACAGCCGCTGGTAAACGTCGCCGCCAGCAGCACGGCACAAGTCCAGCCCCTGATCTGCCACCGCTTCGAAAGTCGTCTCGTCATCACGTGTCATTCCTTTCGTGTGCGCGGCCGCCACTGGCCACGCAATGTGATACCCACGTTGGGAGCACCTTGGTCTTGATTGTCTCTGAAGATCGGTACTGAAAGTGACCGGGCAGAGCACACTATAAGAAGGTGAATCGACATCTTGCACGTCTGCCGGAGCATCCTCAACCCTAAAACGCACGGCTCAGTCGGGTGCCTGAATGTGCGACAGATAGCAGGCGGCGGGGAGAAACTGCGAATCACAGATGGAGTGCCGAGTCAGCGGCGCAAACGCCAGAGCAAAGGGCGACGGCTAGTGAGACATGGAGTACCGGCGATGATTGCGGATGGGACAAATGTGAATGGTGAGTCGGCTGGGATTCGAACCCAGGACCCTCGCCTTAAAAGTTCGTTAAGTAGTATTTATTTAGTGGCTTGATTTTGCAAAAGGTTTCCCCTTTTTAAAGGCGAATCAATCGGTTAGGTCGTTTCCATTGATTCCATGGCTTTTAGTGTTTCTAGCCCATTTTTAAACTTTTAGCACAAATTTAGCACACCTGCTTTAGGTCAAGCGTAAACGGCAGTTAGCCGTTCACGGGAGCTGTGAGCCCCCGGGGCTTATCCGCATGGAGGTGCTTTACAGGTCAGGCGGCAATGGGAGTTTCCAACATCTTGGATCGCCAGGACAACGTATGGGTGGATCGCTCAGTTTGACCGGAGTGATTGTTCCAGACATTGCTCCGGATGATGAACCTAACATGTAAGGACTTTCGTAGTTAACAGCCCTCACCGAGGTTTCGCAAATTTCCGTTCGTAACCCTTGGTGTGTTTTAGGTACATATACCTTGACTTGGGGAGAGCAAATATATTGTCCAATATCTTCTAGCCTGGCAGGGGTAATGTCGTCCGCACCTGTGGCAAGATTGCCAATACCCTTCCACGCAAGAAGAGCGTCGACCATATGTTCGCCGGAACGAGACATTGCTTTCTGTGCGCCCATACTACCGCTGCGCTGCCTCGAGTAAAAATCATATTCTTGATTTGCCTCGAAAACCTTAAAAATATGATGATGCGTACTTAAGTATTTTGACCGAAGATCTATGTCCGTCTGTGTCAGGTACATCGAATCATGCGTTAATAGAGTATTTATTGCCTTTGCCACTGCATCCGCAGCAGCGCCAAATTGATAGCTTCTTTTGTGTTGGTTTGCCTGTGCAAAACTGGAAGTGTATTGCAAACTTGAATAGGAGGGTCGGAGCCGCCTAGATTCCGCTGTCAGCACGATATAGCTGCGCTCCCGGAATTCGGCATTTTCTCTATCATAGAGCGTCCCATTATCAAGGCGAAGCTCTTGAGTTATTTTATTCCTTGTCCATTTGCCATTCTGAACGTGCTGCACGAAAATATAATTGCCATTATACAGTGGGCTGCTGAGAATATGGTCCCCGTGATGGGCCTCATGCAAGGAAATGGCAAAGGGAAATTGATTATCCTCATCTGCTTTTAGATCGTCAATGATCGTCTTTATCGCGCGGCTAACGTCCAGGGAACCAAATGCGAGAGAGATAGGGGGAGGAATAAGGGAACCAATGCCGCTTGCCTTGAACCCGTCTAGCACCTCTTTCAAACGTTTCCGTTCTTTCTCGTGTACTTTTACAATATCCATGGAGATCCCAATAGAATTTCCCGTCCATGGAAAGTGCTCGAGTATTGGGATACCTCTAAAATTCAGCACGCTAGCTGCTTGAGTCGCTCCGCCTTGTAGATGGTTGTAGATCTTATCATTAATCTGCGCTCGCAAAGCGAGCTCCCATTCACTCCTTTCACCAGGGGACGACAATGCTGAAAAATACGCCCCTTCGACATATAAATTAAGATACGTGTTTCTGTGTACGTCTTGACGAGCATCTTCGATTAACGAAAGGAGCGGGACAAGCTTTCCAGTGCCATAATCTACCCTCAATATTTCTATCCCACCAGTTTCCATATCGGAGATTCTCGGCTGGTTAGCAGTTTGCTCGAGGCAACTCACTAGAGTGATCGTTAAAATAAAAGTAGCTGGCGCTAGCCGCAACACATGCTTCATGGAAAGCCCTCCCTTCGCAGTGTAAGGCGGCCAATTTTATTGACGGCCATCGCCACATTTCCCATCGACATCGCTACCCCTCCTAAATTAAACGTCGTATGGCATAACTTGTTTTAAGCTCCCGTAGGAGCCTTTTGATTGGCCCCGCAGTGCGATATTATCCGCGCGACTTACGGAAGACGTTGGAAGAATAGCGAAGAGGATAGCTGGGGAAGCTGTGCAACTCCCGAGACCACGCATGCTCGTCTCATGATTGGACGCGTTATGGCTTGCAAAATGTAGTACCGCTTTTTACGAATGTCAACTTGATGTCGAAACAGTCAAGTCCAGTACCGTCTAAATACTTCCATTAGTATGAGTAGCGCATGAGGAGACGGCGGGTCGCAGTATCAGCCACCTGCTCTTGCCCCCCATCATAGCTCGCAGCAGTTGATTGACCGCGGCGGCATGATTATCCCCCTGGTGTTCTGTTCTGGTTAAGAGTTGACTCGTAAGGGGACCAACGTCAAAATCTACCGTGTGCTAATGCCAACTGTCTCAGTGAAGTGGTCACCCCAGGACAGATTAGAACGTAAATTATTTACACGAAGCCTTTTGGCACGTAGTAGTCTGGCCATCGCACGTCAGTCGCAGTTCCGATTGGCTAACCGTGTAGTCGCAAGTAACAGTGCCACCGTTATTTAAGACACTTAAAACCACTTGGCTTCCACTAACGGAATACGACGCCCTTTGTTCCCGGATGGTGAGGTAGTTGCTTGTAGTTGAATAATAGCCTGGCCAGTCTTCCGCGTAACTTAGCCATCGCCACAGATAAGTGTAGTCTTGGCGGAAGTGGATCTCGATAGGCTCGCCCCCCTCTGTACCTCTCCAGACACCGACTATCGTATTTCCATTTCCTTGGTATCGCTGGAGCGTCATCCCATCAAACGTAAGAGCATTACCGTCCTGAGAAATTGAATACATTGTCGGTCCGATGAACTTATAAAGATAGCCATTCGCTGAAAGTTCAATTTTGGTGTTCTGATATTGCCAGCAACCAACTATGGCATTGTCGACCTTTACTTTCTTCTTAAGACGGACTTCACCGCCACCACGTCCCGCTCGAAACAAAGCTTTTAGTTTGATGTCTATTTTTATTTCCTCTTCCACCATTTGATCGCCTCATTTCTGCATGTCATGTGGCCATACGTCATTAGTAGCATCAGTAGAGGCGAGTTCTAGTACCGAAACGCGGCAGATTTGTCAACGTTATGACTACGCATGATAGCCCTAGTAAATGATGGTATTTAAATATCGCCACAGCCAAATCACGCTGTGTTATTGTTTGAAAAATTTCTCCGTAACTGGCAATCACTATGACTGATTGTGATTGTCTTATGTGAGAGTAACTGTATGTTTCCAGAACATAGCCCTGGTTGCTTCAAAGGCTAGACGAATGAAAGGAGGTATATTGTGAATGGGATACTTGCAGTACTCTTCTTTCTTACGCTGCTTCTGAGTGCTCCAGGATGCAATAAATCTCCCATCAAGTGCTCCCTGACATATTGCCCGACATGACGATGCAAGAATTTACAGGACTGCGGGACGGGTGGCCACCCCAGCCCAAAGGCCGAACGAACGTCAGAACCCTACCTTGGCTCCTATCGTAGGTTCGATGACCGCTGAACGTGAGGGAGAACTTCGCGCTTAGCTCTTCAGGATGCACGTGTTCGAAATATGTTGGGTGAGCGATTTTCTTATATCAGCACGAATGAAATTGAGCTAGCCAAGGGCCAACGCCGATCTTCGGCCGATTTACCTAAGACTCGGCTGACCTTTTTCAGTTATTCGAACAACGTCGCGGTGAACACTTATCTACAGGGGGCAAATGTCACCGATGTCAGAACGAAAGAGGCCTACCAACCGCCCGAAGGGCTTGACGAAATCAAAGTAGCAGTTACGCTGGCTCGGCAGGATGGTCGCCTGAGCGGCTTTGTACAGAATCTTGAGGCCAATGCTATTGTGACATTCCCGCAAAAGGATCAGCCGGGATTTGGCCATCGCGGCTATTCAGAGGATGAACCATGGCCGTTCAATGCAGGAGAGTTGGGATACGACAACATGAGGATATTCAAGAAAAGGATGTGGTGTTTTGGTATGTTGCACACCTCCATCATCCGTATCCAGGCGCTCCCAACGAATGGCATCATGCTGGGCCTCAACTCCGCATTCACCGGTGACAAGCGTTTTGCTGACTCAGAATTCCCCTTCGATAGGGCATGGCTCAGGGCAGACTGAAAATGGCAGCTGAGACGTAAGGTCAAAAAGAGCATCTTAAAACTACGCATTGCATGTCCATGAGGAATGTGTCACATGGCCACAAAAAAACGTATCACCTCAACTAAGAAGCAGACTGCACGGAACCTAGCAAAAGATAAATCTCATTCAAGCATCCAGTCGAATCTAATGCCGGCAAATATATCGTTTTTGCGGCTCAGACAGATGTTGTCTGCTGAGACTGTTCAGTGGGAAGTCGTCGATGAATATGTCGAGTTCGATCCAAATTCTTCGATTCCCAAGCTAAGATTAAGGGCTGGCGTAATAAGGGACCTACCCCTGCAGGATTTTGATATCGACAAGGCAATCTACGCGATTATAAATGCGGAAAACAGGAGGAGAGCAGCGGCGCGAAGATCCGATCCCGCATTCACTGACCGGGTTCGAGTTGTTGCCGAAGGTGATTCCTGGTTTCACTACCCTGTTCCCTGGGTAGAAGCGATAGCGGAGCAGTTGGCGGAAGATGATCCGTTCAAAGATCGGTTAAACGTGCTAGACATCGCTACAGGAGGCGATACACTCCGAGAAATATTTCAAGCCAGGGAGTCACTTTTCAATGACCTTCGTGAGCATAACGCCACCTTTCTGCTTTTAAGCGCAGGTGGTAACGATTTCGTAAAAGATATATCCCAAAACGTGGAAGCATATGAAGAAGGTCGGCCACTTGACCAATATCTCACTTCCCAGGGAAAGCGCGTACTGCAAAATATCGGCCTAGCATATGAAGCCTTATTGACGGAAGTGACTAATCACTTTCCGGGCTTGCATATACTCTCCTATGGCTATGACTACCCTAGACCGGATAAGGATGGGTTTTATATCGGCAAAGTTCTCCACGCCAAAAATATTCCGGAAGCGAAGATGATCCCGATAATGGCTCATATGATTGACAAACTTAATGTAGCGATTGAAACAACAACGCAAAAATATGATAGAGCGAGGTTTATTAATTGTCGGAGCGTCGTCCATTCAATATTGCCATGGTTAGATGACATGCATCCTAGGACATCAGGTTTTACAAAGCTTGCAGAGAAGTTTGCAGAGAACATCAAGGGATAAGAACTCGAGACCGTCTTCATGCTCGCACCAATATGCCTACTCCTACTGGTGGTGGCAAGACTAACGATGTTCAAGCATTGTGTTTCAAACGATGATTGTCCGTGATGAGCCATACGGACTCTTTCAGCATAGTATCCACGCTGCGCAAGGTCGGAAGCGTGACTCACCTGTGTTATGCCAAGCTATGGAGGATGCCGCTTCTAGACATACCGCTTTCACTGCTTCTACCTATGTATATCATCAAGCAGGCCTTATAGGTTTAAAGAGTGTCGCATACCTGTCACTTCCTCATTCACTATGCTGACCTGTGACCGCTCTTGGGAAGGTTCTCCGTTTTTACGTTACCCGCTTAAGTCGGATGCATTTTGGCAATAAGGAGGAACTAGTATGACCGTACTAGCTTGTTTCAAACCAATGGCCGTAATGGGGATTCTTGGATTGATTTCGGCCTGCACCGGTCACATGTACACGATTGTGAATCCCGAACCAGAGGAGGTCTACGGCAAAAAGAAAGGGTATGAGGGAGTGCTTTTTTATCTACCAAATCATTTTTATGAAATTTCATGGACGACTGCGATTATTGAAAACGGTAAGGTGACAAAAACTGCTAGTGGTGAGGGTAATAAAAAATGTGCTCCTATCATGCAGCGCAAAGAAGTGGTTCGTCCTGACTTCACCGAGAAGTATCAATTGTTATATGCCCCTGGCTTTCTAGAGAAATATGTCTGGAAAGTAGAATTCGATCAGGGCGTGTTGAAATCAGTCAACGCAGAATCGACGCCCGATCGTGGGGAAACCTTAAAGAATTTAGCGAGCGCCGCTGGAGAATTGAAGCCGCAGGCTGGCGTGGGAGTGTTAGAAATGACCCCCTGTACGGATCTTCCAGAATTAAAATATTTGGTTAAGGTGTCGGATGTCTGCAAAAAAGAGGCAGCATGCAATTTTGACCAGTATACGCCCAAGCAGCTTGCAGATAGGTAGAGTCGCAGTTATGGCTATATGTTATTCAAAGAATTCCTGGCAGCCTTTGAAAAAGGTCTGGGGACAGCGGGAAGCTAACAAAACATACCCGTTGCTCCATGTTGCCCTGAATGGACGCCAGATTGAGTCGGAACTTAGTTGAATTGCATGGAGAGACAAGATCCCAGTTCCCACTTAGATCCTTAATGGTTCCGGCAAATTCATTGGCCTCGCCAGAATGGCCGCCGGCAGTTTAATGAAACGCGAAATAGGATGGTGCCACACTACTGGCACGGGATATCTCATTCGTTCGAGGTTCCCGGTCGCATCGCCGATTAAAGCTACCTAGCTGCCTTACATTTCATTAGCCCACGCTTGGAGCACTGCCTTAAAAGGGCCGTTCCATTGCCAATATATTCCTTACAAATCAATGCATTGCAGAGTTTTTGCAAAACCATTGGAAGTCAATTCCGACAACGAGATTTCAACAACTTATACGAATCCATAACCGACCTTGACTCACGCACCGAATCGCAGCAGATCGTCAGCGCTCGCTTACCATCTGTGGACAGCCAGCCACGTCCGACACGGCCCGATCGCCAACGACTACCGACGCGGCCAGTCTGTTCTCGTTTATCAGTCCGATCGGTTTGTCACTTCCCTTTCGTGCCCAACACTCTGACGGCTTCCATCACGGAGATCATCACCGTCAATGGCTCAACCGGTGAGGCCACGAACCCTCGCTCCTCATAGAACCGCTTCGCCGTTGCTGAAATCGCATGCACCAGAATGGCTCGAATGCCAGCGATCTCCGCCGCCTGGACCGTCCGCAAAATGGCATCGCGTAGAAGACCAGCCCCAATCCCCCGGCATTGATACTCCCGATCAACTGCAAGCCGCCCCAGCACCATCACTGGCAGCGGGTCCGGCATGTTGCGCCGCACACGCCCAGGCGCTTCTGCCAACGCCACCGCCCCAACCGACAGGGTATAGTAGCCCACGACCCGCTTCTCCACACAGACCACATACGTACGGGACACGCCACTCGCCTCATTCTGCAGTGCACGGCGACGAAGCCAGTCATCCAAAGTCGGCTCGCCGGAATCGAAACAGGACACATCATGCTGCGCGGAGAGTTTTTGTGGTGGGCGGAGTCCTTCTGGGTGGGTCATCGCTCCCACGGCGCACGTTGTTGAAGGAGACGTCGCAGTTTCAGGTTGCTCGTCGGCGGAGTATCGAGCATCGCGGTAAAGCGCTTGAATGCGTCCTGAGAGAGGGCAAAGTACCGTTGGTCGAGCAGAACGGCTTCTGCTTCCCGACACACGGTTTCCAGCATGAAATCAGAGCGGCTCTTTCCCAGGGCTCCCGCCGCCCGGTCAATCAGCCCTTTCTGTTTCTGACTGGCGCGCAAGTTAATGGTCTCGCTGCGCCCCGCTGCCGCTCTCGATCCTGTCCTGACCATGGTGTCCTCCTTGCGCACGCAACAACTATACCCAAGCGTATACACATTGTAAACACAATAAGAAGAGTTGAAGAACTGTGCCAACGGCGACCGCAATGGGAAATGGCCTGGCCAAAGGCGATGGCCGCGACGGGCACCTGCGCCGGAGCCTCGCCAAGACGGACCTCGTGGTCCTGGGTGAGTGGGGAATGGCGCCATTGACCGACGAGCACCGCCGCGATTTGTTGAGACTGCTCGATGATCGGCACGGCCGTCGGACCACCCTCGTGGCCAGCCACCTGCCGATCGACCACTGGCACGGGCCATCGGTAAGCCGATGCTGACCGACGCCATTCTTGACCGGCTCGTGCACCATGCCTAGACGATCACGCTCAAAGGAGAGTCCATGGGCAAACTGCTGGCAAACGCAGACGGAGGTTGGCCACCTCGGACAGACCACTGAGGCCCTGCGTCGCAGAGCTCCCAGGGTGACCGGATTCAGCGGAATACGCGTAGTTGGCACGATCAGCGCAGTAGATCTCAGCGACGACTTTTCAATGACTCATGCAAGCCGTCGATCCTTCTGCTTGTCCTGATACGGTCTCGATTGCCTGCATGAAATTGCGGCGCGCACGTTCGGCGAAGAGATCACGCCCAAGGTCCACCAGCTGGCCAATGGACTTCAAATGCAGTTCCTCTTGCAGCAGCTCTCGTTGGCGGCATGAGAAACTCGCGGAGGAGCGCTACGACTTCACTCAAATTCACTTCGTGACCAGCGAGGCGTCCTTTCCGGACGAACGCCTTCCACTGCGTCTGCTTCATGTGATCCATGACGAAACGCTCCGTCAGCGCAGTCGGAAGTTCTACCGGGATTGCAGTCTGTCGCTTCGCAAACGTGGCCTCAATCGCGCGACTCACAACATGGCCATCAAATGGGTGGTGTCGCACAAGGAGCCAAATATCATAGAAATCCTTCATACGGCTATTGGCCGAGTCGAGAGCGACCATCGCCTGATACTTCTCTGCAATCGCGCTCTCCGGTGAGTAGGCGAGAAGATGCGGTGAGGGGAAATCCAGCAGAGCGGGAACTCAATAGGGATGGGTCCTGGAACGATCACGTCGCCAAATCCTACATCCACCTGCATGTTGAGTCGCATCGTGCCGATATGGGCGATAAACTCCACGCGGATGCCACCGTAGTGGTTTTCGATGCGAATGGCCTGGGCCTGTACCGTTGCTGAATCGAAAAGGCACCCGTCATCCGACACCTGCTGCTCACAGACATCTCTGATGGCCTGCTCCAGATTTGCCTGGGACAACACCTGCCGGCCCATCAGATCTACATCGATCGTGGGCCGTGAGAGGGGAGAATCCCAGAGACGGAGCATCAGTGCCCCCTTCAGAAAAAACCTCGTGGCATGTGCCGATTGACTCAGGCGGAAGAGAAATCGTTCAATGGCAAAGTACTGCAGCAGCTCTTGAAGAGGCCGCCCCTGTTGCTTGGCAAGAGTGAGCAACCGTTGGTGAATAGACGCAGGCAGATTGGATGGGTGACGGGCCGTCATGCCAGCGCCTCCAGATAGGGACGCATCACACGTTCGACTCGGCACAGGCGGGCATAGTGAAGCAACGCACGAGGCGTCACGCACCTCCGCTCACGGGCGAGTCGGAGTGCCTCCACCGCCACATCGATGCCAATTTTGTGACGAAACTTGAAGCAGTCCACCACGGTCTTTTCCGGTGCATACACCCGAATCTGTACGCCTTCAACCGAATGCGTCTCGATTCCTTCGGAGTATGCCGCCCCCGCCATGAGGAATACGCGAATGGGGGGATGCTCTAGCCGTGGATAGCGAGACCCTCGCGGCAGCGCGACGTGAACCTCGTGCGGAACCTGCGTGGTGAGGCCGTAAAATGACAGCGCCGAGATGAGGCAGATCACGGCTTGAGGGATGCGGCTGGCGACAACAAGGAGGTCCGGCTGGCTCGGCTCGGGCAGATCGGCCAGCCGGTGTACTCCACGAGTCACAGCGACGAGCCGGCCAGAGTCGCGAAGCCGGTAGAGGACGCGGGGATGGATGCCGAGCTTGAGCGCGTGGGCGGTTCGGAGGACGCCTTGATGGCGCCGAAAGATGGTTTCTGCTTGGCGGTCTGCCGGAACACCGCTCATGGATGGATAAATATGCATGCATTTACATCATAATGCAAACACTTTTATCCATCCACCTTAGCAGCCGGCCTTGGGGCGACACGGCTTCTCACACGTCGAAAGACCGGTCCCAACAGAGAAAGCGGATCTCTTGGCCAGGGATGCAACCAACGTCCGCCTCTCAACCAATGGCATTAACACGCCTCTTCTGTGGCAGCAACTCGAATCGGTGGGATGAGAACTTACGGAACGATGCCACGCCAGATACTCAACAGACCTGGAGCCTTGCAGCAGATACATGTGGGAAGATCGACAGGCCGAGTACGCAGCAGCCGACTCATTTATGCGAGCGCGTGTCGTCGGCCTGTGGGCTTTGACGCTGAATGATCTTCGGAAATACCGGACAGCATCACCGGCTCACGGTCAGGGAATTGGGCCACAAGAGACAGATTCCCGCCCATGGCTTCGATGGTCTTTCTGAGCGTGGACAGTAAGAGATCACTCCGCTGTTCGAGACGCGATACACTATCCTGCGTGATCCCGAGCTTCCTGGCCATTCGAACCTGCGTGAGCTTACGCGCGTGCCGCAGTTCCCGCAAGGTCATCTCCTCGGCAATCAGCTCAGCGGCGCGCGTCTCAACCTTCTTACGCTGGAGAGGGCGCAACTTCTTGATTTTGTCGTCGACGTTCGTGGCCATGCTGCCCCCCTTCCCTTCCTCAGTCGCGCGAGATGGGCGTCACAACGGTCATCGGCCTTCCGGATCAGCTCGCGAGAGAACCGCGTTTCACTGACACCTGATGTATCGCCTGCGACGAGCAGGATTCCGTTTCGCTTCGGGTCAACGGCGAACGCGACTCTCCACTCGCCGCCACCCGCACTGAACCGGAGTTCCTTCATATTCGCGTGGCGCGAATCGCTCAGCGTGTCCGCACGCGGCCGCCCCACGTGCGGGCCGAATTGCTGCAAGAGATGCGTATTCCGACCCAAGCCGGCCACTGATTCCGACGCAAGTCGGCCCCCCATTCCGATGGAACGCGGCCACTGATTTCGACGTGAAGCCAGCCACTGTTGCGAGCCTGCTCGGAATCGGTGGCCGACATCCCTCGGACTAAGGGGCGGCGGTCCGCCGTCCGTTCATTCCGGAGCCGTCCGCGACGCAGGTCCTCCTTCACCTTCGGTATCGTACCGCCTCTATTTCATCGTGGAGTGGGTCGCCTTGCTTACACAGCCCTTGGCTACTCCCGTGGCGGCCACCAGGCAGCCATCCCAGATCGCATGCAGGTTTTCATGGGTCGGTTTTGTGGGGTAACTGGGATCGGGGAGAAATAGCAATACATTCCCGCCTCTATAATTCTTTCCTGTTGTTCGTGACGTCGGCCGGTCTATCAGCATTGTGGTCATGAAAGAGGCCTCTTGACCGTGGCATATAGTTGCATATACACTAATAATTGGAGGGAGGGAGTGACAGCCGAATATGAACACCATGATTGACAAGGTCGCCAGCGAGTGCGTTGCCGTTCGGCTACGCATGCTTAATCGCGTGATCACCAACATCTATGATGACGCTCTGCGGTCACTCGACCTGAAGGTGAGCCAGATGAATATTTTGGTCGCCGCCGCCAAGATGGGAATGGCTCGCCCCGTTGAACTTTGCAAGCATCTCCATCTCGACGTTTCGACTCTCAGCCGCAATGTCGAACGAATGAAGGCTCGTGGCTGGTTGGACGTTGTGCCAGACGAGGACGGCCGCTCGCAGCCTTTTCGCCTGACACCCCGGGGACGCAAGCTCCTTGAGAAGGCGATGCCGGCGTGGAGTGAGGCGCAAGAGCAGGTCAAGAAGGTTCTTGGGGAAGGGTTCGTGGATCAGTTGAACCAGGCAATGAAGCGAGTCAGTAGAGAGGTCTGAAGACAAATTGGTCGGCGGCGACGATTCCTGTGAGATGAACGAAATGAACGCACCAGACAAATCTTGGGTCCTCATCACGGGCGCATCCAGTGGCTTCGGTGAAGAGTTCGCCCGCCAATATGCCGCGCAGGGGCATTCGCTCGTGCTGGTAGCGCGCCGCCTCGACCGTTTGCAGACACTCGCCGAGGCACTTCGCCAGCAGTTCCACGTCAAGGTCGTTGTTGAGCAAGTCGATCTTTCAGATAGTGCAGCAGTCATCCCATTGCACCAGCGGCTCTGTGAGCGAGGAATTGAGATCGATATCCTGATCAACAATGCTGGCCACGGACTGCAAGGTCGGTTCGCGGATACTCCGCTCGATGCTGCGCTGTCGATGGTGCAACTGGACGTCGTAAGCCTGACCGCCGTCACCCACGTTTTTGCGCAGGACATGCGAACGCGCAAGCGCGGCAAAATTCTGCTCGTCGCCAGCCTTTTGGCTTACCAAGGCGTCGAGAACTTCGCCGTCTACTCCGCCTCCAAAGCCTACGTCTTGCGCCTGGCTGAAGCCCTGCATCGCGAACTCAAGCATGACGGCATTACGGTTACCGCGCTTTGTCCGGGCATGTCGGACACCGGTTTCGCACAAGCCGCACAACAGAGAGTCACGACCCCGTTGAAGCTCCTAATGATGACGCCGGCTCCCGTCGTGCGCGCTGGGATCAGAGCATTGCGGGCAGGGCGCGTGAGCGTCGTGCCCGGTTGGGCCAACAAGGTCATCGTGATTTTTACCTGGGCAACGCCTCGATGGCTGCACCAGGCCGTTTTGTCACAAACGATGAATGGATGAATCGAACTGCCTGTTTCGTTTGCGGAGTCGTTTTTTTGTTTACATAATTGCATATACACTTAGATGTCGCCATGACACTAGATGATCACCAGACCGTGCAGCGAATTCGCCTCAAGACCGTATCGTCCGGTGTGCTCAAGAAGGAGCCCCTGGATGGCGCCTGGCTGAAACAACTGGTTCTAGACGCTGGTGCGGATGATGTGGGGTTTGTGGAGATCAGCAGAGCCGCTTTGGACGATCAGCGAGAAGACGTCCTCACGGCGTTCCCCCACACCAAGACACTGATCAGCTTCGTGGTTCGCATGAACCGAGAGGCGATTCGGACACCGGCGCGTTCGATTTCTAACCTCGAGTTCCATCATAGCGGGGAAGCGGTCAATGACATTGCCCGCAGTGTGGTTCGGACCCTGGAAGCACGGGGAATTCGCGCCATGAACCCTGCGATGGGCTTCCCGATGGAAATGGGGCGGTTCCCCGGCAAGGTTTGGGTCGTATCGCACAAGCCAGTCGCGGTGGCGGCAGGGCTGGGCATGATGGGCATTCATCGCAACGTGATCCATGAGAAGTTCGGCAATTTCATTCTGCTTGGGACGATCTTGTTGGACGCCGAGGTTTCAGCATTCAGCCGGCCGATCGAGTACAACCCGTGTCTGGAATGCAAACTGTGTGTGGCAGCATGCCCTGTGGGAGCCATCTCGCCCGAAGGGGGGTTCAACTTCTCGGCTTGCTACACCCATAACTACCGGGAGTTCATGGGTGGCTTCACTGATTGGGTCGAGCAGGTCGCCGACAGCAAGAACGCTGGAGACTACCGTAGTCGAGTCAGTGATGCCGAATCCGCATCGATGTGGCAGAGTCTCTCCTACGGGGCGAACTATAAAGCGGCGTACTGCCTGGCGGCTTGTCCAGCCGGAGAAGAAGTGATCGGACCATTTTTGACTGATCGGAAGTCACACCTCAAGGAAGTTGTGCGGCCCCTTCAAGATAAAGAAGAGACGATTTACGTCACCAGGAATTCCGACGCGGAGGAGCATGTCGCCAAACGGTTTCCACACAAGAAAATCAAACATGTGGGCAACACGCTGCGGCCCAACACCATCGACGTGTTCCTGAAAGGCATGCCCAACGTTTTCCAGCCAGGCAAATCGGCGGGGTTGAATTCCACGTTCCACTTCAGCTTCACCGGCCATGAGCAGCGACAGGCTACTGTCGAAATTCGGGAACAGATGCTCACCGTGAAAGAGGGGCATGTTGGCCAACCGGATCTGCACGTGACTGCGGACTCGCAAACGTGGATCGGCTTTCTGCGGAAAGAAAAAAACGTGGCGTGGGCACTGCTGCGGAGGAAGATTCGGTTGGATGGCCCACTGAGGCTGCTAGTGGCCTTCGGAAAGTGCTTCCCGTCGTAAGAGCGAGTTTACTGTAGCCTGCCGGAATCGGGATCCGCCTAATCGCCGCGGAGCATGCGCCCCTCGCCATCAGACCTACTGAAGTGGCTATCCTCTCACCCTACATTGCGCGCTTGTACGGAGCATCAGTTCCGCACGAGCTGGCTTCAGGACATGGCAATGGGTTGGAGGTGCCGTTGGGTGCAGCGACGAACGAGTCGAGTGCTCTCCCTACCTGGGCGCGTCGAAGTAATCCGGGGCGAAGGTGCGCCCACATTGGTTACAGTGCCATTCCGGCCGCACGGGCGCGACACGCCGCCCAGGGGCGTCTGGCCTGATCAACAGACGTTCTGGGACGACGGGAGTGCGGCAGGTGGGGCAGTCATGTATCGACCCTCCCGGCGTCATGGCCCGTCCCCACCTCGTCGTCCGTGGGCCTCGCCTCCGGCTTCGACGCACCAATCGTTGGTTTTTGTCCCGCCATCGTACGGGACGGCGAGGCCCTGGCGTATCAGGCTCTCGCTCAGGTCCTGGCCATCTGCCATGACACGGGCATCAATTCGGAAATATTTATCCCGGCTGGCTTTGCGCAAGTGAATCGTCTTCGCGTGGCTGAGAGCGGAACGCACAAGATCTCTCGCCTGCCGAGCGAGCTGTTTCTCGCGTTCGCACTATCCCTTCATTTCTGGGGTGTCGATGCCCGCGAGCCGGACAGGAATATGGTCGCCAAACAGGGGATGAATGCCCGGCAAGCTCATCATGCACGTATCCCCGTCATAACAGGTGTGATACACGGCCTGCTCGAAATCGAAAGAGACCTGACTGTGGCCAGAAGTCGGCCACAGCACGGCGATTGCGAGGAGCGCGAGGAAGGAGCGGTTCGGCATGGCGCTGCCGATTCTATCCGAAAACCCTCGACGCCGTATGAGTCCGAATACTGGGCCACCAAAAAAATTCTACAGGGGGATGCCTGCAAAACCTACGAGAAGGATGACCGAGGTGAACGCGAGCAATTGAACCGGTGGTTGTGAATCAACCTGTGGTGACCAATTTGTGGGAAACGTCCTACGCGAGGGCGGTGAGCGCTACACGTCGCGCCTGGAGTGCTCGGAGATAGGCCCCGTGCTCTCCATACTTCTTCACGCCGAACTTGCGCTGCTTGGCTCGGCCGTCGCCGATGGGCCATTGCGCAAGCCAGTAGGCCGTGCGAGGGCTGGTTGGGGTGCGGCCTGGCGCTTCATGCCGGCTGACGCCTGAGACGCCCGATCGATTGTTTTTCTTCCTGATCCTGCAGACCTCCTGGCGCATCAACTCGGGCAGCGTCTGTACGAGGGTCTCCCGGTACGCCGTCGCGACGGCCAAGGCCAGGCGTGTCCCACCATGCACGCGGTCGCTGACATAGCGGTGGTGGATCCGGTTCCGGCGCTGCACGCGCACGAGCCAGGCGTGGGTGTGGGTGCGGTCGTCATCAATCCGGCTAATCCGATGCATGGCGCGCTCGCGTGCGACGAAGATAACGTGTCAGGCGGAGTGCCTGCGGGGTCTCGATGTCCGTGAGCCGGAGCCCACACTCGTGCCCTCGATGCGTATTTCGGTGAAAATGACGCGCGCTTCGGGGAAAGTGAACAGCGCGCCGGAGAATATGAACGCGTCGGAGCGAAGCGACGCGGGATGTGCGCTGTATATAGCCGACTGGGTCGGCTGATCGCAAGCCTCCGTCAGCGGGTGATCTTCCGAAGGGAGTCGCCCTTCAACTCTAATTTATAGGCCGTATGGAACAGCCGATCGCAGATGGCGTCGGCTAGCGTTGGATCGCCAATCTGCTCGTGCCAGTCCTTCAGCGGACACTGGCTGCTGATGATGGTGGCCGCGCTCCCGGCGCGGTCCTCAATGATTTCCAAGAGATCGCGCCGTTCGGCCTCGGCCAAGGGGGTCAGGAGCAGATCATCCACGATCAGCACCTGGACCTTGCCCAGCTTGGTCAGCAGCTTCAGATGCGAGCCATCGCCCCGCGCTTGATGCAACATCTCAAACAAGCGCGGCGCCCGGACATACAGCACCGTGTGGCCGGCGCGGGCCGCGAGATGGCCCAAGGCACAGGCCAGATAACTCTTGCCGATGCCGGTCGGGCCCGTCACCAGAATATTGCGCGGCCGCGTGACCCACTGGCCCGTCCGTAACTCCGCCACCACGGCCTTCACGAGCCCGCGTGGGTGCGTGAGATCCAGATCTTCGAGCGTGGCGGTCTGTCTGAGGCGGGCATGCTTCAGGAGGCGCTTGAGCCGTTGCGTGTCCCGATAGGTTTGCTCATCCTGTACGAGCAGGCTCACAAACTCAGCATGCGAGAGTTCCGCATGCTCAGGACTCTCCATCCGAGCCGTCAGCCCGTGCGCCATCCCATGAAGCTTTAACGTGTGCATGATGGAGACCGTCTGGTGCATTAACATCGCGGGGTTCCTCCTGGTTCATGGTGTAATAGTGATCGCCGCGCACATTCTCGTGGAGCGGGAGACTCCCCGTTGCCTCCGAGGCGTCGGGCGTGAGTCGATCCAAGCCAGCCGCGAGCATGGTCCGAATCGCCTTGAAGGAGCAGGCCTGAAAATGCAGCGCCCGCTGCGCTGCGGCTTCCAGCCGCTCCGCCGAGTATTGCCGGCCGAGCCGCAGAATGCCGAGGCAGCTCCGGTAGCCTTGCTCGGGATGCCGACGACTGGCCAAGATCGTCTCCACCACGCGCGCGGTGGCGGGGCCGGTTTTCGCCGCCCATTCCAGAATCCGGGATGGGGTCCACTCGTGATACCGTTGATGCGCCTGCGGCATGTGTGCCGCCACCGTCGTGTGCTGATGCGGGCGCGCCGACCGGGGATGCGCCGCGATGCGGAGGCCTTTATGGAAGACCTCCACCGTCAACGCCGTCAGCCGGATTTCGACCTTCTCGCGGACGAATCGATACGGCACGCTGTAATAATGGTGGTCGACGGCGAGGTGGTAATCGATATTGACCGTGGCGTACCGCCACTCCGCGTATTCGTAGGGCGTGGTGGGGAGCGCCCGGGCCGCGGGCCGATCCCATGCCTCAAACAGCTCCCGCCGTGAACGCTGCATCCGGCGGAGCGGCCGGGTGTTGAGGCGCTCGAGCTGCTCGCGGATCGCGGTGTTCAGCTCGCCCAGCGACGTGAAGAGGCGGTGCCGCAGCCCGGCGAGGATCCAGCGCTCGACGAGCAGGACGCCCGCGTCGACCTTGGCCTTGTCCCGCGGTTTGCGGACCCGGGCCGGAATCACCGCGACGCCGTAGTGGTGGGCCAGATCGGCGTAGGTCGGGTTCAGCTCGGGCTCATAGCGGCAGGCCTTGGTCACCCCGCTCCGCAGATTGTCTGGGACCACGATCTGTGGCACGCCGCCGAAGTAGGTGAAGGCGCGGACATGCGCGCCAATCCAATCGGGCAGCGTTTGGGTCCACGTCGCTTCCGCATAGGTGTAGTTGGAGGCCCCCCATACCGCGACGAAGATCTGGGCCGGCCGGCGCTCGTCGGTCGGCTGGTCGTGGACCGGTACCGTCTGGCCCGCATAATCGACGAAGAGCTTCTCCCCGTATCGATGCGTCTGCCGCAGACACACATCCCGGTGCTGCCGCCAGCGGTGATAGTGGGCCACGAACTGGGTGTACTGATAGCCGTCTGGATGCTGCTCTTTGTACTCCCGCCACAGCAGATCCAAGGTCAGATTCAGGCGGGCATGACGACGCAGCTCCTCCTCGACCGCGGCATAGTCTGGGAGGGGCCGTGGTCGACTGGCCAAGTAAGTGATCGGCCGGTGAAACAGGCGAGCTTCGAGGTCTTGCTCACTGAGCTCGGACACCAGGGGCCAGTTCAACCCTGCCTGTGACGCCCGGGTCAGATAGTTGACGACGGTGCTGGCGGCGATCCCGCAGCTGCGGGCAATCTCCCGATGCGTCAGCCGCCCGTCATACTTGAGCCGTCGTACTTCACGAATCGTGCGCATGGATAGTCGTCCTCTCGGCATAGCCCCTCCTGGTTAATGGAGGGGCTAGAGAACTGCGCTATCCCGCGCGCTTCAAGTCTACTGTTCAGAATCCCCGAAACAGTGTTCACGATCTCCGAAACGGTGTTCACATTCCGCCGAAACAGCGTTCAATTTGCCCCGAAATACGCAATCCAGACTTTTTCGCCACGGAGTCCAGTGTTCATTGCCACACACGCCGCCCGCTTTAACCGATCGGTCGCGGCCTGTGCAATAGCCGCAATCTCCTCCGATGTCGGAAGACGGTCTCGAGCCCCGCTCACCGGAGCTGTGATCCCGCCCAAGGGATTTGATGGAAGTTCCCCAACCTGTGCTGCGAAATTGAGCAATGAGTTCAGAATCGCCCATTCACGGGCGATGGTGCCGTCACTCGGACGGGGATTCGCCGCCCGTCGCCTCTTAATGTACTCCTGCCCATCGCTATAGCGAATGTCTCCAAAAGTCATTGTGAAGTGAGGAATGATATAGGTGTCGATGACCTTCTCTGCCCGATGAATGTCCGCGACACGACGTTCGCGTAGCTCGTCGAGATAGGCCTGCCTGAATTCCACCATGGTCATGCCACCGCGTGACTTGCGCTCTTCGGCTTCGTTAGCAGCTCCCTTCTGTATCTTGAGGACCATCTCGGCCGCTGCCTTATCGATTTGATCATCGGTCATGTCGTACCCAAGTGTTGGCCGGAAACGCTCACCTTTGAACCAGTACTCTAGATCGATCGCGATCCCACGGGTCTTCGTCGGCCGGCGACGAATCTTGTACTTCGAGCGTTGAAGCTGGGGCTCCACACGGATGGCATTGCCGGGCGAGGTGCCGGCAGGAGGCAGGGTGGGGTTCGGACGGCGGGACGTCATGGCAGGGACACTGCTTATTCGCGATAGCGTGAGGTGCGGTGACGCGGAACCTTCCGGGGTTCCGGTGACATCGCGGGTGGGAGAGCGGATGGCTCACCCTTCGGCTCAATCCGCTGGGGGACTGCGGACTTGGCCCAGGCGAGGAGTTCCGCCCGGTCATACCGCCAATCCTTGGAATTCGGCAATTTGTAGCGGGGAATATCACGCCGGTTGTACAAACTACTCGCGCTATAGCGCAGAAGAGCTGCAGCCTCCTTTAAGGTCAAAAACGGACTCAACTCAGATTCGTGGGACATCACAAACTCCTTTCCAGAACACGACATAGTGACGTGTGCTAAAGCGAGTATGAGTTGGCCCAAGGGGGCATGAGGGTCGTTTTCCCTGCCACTTTGGCCCCATTTCTGGCAGTGTTTTCGGTAGGAGTGGGGGCACGAGACAGGGGCGTATTTATCCGATGCCCCCCTCGTTCAGGGCGGACTCAAAAGGGGCGGACTGTCGAGTGTGAGGGCTATGACTCTGATGTGAGGATGGAGGTGACAGATGGGAGAAAACGGGAGAATCTCAGGAGAAGCGTGTTGGCGCGGGTGGCCCGCCGACACCCGGGGAACCTGCTCGGGACGCGATGATCGGGGGTGGCGTGGCCATGGCTTTATGGTGGCCGACTTTACCGGTGCCGTCGACTGTCATGGGCCTCGACCTTAGCTCCCGCGTCTCGCTTCCGCCAAAAGGGTCCCACGCCGATTGACCAGCCCACCCACTGGTCCCCGAATCCCCTAAAATAGAGGGAGAGTGACGGCCCGTCCGGCAGGTGTTGAAGTGCTGCTTGTTGAAGAGAGGCACGGGTAAGAACAGGGCTTACAGCCCCGGGGACTCACTCTCAGCGGAGGTTGGCCTGTACGGCGTAGTTGCCAATCCTATTCCTTCGCCAATCGTTTGAGCATCGGACCGTATCGCTGCCGTAAACCCTTTGCGGTCGTCTTCATGCGGGACCATAGCATCCCACTCTGACTCTTGCTCTCTACCGTCTATTCCTTCATCGACGAAACCTCTGACCTGCGAGCGACTCCAATACCTTTCCACGTTGGTAACACCAGCTCGTATGATCGAAGCGCTACAGCTGGATCTGGTAGCTCGTACTGCGCCCTCCGCCGGTAACGATGAATATTCCTTTGTCCGCGAGCTCCTGCAGATCGCGCGTAGCGGTCGCCTTCGAAGCACCTGTTATGGACATGTATTTCTTGGCGCTCATGCCGCCCTCGAAGCCCTTCGGGCCTTCTTCCAGCATCCGGCGTAGGATCTGCAACTGACGCTCGTTGAGTTGATCTCTGAAGCGGTCGAAGAGCCTCGTCTTCTTCAGCGTGAAATCGATTTGCTCTTCCGCCTGGGTTTGGGCTTCCAGCGCGGTCTGTAAAAACCATGTGACCCAGGCAGTGATTTCATTTGATCTCTGCCCATCCTGCAGCGCCTCATAATACGCTTTACGGTTGGCCTCGATCGCGCGGGACAGGCTCAGTAGTGCCGGGCGAGCCAGACCCTGGGAAAGGGCCTTTTCTGAGATGGCCCGTCCGATACGGCCGTTGCCATCTTCAAAGGGATGGATCGACTCGAAATAGAGATGAGCGACGGCCGAGCGCACCACTGCCTTCTTGATCGCGGGCGTTCCGCCCGGTGCCGTTTGATTGAACCACCCAATGAAGCGCGTCATCTCCTCCGGAACACGCGACGACGGCGGCGCCTCGAAGTGGACTTTTTCATGGCCTATCGGCCCAGAAATGACCTGCATGGGTTCGTCATGTGTTCGCCACTGGCCGACGGCGATGCGTCGGTGACCGGCCATGATCATACGGTGCCATTCATACAGCTTCCCTTCAGAAAGTGGCTCGGCGAAGCTGTTGCGGACGTCGATCATCATTCTCGCAGCGCCTTCCGCCCTTCTGTCCCCGGCCGCGGCGCCTCCATCCAGACCGAGATTCTTCCGGATGGATGACATGACATCCCGGCGGCTCAGAAGTTCTCCCTCGATGGCCGACGTTTGGATGGCCTCTGCAACCATCATTTCGATGGCCGCCTCTGCCTGCGCATCAGCCGTCAGGCCCTTCAGAATCCCCGTCGCACGCCCTGCGGTTTCAGCGAAAGCCAGGAGGGTGTCCTCAACGCCCGAGAGGTCATACCGAAACTGAGGCCAATCCTCTTGCTGCCAGTTATAGATCATGAGCCGATTATAGCACTCATTCGGCTCATGTAAAGTCACATATTCGAGCCGAATGTTACTCCTATTCGGCTCACATATGGGAATCAGACATAGGCAGGCACCGTTCCGACAATGGTCATCCGGGATCCAATGGGCCGATTGATTGGCGGAGAACTAGCCACCGAGTCGGTGTTACTGTGCGGGCTTTTGAGTCTTTTTACCACTGCCAGACACCCGCTTGGATCCATTACGATCCGACCCATTCTGACCGACCACTGAACAGTTTCGGTCAGTGCAGGTTTGATTTATCCAGCATCGTGGACGTGACAAAATCGTGACAGGCTATGCCGGAATCGGCAGGATCTTGTTTGAAAATTGTTGATCTATGTTTCGGCAATGTCCGTGAGACCATCTATAAAATCAATACGTTATGGTAGTAACGTGCCGGTTTCGTAAACCGCAGGTTTCCGCCCAAGTAATGGAGCAACCCTTCAGGCGAGGAGAACAATCCGAATGGGTCGACGAAGATGGTTGGATTACTACCCACATACGCATAGAAGTTCATTCCGCCGGAGAATCCAGCTGCATCCTTCTTCAAGAACCTCCCCGTCCCTGCGTCGTAGTACCGCGCCCGATAGTAATAGAGTCCGCTCTCTGAATCGAATTCCCGTCCCGTATACGTATACGGCTGATTCACCGTGCCCGGGGACTCCAGGATATTCCCATAGGCATCGTATCGGGTATGACAAAGAGAGCGGGGCGGCGAAGTGTCTGCCCATCTCGATCGAGTCCCTCGCTTGCCTCGGCCCGTGCGTGCGTGTAGAGACGTAGCATCGGGGTCGGGGCGAGCAACGGGG
>WBZN01000205.1_pt1 | contig 76179 bp, 69 predicted proteins | sample 5204281 | NCBI WGS metagenome assembly WBZN01 (sample SAMN12344347, study PRJNA552823) | activated sludge metagenome | biome: Activated sludge suspended growth; feature: Nitrification reactor; material: Wastewater; isolation source: activated sludge from nitrification reactor of wastewater... | reverse complement strand
CGACCGAGCTGCACTAGGAGATCGACCGCGTCGCCGAGCGGGCGGGCACGACCGGCGACGCGATCCGCGCCCGGTCGGCGCCGCCCGGCGACGATGTCGACGCCGTCGTCGCCGAGATCCTCCGCTGAGTGCGCGTCACGGAGCGACGGTGAGACAGCCCGAGCACGCCTTCCCGGTCGAGCCCCGGTCGGGCCCGGGTCCGGTGCCGTCGTTCGTCGGCGTCACGTCGCGCGGCCCGGGCGTGGCGTCGGCGGCCACCGTCACGTCCACGGTGACGGTCGTCGGGGCGATGCTGGTCGGAGTCCCGACGGTGATCCCGTCACCGCCGACGGCCACGGTCGTGCCGGTGGCGAAGCCGTGGCCGGAGAGCGTGACCGTCGTCGTGGCGCCGCGCGGGACCGACGCCGGCGACGACGACGTGACGACGGGCCGGAGCACGAACCGCACGTAGACGTCGATCACACCGTCGTCGTTGTCGTCGAGGTTCTTCGCCGCCGAGGCGAACGCGAGGTAGCGCCCGTCGCCGCTCAGCGACGGGTAGTCGCAGCTGGCGTCGGCCGGCTTGCCGTTGGCCGTCGCGCTCCCGACCTCGATCACACCCGCCGCGGCGAGGTCGGCGACGTAGCACTGGCTCGGGCCTCCGGCGGGATCGTTCGCTCGGAACGCCACCCAGCGACCGGTGCGACTGATGCGGGGATCCTGCGCGCCGAGGTGCGTGTCGACGCCGGTGATCGGTGCGCTGACGCGCCGGGTGGTGCCGGTCTGCAGATCGCGCACGAACACGTCGTCGTTGTACGTGTCGCCGCTGACGACGTCCTGGGCGGTGGTCTCCCACGTCACGTACCGGCCGTCCGCGCTGATGCCGGGATTCACCGACTCGCCGTTCGGTGCACCGCCGGTCCGGTTCGCATCGACGCGCGTCGACTCGGTGCCCGTGGTCAGGTCACGCACGAAGAGGCCGCGCTGGGCACCATTGTGGTAGCGGTTCACGAGCATGTGCTTCCCGTCGGCGCTGACACCGCCCCGCAGGAAGTCCGCCGTCGTCGGGGCGGGGACCGGCAGCGTGACGTCGTGCGTGACGAGGTCCGCGAGATGGATCCCCCCGGCGACGGACCCGCCGGACGCCAGGTTCGTCGCGGCGGACACGAAGGACACCGTGCGACCGTCCGCGGCGATCGCGGGGAAGCTGCTGAAGCCGTTCCCCTGGACGCCGGTCGACGTCTCCGAGACGCGGCGCGTGGTCCCGTTGACGACGTCGCGCACGAACACGTCGGACCAGCCGTTGGTGTCGTTCGCGACGAGGTCCGTCGCAGGGGACTCGAACACGACGTAGCGCCCGTCGTCACTGACGACCGGGTTGATCGCGGTGTTGGTGGAGGCACCCCCACCGGTCGCGTAGGTGATCCCCGTCGTCACGCCGGTGTTGAGATCGCGCAGGTACAGCTGCCACACGTCCAGGCCGAGCGGGCCGACGCCGAACCCGGTGAGCGGCCCGCCCACGACGGGATCGGTCACGCAGGGGGCGCGGAACACGACGTACCGACCGTTCCCGCTCATCGCCGGATCGGCGGCGCCGAAGCTGCACGAGTGGCTCGCGTTCGTGACCCACTCACATCCGGACAGCGCCGCGGCCACGACTGCGACGACCACGACCGAACGCAACAGCCGCATCACGGCCCCCCAACCATTTGCGTGCCCCGCAGCACCGTAGGCTGCGTCCCGCCGCGGTTCAACGGCGGCCCGGGACCGGGCGCCGGCGGAGTGGATAGCGTGCCGGGAGGACGACGCGAGGGGGAGAGTCGTGCGGACGACCGAGGCGATGCGCCGACTGTTGGGGCCCGTGGCGGTGGTGGTGACGCTCGCGGCGTGCTCGTACGTCGCCCCCGTCACCGGGCCGGGATCGCCCGGACTGACCGGCCTGGACCTCTCGCAGATCGGCTACCAGAAGAGCGAGGTGTTCCTCGGCGGCGTCGCCCGGAGCTACGCGCCGACCGCGCCGCTCACCAACGACGGCCGCTGGTCCGTCGCGCCGACCTCGACCACCGCGACGTTCAAGACCCGCATGGTCACGATCCGACCGATCGATCCCGCCGACTTCGACGGCACGGTGGTGGTCGAGTGGCTCAACGTCTCCGCCGGGTCCGACATCCCGACCGACTGGATCATGGCGCACAACGAGTTCGTCCGGCGCGGGGTCGCGTACGTGGGCGTGTCGGCGCAGGCGGTCGGGGTCAACGCCCTGAAGTCCCAGAACCCCGACCGGTACGGGAGCCTGGTGCACCCGGGTGACTCGTTCTCGTACGACATGTTCAGCGACGCCGCCCGCCAGATCCGTACGAACCCTGCGAAGGTGCTCGACGGACTCGTCCCACAGCGCGTGATCGCCACCGGCGAGTCGCAGTCGGCCGCCCGGATGGTCACCTACGTCGACGCGATCCAGCCGCTCGACCACCTCTTCGACGGTTTCATGGTGCACAGCCGGTCGAGCAGCGGCTCGAAGCTGTCGCAGACGCCCCAGACCGACGTCGCGGTGCCGTCGCCCCTGGCGATCCGCAACGACCTGACGTCGCCCGTCATGGTCGTACAGGCCGAGGGTGACGTCGTCGGATCCAACCTCGGCGCCCGCCAGCCCGACACCGCCACGTTCCGTGAGTGGGAGCTCGCCGGCACCTCGCACGCCGACGCGTACACGGTGAGCGTCGGCGGCTCGGACCTCGGGAACGGCGCGGGCGCGAAGCAGATGTTCGCGTTGATGCGGAACCCTCCCGACGTCGGGTGCACGTACCCGATGAACACCGGTCCGCACCACTGGCAGCTCCAGGCCGCGTTCCACGCGCTCGAGGCGTGGGTCCGGGACGGCACGCCTCCGCCCGTCGCGCCGCCCCTGCAGGTGGTCTCGACCTCGCCGGTGGTGCTCGCCCGTGACGCGCAGGGGAACGCCGTCGGTGGAGTCCGGTCTCCCCAGGTCGACGTACCCGTGGCCACGCTGACGGCGGCCAACTCCGGATCGGGGTTCTGCGGGCTGTTCGGCCGTACCCAGCCCCTGACCACCACCCAGCTCCAGGCGCTCTACCCGAGCCACACCGCGTTCGTGGCGAAGTGGACCAGTGCGCTCGCCGCCTCGATCGACGCCGGATACCTGCTCCCCGACGACGGGCCGGAGCTGCTCGCCGCGGCAGCGGGATCGACCGTCCCGGGTCCCTGAGCCGACCGGGCGACGTCACTGTCGCCTGGTTCGGGACTTCGGCCCCTGGCTCCGGCCGTCCCCGCCGGGGATCCTGGACGGATGCGGGCGACGACGGCGACGAGACGGCTCACGGCACTGATCACCGGGGTGCTCCTGCTCGGCGGCTGCGGCTTCGTGGCCCCGGCGACCCTCTCGTCGACGGGGCTGCCGTCCGACGGGCGGGAGTCGGCCGGCCCGGCGACGAACCTCGACGGTCGGTTCGTCGCGTTCAACTCGCTCGCGGAGAACCTCGTGCCGTCGGACACCAACGGGGTGCGGGACGTGTTCGTGCGCGATCTCGTCGCGAACACGACCGAGCGCGTGAGCGTCACGACGGCGGGCGCCGAGGTCCACGGCGACAGTCAGGCGCCGATGCTCGACTACGCCGGCCGCGAGGTCGTCTTCAACTCGTCGGCGCCCGATCTCGTCCCGGGTGACACCAACGGGGTGCAGGACGTGTTCGTCCACGACCGGGCCACGGGCGTCACCCAGCGGGTGAGCGTCGCGACCGCCGGCACGCAGGCCAACGACGCCTCCGCGGCGACCGCCCGGCCAGCGATCAGCGGCAACGGTCGCTTCGTCGCGTTCCACTCGGCCGCGACCAACCTGGTGCCCGGCGACACCAACGGCGTCGCGGACATCTTCGTGCACGACCTGTGGACCGGCGCGACCGAGATCGTCACCCGCGCCCTCGGTGGCGGGCCCGCGAACGGTGCGACCGTAGGCAACGTCTCGCTCAGCTACGACGGCCGCTACATCGCGTTCGGCTCCGCGGCGTCGAACCTCGTCCGCAACGACACCAACGGACGACAGGACACGTTCGTGTACGACCGGCTGCGGGGCGTGACGATCCTCGCGAGCCTCGCCACCGACGGCACCCGGGGGAACGGCGACACCCAGCACCTCGGGACCTGGATCAGCGGCGACGGGCGCGTCGTCACGTTCCAGTCGAGCGCCTCCAACCTCGTCGCGAACGACACCAACGGCGCCAAGGACGTGTTCGTCCACGAGCTGCTCACCGGCGTGACGACGCGGGTGAACGTGGCGAGCGACGGCACGCAGGCGCAGGGTGGCGACCCGAACGAGTACACCGACGGGTCGCTCAGCTACGACGGCCGGTTCGTGACCTACGACGAGACCGCGCCGAACCTCGTGCCGGCCGACACCAACGGGGCGCCGGACACGTTCGTGTACGACCGGCTCACCCGACGGACCGAGCGGGTCAGCGTCGCCGCCGACGGCACCCAGGCGAACTCGTACAACGGCAACCACATGATCAGTGCCGACGGCCGCTACGTCGCGTTCGGAACGGTGTCGAGCAACCTGCTCCCGGGCGATGCGAACGGCGGTGGCTACGACATCGTCGTCGCCGCGGTCCTGCGGCCGGTCATCGACTCGGTCCTCCCGGTGCACATCCACCGCGGTTCGAGCGCCACGCTCACGGTGCAGGGCGCGTGGCTGGCCGGGGACGCGGTCGCGACCCTCGGCACCGGCATCGCGGTGCGTTCGATCGCGCTCACCGACCCGACCCACCTGAGCATCACGATCGACATCGACGCGACCGCGGCCGCAGGCGCACGCGATCTGCTGGTGGGGAACCCGGGCTCCGGTCCCGGGGTCACCGCCGGCGGTCTCGGCCGGTGCCGGGGCTGCGTGGTGGTCGACTGAGCGTCGACGCCGCGACCCGGGTACCTCAGGTGCCGCTCGTCGCGGCGCGCCAGGCCGCGAGGACGTCGACCGCGTGACGGGGGAACGCCGGATCGTCCGGTAGCTCGTCGGGACCGAACCACCCGGCCTCGGTCACCTCCGGACCGGGGCGGAGCTCCGCCCCGGGTCGTGCGAGGCGGGCCAGGTAGTACAGGTTCAGCGTGGTCTCGGGCGGGTCCGCGTCGTCGTAGGCGTCCATCCACATGCCGAGGAGGCGGCCGACGACCACGTCCAGGCCGGTCTCCTCCCGCAGCTCGCGCACCGCCGTCCGCTCCGGGTGCTCGCCCGGGTCGCAGAAGCCACCCGGGATGTCCCAGCAGCCCTCCCAGGGCGCGAACGCCCGCCGGACGAGGAGGAGGCGCCCGTCCCGGGTGACGAGCGCGCCCGCACACGGCTTCGGGTTGGCCCAGAACTCGGTCCCGCAGCGGGCGCAGGCGCACGGCGCGACCCGACCAAGCGGCGCGCCGCAGCGGCTGCAGTACTCGAGGAGCACGGGTCAGCGGGCCCGGCGGGACGGGCCCGCACGGGTGGGGAGCGGAGGCATCGGCGACCGATCGGGAGGGCGAATCGGGGCGTTCTCGCACCCGCGGGACGACGGTATAGTCCCCTTCCTGCCAGTCCGCCCACCAGGCCGCGGGACTCGATGGCAGCCGGGAGGGGTGTTGGGGCTCGATGTCGTGATCGTCGGCGGATGCGGCCGGGTCGGGCTCCCGCTCGGCCTCGCCCTCGCCGCCCGCGGGCTCGACGTGTGCTCCTACGACATCGACGCGACGGCGGTCGAGGCGGTGAACGCCGGCCGGATGCCGTTCCTCGAGCCGGGGGCACCCGAGGTGCTCGCCGAGGTCCTCGCCTCCGGTCGCTTCCGGGCCGACACCGCGGCGTCGACCATCTCCGAGGCGGAGGTGGTGATCGTCGTCATCGGGACCCAGGTCGACGAGCACCTCAATCCGGACCTCGGGAACGTGCAGGACGCGCTCGAGGGGATCGCGACGTCCTTCGTCGACGGACAGCTGCTCGTGCTGCGCAGCACCGTCTATCCGGGGGTCACCGCGCTCGTGGAGCGTCTCGTCGAGCGCCTCGGCGTCGACGTGGACGTCGCCTTCTGCCCCGAGCGCATCGCCGAGGGCCGGGCGCTCGTCGAGCTGTACGAGCTGCCCCAGATCGTCGCCTCCCGCTCGCCGAGGGCGCTCGACCGGGCGTCGAAGCTGTTCCGCAATCTCACCAACGAGATCGTCCTGCTCGAGCCCGAGGAGGCCGAGCTCGCCAAGCTGTTCACGAACGTGTGGCGGTACGTGAAGTTCGCCACCGCGAACCAGCTCTACATGATGGCGAACGACTTCGGTCTCGACTACGAGAAGATCCGCCGGGCGCTCACGTACAACTACCCGCGTGCCGCCGACCTGCCGGGTGCCGGCCTGACGGCGGGCCCGTGCCTGTTCAAGGACACGATGCAGCTCGCGGCCTTCAACAACAACAACTTCCCGCTCGGTCAGGCGAGCGTGATGGTGAACGAGGGCCTCCCGCTGTACATGGTCGCCAAGCTCGAGCAGCAGTACGACCTGTCCGACATGACGGTCGGGATCCTGGGGATGGCCTTCAAGGCCGGCTCCGACGACATCCGGTCGAGCCTGGCCTACAAGCTCAAGCGGATCCTCCGCTTCAAGGCCCGGCGGGTGCTGACCCACGACCCGTTCGTGAGCGTCGACCCCGGCCTGGTGCCGCTCGAGACGGTGCTCGAGGAGTCCGACCTGCTCATCGTCGCGGCGCCCCACGAGATGTACCGCGACCTCGAGCCGGGCGTCCCGGTCGTCGACATCTGGAACCTGCGGGCGCACGGGGACCGGATCTGACGCCGATGACCGAGCAGCCGAGGGTCTCGGTCGTCGTCCCCGCCTACAACGAGGGCGAGGCGATCGTCGCCTGCGTCAACCGGATCCTGCAGGGGGTCACGCTCCCGTGCGAGGTCGCGATCGTCTACGACGACCCGTCGGACACGACCGTGCCCTACATCGAGAAGCTGCACCGCGAGGACCCGCGGGTGGTCGGCCTGCTCAACACCTACGGCGCCGGACCGGCGAGAGCGATCCGCTTCGGCATCGACCACGCCAGTGCCCCGGTCGTCGTGGTCACCATGGCCGACGGCAGCGACGACGCGGAGCAGATCGACGTCCTCTGCAAGCTCGTCGAGCGCGGCGTGGTCCTCGCCGCCGCGTCGCGGTACATGGCCGGCGGCCGCCAGATCGGCGCACCCTGGATCAAGGGGAAGATGTCGCACCTGGCGGGCTGGTCGCTCTACTACTTCGCGCGCGTCGGCACGCGGGACGCCACGAACTCCTTCAAGGCGTACTCGACGGACTTCATCCGGGCCGTCGGCATCGAGTCCGACGCCGGGTTCGAGATCGGGATCGAGCTCGTCGCCAAGGCCCGCCGCCGGCGCCTCCCCGTCGCGGAGATCCCCACCATCTGGCTGCAACGCGAGTACGGCTCGTCCAACTTCCAGGTGGCGAAGTGGCTGCCGCGCTATCTGCGCTGGTACCGCTACGCCTTCGGTCCCAGGCTCGAGCGCGGCATCGAGCAGAAGGGCAACGCGTGAAACCGACCGTCCTCGTCACCGGGTCCTCCGGCTTCATCGGCGGCTACGTCGTCGAGGAGCTGCTCGCTCGCGGCTACTCCGTCACCGGGATCGACAACCACTCGAAGTACGGCAAGGTGGCCAAGTCCTACGACGACCACCCCGACTACCGGCTGATCGAGGCCGACGTCCAGGACACGAAGCTCGTCACCGATCTCCTCATGGAGAGTGACCACTTCATCGCGGGGGCCGCGCTCATCGGCGGCATCTCGTACTTCCACACCTACGCCTACGACCTGCTCGCCACGAACGAGCGGATCATCGCCTCGTGCTGTGACGCGGCGATCACGGCCCATCGCGAGGGCCGGCTGCAGAAGACCACGTACATCAGCTCCTCGATGGTGTTCGAGTCCGCCGATTCGTGGCCCTCCTACGAGGGGCAGGAGCGCGTGGTCCCGCCGCCGCTCTCGTCGTACGGATTCCAGAAGCTCGCCGTCGAGTACTTCGCCCACGCGGCCCACGACCAGTACGGGTTGCCGTACACGATCGTCCGGCCGTTCAACTGCGTCGGCATCGGCGAGATGCGCGCCCGCGGCGAGGTCGAGGTCATGAGCGGCAACGTGAAGCTGGCCATGAGCCACGTGGTCCCGGACCTCGTGCAGAAGGTGGTCAAGGGCCAGGACCCGTTGCACATCCTCGGGACCGGCACGCAGGTTCGTCACTACACGTACGGCGCCGACCTCGCCCGGGGGATCGTGACCGCGATGGAGTCCCCGGCCGCGCTGAACGAGGACTTCAACCTCTCCACCGCGGAGTCCACCACCGTCCTCCAGCTGGCCGAGAACATCTGGCGCCGGTTCCGGGGGGACGAGCCGCTCCGGGTGGTCAGCGACGATCCCTTCGACCACGACGTGCAGAAGCGGGTGCCGTCGGTCGAGAAGGCCCGGACCGTGCTCGGCTTCGAGGCCACGACGACGCTCGACGAGATGCTGGACGAAGTCGTCCCGTGGGTGGTCGACGCCATCGACCGAGGACTCATCTAGCCCGTGCTGACGGAAGTCGACGGGTCCGGCACGGCGGAGCCGACGGGCCCGCCGACCGGCGACTCGGGCGCCGACCGGTCGGAGTCGCTGGCGCTCTGGACGTTCGTCGCGATCCTCGTCGTCGCCGTCCCCGTGGTGCTGCTGAAGCTCGGGTCGTTCCACTGGTTCTTCCGGGACGACTTCTACTTCCTGTCCGGTCGGGACGGCCGATCCCTGCACGACCTCTTCGCGCCGCACAACGTGCACTGGTCCACGGTGCCGATCCTGGCGTTCCGGGGGCTGTACGCCGTCTTCGGGCTGCGGTCGTACATCCCGTACCAGGCCTGCGTCCTGGGCCTGCACCTCGCGGTGTGCGCGCTGCTGCGCGTGGTCATGCGCCGAGTCGGTGTGGGTCCGTGGATCGCCACCGTCGCGGCCGCGAGCTTCGTGTTCTTCGGGCCGGGATCGCAGAACATCGTCTGGGCGTTCCAGATCGGGTTCACCGGATCCCTCGCCTTCGGTCTCGCCCAGATCGTGCTCGGCGATCACGACGGGCCGCTCGACTGGCGCGACTTCGTGGGCGTCGCGTTCGGGTTGCTGGCGCTGATGTCGTCGAGCGTCGGCATCACGATGGCCGTCGTCGTCGGACTCGCGATGCTCGGGCGACGGGGATGGAAGGTGGCGCTCTTCCACACCCTCCCTCTGGCCGTGGCCTACTCGGTCTGGTGGCTCGCCGAGCGGCCCTCGTTGAGCTCGGCGGCGGGCCGGCCGGGCGTCGGCGTGCTGTTCCGGTGGGTGCGCAGCGGCGAGACCGGCATCTTCGTGGCGCTGGGGCACTTCCGGGTCGTCGCGCTGTTCCTCGGGATCGTGCTCGTCGTCGGGCTGGTCCTCGCCTGGTCCCGCCTGTCGCGGGCCGCGCTCCGACGCCGCGCGTCCGTCCCGGCGGCCCTCCTCCTCGGCGGGATCCTCTTCTCCGCGTTCACCGGCTGGGGTCGGTGGATCAGCGGTCCGGAGTTCGCCCGCTCGAGCCGGTACCTGCACATCGGCGCGGCGCTGGCCCTGCCCGCGATCGCGGTGGCGATGGACGCCGTCGCGCGCCGCTGGCGCCTGCTGACGATCCCGGTCCTCCTGCTCCTGCTCGTCGCCGTGCCCTCGAACATCGGGTCCTTCGAGTACCCGGCGTTCGGCCGCGCGTACATGCAGGAGCGCCGGCGCATCGTCACGAACATCGTGCGGGTGCCGGAGGCCCGCCAGGTCCCGCGTGGGTTCCGGCCGATCCCGGACGCGTTCGTCGGCCCGACCCTCACCATGGGCTGGCTGCTCCAGGCGAAGGCGGCGGGGCGGCTCCCGTCCGGGCCGACGCCGCTCCCGCGCTCCGAGCGCAACGAGATGCGGGTCCGCCTCGGCATGGAGCAGAGCGCGGGATCGATCGCCACGGGCTGCCGGACCTACCGCGACCGCGTCGCGCTCCGGCCGCGCAAGGGGACCATCATCGGCATCTCGCAACCGGTCACGATCGCGACCCGTCAGGGTGGCGCGACCACGTCGCCGGCGGTGCGGTTCGATCCGAGGGACGGCGCGAAGCTCACCGTCGCACTCGCCGGTCTCGACCTCTGGCTGGCGCCGGCCCGATCGAACACGACCTTCACGATGTGCGCCGTCGCGCCGGGCAAGGAGTTCCTCGTGCGGTTCTTCGTGCGGCAGTCGACCACGGGGCAGCTCGTCCGCTGCCGCCGGATCCAGGGCTCGGTCGATCTCAGCCCCCGGAAGGGGCAGCGGTACGGGTTCGAGGAGCGGATCGGGGTCTCGACGCGCGCCGGTGCCAGGCGGACCTCGCCGGACGTCGTGTTCGACCCCGACGCGGGCCGGGTGCTCACGGTGCTCGCCCCGGGGATGTCGCTGCGGGTGCGCGGCGTACCGGCGGACCGCCCGTTCCGGCTCTGCTCGGTCACCTGACCCGCCCGGACCGACGCGACGGTCACCGACGGTTGCCGGTCCCGCCCGGACCGCCATATCGTGCGCGATTCGGACGCCGGGGCAGGGCGGGGAGGGGCGGGAGCATGTCGACGAGACGCTGGTGGACGCTGGCGGTCGTGCTGACCGTGACCACGGCCGGGTGCGGATGGCCGATGTTCCGGTCGGGACCGGATCACACCGGCGTGGCGAACGACAACGGGATCGCGACCGGCACGGCCCGCACCATGGCCACCCGGTGGAGCTTCGCCGGCAGCACCGGCAGCTTCGCGTCCCAGTCGCCGACCGTGCTCGACGGCGTCGTGTACGTCGGCGGGACCGGGAAGCTCTACGCGCTCGACGCGTCGACCGGCGCGACCAAGTGGACGTACGCGGTGAGCGGTGCGACGTTCACGGCGCCCGCGGTCGTCGACGGCACGGTCTACGTCGGGGCGAGCGACGCCAAGGTGTACGCCCTCGACGCCGCGACGGGGGCGGTCCGGTGGTCCCTCACCACGGGGGGCGCCGTCGCGTCCTCGGCGACGGTGGTGGGCGGCGCGGTCTACATCGGCTCCGACGACCACAAGGTGTACGCGCTCGACGCCGCCGCCGGGACCGTCCGGTGGTCGTACGCGACCGGCGGCGCGGTCACGTCCTCTCCCGCCGTCTCCGGCGGTGCGCTCTCCGTCGGCTCGCTCGACGGCAAGGTGTACTCGCTCGATGCCACGACCGGCGCGCTGCGCTGGGCGAAGGCCACCGGTGGGAGCGGCGTCGCGTCGTCACCGGCCGTCGTGGGCGGCGTGGTCTACGTCGGCGCGTCGAACGCCGCGGTCGGGGCGGCCACCGTCTGGGCGCTCGACTCGGCGACCGGCGCGACGGTGTGGACCGCGGCGATCGGCTCGGTGTCCTCCTCGCCCGCCGTGGCGAACGGTTCGCTCTACATCGGTTCGACCGACGGGAAGGTCCGCGCCCTCGACACCTCGAACGGGACCGCCCGGTGGTCGTACCCGACGGGTGGTCCCGTCCTGTCCTCGCCCGCGCTGGCGAACGGCGTGCTCTACGTCGCGTCGAACGACGGGAACGTCGTGGCGTTGAACGCATCGTCCGGCGCGCGGCTCTGGTCGCAGCCGCTGCACGGCGCCGCGTCCTCCTCGCCCGCGGTCGCGAGCGGGAGTGTCGTGGTGGGCGGGGACCGGGTCTACGCGTTCAAGCCCGCGACCGACAGCGACCATGACGGTCTCGCCGACGTCGTCGAGACCGACGACGGGGTCTTCTCCGGACCGGCCCACCCCGGGACGGATCCGGCGAACCCCGACACCGACGGTGACGGCATCGACGACGGAGACGAGGTCTTCGGCACTCCGGGTGGCGTGGACCTGCCGGCCATGGGTGCCGATCCGCTGCGCAAGAACCTCTTCATCGAGGCGGACTGGTACAGCACGTCGCTCAACTGCAGCGCCACGTACAGCACACGCGTGACGGCCTACGAGTACGGCCGGGTGCGCGACGCGTTCGCAGCGGCACCGGTCACGAACCCCGACGGGTCGACGGGGATCGATCTCACGATCGACTACGGGCAGGGCGGTGCGTTCACCGGCGGCAACCTCGTCGCCGGTGACGGCAACATCGCGGGCGACGTCAACGGCACCACGTTCGGCACGATCAAGGCGGCCAACTTCTCCGCGACGCGGCAGGGGTACTTCCACTACGCGCTGATGGCCGCGAAGTGGGGCGGATCGAACAGCTCCGGCGTGGCCGAGCTGCCGGGCAACGACTTCATCGTCTCGCTGCCGGCCTGCTACTCGCTGCTCGCGGCGACCAACGGCGCCAGTCACGACGAGCAGCTCGCCAACACGATCATGCACGAGCTCGGCCACAACCTCGGCCTGCACCACAGCGGCAACGCCGACTGGAACTACCGGCCCAACTACAACTCGATCATGAACTACCGGTACCAGGGCAACGGGGTCGACACGACGTGCCGGGCGATCGGGGACCACGCACTCGACTACTCGCACGGCACCCACCTCACCCTGAACGAGGCGGCGCTCGACGAGCACGTCGGCGTGTGCGGGACCGGGTACCCGATCGACTGGAACACCAGCGGCACGTTCGAGTCGAGTGTCGGCGTCGACCTCGACAACGCGCCCGGGTTCCAGACGTACTCGGACTACGACGACTGGTCGCACCTCTCGCTCGCCGGCCTGGGCAACGCGGACGGCGCCCGCGCCGGCGTGGCGCCGTCGTGGGTGGTGGAGCAACCCGCCGGGAAGCGCTAGCGACGCGCGTTCGGACGCGCCCTCCGGCTACCGTTCGGCTGCGTTCCCGGGTTCGGCGGTCGGCACCGATCGTCACGCCTGCCGGCCCCGACGCACCCAGCCCGGGTGGTGGAATGGCAGACACGGCGGACTCAAAATCCGCTGTCCGCGAGGACGTGCGGGTTCGAATCCCGCCCCGGGCACGCTTCGAGGTGAACGCTGCAGCGGTGCAGGGCGGCCGCGGGCCCCGCGAACGGCGAGGAGTGTGCGGCTGACCCCGCATGTCGAGGGCAACGGCACCGCGCTCGCACCGATGCGATCAGGTCGCCGGCTCGTCGCCGAGCGAGATCAGGGTGGCGAGATCGGCGCGGAGCCGCGCCACGCCGTCGGCACCGAGTCGCGCGGTCAGCCCGTCGTCGATCCCGGCCACCGCGCCGGCCGTGATCTGCGCCGCCCGGTGGCCGCGATCGGTCAGCACCCAACGGACCTCGGGCGCATCCTCGGCCTCCGGTCGCACGTAGCCACGGGTGCGGAGCGCGTCGACGAGGCGGTCGGCGCGGGCCCGGTCCAGGCCGAGCTGGCCCGCGACGTCGGGGCCGGCCGGACCGTTGTTCGCGATCCCGCCGATGAGCCGCATGCCCGCGCGGGGGACGTCGTCGAAGCCGGCGTCGCGGAGCGCGGCGCGCATCGCCCGGCCGTACGTCGCCCGAGCCTCGTTCAGGAGCGCCGGCAGCACGATCTCGTGGTACCAGGCCGGGGGCTCGCTCACGGCGCCGTCGTCCCGTGCGTCGTGGCCGCGTCGCCGCTCATTCGAGGCGCGACGCGAGATCCGAGAGCGGCAACACGCGGACCGCGTCCGCGAACAGGTCGAAGTTGCAACCGTTCTTGACGAAGGCGAACGACGTTCCCGTCGCCGGATCGGCCCACGCCACCTGCGAGAACGCGCCGCCGTGGCCGAAGGCCCCGGGGGAGCTGGCCCCACCGAACATCGCGTAGCGCAACTGGTGCATCCCGTCGTCGCCCGCGAGGACGAGCCCGAGCGAGCGGTTCACCGGCACGTGCAGCATCGGGTCAACGAACCGGCAGCGGATGTTCGTGGTCGCGTCCCGCAGCACCTCGACGTCCCAGAGCCCGCCGGGGTTCCGCAGCACCCCCTGGTAGAAGCGCGCCATCGACGCCGCGGTCATGATCCCGCCCCCGCCGGGGACCCCGGCGGCCCGGGCCGCAGGATCGTTCGCCAGCGCGAGGACGTCGAGATCACCCTCCGGTTGCTCGCCGATGCCGACGGCGTCGACGACGTCGGCCTGCCGGTCCGCCGGGATCCCGAGCAGGCGGGGGAGACCGAGCGGGGTGCTGACGCACGACTCGATCGCGTCCCGGAAGTCGGTCCCGGTGACCCGCTCGACGATGTCGGCGAGGACCCAGTGCGCGGACAGCGCGTGGTACTCGAAGCGCGTTCCCGGCTCCCACTCGAGCTCCCAGCGCGCGAACGCGGCCCGGCGCAGCTCCGGCACGGCGCCGGCCGCGAAGCCGAGGGTCGCGTTGGGGAACCCGGAGGTGTGGAGCATGACCTGCTCGACGGTCACCCCGTCCTTGCCGTGCGTGGCAAACTCGGGCACGTACTCCGCAACGGGCAGTGCGGGATCGACCGAGCCGTCACCGACGAGGAGCCACATCATCGAGGCGACGATGGGCTTGGTCGCGGAGAAGACGCAGAAGCGTGACTCGTTGGTCGCGTCACCGAAGGTCTCGAACGCGAGCAGGTCGCCGTCGCGCGCGACCGCGACCTGGCACGCCGGGGTCGTTCCGTCTTCCACCAGCCCGGCGACGGTGCCGAGCAGCTCGTCGAGCGTGCTCACGCGCTCACCCTCGCACGCCGGTCCGTGCCCGGGCCAGCGGCCGGCGGTCCGGCCGGGCACCGTCGTCGGCTGAGCACCCGCTGAGCCCGGCGGACCCGGGCGGGACGTTCGCCTCTGCTCGAATCGTCGTCGGCCCGGCACCCTGACCGTCGAGGTGATCACTGTGTGGAACATCGTCGCCCAGATGGATCCGGCCGCCATGATGCGGTGGGGTCACGACGGAACCGGACGACCCTGGGGATTGCTCGTGGGGATCCTGCTGATCTTCGTGCTGATCGCGCTGCTCGTCGTGCTGATCGTCCGACTCGGATCGCACCGCGGTGCGCCGGGCGCGGCCCCCACGGCTCCGGCGGCACCGCGGTCCGCCGCCGAGGATCTGCTCGGCGAACGGCTCGCCCGTGGTGAGATCGACCCTGCCGAGTACCGGGAGCGCTTGACCGCGCTGCGTGGCGGCTGAGCGGGCAGCCCGAGCGAGTTCCCCGCTGCGTTGCCGGCATTGCCGGATTCCGCCACGAGATTCGCACCGCTGGCAGGGCTCCGGACAGGCTGAACTGATATCACTGGACCCACTCAAGCCGACCACGCTCCGTGACGACATCGGGCTCATGAACAGCTTCGCAGTCGTCCAAGCAGTCCGGTCGAGCGACGTGGTGGCCCTCTTCGCGGTCGCGATCGTCGCCCTCGTCGCGTTCCTGATGCTCGCGCTGGTCCAGGCGGGCCGGCGGCGCCTCGGCTTCGGCAGCGGCGACGCCCAGGCGTTCCTCGGCCTCGCCGGGGGCGCGGCGGTCGCCACGGTCGCGCTCGGCTTCGTCCTCGTCTGACCCCGGCGGGATCGGGCGGGCCCGAGCGGCCTCCCCGGACCCGCGCTCGGACGGCGACGGCCGCTCGGTGCGCACCTGCACGGTGGCGATTCGGAACGTGACCCGTGAATGCCGAAGGCCAGAACACGAACGCAGTCGTGAACTGCACGGCGATCAGAACCTCACCCGGCTGGTGGAAGGCTCCGGCCTCCATCGAGAGCTCGGGATCCGAACTGGCGCACCCTCGGTCGTCGGTGTCTCCAGCGAGCAGTGTGCGTCCGCCTTCGACATATGAGGTAGGACGCACACACCTCGCGTGTGAACGTGGTGCGCCCAGGCGGTCGCCGGTTTCTCCTGAACCAGCATCCGGGCTCTGACCGTCGGAAATCGACGGTGATGTCCCGGACAGCTGCTTCGCCGGCACACCCGGGGCGTTCGTTCATGTCGCCCGATGCTGCGAGACTGCGGACACCATGGGGCCATCAGCGGGCAAAGCGGTCGCGGCAGCGTTGATCGCGATGAGCGCTGCCGCCTGCAGCGCCGCCGGCTCTGGCCCGTCCGGCAACGCTGCTGCGGAGTGTCAACGTGCAGCGGCGCGCGCCGCGTGGTGCAACTTCGGTGTCGCCGACGGTATCGATCTGGTTGCCGTCCTGAAGCCGCAGGCGCCAGCCTCCGCGGTCGACTCCCTCACCGACGACGTGAGCCACGGATGCCAGGGATCGGCCTCGGCACCTGCGGGCCGGGAGATCGCGCCGCTGACGAAGTACGACGCTTCCACCCCTGCCCTGACGTTCGACCTCGGGCCGACTGTCACGAGTCGAGACCGCCGAGCACTGGCTGCGTACCTGCGCACCTCGGACATTGTCGCCTCGGTCGAAACCTGTCCCTGCGCTGAGCGGTAGCCACACCGCCCTAGCCACGGTGTAGGCACCCCGGCGTTCGCCGATATCGCCAGCCGAGGAAGAACGGTCATAGCGTCAACCGACGCATGCCGAACGATGAACTGGTCGCCAGTTGGCGACACACCCGCGCCCATCTCGATCGCGCCTGGGTCGCTCTACCGGCAGACGCAGCGACGGAGCACTCCCGGTTTCGTGAGGCCCTCGACCACAACGAGCTCGAACTCGCGATGGAGGCGCTGGCCGAGACCGGAACCGGCGTGTCATGTCCGCCGGACTTCTGGCTCGCCTTGGCCGATGCCGCAGCCGAGATGCAGCTCTCCGACGCCGAAGCCACCTATCGGAGCCGAGCCGGCTGAGCGCCACCGGGCGTGCGTCGAGTCGCCGTTGTTGGGTCGTGGAGTCACGTGAGGTGAGACCTGGTGACCCAACGCAGGCTCAACACGCGGACCGGCTCAGCGTCGGGTCGTGGTGTCACGCCCGACGTGACGTGCTGTGCCATCGCCTCTGGCGACGGGATCACTTCCACCCAGGCGTTTCGGAATGTCTCTGAACAGCCCCATCCCTTGCGGCGGTTTGTTGCGATCCGGTCGCTCAGCGACCGATCTGCAACAACCCGACGAGAGATCGGGGGCACCCAGGCGTCACGTCGCCAGTGCCGCGACACTCACAGCCCAACTACTTGGCAGGTCGCCACCGGACCGCCGGGATGGCCCCGTACCCTTACGGCATGGCAGGCCCGTCGGGTCATCGCGGAAACCGGGTGTCGCGGTTCAACGACGCCTGTGACCGGTGGTGCATGTCTCACCCGTCATGGACCGGGTTGCTCATGGGCGCCTTCGTCTTCGTGCTGATGGTGTCGGCACCAACGACGGCCGCAGGTGGTGTTCTCCTCCCTGCGGTTGGCAGTTCGGCATTGGCGTTCTTCTTCGCGTGGGGCTGGCACGGTCCGTTCCGAGACGCGGCGCATCGCAGGATCGCCCGTCGCGCGGCGCGGTCCAGTCGGTAGGGGGTCGTCCGAGACTTCGGCGCAGGGCAGGTCCGGTCCTTGCAGCGCCAATGACGGGTAGCGCGTCGCCGACGGGAACATGCCGGAGAATGCGAACAGGCCGACGATCGCGAATCCGACGATGGTCAGGGCCGGGTCGAGTTCGACGCCCACGAACCGCGCCGTCGCAGCCACGGTCGGGACGTCGCTACGACGGTCGTAGGCTCCGGCCATGGGCAGCGAGGACGACACGCCGTTCGCCAGGGTTCCGGAGCCGATCGACGGTCCGTACGAGCCCGGGAGCCCGTACACGATCGAAGGCCAGATCGATCAGTACGGTCAGCTCGCACGCGGCGCTCGGCGGTCGCCGTACGCGCGGATCGTCGTCGCCGCGTTCGTACTCACCCTTCTCGGCCTCATGCTGTACGGATTGATCGCGCCGCTCCTCTCACGATGAGCCAACGCTCGCCCCGATGTCTGGCTCCTCGACGAGGAGCGTCCGACGCCGCGGGCCCAGGTGTCACGCGGGCACCCTGATCGCATGATGCCGGGGCGCTTCGCGCTGACCGCTTCATGGTGGGCGCAGGAGCGCCGTACGAGATCGCGGAACCGGCAGGATGACAGGCCGCCTCGCGAGCGAACCGATCTTCATGTCGTCGCGAGGAGGACGCTCCTGTGTGTCCAAGAGGGTGTCGACGCCGATCGTTCTCGCTCGTACGATCGCCCGATGACCATTCGCCGCCTGGGAAGGTGGCTCAAGCTGCCGGTCGTCGCGGCCGGGACTACGATCGTGCTCTCCGGTTGCGTGCTCAGCGTGACGAGCGGTCCGAGGGTCCTCGCGAACGATCACGTCACGTTCACCGGCAACCTCCTGAACTCCGAGGTTCCGGCACACACCGAATACTGGTTCGAGTACGGCACGAGCGCCGGCTACGGGTCGTCGACGACGCATACGCCGATCGATCTCGAGAAGGGCGACAACCTCGTCTCGGAACGCGTCGACGGACTGTCGTCAGGGACCCACTATCACTACCGCCTGTGTCATGACGTGCCCAATCACGATCCGGCGTGCGGGAAGGACCAGGAAGCCACCACCGGCACGGGCCGCGTCTCCCTCCAGGGCTCCGGCAGCGCCGTTGTCTTCGATCTCGCGGGCGTCGGGCTGAGAGACGAGTTGGACTCGGTCGACGCCACCGCGGATCCGAGCGGGACGGGCTATGTCGACGGGATCACCGCTGGAACCGACTACCTGTTCTGTCACTGCAGCCAGCCGCCCGTTCCCGAAGGTCCATCCGGCGGGGACGTCGTCTGTCTGCGAGTCGCCGACAACATCGCGACCATGGTGTGGACTTCGCCGCGTTTCGGACCGGGCTTCGGGAGAGTTCTGGAGGTCGAGGACAACGGTCCATCGGGCGACGTGTCGGTCGAAGCCAACACACGTCTTGCCGACGGCTGTCCGGCACCGACGCCGGCTCTCTTCGCCAGTCCGACGGGCACCGGCAACTACACCGTGCAGGGCGGCTGACGTGCCGCCGGTGATGCACCCGCGGCTGGTCGCGGCTACCCGGTGATGCCGAGTCGCTTCGCGATGACTTCGTTCATGATCTGGTCGGTGCCGGCGCCGATGCGCTGCAGGCGTGCGTCGCGCCAGAGCCGGGCGATCGGCGTCTCCTCCAGGTAGCCGGCACCGCCGTAGACCTGAAGGCAGGTGTCGATCAGCCGGTTCTGCACCTGCGCCGCGTACTTCTTCGCCATCGAGATCTCCGCGACCGGGTACTCGCCCTGTTGCACCTTCCACACCGTGTCGTAGGTGAGCGCCCGGGCGGCCTCCAGCTCGGTCGCGGCGTCGGCGAGCAGGTGCGCGATGACCTGGTTCGCGACGAGCGGACGACCGAAGGCCTGGCGCTCCCGCGCGTAGGCGACGGTCTGCACGAGCGCGTCGTCGGCCTGGCCGAGGCTCTGCGCCGCCCCGGACAGCCGCTCGTACTGCAGCTGCCACGCCATCTGCGCGAAGCCCTCGCCCGGCTCGCCACCGAGCAGGTTCCCGTGGGGGACGCGCACGTCGTCGAGCGCGATCTCCGCGGTGTCGGACGCGCGCATGCCGAGCTTGTCGAGCGTGCGCGAGACCGAGACGCCGGCGAGATCGGTGTCGACGACGAACAGCGACACGCCTCGGTGTCGTGATCCGGGCTCGGTCTGGACCGCCATCGTCATGAACTGCGCTCGGGTCCCGTTGGTGATGAACATCTTCCGGCCGTTCAGCACCCAGGTGTCGCCGTCGCGGGTCGCCCGGGTGGTGATCCCGGCGACGTCGGAGCCGGTGTCCGGCTCGGTCAGCGCGATCGCGCCGATCTTGGTGCCGGCGATCGCGGGCGCGAGGTAGCGCTCCTTGAGGTCGTCGGATCCGAAGTGCCAGATCGCGGGCGTGCACATGTGGGTCTGCACCGCGACGGCCATCGACACCGAGCCACCTCCGCACCGGCCGAGCTCCTCGATGAACAGGAGGCTCGCAGCCAGGTCGCCGCCGGCGCCGCCGTACGCGGCGGGGTAGTGGAGCCCGAGGAACCCGAGCTCGCCGCAGCGGTGGAAGACCGAGTCGGGGAACCGGCCCTTCCGCTCCCACTCGACCACGTGGGGTCGGATCTCGGTGTCGACGAAGCGCCGCACGCTGCGGCGGAGCTCGTCGTGCTCTTCGGTGAAGACGGGGTGTGTGCTCACCTGCGCATTCTGCTCAGATCCGGCGACCGGGCGAGGTTCCGGTAGGGAATCGGGGCCCCGCCGCGTACACTCCAGCCCGTGTCCCGGGCATCGATCGAACGACGCCTGCTCGACATCAGCGACCGCATCCGGCAGGCGCAGGGGGAGCTGACGGTCACCGACGAGCAGCTGGCCTTCCTCGACGAGGAGGCCGAGGACGCGCGCCTGCGTGCGATCGTGGCGGAGACGCCCATGGAGGTCGCGACCGCCAACGAGGCCGCCCGCCACGCGGATGCGTTGCGTCGCCACCGCGACACGCTGCTCCGTACGATCGCCGACCTGCGGACCGACCAGGATGCACTGCTCGACCGCCTGACCACCGACCCGGCCCCGCGCCCGTAGCGCCGAGACCGAGAGGAACCACGTGACCGACCGAACCACCGTCGTCGTCGCCGAGGACGAGGCCATCATCCGCCTGGACCTGAAGGAGCTCCTCGAGGAGGAGGGGTTCGAGGTCGTGGGCGAGACCGGCCGGGGTGACGAGGCCGTCGAGCTCGTACGCAAGCTCGCGCCCGATCTCGCGATCCTCGACATCAAGATGCCGGGTCTCGACGGGCTGTCGGCGGCCCGCCAGATCACCGGGGAGCGGCTGGCCGCGGTCCTGATCCTCACCGCGTTCTCCCAGCGCGACCTCGTCGAGCAGGCGCGCGACGCCGGCGCGATGAGCTACGTCGTGAAGCCGTTCCAGAAGAGCGACCTCATCCCGGCGATCGAGCTGTCGCTCGGCCGGCACGCGGAGCTCACGAGCCTGGAGGACGAGGTCAGCGACCTCGCCGAGCGGCTCGAGGCCCGCAAGATCATCGACCGGGCCAAGGGCGTCCTCATGGACGACCACGGTCTGACCGAGGCCCAGGCGTGGCGGTTCCTCCAGACCGAGGCGATGAACCGGCGCGCCAAGGTGCACGACGTCGCCGCGCTCGTCGTCGCCCGGGAGCTCGGCCCGCCCGACGCCGCCTGACCGCCCGACGCCTCACCCGCCCGCCGTCGCACCCCCGGCGTAGAGTCGGCGGGATGCCGGGCGGAACCCCATGAGCAAGCTGCTGCTCCTCGACGGACACTCGCTCGCGTACCGCGCGTTCTACGCGCTGCCCACCGATCTCGCGACGTCGTCGGGCCAGGTCACCAACGCGGTCTACGGGTTCACCTCGATGCTGATCAAGGTGGTCGGCGACGAGCACCCCGACCATCTCGCGGTCGCGTTCGACACCGCCGCGCCCACCTTCCGCAAGGAGAAGGACGCCTCCTACAAGGCGGGTCGCAAGGAGACGCCGGACCTCTTCCGCGCCCAGCTCCCGCTCATCCGGCAGGTGCTCGAGGCGCTCGCCGTGCCGATCCTCGAGGTCGACGGAGTCGAGGCCGACGACGTCATCGCCACGCTCGCCGAGCGGGCGGCCGGCGACGGCACCGACGTCATCGTCGTCACCGGTGACCGCGACTCGTACCAGCTCGTACGGGATCCGCACATCCGCGTGCTCTACAACAAGCGCGGCGTCTCGGACTACGCGCTCTACGACGAGGCCGGGATCCTCGAGCGCACCGGCGTCACCCCCGCGCAGTACCCCGAGTACGCGGCGCTGCGCGGCGACCCGAGTGACAACCTGCCCGGCGTGCCGGGCATCGGCGAGAAGACCGCCGCCAAGCTCGTGAGCACCTACGGGACCCTCGAGGAGATCTTCGAGCATCTCGCCGACCTGCCCCCGAAGCAGCGCCAGAACCTCGGCGAGTTCCAGGACCAGGTGCTGCACAACCGCGAGATGTCGCTGCTGCGCAAGGACGTGCCGGTCGACGTCGAGGTCGACGCGCTGCGCATCGGCGGGTGGGACCAGCAGGAGGTGCGCGAGCTGTTCCAGCAGCTCGAGTTCCGCACCCTGTACCCGCGCCTCGTCGAGGCGCTCGGCGTCACCGACGAGACGGTCGACACCACGACCACCACCCTCGACGTCGAGGTGGAGCGACTCACCACCCCGGCCGCCGCCGCGAAGCAGCTCGCCGCGCTCGGGAAGGCGACGGACCCGGTCGCGATCGACGCCGACTGGCTGAGCGCGCCGGGTGGTGACCTGCGCGGTCTCGCCCTCGCGCACGGTGAGACCGCCGTCTACCTCCCGGGCGGTCTGCTCGCCGACGCGAAGGTCGTCACGGGGCTCGGCGCCGTGGTCGCCGGCGGCCCACCGGTGGTCGCGCACCGCGCCAAGGAGCTGATGCACGGCCTGCGACGCGTCGCCGGCATCGAGCTCCGCGGCCTCGACCTCGACACCGCCGTCATGGCGTATCTCGTCGACCCCGGGGAGGGGAAGTACGACCTCGGCGAGCTGTGTCTGCGCTTCTGCGGGTTCGAGCTCGTCTCGCCCGACCGGGAACAGGCCGAGGGCACCCTGGACTTCGACGGTGACCGCGGCGGTGACGACGCCGGCCGGCGCGCCGCGGCGGTGCTGCGGCTCGGTCCCGTCCTCGCCGACGTGCTGCGTCAGCGCGAGCTGTGGGACCTCTACGAGACGGTCGAGCACCCGCTGGTCGCGGTGCTCGCGGAGATGGAGGACGTCGGCGTCCGCGTCGACCGTGCGTTCCTCGACCAGATGCGCGCCGACCTCCAGAAGCAGTGCGACGAGCTCGAGAGCCGGATCCACGCCCACGCGGGGGAGCCGTTCGTCGTCAACTCCGTGCCGCAGCTCCGGCGGGTCCTCTTCGAGGTGCTCGAGCTCACCCCGGTGAAGCGCACCAAGACCGGGCCGTCCACCGATGCCGACTCGCTCCAGAAGATGGCCGCGCAGGGCGACCATCCGATCCTCACGGACCTCCTGAAGTACCGCGAGGTCGAGAAGCTGCGCTCCACGTACGCCGACGCGCTGCCCCCGCTGATCCGCGAGGACGGACGCATCCACGCGACGTTCAACCAGATCGCCACCACGACGGGCCGCATCTCGAGCGAGAGCCCGAACCTGCAGAACATCCCGGTGCGCACGGCGGAGGGTCGTGAGATGCGCCGCGCGTTCGTCGCCGACGACGGCTGCGGGCTCCTGACCGCCGACTACTCGCAGATCGAGCTGCGCATCCTGGCGCACCTCGCCGAGGACCCCGGGCTGATCGACGCGTTCAACCGCGGCGCCGACGTGCACACCATCACTGCGGCCCGCGTGTTCGACGTCGAGGAGGCGAAGGTCGACGACTTCCAGCGACGGTTCGCGAAGGTCGTCAACTACGGCCTCGCGTACGGCATGGAGGCGTACGGCCTCGGCCAGCGCCTCGACATCCCGACCGATCAGGCGAAGGAGATCCTCGACAGCTACTTCGAGTCGTTCCCCAACGTCCGCGCGTACATGGAGCGGACCGTCGTCGACGCGAAGTCACGCGGTTACACCACCACGCTGCTCGGCCGCCGGCGCCAGATCACCGAGCTGTCCTCGGACAACTTCCGGATCCGCCAGATGGGCGAGCGCATGGCGCAGAACGCGCCGGTGCAGGGATCGGCCGCCGACATCTTCAAGGTGGCGATGGTCCGCATGCACGACGCGCTCATCGCCGGGAAGTTCCGGAGCCGGATGATCCTCACCGTCCACGACGAGCTCGTCTTCGAGGTCCCCACGAAGGAGCGGGCGAAGCTCGAGCCCGTCGTGCGCGAGGTGATGGAAGGCGCGATCGACCTCGCGGTGCCGCTCGTCGTCGACGTCGGGTTCGGTCCGAGCTGGGCCGAGGCCAAGTAGGCCGCCGCCCGGGATGTCGCCGTCGGCGCCGTCGAGCGCGTGGTTCAACCCGATCGCGGCGTTCCTCGGTCCGGCGTACCTCCGCAACGCGTTCACCAAGGGCACGGACCAGGAGGTGGCGTTCCTCGTCGACGCCCTCGGGCTCGAACCGGGCATGCGGGTGCTCGACGTCGGCTGCGGGCCCGGCCGCCACGCGCTGGCCCTGGCCCGACAGGGGATCACGGTGCACGGCGTGGACCTCTCGCCCGAGTTCGTCGCGCTCGCCCGGGAGGCGGCCGCCGACCTCCCGGCCACGTTCGCGGTGCTCGACGTCCGGGACCTCGCCCACACCGCCGAGTTCGACGCGGCGATCTGCCTCTGCCAGGGCGGGTTCGGGCTCCTCGGCGGCGAGGACGACGAGGGGATCGTGGGCCGGGTGGGGGCCTCCGTGCGGCCGGGTGGGGGGATCGCGATGAGCGCCTTCTCCGCGTACTTCGCGGTCCGCTGGCTCGAGGACGGCGACACGTTCGACCCGGCGACGGGGGTGAACCACGAGGTCGCGACGCTCCGGAACGCCGAGGGCGACGAGCGCGAAGCGGATCTGTGGACCACCTGCTTCACCGCCCGGGAGCTCCGCCTCCTCGCCCGGGCCGCCGGGCTCGTCGACGTGCGGATCTCGGGGGTGACACCGGGCGACTACGGCACCGGGCCGGTCACCTTCGAGCGGCCCGAGCTGCTGCTTCTCGCACGGACCCCCGCCAGCCGCTAGCCTGACCCGGTCCCATTCCCGGAGCTCTGTCCATCCGCGTACGCCACCCGACCGGTGTGCGCCCGACGTTGCACCACTGTCCAGGAGACCGTCCCCTTGCCCGAGAGCGACCAGGCCACCATCGTGGCCGACGACCCGACCGTCACCACCGAGCCCACCGAGTCCGACGCCGAGAGCGAGGACATGGGCGAGATCACGGAGGTCGTGCTCGACGATCTCGGAGGCATGTCGCTCGCGGACGCGATCGACGCCACGCTGGTCTCCTTCGACGAGGGCGGCCTCGTCACCGGCACCGTCGTGAAGATCGATTCCGACGAGGTGCTGCTCGACATCGGCTTCAAGTCCGAGGGTGTCATCCCCTCGAAGGAGCTGTCGATCCGCAACGACGTCAACCCGTCGGAGATCGTCACGCTCGGCGAGGAGCTCGAGGCGCTCGTCCTCCAGAAGGAGGACAAGGACGGCAGGCTCATCCTGTCCAAGAAGCGCGCGCAGTACGAGCGCGCGTGGGGCACGATCGAGAAGATCAAGGCCGAGGAGGGCGTCGTGTCCGGCCCGGTCATCGAGGTCGTCAAGGGTGGTCTGATCCTCGACATTGGCCTGCGGGGCTTCCTGCCCGCGTCGCTCGTCGACCTGCGCCGGGTCCGTGACCTGCAGCCGTACGTCGGCAAAACGATCGACTGCAAGATCATCGAGCTCGACAAGAACCGCAACAACGTCGTGCTCTCGCGGCGCGCGTTCCTCGAGGAGACCCAGCGCGAGCAGCGCGACGAGTTCCTCACCAAGCTCAAGCCGGGCGAGGTCCGCCAGGGTGTGGTCTCGAGCGTCGTCAACTTCGGCGCCTTCGTCGACCTCGGCGGCATGGACGGACTGGTCCACGTGTCCGAGCTGTCGTGGAAGCACGTCGACCACCCCAGCTCGGTCGTGCAGGTGGGCGACGAGGTCACCGTGCAGGTCCTCGACGTCGACCTCGACCGCGAGCGCATCTCGCTGTCGCTCAAGGCGACCCAGCAGGACCCGTGGCAGGAGTTCGCGACCGGTCACCAGGTCGGCGAGCTCGTCTACGGCCGCGTCACCAAGCTGGTGCCCTTCGGCGCGTTCGTCCAGGTGGGCGACGGCATCGAGGGCTTGGTGCACATCTCGGAGATGGCGGTCCACCACGTGGAGGCGCCGGAGCAGGTCGTCACCCCCGGCGAGGAGCTGTGGGTGAAGATCATCGACATCGACCTCGACCGGCGGCGCATCTCGCTGTCGATCAAGCAGGCCGCCGAAGGTGGCATCGTCGCCGCCGAGTACCAGGACCAGTTCGGCGAGCACGCCTACGACGAGCAGGGCAACTACATCGGCCCGGACTACGTCGCCGAGGCCGAGGCCGAGGGTGGCGAGAGCGGCGAGGCCGGCGAAACTCCTGCGGAAGGTGCGCCCGAGGCGGACAACGGGGACGCGCCGGAGGCCTGACCCTCCAGCCCGGGTTCCGGCTACCGCAGCTGGACGATGCCGAGCCGCACTCCCGAGATGACCGCCTGCGTGCGGTCACGCGCGTCGAGCTTGGCGTAGATCGACGCGAGGTGGTTCTTCACCGTCTTCACGGAGATGAACAGCTCGCGCCCGATCTCGGTGGTGGAGCGCCCGTCGGCGACCGCCTGGAGCACCTCGCGCTCGCGCCGGGTGAGCGGGCCGGTGTTGGGGGTCGACTCGGCGTCGACCGCCTCCTCGGGGAACTGGGCGAGGATCCGGTGCGCGATCTCCGTGGAGAGCAGCACCTCACCGGAGGCGACGGCGCGGACCGCGTCGACGACCTCCTTCAGCTCGCAGTCCTTGGTGAGGAACCCCGCGGCCCCGGCCCGGAGGGCCTTGGCCCGCAGCGCGTCCTCGTCGTGCATCGTGAGGACGAGCACGCGCGATTGTGAGCCGGCGTCGGAGATGCGCCGGCAGGCCTCGATCCCGTCGAGCACCGGCATGGACACGTCCATCAGCACGACGTCGGGGTGCAGCGTCTGGGTGAGCATCACGGCCTGGTCGCCGTCGCCGGCCTCGCCGATCACGTCGATGCCGGAGTCCTCGAGCGCGCGGCGGACGGCCTGCCGCAGCATCTGGTGGTCGTCGGCGAGCAGGACGCGGGTCACGAGGCAGCCTCCAGGTTGATCGTCACGGTCGTTCCCTCGCCCGGTGCGCTGTCGAAGCGGACGCGGGCGCCGATGGCGTCCGCCCGCTCGCGGATGCCGACGAGACCGTAACGCTCGGGGTTGGGTCGGGTGGGGTCCATCCCGTTGCCGTCGTCGGCCACGGTGAGACACACACCGCGACCCGAGCAGTCCCAGGTGACCTTCACGTTCGACGCATCGGCATGACGCTCGACGTTCGTGAGCGCTTCTTGCAGGATCCGCCACAGCTCCTGCTCGACCTGGCGCGGCAGCCGACGTTCCGGACGAATCGTCTCCAACCGGGAGGCGACGCCCGTCCGGTCGGACCACCGGCGCAGGTACGGCTCGGCGAGCGGCACGAACCCCTCCTCGTCGGTGACCGTCGTGCGCAGCTGGTACAGCGTCTCGCGCAGCTCGACGACCACCTCCCGCACCACCCGGTGGAGCTCGGGCAGTGCGGGATCGGTGTATCGGTTGGAGAGCCGGTCCAGCTCGAAGCCGATGTAGGCGAGCGACTGCGCGGTGCGGTCGTGCAGATCGCGAGCGATCCGGGCCCGCTCGGCCTCCGCGCCGAGCGTGCGCAGCCGGCCGAACCAGCGCGCGTTGTCGACGGCGAGCGCGAGGCTCGACGCGATCCGTGCGAACAGCTCGGCGTCGGCGGAGCTCACCCGGTCCGGGGCGCGGTACTCGACCGCCACCATGCCGACGACCCGGTCCGGGGTCCGCAGACCGACGATGAGGCCGCTGCTCGCGTACTCGCCGTTCCAGAGCTCCCGCTGCGTCCCGGTGCGGTTCACCCGCACCACGCCCGGTCGCTCGAGCGCGTCCTGCGCCCGGGAGGGGAAGTCCTCGGTGTCGAGATGGTCGGCGACGTTGACGCCCTCGGAGAGCTGGCAGCGCCACGAGTCCGACGTCTCGTCGCGGAGCAGCACCACGAGCACGTCGGGTCGGAACACCTCGCGCAGGGTGTCGCGCGCGCTCGCGACGACCTCGGCGAGATCGAGCGAGTCGGGGAGCGTGCGCACCACGTCGTGCAGCGCGTGGAACAGGTCGTTGGCGAGCGACATGCGGCCCACCTCGTCGGCGCTCTCCCGCTCGCGCTCCTCGGCCTCGAGCCACAGCTGGCGGGTGTAGCCGCCGACGATCGCCGCGGCGACCACGACGATCGACGCGAGCAGACCCGTGCGGAGCGCGTTCTCGGTGGCGCCGTCGATCACGTCGGCCATCAGGATCGTGCCGGCGGTGAACAACGCCGCGAAGAAGCCCTCGCGGTAACCCCAGCCGTACGCCGCGAGCAGCACGACGGGAATCGGCATCAGCAGGTACGGGCTGCTCCAGGTGCCGGTGAACGCGATCGACGCGACCGCGATGAGCAGGTCGGCGACCACGAGCGCCTCGGCCCGCCACGTGGCCGGGTAGATCTGCAGCGGGTGGACCGTGCGGAAGATCGTGTTCGCGAGCAGGACGACGCCCGCGATGATGAGCGCCTCGTGGTCGGGCTGGTCGGTCGTGAAGGCGAGGACGACGCCGATCGCGAGGCAGGCCCAGCGCAGCCAGGTCGCGAGCGGCCCGAGCCGGCCGAGCTCCTCGACCGAGCGGGGGTCGAGACGCGGGCCGATCCGCCGGCCGAAGCCGCCGATCCGGGGCCGTCGGCGGCGTCCGGCGGCCCGGCGGGCGGCGCGTTGCGCTCGGCGTTGCGCGGCGCGGGTCGGCTTCCCGGACCGCGTCACGGGAGTGGGCATGGTGTCGATCCGGGAATTGTGCCCTCTGGCCGGGCGCGATCGCGGGACTGCGCCGGGGACGCTCGACCGCCGGTCGCCGGGGACCGCGCTCGTAAGATCCCGGCCCGTGCTGCTCGTGGGTCTGACCGGAGGGATCGGGGCGGGGAAGTCGACCGTCGCCGCCATGCTCGCCGAGCGCGGGGCCGTGATCCTCGACGCCGACCAGGTCGCGCGGCAGGTCGTCGAGCCCGGCGAGCCGGCGTTCGACGCGCTCGTCGCGGAGTTCGGTCCCGGGATCGTCGGCGCCGACGGCCGCCTCGATCGTCCGGCCCTGGCGGCCCGGGCGTTCGCCACGCCCGAGGGCAAGGCCGCCCTGGACGCGATCACCCACCCGGCGATCCACGCCGAGTTCGGCCGCCGCATGACCGAGGCGCCGACCGACGCGATCGTGGTGATGGACGTGCCGCTGCTCGTCGAGTCGGGCACCGCGGCGGAGCGGGGCTACGAGGTCGTGATCGTGGTGGAGGCGCCCGAGGACGTCCGGCTCGACCGGCTCGTCGGCCGCGGCCTCGACCGTGACGACGCCGCCGCCCGCATGCGCGCCCAGGCCACCGACGAGCAGCGGCGCGCCGTCGCCACCCACGTCCTGGACAACGGCACCGACGAGGCCGCCCTCCGCACGCAGGTGGACACCCTCTGGTCCGACCTCACCGCCCGCCACGCCGCCAAGGACACCTGACCCCACCGGCACTTTGGCGAGCAACCCGACCCTCCTGGGTCAAGTTCCTCGCCAAAGTCCATCGTCGGCAGCGGCGATCACATCGCGGCGGCGAGCGCGGCCCGGATACGCCGGAGCGTCCGGGCCCGGTCGTGCACCACGTCGAACCAGGTCAGCCTGATGACGGTCCATCCTGCAGCCCGGAGGCGGCGATCACGCTCGGCGTCGGCCTGTCGATCCAGCAATGAGGTGTGGTGCTCACGACCATCGGTCTCGATGACCAGGCGAGCACGCCGGTACAGGAAGTCGACGCGACCGATCACACCGTCCGAGTCACCGAGCGTGATCTGCCGGTCAGGCTGCGGGAGCACGCTGCCGCTGATGAGATCGACGAGCTCCTGCTCGATCTCCGTTTCCGGAGCGGCGAAGTCATCACCGCGATCCAGCAGGATCTGTCGGATCGCCGTCGAGCGCCGACGACCCCGCACCCCCAGATCCCTGGCGATGCGGGAGAGGTCCATCAGCGTCACCACGCGACGGGCCAGAGCCGTGTCGACCGTGCGGGCCAACCGCTGGGGTCGAACCACTGCGCTGAGATCGAACAACGTGCGCGCCACCGTCGTCACCGGAATGCAGTTCACGACCGTGACGTGATGGTCCGGCAACAGGTTCGATCGATGGGCCTCGAGCCCAGGGCGTCGCAGCTCTGAGGTACGCCGCACGGTGAGTTCGAGCCGTTCGCCGTATCCGGGTAGACCCAGCAAGCTCGCAGCACACCGGTGCGACGCGAACGCCGGACACGGTGCGGCGAGGACTGCCGCGATCACGCGTCGGTCGAACGAATCAGGGGTTCCGAGCAGTGCCAGCACCCCGTACCCGCGGCTCTGCCAACGGCCTGACTCGCGCCGACGGCGAACCACGGTCATCGTTCCTTGGTGGAGGAGCACCTGTCGGACACTGAAGTGCCCGAGCTGTTTCGACGCGAGCTCCTCGACGCGCCGATCGATCTCGGCGGTCACGCCGGCGACCGTACCGGCACGGTGAGACACCCTTGCCCCAGCAGACTTTGGCGAGGAACGCGCCCCTGGGAGGCCCTGTTCCTCGCCAAAGTCGGAGATGCTCGGGCGTTGAACGCAGGAGGGGGTGTCACACCCCGCCGGTAGGGTGGCGGGCGATGGCGGAGTTCCAGCTCGTTTCGGAGTTCGAGGCGTCGGGCGACCAGCCGCGGGCGATCGCGGACCTCGCCGCGGGGGTCGAGGCGGGGGAGCGGTACCAGACCCTCCTCGGCATCACCGGTTCCGGGAAGTCCTTCACCATCGCGGGCCTGATCGCGGAGGTGCAGCGCCCGACGCTGATCCTGGCGCCGAACAAGAGCCTCGCCGCGCAGCTGGCGGCCGAGTTCCGGGAGTTCTTCCCGCACAACCGGGTCGAGTACTTCGTCAGCTACTACGACTACTACCAGCCCGAGGCGTACATCCCGTCGAGCGACACGTACATCGAGAAGGACTCCTCGATCAACGACGAGATCGACCGGCTCCGCCACAGCGCCACGAGCGCGCTGCTGAGCCGCAGGGACGTCGTCATCATCGCGAGCGTGTCGGCGATCTACGGCCTCGGCTCGCCGGAGACCTACGCCACCCAGCTGCTGACGCTCAACGTCGGCGAGGAGCACGACCAGCGGGCGATCCTGAAGCGCCTGGTCGAGCTGCAGTACGAACGCAACGACATGGCGTTCGTCCGCAACAAGTTCCGGGTCCGGGGCGACACCATCGAGATCTTCCCCGCCTACGAGGAGCGCGGCATCCGCATCTCGCTCTTCGGCGACGAGGTCGAGCGCATCTCGTGGGTCGATCCCGTCACCGGCGAGGTGGTCGCCGACAACGACACCCTCGTGCTGTTCCCGGCGAGCCACTACGTCACCCAGGAGGACCAGCTCCGGCGCGCCGTCGAGGGCATCGAGGTCGAGCTGGCCGAGCGGCTGAAGTGGCTCGAGGACCGCGGCAAGCTGCTCGAGGCCCAGCGACTCCGCATGCGCACCACCTACGACCTGGAGATGATGCGCGAGATCGGCTTCTGCTCCGGGATCGAGAACTACAGCCGGCACCTCGACGGTCGCGCGCCGGGCGAGGCGCCGTACACACTGCTCGACTACTTCCCGGACGACTACCTCGTCGTGCTCGACGAGAGCCACGTCACCGTGCCGCAGCTGCACGGCCAGTACGAGGGCGACCGGTCCCGCAAGGACACCCTCGTCGACCACGGCTTCCGGCTCCCCAGCGCGATGGACAACCGCCCGCTGCGCTTCGAGGAGTTCGGCGAGAAGATCAACCAGGTCGTGTTCATGTCGGCGACGCCCGGGCCGTACGAGCTCGAGGTGTCGGCGAAGGTCGTCGAGCAGGTGGTGCGTCCCACCGGTCTCATGGACCCGGAGGTCGTCATCAAGCCCACCAAGGGCCAGATCGACGACCTGGTCGCGCTCATCAACGAGAAGGCCGAGAACGACCAGCGCATCCTCGTGACCACGCTCACCAAGAAGATGTCCGAGGACCTGACCGACTACCTCCTCGAGCTCGGGATCCGGGTGCGCTACCTCCACAGCGAGGTCGACACGCTCGAGCGGGTCGAGATCCTGCGGTCGCTGCGGCTCGGCGAGTTCGACGTGCTCGTCGGCATCAACCTCCTCCGGGAGGGCCTCGACCTGCCGGAGGTCGCGCTCGTCGCGATCCTCGACGCCGACAAGGAGGGCTTCCTCCGCTCGTCGACGAGCCTCATCCAGATGATCGGGCGCGCCGCGCGCAACGTCGAGGGCCAGGTCGTGATGTACGCGGACCAGGTCACCGACTCGATGCGGCACGCGATCAACGAGACCAACCGCCGGCGCAAGCGTCAGCTCGAGTACAACGAAGAGCACGGCATCGATCCGCAGACGATCCGCAAGAAGGTCACCGACATCCTCGAGATGGTCCGCCTGCGCGACAGCGACGGCGAGGGGGCTGCGGCGGGCGGCGGTGGTCGTGGTCGCGGCCGGGGTCGCTCGCAACGGTCGAGCGCGCTCTTCGCCGATCTCGCCGGGGTCCCGCCCGACGAGCTGGGCCGGCTCATCCAGAGCCTCCAGGAGGAGATGCACGAAGCGGCCAAGGACCTGCGTTTCGAGGAGGCGGCCCGGTTGCGCGACGAGATCAACGAGCTGAAGCGCGAGCTCAAGGCCGTCGGCTGAGATCCGGGGAGATTCCGGGGCGAACATCCGTTCGAGCGGGTGGGCGCGCCGGGTAAGGTGCGAGACATGGCGGAGCGGGCGGCGAGACAGCCGTCGAAGGCGGCGGGTTCGACGACGGCCGGGACCCCGGCGGCCGGGAAGTCCCCCGTGAAGAAGGTCGCGAAGCGCGCCGCCGCGGCCGCGACGACGCCGGCCAAGCGCCCGGTGAAGCAGTCGGGCAAGGCCGCGGCGCCCGCCGGGAAGAAGGCGGCGGCCCGGGCGGTTGACGATGCTCCCGTGGCCTCCCCGACCCGCACCCCGAAGCCCCGCCGCGCCGCGAAGTCGGCCGAGCCGTCGACGGCCGCCGAGCTCGCGGCGCAGGTGCGCAAGCCCGCGCCCGCCGGCGAGCCGGACATGATCTCGGTCCGCGGCGCCCGCGAGCACAACCTCCGCGACGTCGACCTCGACCTGCCCCGCGACCGGCTCGTCGTGATCACCGGCCTGTCCGGCAGCGGCAAGAGCAGCCTCGCCTTCGACACGATCTACGCCGAGGGCCAACGCCGCTACGTCGAGAGCCTCAGCAGCTACGCCCGTCAGTTCCTCGGCCAGATGGACAAGCCCGACGTCGACTTCATCGAGGGCCTGTCGCCGGCGATCTCGATCGACCAGAAGTCGGCGAGCCGCAACCCGCGCTCGACCGTCGGCACCATCACCGAGATCTACGACTACCTCCGCCTCCTGTTCGCCCGCATCGGCGTGCCGCACTGTCCGAAGTGCGGCCGGGTCATCACCCGCCAGACACCCCAGCAGATCGTCGACCGCGTCCTCGAGCTGCCCGAGGGCACCCGCTTCCAGGTGCTCGCCCCCGTCGTGCGCGGACGCAAGGGCGAGTACGACGGACTGCTCGACGAGCTCGCGGGCCAGGGCTTCACCCGCGCCCGGATCGACGGCGAGGTGGTCGAGCTCGCCGAGCGCGAGAAGGGTGCGCTCGCCCGGTACGAGAACCACACGATCGAGGTCGTGATCGACCGGCTGGTGCGCCGGCCCGGGATCGAGCGTCGCCTCACCGACTCGCTCGAGACCGCGCTGCGTCTCGCCGAGGGCGTGGCCGAGGTCGAGATCGTCCGACGGACCGACGAAGTCGGCGACGGGCAGCCGAGCCTGCCCGGAACCGAGACCGACCAGAGCGACGACGGACGCGAGGTCCTCACGTTCTCGGAGCACCTCGCGTGCAGCCACTGCGGCCTGAGCTTCGACGAGCTCGCGCCACGCAACTTCTCGTTCAACTCGCCGTACGGCGCGTGCGAGCGCTGCGACGGTCTCGGCACGCGCTTCGAGGTCGACCCCGAGCTGGTCATCGCCGACGAGGACCTCTCGATCACCGACGGCGCGATCGCGCCGTGGAGCGGCTACCGCGGCGAGTACTTCGGCCGTGTGCTCGAGGCGGTGGGCGACGAGATGGGCTTCTCCACCTCGACCCCGTGGAAGAAGCTGAGCAAGGCGCACCGGAAGGCGGTCCTGTTCGGCACCGGCAAGACCCAGGTGCTCGTCCGCTACAAGAACCGCTACAACCGCACCCGCGAGTACCGGACCAAGTACGAGGGTGTGGTGCCGTGGCTGGAGCGCCGGCACTCGGAGGCCGAGAGCGACCGAAGCCGCGAGCAGATCGAGGGCTACATGCGGGAGGTGCCGTGCGGTGCGTGCGACGGCTCGCGCCTGAAGCCGGCCAGCCTCGCGGTGACCGTCGGCGACCGGAACATCGCCGAGGTCGGCAACCTGTCGATCCGCGACACCGCCGCGTTCTTCCGGGAGCTCGAGCTGAACGAACGCGAGCGGCTCATCGCCGAGCGCGTCCTGAAGGAGGTCAACGAGCGGCTCACGTTCCTGCTCGACGTCGGCCTCGACTACCTGAGCCTCAACCGCTCGTCGGGCACGCTCGCCGGCGGCGAGGCGCAGCGCATCCGGCTCGCGAGCCAGATCGGGAGCGGCCTCGTCGGTGTGCTCTACGTGCTCGACGAGCCGTCGATCGGCCTGCACCAGCGCGACAACCAGCGCCTCATCGACACGATGATCCGCCTGCGCGACCTCGGCAACACGGTCCTCGTCGTCGAGCACGACGAGGAGACCATCCGGGTCGCCGACCACATCGTCGACATCGGCCCCGGCGCCGGTGAGCACGGCGGTGAGGTGGTGGCCCAGGGCGACCTCGACGCGATCCTGGCCGCACCCCGGTCGATGACCGGTCAGTACCTGAGCGGCGCGCAGGAGATCGCGGTGCCCGACCGGCGCCGGGCGCCCGGCGACAACTGGATCACCGTGCGCGGCGCCCGCGAGCACAACCTGCGCAACATCGACGTGAAGCTCCCGCTCGGGTGCTTCGTCGCGGTCACGGGGGTGAGCGGGAGCGGCAAGAGCACCCTCGTCAACGACATCCTCTTCCACTCGCTGATGCAGCGGATCTACCGGTCCCGCACGGTGCCCGGGAAGCACAAGGGCGTGGACGGTGCGGACGCGCTCGACAAGGTCATCAACATCGATCAGTCGCCGATCGGTCGCACCCCCCGGTCCAACCCGGCCACCTACACCGGGGTCTTCGACAAGGTGCGGGCGCTGTTCGCCTCCACGCCCGAGGCGAAGATCCGCGGTTACCAGCAGGGCCGGTTCAGCTTCAACGTCAAGGGCGGTCGCTGCGAGGCGTGCGCGGGCGACGGCACGATCAAGATCGAGATGCACTTCCTGCCCGACGTCTACGTCCCCTGCGAGGTCTGCAAGGGCGCCCGCTACAACCGCGACACGCTCGACATCACCTTCAAGGGCAAGAACATTGCCGAGGTGCTCGACCTCTCGTGCGAGGAGGCGGTGGGCTTCTTCTCCAACCAGCCGGCGATCGCGCGCTGGCTGCAGACGCTCGTCGACGTCGGCCTCGGTTACGTGCGGCTCGGTCAGCCCGCGCCGACGCTGTCGGGCGGCGAGGCGCAGCGGGTGAAGCTCGCCACCGAGCTCGGCAAGCGCAGCACCGGTCGCACGATCTACATCCTCGACGAGCCCACCACCGGTCTCCACTTCGAGGACGTCCGCCGACTGCTCGGTGTGCTCCAGCGCCTCGTCGACGTCGGCAACACCGTCCTCGTCATCGAGCACAATCTCGACGTCATCAAGTCGGCGGACTGGCTCGTGGATCTCGGCCCCGAGGGTGGCGACGGCGGCGGTCTCGTCATCGCCGAGGGGCCGCCCGAGCACGTGGCGAAGACCGACACCAGTCACACCGGCAGATTCCTCGCGCCGATGCTCACGCGCTGATCACCTGTGGCCGAGCGGATGGCTGACGCGGATCCCGCGTGGGAGATCCACGCGCAGTGGTGGCAGGACGGGTTCACCGACGGCGCGGACCCGGAGTACGTCGAGCAGATCGAGCCGATCGTCGTCGCGCACCTGGGGGAGCGGCGCCGGGTGCTCGACGTCGGGGCGGGGGAGGGTCAGCTCGCCCGGCTCCTCGCCCGTGCGGGCGTCGAGGTGGTCGGCGCGGAGCCGTCGGCGGCCCAGCTCGTCACCGCCCGGGACCGGGGCGGCGCTCCGGCCTACGTGCGCGGCGCGGCGGCCGCCCTGCCGTTCGCGACCGGAGCGTTCGACGGAGTGCTCGCGTGCCTCGTCTTCGAGCACATCGTCGACGTCGACGCCGCGATCGCGGAGGTGGCGCGGATCCTCGCACCCGCAGGCCGGTTCCTGTTCCTGTTGAACCACCCGCTCATCCAGACGCCGGACAGCGGCTGGATCGACGACCACATCCTCGGCGAGCAGTACTGGCGGATCGGGCCGTACCTCACCGAGAGCGTGATGCGGGAGGAGATCGCCCCGGGGGTCCACCTGCCCTTCGTCCACCGACCGGTCTCACGCTACGTGAACACCCTCGCCGAGCACGGTCTGCGCCTGGTGCGGATGCTCGAACCGCCACCGGCCCCGGGATTCGTGGCCCGGGCGCCGGAGTACGAGGAGGCCAGCACGATCCCGCGCCTGCTCGGCCTCGTCACGGAGCGTGACTGACCTACTCCGGCGCTTCGGTCACCGCCCGGACGTGCCGATGACGAGCCCATGCGGCGGCTCGCGCGCGTCCTCGTCCTGGTCGGCACCGTCGGTGCCGTCTTCGGGTTCGCCAAGCTCCACGCGATCGATCACACCTACGACCTCAGCCAGTCGTCGCGCCTCGGCTGGTCGCTGACCTACGTCGGGGTGCTGCTCGTCGCGTCGTACTCGGTGGGTCTGCCGTCCGTGCCGCGGAGCCGCAACGCGCTGCTCGTCGCCGCCGGTGGCGGGCTCCTGGGCGCGACGCTGATGTCGCTCGTCACCCTCGTGGTCGGCGGCCAGCTGGTGCCCCGGCTCGTGATCTTCGGCGCCGCGACCGCGCTCGTCCCGTGGTACGTGCTCTGCGCGACGGTCGCGCGCGGCGGCCACGCACGGGCCGGCCAGCGGGACCGCGTGATCGTCGTCGGCGACCGGGACGAGGGGACCCAGCTGCGCACCGAGCTGGCGGCGAGCCCGGAACGGCCCGCCGTCGTCGTCGGGAGCTATCTGACCGCCGACATGGTGGGCGACGGCCTTCCCCTGGTGCGGGCGGCGGAGGCGGACGGCGGGACGGTGGTGGTCCTCAGCCGGCGGGCGTCCGAGCACGAGCACATCGTGGACCAGGCCGCTGCGCTCCACCGTCGCGGCGTGCGGATGCGGACCCTCACCCAGTTCTACGAGGACTGGCTGGGCAAGCTGCCGATTTCCGAGCTCGAGCGGGCGTCGATGCTGTTCGACATCGGCGAGCTGCACGGCCGGCGCTACGCGCGCGTGAAGCGCATCGTCGACGTCACCGCCGGGGTGGTGGGCTGTCTCGGACTCGCGGTCCTGGTCCCGTTCGTGGCGGTCGGCGACCTGATCGCCAACCGGGGCACGCTCCTGTTCCGCCAGCCCCGCGTCGGGCGCGACGGGCGCGTCTTCACCATCTGGAAGTTCCGCACCATGGAGGGCGGTCCGGGCAGCGACTGGACCCGCCACGGCGACGCCCGCATCACGCCGTTCGGCCACGTGCTGCGCCGCACGCACCTCGACGAGCTCCCGCAGATGGTGAACATCCTGCGCGGCGACCTCAGCCTCGTCGGCCCCCGTCCCGAGCAGCCTCAGTACGTCGAGGACCTCGAGGTGAAGATCCCCTTCTACGAGCTGCGCCACGTGGTCCGTCCCGGCCTCACCGGTTGGGCGCAGCTGAAGTTCGGCTACGCCTCCGACGACCGCGACGCGCTCGAGAAGCTGCAGTACGACTTCTTCTACCTGCAGCGCCAGAGCCTCGGGCTCGACGTCCGCATCGTCTCGCGCACCGTTCGCGACGTGCTGCAGGCCGGTGGACGATGAGCCGGCTCCGCTCGGTCGCGGTCTTCTCGGCCACCCGGGCCGACCTCTGGCCGCTCACGCCGCTCCTGCGCGGTCTCGTGGCCGACCGCCGCTTCGCGACGACGCTCCTCGCGACCGGCTCGCACCTCTCGTCGGCCTACGGCAGCACGCTCGCCGAGATCGCCGACTGGGTCCCGACCACGGTCATCGAGCCCGGCCTCGGCGCGGACGACTCGGCGGGCTCGCTCTTCGGCGTCGCCCAGCAGGAGGCGGCGGGGGTGGCACGCGTCTTCGCCGGTCACCGTCCGCACCTGCTCGTGCTGCTCGGCGACCGGTACGAGCTGCTCGGCGTCGCGCAGGCCGCGCTGCTGCACCGCGTCCCGATCGTGCACCTCCACGGCGGCGACGTCACGGAAGGTGCCTTCGACGACAGCGTCCGCCACGCGGTCACCAAGCTCGCGTCGGTGCACTGCTGCGCGACCGGGCTCGCCGCCCGCCGGGTGCGGGCGATGGGCGAGGAGGACTGGCGGGTGCACGTGACCGGCGCGCCCGCGCTCGACGGACTCGTCGCCCGGGTCGCGGCCACTCCGCCCTCCGCCTGGCACGAGCGCATCGGCGGTGCGCCGCGTGCGCCCTTCGGCGTCGTGACGTACCACCCGCCGACGGTGAACCCCGAGGTGGCGCGGGCCGAGCTCGAGGCGGTGCTCGCCGCGTGCGACCGCCTCGGCACCGTCGTCGTCACCTATCCCGGTGCGGACCCGGGCGCGGCCGCGGTCATCGACCGCATCCGGCGCTTCGCCGACGAGCATCCCGACGCGCGCATCGTGCCGTCGCTCGGGGAGCACTACGCGCCGGTCGTCGCCGCGGCCGACGTGGTGATCGGCAACTCGTCGAGCGGCATCGTCGAGGTCCCCACCTTCGGCGTGCCGGTCGTCAACGTCGGCCGTCGCCAGGAGGGCCGGGAGCGTCCGGCCGCGGTGATCGACGCCTCGACCCCCGACGCGGTCGCCGCCGCGGTCGCGCGGGCGATCGACCCGGCCACCCGCCGGGCGCTCGCGGGCGCCCCGAACCCGTACGGCGACGGCCGGGCGGTTCCCCGCATCCTCGAGGTCCTCGCGACGACGCCCCTCGACCGGCTGCTGGCGAAGCGCCTCGTGCTGGAGGACGTGTGATGGACGCCACCCTCGAGTCGATCTGCATCCCGGCCGACGCCTCGCTGCGGGACGCGATGTGCGCCATCGACGCGGCCGGCACCGAGATCGCCCTCGTCGTCGCGCCCGGTGCGCGTCTCGTCGCCACGCTCACCGACGGCGACATCCGACGCGCCCTGCTACGCGGCGCGGGGATCGACGCGCCGGCGGGCCCGCACGCCCGCTCCGAGTTCGTCGCGACGACGTCGCTCGACCGGGCCGACGCGCTCGAGCTCATGCAGGCCCGCGACCTCGCGGAGCTGCCGGTCGTCGACGCCGACGGGCGCGTGGTCGCACTGCACCGCCTGCGTGCGCTGCTCGGCGTCGAGCCGCGTGCCAACGCGGCGGTGGTGCTCGCCGGTGGTCGGGGCGTGCGCCTCGGTCCGCTGACGTCGGAGCGGCCGAAGCCGATGATGCCGGTCGCGGGCCGGCCGATCCTCGAGCGGATCGTGCTGCACCTGGTCAGCGCGGGCGTGAGCCGGATCCACCTCGCGGTCAACTACCTCGCCGAGGTGATCGAGGACCACTTCGGCGACGGCGCCGAGCTGGGGGCGCACATCGAGTACCTGCGCGAGGCACCCGACCGGCCGCTCGGCACCGCCGGGGCCCTCGGGCTGCTGCCCGACGCGGTGCGCAGCGGCACCACACCCATCCTCGTGCTGAACGGCGACCTGGTGACGCGGTTCTCGGTCGCCGATCTCTGCGCCACGCACGAGCGCGAGCACGCGGCCGTGACGGTGGGGATCACCGAGCACCGGTACGAGGTGCCGTTCGGCGTCGTGGCCGTCGAGGGTTCCGAGATCGTGGCCCTCGACGAGAAGCCGCCGACCACCTGGCTCGTCAACGCCGGCGTGTACGCCGTGGCGCCCGCCGTGGCCGCCCGGGTCGGACGGGGCGAGGAGCTGTCGATGCCGCGTCTCGTCGCCGAGACGCTGGCCAAGGGCGAGCGGGTCGCCGCCTGCCCCATCGGCGAGGACTGGACCGACGTCGGGACGCCGGAGACCCTCCGGCGCGCACGGGGGGAGCTGACATGACCATCGACGGAGCACGCGTGCTCGTCACCGGCGCCGAGGGCTTCATCGGCAGCCACGTCGTCGAGGCCCTGGTGGCCGAGGGTGCGTCGGTGCGGGCCTTCACCTGGTACGACCCGACCGGAGCCCGCGGCTGGCTCGACACGGTGCCGGCCGGGGTGCAGGACGCGATCGACCACTGGCCGGGCGACATCCGCGACCGCGGCGACGTCGACCGCGCGGTGGCGGGGTGCGACGTGGTGCTCCACCTCGCGGCGCTCATCTCGATCCCGCACTCGTACCGGGCACCGGACGCGTTCGTCGCGACCAACGTCACCGGCACGCTCAACGTGCTCGAGGCGTGCCGCGCCCATGACGTCCGGCGACTCGTCAACACGTCGACGAGCGAGGTCTACGGCACGCCCGAGACGGTTCCGATCGTCGAGACGCACGAGCTGCGCGCGCAGTCGCCGTACGCGGCGACCAAGATCGCGGCCGACAAGCTGTGCGAGAGCTACGCGCTGAGCTTCGGGACGCCGGTGACGGTGCTGCGCCCGTTCAACACTTTCGGGCCCCGCCAGTCGCGCCGGGCCGTGATCCCGACGATCCTCGGTCAGCTCCTCGCCGGCCACACCGAGCTCCGGCTCGGGAGCCTCGCTCCGCAGCGCGACTTCACCTTCGTCACCGACACCGCCGACGCGTTCGTCCTGGCGGCCGACACCGACGTGACGCCGGGCAGCGTGATCCAGCTCGGCACCGGGACCGCGGTGTCCGTCGGCGATGTCGTGACCGCGGCGGCCGCGCTGACCGGCACGACACCGACGGTCGTCACCGACGACGAGCGCGTGCGACCCGACACGAGCGAGGTGCAGGTGCTCCTGAGCGATCCCGCGCGGGCCGCCGCCGAGCTCGGGTGGAAGCCCACCGTGACCTTCGCCGACGGGCTCCGGTGCACGGCCGAGTGGCTGCGAGAGCATCCCGACCCGCGTGCCGGCGAGTACGGCTGGTGACCGGCGCCTGATCAGGGGCGGCGGGCGAGGACCACGAGCTCGTCGACCACGTCGTGGTCCGGGCCGACGGTCCGCCGGCGCTGCTGGTGCTCGACCAGCTCGAGGCCGACCGCCGCACAGTGCGCCGACGCGGCCGCCGCGTCCGTGACGGTCACGGGTCCGATCCCGGCGAGCGGTCCGTCGCCGAGCCCGGACCGCGTCCGCTCGTCGACCCGGTCCCCGCCGTCGGTCCCGGTCGTGGCGGCGGTGAACCCGATCGAGAGCAGCGCCCCACCCGGTGCGAGGACCCGGGCCGCCTCGCGCCAGCCGGCGCGCTGGGCCGGCGCCGAGCCGACGTGGGCGAGCGTCTCGACGTCGAGCACGACGTCGAAGGTGGCGTCACGGAAGGGGAGCACCGTCGCGTCGCCGCGCACCAGGGGCGTCGCGACGGCTCCGTCCCGGAGTCGGTCCCGTGCCTGGTCGAGGCCGCTCGGCGCGAGGTCCAACCCGACCGCGCGGTGACCCTCCTGGGCGAGGTACCAGAGCTGCGCGCCGGCACCACAGCCGACCTCCAGGACGTGCAGGTCGGTCCGGCCGGTGCGCGCGATCGTGCGCACGACGTCCTCGTTCGGCCAGCGGCCCCAGGTCCGCCGCCGGAAGATCTCCTCCCAGGCGTCGACCGGGCTCATGCGGTCACGGTCGACGCGGGGAGGGTCCGGGCCCGGCCGGCGGCGACGGCGCGGGCATGGGCATCGGCGTCGTAGACCCGGGCGCCGATGAGGAACGGCACCGCGGCACCGCCCCAGCTCCGCTTGAAGTCGAGCAACGGGTCGTCGGACGCGTCGGTGACGCCACCGCCGAGCACCACCTCGGTGACGCCCGCGTCGGCCAGCGCCGAACAGCCCGCCGCGAGCACCGCCGACGCGCCCGGTCCGGGCGCGCCCCACCGGGCGCTGAACGCGTACGACGCGCGTGCGCCGGCGACGAGGAACAGCGCCGCCGCGCCGGCCGACGGGTCGCCGGCCTCCACCAACAGGGTCGTCCCGTCGGCGAGCGCGCGGAAGAACGCCGGCCCGCGCTGCCAGCGCGCCGTCGCCCCCTTGGCCCGCATCGCCTCGGCGTACCGGCTCGCGAACGTCAGCGCGCCGCGGGCGTCGAGCGGTCGGGCGGCGACCGTCAGATCGCGCCGGGCACGGGCGAGATCGGACCGCCGGCCCTTGCGCAGGCCGCGGTGCGCGGCCACCGCGGCCGGCTCGACCACCCGGATCTCCTTCCCCGGGACGGCTCCCCACCCCGCCGCGACGGCGTCGCGGTCAGGGAGCCCGGTCGCGAGCATGAAGACCTCGCTGACCACGCCGACCCGGGGGAGCGCGTCGTCGAGGGCGGACCGCACCGACCGCCACGTGCGGGGGCCGACGTCCCCGGCGCGGACGTACGGGCCGCCGTACTCGACGGTGCGCGCGAGCACCCCGACGCCGGGGACCTCGGTGAGCAGGAGCGGGTAGGCCACGGCGATGTCGCGTGCGCTGATCTCGACGGTGACCGCCTCGGCCCCGGACGCAGCCGCCTCGGCCGTCAGATTGGTGACGGTGCCGTGCGGATCGATGCCGGGAATCGGCGGCCCGTCGCTCACCCGCCCGAGGGTCACGCTCATGCCGGACCGCTCGCGAGGTCGACCGCCCGCAGGGCCGCACCCCGCGGCAGCGCGTTGCGCAGCGCCCGTCCGAGCACGAGGTCACGCGACCCGGCGGGCACGCCGTCGAGGAGCGGGCGCAGCGGCTCGAGGTCGTCGAGGGTGAGCCGGTGGCCGACGGGCAGGTCGCGGCGCGCGTAGAGCCCCTTGCGGACCACCCGCCGGTTCTCCTCCTCGACGGCGTACGGCTCGCGACTGCGCACCGAGTGCGCGACGGCGCGGACGTCCCGGACCCAGTCCGGTGCGAGGGCGAGGGGGAGCGAGGCGGCGTGGTCCGGCCCGGGTGCCACCGCGAGCGCCTCCGGCGCGACCCACGTGACGTGCTTCTCGACCACCGGCGCGCCCAGGGCGACGGCCGCGGCCGCGGCGGCGACACCCAGGGTGTGGTCGGAGAACCCCACGGGCCGGTCGGTGGCGCCGGCCAGCTCGCCGAGTCGGGTCAGACCGGCGGCGGCCACCGGCGTGGGGTACGCGGTGACGCAGTGCAGCAGCACCAGCCGGCGCACCGAGCGGAGCCGGTCCGTGATCGCGAGCACGTCCGCCACCGACGCCATGCCCGTCGACAGGTAGACCGGCAGGCCGGCTGCGGCGACGTCGTCGAGCAGCCACGGGTTGTCGTTGTCACCCGACCCGATCTTCAGCGCGTCCGGCTCCAGTCCGAGCACCTCCCGGTGGGCACGGACCCCGTCGGCGGTGCAAATGAAGTCCACGGCGCAGTCACCCGCCACGCGCCGCAGCCGCGCGAGGTCGGAGGGCGTGAGCGCCAGGCCCGCGAGCAACGCCCGCTGGTCGCCGTCACCCTGGTACGCCGCGTTGGGCGCGTCGGCCGCGAGCAGCTCGTCGACGATCCAGTACTGGAACTTGACCGCGTCGAACCCGGCCGCGGCCGCGTCCCGGACCATCGCCTCGGCGCACCCCGGATCGCCGTCGTGGTTCACCCCGATCTCGGCGATCAGGTACGGCTCGGCCGTGCGGTTCACGCCACCCACTCCCGCGCCCGGGCCAGGTCGGCGGCGTCGTCGATGTCGAGCGCCCGCTCCGTTGGCACCGGCACCACGGCGAACGGCGGCTGCTGCAGCGGTCCGCCTGCGCGGACCCGGGCGGCGGGTGCGGCGAACGCCCCGCCGGTCGGGATCCACAGGGCCGGGAGGTCCTGGGACCGCCGGTCGTAGCAGTCGGGGACGAGCGGCGCGGCGAGCCCGTCGGCTCCCGACGCGAGCGCGTAGGCGGCGGTCGGGGCCACCGCGGTGACGAGCAGCGCCGTTCCCGCGGCCGGCGAGGCCGCGAGCGCGTCGACCACGGCCACCAGGTCGGCCGGTGCCGTGAACGGGCTCGTCGCCTGCACGAGCACCACCGTCTCGGCCTCGGGGTGCCACGCCACGAGCGCGTGCTGCACGACCGCGTCGGTCGACGTCGTGTCGGTGGCGAGCTCGGCCGGACGCAGCTCGGGCACGGTCGCACCGGCCGCCGTCGCGACCGTTGCGTACTCCGGCGAGTCCGTCGACACGGTGACCGTCCCGAAGGCGGCGCGGGCGGTGCGGACCGCGCGCTCGAGCAGCGAGTGACCGCCGACCTCGGCGAGGTTCTTGTCGGGGAGCCGCTTCGATCCGGAGCGCACCGGGATGACCGCGCAGAGCTGCCTCATGCCGTCACCACCATCGGGTCGGGACCGACCGGATGGGCCCGCTCGGTCCGATGCACGTAGAGCAGCACGACCGCGGTCAGCAGGCCGCACAGGCCGGCCGCCGCCGCCACCCCCGTCGCGTCGTCGCGCACCGCGGTGACCGCGGCACCGAGCCCCGCGACCGCGGCGCCGAGCGCGAACGCGGGGACGCAGGCGCGCACCAGCACCGACGACCGGTGCCGGAACACCCCGGCGCAGATGCGCGCCACGATCGGAGTCACGGCGACCGCGGCGAGACAGGTCGCCGCCGCGGAACCCGCGAGCCCGTACCGGCGCGCCAACACGACCGTCGCGCCGAGGTTGAGCACCAGGCCACCGACCGACACCGCGACCAGCCGTCGCGCCGCCGCCGCGCCGATCGCCATCTCGAAGGCGGCGGCATAGACCACCGACACGATCGTCGAGAGCGCGAGCCAGCGGATCGCGGCGGTGGTGCCGGGGATCGGGGTCCCGGCGATCATGCGCCCGAGCGGTGCCGCGACCCCGAACGCGAACGCGGCGCACGGGAGCGTGACGAGCGCGGACCAGCGCGTCGCCCGCAGCACGAGCCCCTCGGTCCGGGCCCGGTCGGTCCGGAGGCCGTGGGCCGCCGCCGGGATCAGTGCCGAGGTGGCGGCGCCGAGCACGGTGAGCGCGGCGAGGTTGACCTTGTCGGCGACGTCGAAGCCGGTGACCGCGACCACGCCGACGACGAGGCCGAGGACCACCCGGTCGACCTGGCGGTAGCCGACGCCCGTGGCGCGCAGCGCGAGCAGGGGCAGCCCGGCGGCCGCCTCGCGACGCATGGACCCGCCCCGTCCCGGCGCGGCGCCGAACCAGGCGAGCGCGCCGAGGAGCGCCAGCGTGGACGCGACCGTGCTGGCGAGCGACACCGCGGCGAGCCCGACCACCCCGGCTCCGGCGGCCGCGACACCGATGCCGGCCGCGAAGAAGACGGTGGCCCGTGCCGCGTCGATCGACCGCCGGACCTCGTAGCGCCGGAGCCCCTCGAGCGCGGCGCCGAACGCGACGCCCGGGACCTCGAACGCGAGCTGGAGCGCGATCAGCCGCACCGCGAGCACCGTGTCGGCCCGGACCGCCGGACCCACCCCGAACAGGTCGACGAGCGCGGGCGCGAGCACCGCGATCACGACGGCGCTCACGGTGCCGACCAGGCCGAGGAGCGCGCCGCCCGCGCCCACGTGTGAACGCACGGTGCGCGCGTCGTCCGTCGACGCGACGCGCTGGATCAGCGACTGACCGAGGCCGAGATCGAGCAGCGAGCCCAGTCCGCGGCCCTGGACCGCCAGCACGGTGATCAGGACCCAGATGCCGTACTCCCGCACCCCGAGGAGCCGGATCAGGACCGGGACCGCGACCAGGGTCAGGAGGGCCACCCAGCCGGTCGCGACCGCGGATGCGGCGGTGTTGCTCAGGAGGCCTCGGGGCGCAGGGCGCGTCGGCGAGGTCACGCCGGGACCTCGAACGGCGCGCCGGTGAGGATGCCGTCGCAGATCGCGTCGAGCCCGGCGTGGGCGCCCGGGGCGAGCTGGTCCGCCCAGCCCGGCTCGAGCCGGGCCAGGCCCGACACGGGCTCCCACGCGGGAGGGCGGGGGAGGTTGGCGGAGAAGAAGAACTGGTGCGCATACCGGCGCGCCGTCTCGACGCCGGGTGCGTGGGCCGCCGGGTCGGCGAGGACCGCCGCGACGACGGCGCGGTGCTCGTCGGTGTCGCGCGGGTCGAGGGTGAACCCTTTCCCGGCGTAGTGCGGCCGGCCACCGAGCACGACCGGCACCCCGGCGAGCGCGAGCTCGAGTCCCGCGGTCGACGTGTACGCGAAGCCGACGTCGGCGGTGTCGATGAACCCGTAGCTGCTCACGGGATCGGAGGGATCGACGATCCGCACGTGCGCAGGCAGTTCAGGGAACGCGCGGTCCAGCACGGCGCGCATCGGCTCGCGCGTGCGCCACGTCGGCAGGACCACCTCGCTCGGGTGGAGTCGCACGACGACGTCGTACTCCGGGTGCGAGGCGAGGTCGGCGACGACGGCGACGAGCCAGTCGCGTACGTCGGCGTACGCGCCCTCGAGACCGATCGCGGCCGAGTCCCACGTCAGGTTGGTGAACACGACGGCCCGCCGGCGCGCGCCGGGGACCTCGGGTCGTCCCTCGGGGTCGGACTGCGGCGACGGCCAGATCTGCACGAAGGACCGGAGCCCGCGTCGCCGGTCGGCGAGGTAGCGGTCGAGCGCCTCCTCCTGCGTGGGCGTGAGCGGCTCGTCGCACCCGAGCTTCCACCGCTCCTCGCTCGCGTAGCGCGATGCGGGTTCGTCGTGCGCGAAGAACAGCAGCCCGTCGATCTGCGCCCGCTCGTACGTGACCACGCGGATGCCCCGCTCCCGGGCGATCGCGCCCGCGACCGCTTCGAAGAGGAACATGCCGTTGAGCAACAGCACGACCTCAGGGCGGGCCCGGTCGACGAGCGAGCGCACCGAGCGGGCGATGCGCCGCGCCGATCGGAGGAACGCGCGGTACGTGGACGCCGCCAGCGGGTCGGTGTCGAGCGCGGCGCTGCACAGGAACCACTTGACGGGCACGTCGACGAGCGCACCCAGGGGGAGCCCGTCGGCCGCGACCGTCCGCAGCTCGGGCACGGTCAGGCCGTCGAGCTCGGGCCAGTCGGCGGCGCCGAAGTCCGGCGCGAGGGTCTCGACGGTGAGGGAGTGCGCCGCGAGCGCGGCCCCCGTGTACCGGGTGCAGGTACGGCACGGCGGCGGGGGACCCTCGTGCACGTTGACGCGGTCGCAGGTCTCGAGCCCGCCGCCGCACGTCGCGACGGTCACACGCGCACCGCGCGACTCCAGCGCGCGGGCGACGAGCGCCTCCCACTGCACGTGCACGGCCCAGTCGCGCGGTGACAGCACCAGGACGTGGGGACCGCCGGCCGCGTTCCCCCTCGACGTCGGGACCGCGCGCGCCGCGCGCATCTCCGGCGCCCGGCCGAGCTGACGCGCGACGAGGTCGACCCCCTGACGGAGCTTCGTGACCGCGGCGTTCACCGGGCACCCTCGGGCAGCCGGTCGAAGCCACGGCCGCGCACGACCCGCGCGACACCGCTCCACACCCCGACGCCGTACGCGAGGTGGCAGACGCCGAGGGCGATCACGGCGTCCGCGGGCGCCACGCCGGGCTCGCGCCCGAGACGCAGCCCGGTCCCGGCCACGACGCCGGCCCACGCCGCCACCGGGAGCAGCGGTCCGGCGCGACGCGTGACGACGGCCGCGGCGGCGCCGACCGCCGCGGCCGCGACCAGCGCGGCGGGCGCCAGTGGGCGCGGGGTCGGCAGCGTGCGGTGCTTCACGAGGGTCGAGACCTTGCCGACGCCGTAGTTCCGGTACTGGCGCCACAGCCCGGACACCGAGTCACGGGGGAAGTACGTGCTGCGGATCGTCGGGTCGCACACGATGCGTCCACCGGCCTTGCGCAACCGGAAGTTCAGCTCGTGGTCCTCGGCGGCCCACTGCAGGTGCTCCTCGTCCCAGCCGCCGAGCTCGCGCAGGTCGGCGGTCCGGTAGCACCCGAGATAGACGGTGTCGACGTCGTCCTCGCGGCGCGTCGCGTAGTGGAACCGGCCGCCGCCCATGCCGACGCGGGTGCTCGTGACCGCGGCCACCGCCCGACCGAACCGGTTGGTCCCGACGGCGCGCATCGGGCCCCCGACGTCCGCGGCTCCGGTCTCGTCCCGCACCTCCACGCAGCGGCGCACGTAGTCGGGGGCGTACCGGGCGTGGGCGTCGACGCGCACCAGGAGGTCACCCCGCGCCTCGGCCAGGCCGACGTTGAGCGCCGCGGCCGCGCTGCGACGCGGGTTGTCGAGCAACCGCACCCGGTGGTCCCGTCCGGTCCACCGCTCCACGAGTTCGCGGGTCGCATCCCGTGAACGCCCATCCACCACGAGGATTTCGGCAATTCCGGGGTAGTCCTGGAGGCTCAGTGAGTCCAGGCAGTCCACGACGTGGGCCGCCTCGTCGTAGGTCGGGACCACGATCGAAACGGACGGATGGGGGGAAACCGGCTCCTCGTCGCTCACGCCGGACCATCGTGACGCCCCCGACGGTCCGCGACGCGGACCTCCGGAGCGCTCGAGCGGGCGATCAGGTGATGTCGAGCATGCGCTGGAGCGCGACGCGTGCGTTGGCGGCGGTGACCGGGTCGACCGTGATCCGGTTGACCACCTCGCCGCGGGCCAGGGACTCCACGCACCAGGCCAGGTGGGGGGCGTCGATCCGGAACATGGTGGAGCACGGGCAGATCAGCGGGTCGAGCGAGACGACGGTCTTGTCCGGGTGGTCGGCGGCGAGTCGCTGCACCATGTGGATCTCGGTACCTACCCCGATGACCGATCCGGCCGGCGCCGCGTCGACGAAGTCGAGGATCCGCTCGGTCGAGCCGACCCGGTCCGCGATCTCGACGACCTCGTGGGCGCACTCGGGGTGCACGATCACCGTGCCGTCGGGGTGGGCGGCCCGGAAGTCCGCGACGTGCTCCGGGGTGAACCGCTGATGGACGCTGCACCAGCCGCGCCACAGGAGGAACGTCGCCTCCTTCACGTCGGCGTCCTCGAGGCCGCCGAACTCGCGGTGCGGGTTCCACACCCGCATGTCGCGCTCGTCATAGCCCATGTCGAAGCCGGTGTTGCGGCCGAGGTGCTGGTCGGGGAAGAACAGCACCTTGTCGCCGCGGGCGAACGCCCACTCGAGCACCGCCCGGGCGTTCGACGACGTGCACACCGCCCCGCCGTGCTCACCCACGAACGCCTTGATGGCCGCCGAGGAGTTCATGTAGGTGATCGGGACGACCCGCTCGACGTCGGTGACGCCGGCGATCGCCTCCCACGCCTCCTCGACCTGGTCGAGGTCGGCCATGTCGGCCATCGAGCAGCCGGCATTCAGATCCGGCAGCACGACGCGCTGGGCGTCACTCGTGAGGATGTCGGCCGACTCGGCCATGAAGTGCACGCCGCAGAACACGACATCGGTCGCCCGGCTGTCCGCGGCGAAGCGGGCGAGCTTGAAGCTGTCGCCCCGGGCGTCGGCCCATTCGATGACCTCGTCGCGCTGGTAGTGGTGGCCGAGGATCAGGAGTCGGTCGCCGAGCTCGGCCTTGGCGGCACGGATCATCTCGCGGAGCGCGTCGGGGGAAGCGGTGGTATAGCGGTCCGGCAGGGGAGCCTGCAGTCGCAACATGGGTTCTGGCCCCTTCGGGGAAGGCTCCGAACTCGGCCGGCGGGGACAGCCTGGTCGCCACTCCGCGGGGTTGTCGGCCTCGGAACCTGATATGTGGCCGGTGTTCCAGGCCGGCCTCCGAGCATGGTAACCGGCCCGCCCGCCGGGGGATTCCCGGCACGCGGAACCCACCGACCGGGTCGCACCCGCGTGGGAGAATGCACCCGATGGCGGATCCCCGGATGCGGCTCTCCGAGCCCACGATCGGTGAGGAGGAGGCCGCGGCCGCGGCCCGGGCCGTCCGGGACGGCGATCTCGTGTTCGGCCCCGACCTGCCGGCCTTCGAGGCCGCGGTCGCCGAGTACGTGGGCGCCCGGGGCGCCGTCGCGGTCACCACCGGCACCGCCGCGCTGCATCTCGCCCTGCTCGCCGCCGGGGTCGGGCCCGGCGACGAGGTCTGGCTCTCGGACCTCACCTTCATCTCCACCGCCAACGCCGTGGCGTACTGCGGGGCCCGGATCACGCTCGTGGACGCCGAGGCCGAGTCCTGGAACCTCGATCCCGGGGTCGTCGCCGCGGAGATCGAGCGGCGCGTCGACGCCGGGGTCCCGCTGCCCCGGGCGATCGTGCCGGTGCACCTGCTCGGTCACCCGGCGAACCTCGAGCCGGTGCTGGGGCTGCTCGCCGAGCACGGCGTCGCGGTCGTCGAGGACGCGGCCGAGGCGCTCGGGTGCACGTGGTCCGGCGGTGCGCTCGACGGCCGGTCACCGGGCACGGTCGGGCTCGCCGGCATCTACTCGTTCAACTTCAACAAGCCGATCTCCACCGGGGGCGGGGGGATGCTCGTCGCCGACGACCCCGCGGTGCTCGACCGGGCCCGGCACCTCGGCAGCCAGGCGAAGATCCCGGGACGGGACTACGAGCACGACGCGATCGGGTTCAACTACCGGTTGTCCAACGTGGCCGCGGCGATCGGGGTCGTGCAGATGCGGCGGCTGCCCGGCCTCATCGAGCGGCGACGCACGATTGCGATGCGCTACCGGGACGCGTTCGCCCCGCTCGGGTTGGGGGAGGGCCCCGACTGCGCCTGGGCGCGCCGGTCCGGATGGCTGGCGAGCGCGGTCTTCCCCGACTCCACGGTCCGGCGCGCGGTGCGCGACGCGCTCGACGCGCGCGCGATCGAGACCCGGCCGATCTGGACGCCGATGCGCCTGCAGGCGCCGTACGCGGACTCGCCCCGTCTCGGCGGCGACGTGGCGATGGACCGCTACGAGCGGGTGCTGTGCCTGCCGTGCTACGCCCACCTGACCGACGACCAGCAGGACGAGGTCATCGAGGTCGTCACCGACGTCCTCCGGCGCGGATGAGCCGGAGCATGCCGTGCTGACGCGCCCGCCGGCGGGGTCGATCCCGGACGCGCCCGGCTCGTACCAGTTCAAGGACGCGCACGGTCGCGTGATCTACGTCGGCAAGGCGAAGAGCCTGCGCAGCCGGCTCTCGAACTACTTCGGCGCGCCGCACACGCTCCTGCCGCGCACGCGCCAGATGGTCGCAGCGGCCACGAGCGTCGAGTGGATCGAGGTGCGCAACGAGGTCGAGGCGCTGTTCCTCGAGTACAACCTGATCAAGGAGCACCGGCCGCGATTCAACATCCGGCTGAAGGACGACAAGTCGTACCCGTTCCTCGCGGTGACCCTCGACGAGGAGTGGCCGCGGGCGATGGTCATGCGCGGCAGGAAGCGCAAGGGCGTCCGCTACTTCGGTCCGTACGCGCACGCCTACGCGATCCGCGAGACGCTCGACCTGCTCCTCCGCACGTTCCCGATCCGCACCTGCACCAACGGCAAGTTCCAGCGGCACCAGCGCCTCGGCCGCCCGTGCCTGTACGCCCACATCGAGAAGTGCGTCGCGCCGTGCGTCGACGCGGTCACCGCCGACGATTACCGCGCGCTGGTCGACGACCTGCTGGCGTTCCTCGGCGGCGAGACGCAGCCGGTGATCGCGCGGCTCGACCGGCTCATGCAGGAGGCTGCGGACGAGCTCGAGTACGAGCGGGCCGCCCGGCTGCGGGACCAGCTCGCGTCGGTCCGCAAGGCCGTGGAGCGCCAGCAGATGGTCGGCGACGCGTCCGAGGAGCTCGACGTCATCGGCATCGCCGACGACGAGCTCGAGGCCTCGGTGCAGATCTTCTACGTCCGCCGGGGTCGCGTGGTCGGGCGCAAGGGGATCGTCGTGGACAAGGTCGAGGACCTCGATGCCGAGGCCCTCACCGCGCGGGTCCTCGAGCAGCTCTACGGCGACGCCGATCCGGCCGACATCCCGAAGGAGGTGCTCGTCCCCACCCTCCCCGAGGACCACGACCTGTACGAGGAGTTCCTGTGCCTCGTCCGCGGGAGCAAGGTGCGGGTGCGGGTGCCCATGCGGGGCGAGAAGCGCGCCCTGCTCGAGACCGTCACCCGGAACGCCCAGGAGGCGTTCGCCCGGCACAAGCTGAAGCGCGCCTCCGACCACAACGCCCGGGCCCGGGCGCTGACCGCGCTCCAGGAGGCCCTCGAGCTGCCGGAGGCGCCGCTGCGGATCGAGTGCTTCGACATCTCCAACCTGCAGGGCACCGAGATCGTCGCGTCGATGACCGTGCTCGAGGACGGGTTGCCGAAGCGCAGCGACTACCGCCGGTTCAAGATGCGCCACCAGGCGGGTCAGGACGACTTCGCGTCGATGGAGGAGGCGTTGACCCGCCGGTTCCGCCGCTACCTGCTCGAGCGCGACGAGGGTGCCCGGGCCGGCAAGCGCTTCGCCTACCCACCGAACCTGCTCGTCATCGACGGCGGGAAGGGTCAGCTCGGCGTCGCGGTGCGCGTCCTCGAGGACCTCGGACTCGAGGACATCAGCGTGGTGGGACTCGCGAAGCGCTTCGAGGAGGTGTACCGACCGGGCGAGTCCGACCCCGTCCGGATCCCTCGCGACTCGCCCGCCCTCTACCTGCTGCAGCAGGTCCGCGACGAGGCACACCGCTTCGCGATCACGTACCACCGGTCGCTGCGCGACAAGAAGATGACCACGTCGGTGCTCGACGACGTCCCCGGGCTCGGGCCCGGCCGGCGCACCCGGCTGCTGAAGGAGTTCGGGTCGGTCAAGCGCATCCGCGAGCAGGACCGCGACACGCTGCTGGCGCTGTCCTGGCTCCCCGACAAGGTCGGCGCCGACCTCTACGCCGCGCTCCACGGCGAACCGCTGCCCAGTCGCGCCGGCATGCCATCCTGAGGCCGTGACCCCCTCGCCGCCGTCCGAGTTCAACCCCGGGCTCGACGTCACCGTGATCACCGGGATGTCGGGCGCGGGCCGGGCCACCGCCGCGAACGTCCTCGAGGACCTCGGGTTCTTCGTCATCGACAACCTGCCCCCTGCGCTCATCGGAAAGGTCGCCGAGCTCGCGCGCGGCGGGTCGACGCCGCACCGCTTCGGCTTCGGTGTCGACGTGCGGAGCGGCTCGTTCGTCGAGGACCTCGACGCCGCGCTGGGTGAGCTGCGCGGCCACGGCGCCCGCACCCGGGTTCTGTTCCTCGAGGCCGCCGACGACACGCTCATCCGCCGCTTCGACGCGTCGCGCCGGCCGCACCCGCTCGCGGACGCGGACCGGCTCCTCGAGGGGATCCAGAAGGAGCGGGCGCTGCTCGAGGAGCTGAAGGGCCGCGCCGACGTCGTCATCGACACGACCAACCTCAACGTCCACGAGCTGCGCGACCGGCTCGTCGGCCTGTTCGGCGTCTCGGACGCCTCGACCCTGCAGGTCGAGGTCGTGAGCTTCGGCTTCAAGCACGGGATCCCGCTCGACGTCGACCTCGTGTTCGACTGCCGCTTCCTGCCCAACCCGCACTGGGTCGACGAGCTGCGTCCGCTCGACGGTCGCGACACACCGGTACGCGACTACGTGATGGGCCAACCCGAGTCGCAGGCGTATCTCGACGAGCTCCGGCGCCTCTTCGCGCTCACCCTCCCGGCGTACGAGCGCGAGGGCAAGGCCTACCTGTCCGTCGCCATGGGCTGCACCGGTGGGCACCACCGCAGCGTCGCGATGGCCGAGGCGGTCGGCCGGATCCTCACCGAGCTGGGCTACGCGCCGCGGGTCCGTCACCGCGACGTCGGGCGGGAGTGATGGCGCCGGACCGCCCGGCGGTGGTCGCCGTCGGTGGCGGACACGGCCTCGCCGCCACCCTGCACGCGGTGCGGCGCTACGCCGGCACGATCACCGCGGTGGTGACCGTCGCGGACGACGGCGGCAGCACCGGCCGGCTCCGGCGCGACCTCGGGATCCTCGGCGTGGGCGACCTGCGCAAGTGCCTCACCGCGCTCGCGGCGACCGATCCGGATCCGGCCGCCTGGGCGGAGACGTTCGCCCATCGCTTCGACAGTGGCGATCTCACCGGCCACGCCCTCGGCAACCTCATCCTCGTGGGCCTCGCCGAGACCACGGGGGACTGGATCGAGGCGCTCGACCTCGCGGGTCGAACGCTCGGGGCCGTCGGCCGCGTGCTGCCGGCCACGGCCGGCCCGGTCGTGCTGCGGGCCGAGTCCGACACGGGCGTCATCGTCGGGCAGGTCGCGATCCAGAACGCGGCGGCACGGATCCACTCGATCGCGCTCGACCCGCCGGACGCCCCGTCACCCGCCCCGGTCGTCGAGGCCCTGGCCGCCGCCGACCAGATCGTGCTGGCGCCGGGATCGCTGTTCACGAGCCTGCTGCCGGCGCTCGTCGCCCCGGACGTGCGGGCCGCGGTCCTCGCGTCGCACGCGCCGGTCGTGATGGTCATGAACCTCGAGGCGCAGGTCCCCGAGACGGCGGGCCTCGATGCCGTCGACCACCTCCAGGCGGTGCGGGACCTGGGGATCCGGGTCGACCACGTCGTGGTCGACGACCGGTGCCGGCTGGCGGGGGACCGGGCCCGGCTCGAGGCGCTCGAGGTCACCGTGTCGGTCGAGCCGGTCGCCCGACCCGACGTGCGGGCCCACGAACCGGCCAAACTGGCGTCGGCACTCACGGCTCTGCTCTAGTCCGGAGCGGGCCACGGGCCGCGACACACCATGGATCGGGCAACGGCGCCCGGAGGAGGGGTCATGACGGTACGCGTTGGGATCAACGGCTTCGGCCGGATCGGTCGGTCGTTCACCCGGGCGCTGCTCGCCCGCGGGGCCGACGCCGGAGTGGAGCTGGTGGCGGTCAACGACCCCTTCGGCGACTCCCACACCATGGCGTTCCTCCTGAAGCACGACTCGGTCGGCGGGGTGCTGCCGAACGAGGTCGCGGAGGCCGACGGCGGGTTCTCGATCGACGGCAAGCTGGTCAAGAAGCTCGAGGAGCGCGAGCCCAACGAGATCCCGTGGGGCGACAACGGCGTCGACGTCGTCATCGAGTCGACCGGCCTGTTCACCGCCCGCGGCGACGCCGCGAAGCACCTCGAGGGTGGCGCCAAGCGCGTGGTCATCTCCGCGCCGAGCGGCGACGCCGACACCATGATCTGCATGGGCGTCAACGACTCGCAGTTCGACCCCCAGGCGCACACGGTCATCTCCAACGCGTCCTGCACCACCAACTGCCTCGCCCCGCTCGCCAAGGTCCTCCAGGACTCGTTCGGCATCGAGCGCGGCCTGATCACCACCGTCCACGCGTACACGTCGGACCAGCAGCTCCAGGACCAGGCCACCGCGACCAGGTCGGGCAAGCCCGACCTGCGCCGCATGCGGGCGGCCGCGCTGTCGATCATCCCGAACTCGACCGGTGCCGCCCGTGCGATCGGGCTCGTGCTCCCGGAGCTGAAGGGCCGCCTCGACGGCATGGCCCTCCGGGTCCCCACGCCGACCGGCTCGATCACCGACCTCGTCGCCAACCTGCAGCGCAGCGCGACGGTCGACGAGGTCAACGCCGCGTTCCAGGCCGCCGCGGCGAACCCCGCCTACCGCGGAGTGCTCGAGTACAGCGACGAGCCGCTCGTGTCGGCCGACATCGTCGGCAACCCGTCGAGCTGCATCTACTCGGCCGTCGACACCATGGTGAACGGCCCGACCGTCAAGGTGCTCGGCTGGTACGACAACGAGTGGGGCTACTCCAACCGCCTGATCGACCTCGTCGGCTTCATCGGCGCCCAGTAGGGCCGCCCGATGCCCGCACCGGTTCCCTCGCTGGAGGACCTGCCCGACCTCGACGGCCGGCGGGTGCTCCAGCGGGCGGACTTCAACGTCCCCGTCGCCGACGGGCAGATCACCGACGACCTGCGCATCCGCGCCGCACTGCCCACGATCGAGTGGCTCCGCGGCCAGGGTGCGGCCGTCGTCGCGTGCAGCCACTTCGGCCGGCCGAAGGGCGCGCCGGATCCGCAGTACTCGCTCGCACCCGTGGCGAAGCGCCTCGGCGAGCTGCTCGGTTGCGAGGTCCCGCTCGCACCCGAGGTCGTGGGCTTCACCGCCGCGTCCATGGCGGCGAGCCTCGGGCGCGGCGACGTCATGCTCCTCGAGAACCTGCGGTTCCACCCGGGCGAGACCACCGACGACCCCGCCCTGTCGGTGTCGCTGTGCGAGCCGGTCGACGCGTACGTGAACGACGCGTTCGGCGCGTCGCACCGTGCGCACGCGTCAATCGTCGGCCCGCCGCGGATCCTGCCGTCGGCCGCGGGTCGGCTCCTGCACCGCGAGGTCCAGGTCCTCTCCGAGATGCTCGACGAGCCGAAGCACCCGTTCGTCGCGATCCTCGGCGGGTCGAAGGTCAGCGACAAGCTCGGCGTCATCGACGCGCTGCTCGCGCGGTGCGACACCATCCTCGTCGGCGGAGCCATGGCCTTCACGTTCCTCGCCGCGCAGGGACACTCGATCGGCGACTCGCTCGTCGAGCCCGACCGCATCGCCGACTGCACCCGGCTGCTCGAGACCGGCCGGGTGCACATCCCGGTCGACGTCGTGATCGCGAAGGACATCGCCGAGGACGCGGACGTCCGTCACGTGGGTGCCCGGGCGATCCCCGACGGGTGGAAGGGGCTCGACATCGGCCCCGAGACCGCCGGGCTGTTCTCGGACGCGATCGCGGACGCCCGCATGGTGCTCTGGAACGGTCCGATGGGCGTGTTCGAGATGGCACCGTTCGCCGCCGGGACCCGGACCATCGCCATGGCCGTCGCCGACTGCCACGGCTTCACCATCATCGGCGGGGGCGACAGCGCCGCGGCGGTGCGCCAGTTCGGCGTCGCCGACCGCGTCGACCACGTCAGCACCGGCGGCGGGGCGTCGCTCGAGCTGATCGAGCAGGGCGACCTGCCCGGCCTCGTCGCCCTCCGCACCCCGCGCGCCTGACGCGCACCGAGCCCCAGGAGCACCGAAGTGACGGACCGCCGGCCCATCATCGCCGCCAACTGGAAGATGCACCACGACCACTTCGTGGCCATCCAGTTCACCCAGAAGCTGTCGTACCTGCTCGACAAGGCCGACACCGAGGCGGTCGAGGTGGTGCTCTGCCCGCCGTTCACGGACCTGCGGTCGATGCAGACCACGATCGACTCGGACCGCATCCCCGTCGCGCTCGGCGCCCAGAACGTCCACTGGGAGGAGAGCGGCGCGCTCACGGGTGAGATCAGCCCGGTGATGCTCGCCAAGCTCACCGTGAAGTACGTGATCGTGGGTCACTCCGAGCGGCGCGAGCTCTTCGGCGAGACCGACGAGGTGGTGAACCGCAAGGTGAAGGCGGTCTGGAAGCACGGGATGACCCCGATCCTCTGCGTCGGCGAGACCGACGAGGAGCGCGAGGCGGGGGAGACCGCGGCCAAGGTGACCGGCCAGGTCACGGCCGGCTTCGCCGGGGTGAGCAAGGACCAGATCGCCCGGACGGTCGTGGCCTACGAGCCGATCTGGGCGATCGGCACCGGCAAGACCGCCACGCCCGAGGACGCCGAGGCGACCATCGCCGTGGTGCGGGCCGCGGTCGCCGAGGTGGCGGGCCCGGACGCCGCCGACGAGGTGCGCATCCAGTACGGCGGCAGCGTCAAGCCGGGGAACATCGCCGACCTGATGGACCGCCCGGGGATCGACGGCGCGCTCGTGGGCGGAGCGTCGCTCGATCCGGAGGATTTCGCCCGGATCATCCGCTACCGGGCGTGACGAAACACAGATTTCGCACGTTCAGAGGCTCGAATACCCCGGACGCGGGGCTAGATTCCCCTCGCTTCTCGAAGGAGGCCCACGCTCCGTGATCACCCCCATCGTCCTCGGCCTGCACATCCTGGTGTCGCTGCTCCTGATCTTCCTGGTGCTCCTGCACTCGGGGCGGGGCGGCGGACTCTCCGACATGTTCGGGGGCGGGTCGCTGGGCGGCTCGATGGCCGGATCGACGGCGGTGGAGCGGAATCTGGACCGGATCACCGTCATCACGGCGATCATCTTCGGGTTCACCACGGTGACGCTGGGACTGCGTCTCAACTGAGGCGGGTAGGACCGCCGACAATCTGAACCGACGCAAGAGACGGGGAGGTCTCGAGTGATTCGCACCCGACGTTCCGTGATCACGGTCGCGGCCCTGCTGGCGGTGGCCGTCGTGCTCGCCGCCTGCGGGAGCAGCAGTGGCAGCAAGTCGAGCGGGGGAGGTGCCTCCAGCTCCTCGAGCTCGACCACGCCCGCCCCCAAGAGCGGCAACGGCACCATCGTGCTCGGTGCCGAGCAGGAGATGGACTGCGCCGACTGGATCGCCAGTTGCGCCGGTTCCTCCTGGGGCGTCTGGGTCATGGAGCAGCACACCATGCCCCGCGTGTTCGACTACACCCAGGACGCGAGCGGCGAGTGGGTCAACACCCCGAACGTGATGATGGCGTCCACGCCGACCGTCGCCGACGTCAACGGCAAGCAGACCATCACCTACAAGATCGCCCCGAACGCGGTGTGGTCGGACGGTCAGCCGATCGTCTCGCAGGACTTCAAGTACACGTGGCAGCAGATCGCCACCGGCAAGGACATCTACGACAAGACCGGCTACGACAAGATCGAGTCCGTCGACACGACCGACCCGAAGACCGCGGTCGTCACGATGAAGGAGTCGTACGGCTCGTGGCGGACGCTCTTCGCCGGGGGTCTGTACGGGATCATGCCGTCGCACATCCTCGAGGGGAAGAACCGTGCGAAGGCGATGCAGAACGGCTACGACTGGTCCGGCGGTCCGTGGATCGCGAAGTGGAACCGCGGTGTCGACGTCACCCTGACGCCGAACCCGAACTGGTACGGCACGAAGCCGAAGCTCCAGAAGGTCATCTTCCGGTTCATCCAGGACACCGCGGCCGAGTTCCAGGCCTTCAAGAACGGTGAGGTCCTCGCGATCTACCCGCAGCCCCAGCTCGACGCGGTCGACGCGATCAAGAAGGGCGTCCCGGGTGCGGAGACCCAGTACACCGCCGACACCGGCTCGGTCGAGTCGCTGTGGATGAACAACAGCAAGTTCCCGTTCAACTCGGTGGCGGTCCGCCAGGCGTTTGCCTACGCGATCGACCGTCAGGCCATCGTCGAGAAGCTCTTCGGCCCGCTGGGCGTGAAGGAGCCCTCGCAGAGCCTGAACCCGCCGATCCAGAAGGCGTACCAGGACACGAGCGAGTACGAGAAGTACGTGCTGAACCTCCAGCAGGTCAACTCGCTCATGACCGGCGACGGCTGGAAGAAGAACTCCAGCGGCATCTGGGCCAAGAACGGCAAGACCGCCACGCTCGTCATCAACACCACGACCGAGAACAAGCGTCGTGAGCTGACCGAGCAGATCGTGCAGCAGGAGGCCAAGGCCGCCGGGTTCGACATGAAGATCAAGAACCAGACGGCCGCCGACCTCTTCGGCAAGACGCTGCCGACCGGCGCCTACCAGATCGCGCTCTACGCCCAGCAGGCCACGAGCCTCGAGCCGGGCCTGTGCTCGATCATGTGCAGCAAGAACATCCCGAGCAAGGCCAACGGCGGGTCGGGTCAGAACTGGACCTGGACCAACATCCCGTCGATGGACCCGCAGCTCGAGACGGTCGACAACTCGTCCGACGACAACGCCCGCATCACGGCGAGCAAGCAGGCGGACGTCACCATGGGCTCGCAGATGGTCTCGCTGCCCGTCGACCCGCTGCCCAACATTTCGCTGTGGAGCAAGCAGCTCTCCGGCGTGAAGGGTGACAACCCGATCTTCTCGCTGTTCTGGAACCTCCCCGAGTGGAGCCTGAACGGCTGAGCATCGGAGCCTGACGCACCGATGAGTGATCGAATCGTCGTGGACCCGACCCTGCGGGGTCGGGTCCACGCTCGTTCCCGGACGGCACCCGGATGCTGACCTACGTCGCGCGCCGCGCGCTGTACGCCGTGCCCGTGGTGATCATCGCCTCGTTCGTGCTGTTCTTCCTCGTGCGGGCGTCGTACGACCCGTGCGTGAAGCTGCGCACCACCCGGGAGGGTGCGGTCGCGGTGAAGCGGTGCGAGAAGTTCTACAAGCTCGACCGACCGGTGGTCGTCCAGTACGGCGACTGGTTGGGCAACGCGGTGCGCGGCGACCTCGGCACGAGCTCCCGCACCAACCAGCCGATCTCGGACATGCTCCCCTCGGCGTTCTGGAACACGGCGCAGCTGGCGTTCTGGGGCACGGCGGTCGCGGTCACGCTGGCGCTGTTCCTCGGCGTGTACTCGGCGATCCGGCAGTACTCGGTGGGGGACTACACCTTCACCGCGCTCGCGTTCATCGCGATCGCGATGCCACCGTTCTGGTTCGGACTGCTGTCCCAGCAGTTCCTCGCGGTCGGACCGAAGGACTGGTTCGGGTGGAGCCAACCGGTCTTCTACATCGTGGGCATGCACAACCCCGGCCAGTCGGGGTTCAACCTCGACTACGTACGCCACCTGGCGCTGCCGGTCCTCACCCTGACCGTGCAGTCGATCGGCTCGTGGAGCCGGTTCCAACGCACGTCGATGCTCGACGTGATGTCGAGCGACTACATCCGCACCGCCCGGGCCAAGGGCGTGCCGCGCCGGCGGGTGATCTGGCGCCACGGGGTCCGCAACGCGCTCGTGCCCTTCGTGACCGTCGTCGCGCTGGAGACGGGTGCGTTGTTCGGCGGTCTCATCGTGACCGAGAAGATCTTCTCGATTCCGGGCATGGGGAAGTTCTTCGTCGACTCGCTGCAGTCCGGTGACGTCAACGCGATCGTGGCCTGGATGATCATCAGCGCGTTCTTCATCATGCTGTTCAACCTGATCGCCGACCTGCTCTACGGCTGGCTCGACCCGCGGGTGCGACTCCAGTGACGCTGCCTCCCGACGTCGACCAGTACCGCACGCCGGACGGGCTCGCAGCCCCGGGCAGCGGCGAGCTCGAGCTGGGCCTCGACGGTGGCTTCGCCCCCGAGCCGCAATCGCAGTGGAAGCTGTTCCGCCGGCGCTTCTTCCGGCACAAGGCGGCGATCGTCGGCCTGGTCGGGCTCATCCTGATCACGCTCGCCTGCTTCGGGGTCAACTGGCTGAGTCCGTTCGACCCGAACAAGCAGGACCTGCTGGCGAACCCGGTGGGCCCGAACGGCACCCACTGGCTCGGCACCGACGAGCTCGGCCGGGACCAGCTCGCGCGCATCCTCCAGTCGGGCCAGCTCTCGCTCAAGATCGGGTTCTCGGTGGCGTTCCTCTCGGTCGCGCTCGGCGCCGCCATCGGTGCCGTCGCCGGCTACTTCGGCCGATGGTCCGACCAGCTGCTGATGCGCATCACCGACCTCTTCCTGATCGTGCCCGAGCTCGCCATCCTCGCCGTCGTCCTCAACTGGTTCGGCGGGACGAGCACGGCGATCATCGGCGTGCTGACGCTCCTCTTCTGGATGGGCGTCGCGCGTGTCGTGCGCGGACAGGTGCTGTCGATCCGCGAGAAGGAGTTCATCGAGGCCGCGCGTGCCGCGGGCGCCTCACCGATCCGGATCATCGTCCGTCACATCATCCCGAACATCATCGGCCCAATCATGGTGAACATGACGCTCGCAGTCTCGGCCGCGATCGTCACCGAGTCGACGTTGTCGTTCCTCGGGTTCGGCGTGCAGCCGCCGCAGACGTCGTGGGGCAAGATGCTCGCCGACGCGGAGGGCTACGTCGGCACGTCGAAGGCGTATCTGATCTACGGCCCCGGCATCGCCATCGTGCTGACGGTGCTCTGCGTGAACTTCATCGGCGACGGCCTGCGCGACGCGTTCGACCCGCAGAGCGACAAGCACTGAGATGACCGCGGACCTGCCGACCATCGACCCGGACGCGCCGACGCCGGTCACCGTCGACGCCACCGCCGCGGCGCCCGCGCCGGGTGGACCGTTGCTCGAGGTCACCGACCTCTCGGTGCAGTTCCCGACCGACGACGGGCTGGTGCAGGCCGTCGACACGGCCTCGTTCACGATCGACCGCAACGAGACCGTCGGCATCGTGGGGGAGTCGGGCTCGGGCAAGAGCGTCACGTCGCTCGCGATCCTCGGTCTGCTGCCCACCCGCGCTAAGGTCACGGGCGACATCCGCTTCGACGGCCGGTCGCTGCGGGACTGCTCCGAGAAGGAGATGGAGCGGATCCGCGGCAACGACATCGCGATGATCTTCCAGGATGCGCTCGCGGCCCTGAACCCCGTGCACACGGTCGGCACCCAGATCGGCGAGGCGATCCAGGTCCACCACCCGGACGTCTCCGACAAGGAGCTGCACGGCCGGGCGGTGGAGCTGCTCGACCTCGTCGGGATCCCGAACCCGACCGACCGGGTCGACCAGTATCCGCACGAGTACTCGGGCGGGATGCGCCAGCGGGCGATGATCGCCATGTCGATCGCCAACGACCCGAAGCTGCTCATCGCCGACGAGCCGACCACCGCCCTCGACGTCACCGTGCAGGCCCAGGTCCTCGAGGTGCTCGAGCGGATCCAGGACCGCACCAGCTCGTCGATCATCCTCATCACCCACGACCTCGGCGTGGTCGCGGGCATGGTCGACCGGCTGATCGTCATGTACGCCGGGCGCCAGGTGGAGCAGGGCGGGATCGACGAGACGTTCTACGCACCGAAGCACCCGTACACCGAGGGGCTGCTCGCGTCGCTGCCGCGTCTGGACCGGCGGGCCGACCGGACGAGCCGCCTGCACCGCATCGTCGGCCAGCCGCCGTCGCTGATCCGGCTCCCGCCCGGGTGCGCGTTCCATCCCCGCTGCCCCTACGCCGAGGTCCCCGGCCGCTGCGACACGGACCGGCCCGAGCTGGTCGACCTGCCCGGCGGTCAACGCAGCGCATGCTTCTTCCCCGAGCGGGTCGGCTCGATCGTGGCCGAGTCGCCGGGCGGGCCGGACGTGGGCGAGGGGAGCGCACCGTGACCGCCGAACCCGTGGCGACGCCGGACCCGGCCACCGGGTCCCACAACCCGCCGGTGCTCGAGGTCGACCACCTCGTCAAGGAGTTCCCGATCCGCGCCGGGCTGTTCCGCAAGGTGGTCGGGCAGGTGCAGGCCGTCACCGACGTCTCGTTCAGCGTCGGGCGGGGCGAGACCCTCGGGCTCGTCGGCGAGTCCGGCTGCGGGAAGTCGACGACCGGCCGCTGCGTCCTGCGCCTCCTCGACGCGAACTCGGGCGACGTGCGCTTCGAGGGCCGCAGCATCATGCAGCTGAAGGGCCGCGAGCTGCGCGCCCTGCGGTCACGCGTCCAGATCGTCTTCCAGGATCCGTACGTGTCGCTCAACCCGCGGATGACGGTCCAGTCGATCATCGCCGAGCCGCTGCGCGTGCACGGCATGTGGGGCAAGGACGGCATCACGCGCGTCAAGGAGCTGATGAGCCTGGTCGGGCTCAATCCCGAGCACGTCAACCGGTTCCCGCACGAGTTCTCCGGCGGGCAGCGCCAGCGCATCGGCATCGCCCGGGCGCTCGCACTCGACCCGGACGTGATCGTGCTCGACGAGCCGGTGTCCGCCCTCGACGTCTCGATCCAGGCCGGCGTGGTCAACCTCCTCGAGGACCTGCAGGAGCAGCTCGGGCTCGCCTACCTGTTCATCGCCCACGACCTCTCCGTCGTCCGGCACATCTGCGACCGGGTCGCGGTGATGTACCTCGGCAAGATCGTCGAGATCGGCGACGCCGACGACGTCTACGAGCACGCGGGACATCCCTACACGCAGGCGCTGCTGTCCGCGGTGCCCGTGCCCGACCCGCGCAAGGAGCGGGCCCGCACCCGCATCGTGCTCGAGGGCGACGTGCCGTCGCCGGCCGATCCGCCGTCGGGCTGCCGCTTCCGGACCCGCTGCCCGATCGCCCAGGACGTCTGCGCCGAGCAGGAGCCCGAGCTGATCGACCGCGGGCAGGGCCATCCCGTCGCCTGCCACTTCGCCGCCGAGCGTCAGGTCGTCTGACCGCTCCCGACGAGGGGCCGTTCCCGGGCCCCTTCTCCGCGACTTCGGCCACCAAAGTGTCCCCCTGGCGCACCTTTGCTCACCGAAGTCGGTGGATGGTCACGACCAGAAGCGGGTCCAGGTGTCGAAGCACTCGGGCACCGTGCCCAGCCCGTCGTGGTGCTCGGGCCAGTTCGCCGGCGGGAGGGTGAGCGGGTCCACGCCGGGCTCGGCGCCGTACCAGAGGCGGTGGATCCGCCGGACGAAGCGCCAGCCCTCGCCCTCGACCCGCCGGTACGTGTCCTCGTAGAGGATGGCCTGGTGGATCCAGCGACCGTCGGCCTCGATCTCGGCGTGGCAGTACACGAAGCCCGTCGCACGCTCCTCGCCCGCCACGTCGATCACGTGGGTACCGACATTCAGGATGCTGCGCCCGATCGCCCGCAGCTGATGGTCGAAGTCCTCGCGCAGCGCGGCCCGGCCCGTCCGGTCGCGCCCGACCCGCACGTCCGGGACGAAGAGCCCGACGAGCGTCTCGAGGTCCCGCGTGTCGATCGCGAGGGCGTACCGGGCCGCGAGCTGGCGGATCTCCTCGTGGGCGAGCAGGCGGTCGAGCGGCTCCATCGGGCGAGACTACGGCCGTCCCGGAGCCGCTCGAACGACCCCGGATTCGTTACACTCTCGCCTCCACGTCGGAGTGGCGGAATAGGCAGACGCGCTAGCTTGAGGGGCTAGTGCCCGCAAGGGCGTGGGGGTTCAAGTCCCCCCTCCGACACCACGAGCCCGCAGCCTGCGGTCGCCCAGGTGAAGGCGCCGGCGGGCCCGGCCCCCGAAGGAGCCGGGCCGCCACCACGGTGCTCACGACCAGAACTGGTCCCAGTGGTGCAGGTCGAAGAAGAACTCGGTTCCCGCCTTGACCTTGCCGTCCTCGATCTCGAAGACGATGCAGCACTCCGTGTCGAGCTGCTTGCCGTTGCGCTCGCCGACGTTGCGGTGAAACCCGACGACGCGCCCGTGGTCGGCCTCGAAGACGTCGATGAGCAGTGCCTTGAAGGTGCCGTTGGTCTCGCTGCCGTAGCGCCCGTACTGCGCGAGCACCGCGTCCTTGCCGCGGGCCGTGCCGGCGAGGTTGCTCTTTCCCGGCGTCGTCCACGTGGCGTCGTCCGCCCACATCCGCACGATCGTGTCGATGTCGGCCTCGTTGAACGCCTGGTACCCACGCCGCACCACGTCGGCGTTGGTCATCTCACTGGTCTGGCTCATCTGATGCTCCGTTCGCTCGGTCCTTGCTGACCCGTCGATCGTGCGCTTCCGCCTCCGGCGACACATCGGGAGGTCTCCCTATTTCGCCGGAACCCGGGGGGCGGAGCGGCTGCCGGCCCGAAATGCCACACTGCGCCCCGTGGCCGGCTCGCCCTCCACCGGCGGGAACCTGCCCGCACCCGTGGCCCCCATGGTGGGGCGAGCGGACCTCGTGGAAGAGGTGTGCGGCCTCGTCCGTTCCCACCGTCTCGTCGCACTCACCGGCGTCGGCGGCGTCGGCAAGACCCGCCTCGCGATCGAGGCCGCCCGGTCACTCGAGCCCGACTTCGACGACGGCGTGTGGATGGTGGAGTTCGCGTCGTTGACCGATCCGGCGGCGGTTCCCGAGGCGCTCGCTGGCGCGCTCGGTGTCCTTCCGCAGGGCAGCGACGCGGTGATCGACGCGGTCGCGGAAGCGGTGGCCGGGCGACGGCTGCTCCTCGTGGTCGACAACTGCGAGCACCTCGCGGCGGCGGTCACCGCCGCGATCGGGACGATCCTCGCGCGGTCGGCCACCCCGAAGGTCCTGGCGACGTCGCGCGAGAGTCTCTGGATCGCGGGGGAGCAGCGCGTGTCGGTCGCTCCACTCGCAGCGGACGGTCCCGACTCGGACGCGGCGATGCTCTTCGTCGAGCGCGCCCGCGCCGCGCGTCATGGCTTCGCGCTCGACGGGCCGGAGACGACCGACGCCGTGGTCGCGATCTGCCGGACGCTCGACGGTCTCCCGCTCGCGATCGAGCTCGCCGCGGCGCGCATGGCGTCGATGACCGCTCCGGAGCTCCTTCGGCTCCTCACCGACCGGTTCCGTGTGCTCACCGGCGCGGAGCACCGGCCGGAACGGCAACGGACGCTCGAGCACGTCGTCGCGTGGTCGTACGACCTGATGTCCGACGAGGAGCAACGCCTCCTGCGCCACGCGTCGGTGTTCCTCGGCGGGTTCGGCCTCGGCGACCTCGCGGACGTGATGGGCGAGGCCGACACGGTGACGATCGCCGTGAACCTCGATGCGCTCGTCCACAAGTCCCTCGTGGTCGCCGAGCCGTCCGGATCGGCGACCCGCTACCGGCTGCTCGAGACGATCCGGTTGTTCGGCGAGGCGAGGCTGTCCGACCTCGACGAGATCGCGACGGTCCGGGATCGCCACGCGACGCACTACGCGGTCGCGATCGTCGCCCGGTGGGACCGATGGAGCGGCCCGGGCTGGCGGGAGACCTGCGACTGGCTCCTCACCGAGATCGCCAACCTCCGCACCGCCTACCGGTGGAGCGCGTCCCGAGGTGACATCGAGATCGCCACCGACGTCGCGGCCCACGCGGCTCTCATCGGCGCGTCGGTGCAGGCACTCGAGACCGTCGGCTGGGCGGAGGAGCTCCTCGTCGACGCGACCCGTGCCGACGTCCCCCGCCTGCCGCGCCTGTACACCGGCGCCGGGTACGCGTCCTTCGCGGGACGGGCCCGAGTCGCGGCCGAGCACGCCCACATCGCCACCCAGTTGGAGCAGCAGCCCGGCCGGGACCCGTGCGAGCCCGGCCTCGCGACCTGAGTCGAGGCCCTCGCCCGTGTCTACTCGGGTGATCTCGCCGGCTACGTGGAGCTCGCGGGTCGCGTCGCCGCGATGCCGGGTCCGGCCCGGGCGTACGGGATCCCCGCCTACGTCGACGGACTCCAGGCGTCCGGGCGCATCGAGGAGGCGGTGGCGCTGACCGACGACGCGGTGGCGGCCGCGCTCGAGGTCGGCAGCCCGTTCTGGATCGCGTACGCGCTGTGGACCGTCGGTCTCGCCCATGCGGACGTCGATCCGGAACGGGCGCTGCTGGCATGGGAGGAGGCCGCGACCGTCGCGCGGCACGACGGCGTCGAGCTGTTCGAGGGGTTCATCGCCCGCGACGCGGCTCGGGTGCGCGCGGCGCGCGGTGACGTCGCCGAGTCCCTGCCGTTGCTCCTCGCGGCGATCGAATCGTTCCAGCGGGCCGGCAATGTCGCGCAGCTGATCATCACGGTCGCCAGCGTGCCCGCGGTCCTCGAGCAGCTCGGCGCCCTGGTCCCTGCCGCGACGTTGGTCGCCGCGATCCTCCGGGAACCGGCGAGTCTCCACCACGTTCCGACGCTCGAGCGCCTCGCCGGTCGACTCGACGACGAGCTCGGGGCGGACGAGCGGAACGAGAGCCGGGCCGCCGGTGCCACCCTCGATCTCTTCGACGCCGCGACCTACGCCCGCGAGCATCTGGCCCGACAGCTCGACGCCATCGAACGGATCCGGCGCAACGAGCCACCCGGTGGTCTGACCCGACGGGAGCTCGACGTGGTGCGCCTCGTGGCCGACGGTCACACGACGGGCGAGATCGCCCGACGCCTGTTCATCTCGGCGAAGACCGCCGATCATCACATCCAGCACATCTACACGAAGCTCGGCGTGTCGAACCGGGTCGCCGTGGCCCGGTGGGCGATCGATCAGGGGATCGTGGTCAGCACCGGTTCCTAGGGGCCACGAACCCGCAGGTCAGGGCTTCGCGTAGGCGTGGAGACGGGCACCGGCGACGTAGACGAAGCCGTTGACGACCGCGACGCCGGAGAGCACGACACCGCCGTCGCTCGGCTGGTCGAACCACAACGGGCTGCACACCCGGGGCGTCCCGCTGCAGTGGGCGTTCCCGGCGGCCTCGTCGAACGCGTAGATCTCGCCGCGGAACTGGAAGATCCCGACGGCGAGCACGACGTACACGACGCCGTTCGCGACCGACACCGGGGTCGAGCCGATGATCGAGATCGTGTTCGACACCCACCGCGGCTGGCAGGTGACGGGCGATCCGGAGCAGTTCGTCACACCGGCCGCGTCGAAGGCGTTGATCCGACCGGCCACCGTGCCGTTCGTGGTCGAGCCGATGTAGACGACGCCCTTGGAGACGGCCGGGGTCGAGTCGGTGCCGCCGGGCAGCGCGCCCGTCCAGAGCGGGGCGCACGTCTTCGGGCTGCCGCTGCACCCGGTCACGCCGGCGGCGTCGAAGGCGTAGAGCTTCGAATCGTGGGAGCCGACGAACACGCGCCCGCCCGCCACGGCCGGCGACGAGCGGATGATGTCGCCGGTGGTGGCGGTCCAGCGCGCAGGACAGACGCCCTTCGCGTCGCACCCCGTGCCGCTCGTGTCGAACGCGTACAGCTGGTGGTCGTCGGATCCGACGTAGAGCGTCGAACCGGACACCGCCGGCGAGGACTCGACCCGGGCACCGGTCGCGTAGGCGTTGCGGAACGGGCAGTTGCCGGTGCAGGCGCTGCTGCCGACGGTGTCGAACGCGTAGACGAAACGGTCGGTCGACGCGATGTAGACCCGGTTCCCGGCGACGACGGGCGACGAGCGGAACGCGCCGAACTGCTTGCTCGACCAGATCGGGAAGCAGATCCGCGGCGTGCCGCCGCACCCGTTCACGCCGCTCGCGTCGTAGGCCTCGACGAAGCCGAACCGCGTCCCGACGTACACCACGCCGTTCGCGACCGCGGGCGTCGCCGTGATCGCCTGCGAGGTGGCCGTCGACGCCCACAGCGGCTGGCACGACCGCGGTGCGCTGCCGGTGCAGTTCGTCACGCCCTTCGCGTCGAACGCCATGACGCGTCCGTCCGAGGTGCCGAGGTACACCGTGCCCTTGGCGACCACGGGCGACGAGGTGATGGAGTCCTGTGGGAACGCGCCCAGGTCCGCCCGCCACGACTCGGTCAGGCCGCCCGCGACGGTCGCGGCGCTGATCGAGGTGTCACCGCTCGCACCGGAGTGCGCGGCCTCGAACCCGAACGTCGGCCAGTCGCAGGCGCCGAGCGCCAGGACCAGCGTGACGGCGACCATCACCCAACGTGTCCGCACGGGTGCCCCCCTCCGCCCCGGGTCGCCGCCCGGGACGGGGCGGACGCTACTCCCGCCGCCGGCCACGGTCACGGGGCCGGCGACGCGTCAGAGACCCGAGCGGTGCATCACGTCGAGCAGGGCCGCCGCCATGCCCTTCTCGCCCCGGCGGTTCGGGTGGACCGGCGCCGCCGGGTTGGTCGGCACGACGGGCTCGATCCAGCGGGTCGACGAGCCCGTGCACGTGTCCCGGCCGATGCTCGGACCGTAGGTGTCGACGTAGATCCCGCCGCGTGCGACGGCGACCCACTGCAGCACCGCGTTCAGCCCTCGCTCCTTGTCCCGGAAGTAGGCGACGTCGCCGTCGGTCAGCGGCATCTGCGGCAGACAGCTCCCGCTGCGGTCGGGCAGGATCGCCGGATAGCCGAGGACGAACACCTTCGCGCCGGGCGCACGCGAGCGGATGCTGCGGATCACCGAGTCGACCTTCGTCGCCGTGGCCGCGGTCCGCTCCGCGAGCGTGTCGTGGCCGGCGACGATGAACCGGTCGCGACACGGCGCGCCCTTGTTCGTGCGGCTCGTGCACGACGCGATCGCCTGGACCAGGCCGACGTCGTTGGCGCCGATGAGCAGACTCACCGCGCCGGTGTCGCGCGAGAGCGCGTCCATCTGGGGAGGGTTGGACCAGCCCGACAGCGCCTGGGTGCGCGACATCTCACGCGTGGTCGCGCCGCTGCAGCTCGAGTCGCGCAGTCCGGACCCGGCCATCCCACCCCGGACGACGGTCGGGTAGTTCCGGTCGCTGCGCAGGCATCCCGGCGGACCGGTGCTGCCGTCGGAGATCCACGGTCCCGCCGTGTACGAGTCACCGAGCGAGACGTAACCGGTGCACCCCGTCGCGAGCGCGGCGAGCGCGAGCGCCACCGCGAGTCCTCTCCACCGCATCGCACCGCCTCCCACGCAGCTGCCCCTGCCGGTGGACCACTTCTACCCGTTTCGCCCGGGCCGTGCACACCCGATCGGTGGGGGGTGCCGATCCGGTCCACCCGGCCGGAGCCGGCCGCCGCCCCGGCGGCCGGATGCGGGCCCGCCCGGACCGGCCGTAGGGTCGCCGCCGTGACCGAACCCCCCGCCCCGAAGATCGCCCCGCTCACCGACGCCGGGGCCGACCCGTTCCAGCAGGCCGCGCTCGAGCCCCTGGGGCCGGCGGGATCCCTGCACATCTTCCGGACCATCGCCGTGCACCCGAAGCTGTTCCGCAGCTGGCTGCCGCTCGGCGGCCGGCTGTTGCAGGGGAGCACCCTCACCCCCCGGATCCGGGAGCTCGTCATCCTGCGCACCGCCGCGCTGTGCGGCTCCGACTACGAGTGGGGCCAGCACGTCGGCATCGGGCGCGACGCAGGCCTCACCGACGAGGAGATCGTGGACTGCGCGGCGGATGCGGGAGCCGGACACTGGGACGAGGAGGCGCGCACCGTGCTCACGGCCACCGAGCAGCTCGTCACCGATCACCGGGTGGCCGACGTCCAGTGGAACGCGCTCGTGGCCGCCGGGTGGAGCGACCAGCAGCTGATCGAGCTCACCTTCCTCGCGGGCCACTACGCGATGCTCGCCGGCACGCTGCGCTCGGTCGGGGTGCGGACCGAGACCCCGCTGCCCACGGTCGGCCGCGTCGAGGTCGAGTCGTGAGCGACCGCCTCGCCGGCCGGACCGCGGTCGTCGTGGGCGCGGGTCAGACCCCGGGCGTCACCGTCGGCAACGGACGCGCGGTGGCGGTCACGTTCGCCCGCGAGGGCGCGCGCCTCGTGCTCGTCGACCGGGACGCCGACCGCCTGGCCGAGACCGCGGCGGACGCGACGCAGGCGGCCGCGGCGGCCGGCCACGACCTGCCGCCACCGGTCACCGTGGTGGTCGACGTCGCGAACCCGGACGGCCCGGACCGGATCGTCGACGCCGCCGTCTCGACGTACGGCGGGTTCGACGTGCTGCACAACAACGTCGGGATCGGCGCCGGCGACGGTCCGCCGCACCGGCTGACCGACGACGGCTTCGACCGCATCCTCGACGTCAACCTGCGCGCGCTCTGGCGCACCTGCCGGTCCGCGGTACCGGTCCTGCGAGCACAGGAGCGCAGCGCGATCGTCAACGTGTCGTCCCTCGCGTCGATCGCGGCTGCGACGAACCTCACCGCCTACAAGATCTCGAAGGCCGGGGTGAACGCGCTCACCCAGAACCTCGCGTTGAGCAACGCGCGGCACGGGATCCGTGCGAACGCCATCCTCCCGGGGTTCATCGACACCCCGATGGCCGTCGACGCCGCCGCGTCCGCGCTCGGGACGCCGCGTGAGGACTACGCCGCCGCTCGGGCCTCGGCCGTGCCCCTCGGCCGCCAGGGCACCGCCTGGGACGTCGCGAACGCGGCGCTCTACCTCGCGTCCGACGAGGCGGCGTTCGTGACGGGGATCTGCCTGGCGGTCGACGGCGGCCAGTCGGCGCGCGTCGGCTGAACCGGGCCCCGTGCGCCGATCCTGCCGCCCGGCGGGCCTACGCTCGGGGCCGGAGCAGGAGGTCGTCATGGGACTCTCACCCACCGGCCGCGGCACGGTCGGACGCGTGATCGTGACCGCCGTCGTCGTCGCCACGCTCGCCGCGTGCAACTCGGGAGGCGGCTCGAAGCCGAGGTCGTCCAGCACGTCGAGACGGTCGACCACGACGACCCGGCCCCCGACGAGCACGTCGAGCGGCACCGCCGGCACCACCACGACCACGTCGGGCGGCGCGCCGGTCGCGGTGCTCGCGCCGCCCCTGCTGCCCCTGTTCCCGTTCCAGACCGACCGCGAGGTCGCGAGCTGGCGCGCCTCGGGCAGTCGGCCCGAGTTCGCCGACGCCGGGCGGACTGCGGTCGCGTTCGCGCAGTTCCTCGGCTACACCGAGGTGAACCTCGTCGTGCGGACCACGAGCGACGCCAAGGGCGAGCACGTGACGGTCGGGTCCGTGGTCCCCGACACCGACCGGAGGACGCCCGCCGCGATCGTCCACCTCGTGCGCTACGACGCGGAGCCGAACGCGCCGTGGGAGGTCGTCGGCACCGACGACACCACCTTCGCGCTCACCGCACCGGCGTACGGCGCGCCGATCACCTCACCGTTGGCCGTCGGCGGCCGCATCACCGGCGTCGACGAGAGCATCAGGGTGCAGGTCGTCCAGCTGCACGCCAACGGTGCGCTCGGCACCCAGTGCTGTGTGCCCGCGGGAGGCCAGGACAGCCCGTGGAGCGGGAGCGTGACCTTCTCGCCGCCGAGCGATCCGGTCCTGATGGTGGCGGCCTCGACCGGTGGCCACACCCGCAACGTCGAGCGGTTCACGGTGAACGGCGTCCGCGCCGGCGGCTGAGTCCGGGCCGTCGCGGCGGGTGCGACGACCTCAGTCGGCGGCGCCCACCGGCGGCCACCAGCGGATCCTCGGCACGCCGGCGGTGGCCCGGCGCGCGGCCGAGTAGGCCCGGTCGATCGACGCCTGGTCGCGACCGCGGGCGAAGTGCGACCCCGCCACCATGGGCGCGAGCACGTTGAGCGGGCCGACGTCGACGAGGAGCTGCTGCCTGGCGGCGGCCCGCGCCGCCGCTGCGATCGCCGCGACGTCGGACACCCCCGGGATCCAGGGCGACACGTTGACGTGGGTGCGGACGCCCGCCCGCGCGAGCTCGCCGATGACCGCCAGCCGGTGCGCCGGTGGCGGTGCGCCCGGATCGAGCACGGCCAGCGCCTCCGGATCGAGCGACGAGATCGAGATCGAGACCTGCACCGGAGGGTCGGCGGTGAGCAGGTCCAGGTCACGCAGCACCGTCGCCCCCTTGGTGATGATCGACACGGACCGGCCGCGCGTGGTCAGCTCGGCGAGCACCGCACGCGTGAGGCCGGCCTCGGCCTCGACGGGCGGATACGCGTCGCAGAGCGCGCCCAGGGCCAGCCGTACGTCGGCGGGCAGCCCGGCGAGCTCGGCACGGAGCGTCCGGACGATCTCGGCCCGCGACCGGCGGGGGACCGACGTGCCCTGCACGCCGGTGATGCAGTACGTGCAGCGGAACGAGCACCGCTCATAGGGACTCACCGCCCAGACCCCGCACTCCGGGACCGGCTCGAGGAGCGGGGCCGGGAGCGTGACGCGGTCGACGACGGGCAGGCGGGTCACCGGGCCCCGACCGGCGGTGCGAGGCGCGGCAGGCGCGCCAGCGGGTGGTTCTCGTCGGGTGGGAGGCTCGGCTCGATCCACGACGTGTGCTCGTGATGACCGAGCCGCCGGTACTCCGCGAAGTAGGCCTCCCACACGTCGGACCGGCGGAACGTCCGTTGCAGCAGGCGGAGCTCGTCACCACCGGTCGCGAGCGGCGACAGGTTGACCCGCACGCCGGGCGGGAGGCGGTCGAGCAGCGCCTCCGTGTCGGAGATCCCGGGGATCCACGGCAGCGCATTCAGCTCGACCGGGACACCCGCCGCGGCCAGCTCGGCGATGACTGCGAGCCGGCGGGCCCCGCTGGGGGCGTCGGGCTCCATGCGCCGCAGCGCCTCCTCGTCGGTCGTGCACACCGAGACCTGCACGAGCGCCCGGTCTCCCGCGGCGCGCAGCAGGTCCAGATCCCGCAGGACCGTCACCCCCTTGGTCACGATCGTGAACCGCCGGCCCGTGCCGACGATCTCCTCGAGCACCCGCCGGGTCAGGCCGACGGTCGACTCGACGTTGGGGTACGCGTCACTGAAGGCGCCGAGGATCAGGAGATCGTCGGCGGGCACCCCGGCGAGCGCCGCCCGGATCCCGTCCGCGTCCGTGAGGCCCGCGACCGGGTCCGACCGGCCGGGCGCGCCGGTGCAGCAGTAGACGCAGCGGATGTCGCACCGGGCGTACGGCGTCACCGACCACATCCCGGCACAGATCGGGACGCACAGCTCCGTCAGGCCAGTCGGACCGCAGGCGGTCGCGATCCTCATCGGCGGTCCTCCCTGGCGTCGGGCCGGCCCCGGTCGGGCCGGTGCGGACACGCACGGAGCTGCGGGGGCCCCCGTGACCGCATCCACGACGTTCTAGGTCATCGGCCCGGCGGTGTCCACGGTCGACCCGGGACGGGCCGGCGCGGACCGTGGGGACGCCGTGCGCCCGGGGCCGTCAACCCGCCGGGCAGGTCTTCGCGGCCGCCACCACCACGACGCCGTCCCGCTTGAGGCGGTTGTCGTCCAACGACTTGAGGTAGGAGGTGTAGGCGTCGGCGGAGGTCGACACCGCGAGTGTCTCGTAGTTCTTCGTCGCGGTGTCCGACATGAACTGGAGCTCCTGCTTCCCGGTGTCCGACGCGTAGGGGAGCAGCGCCTGGTTGGCCAGCGTCTGCGCCTGGGCGAGCTGCTGCAGCTGGGTGCGCGACGCCGTCCAGTCCGACGGGTTCGGCTTGGTGAACGCGCTCTTGGTGAACGTCGTGACCCACGCCTTGAGCGCCGGGCAGGCACTGGTCGACGGCGTGCCGCCGAACCAGGCCTTGACGTCGGAGTCGCTCGCGGCGACCGACGGCGCGGAGGACGTGGTCGTGTCGTCCTTCACCCGCTGCGACTCGATGAACCAGCCGGCGGCACCGCCCAGGACGAACGCAACGACCACCGCTGCGACCACACGCCAGTTCATCGAGATGACTCCCTTCGGATCCGGCTCGGCCGGGTTGCGGGTGACGGCGACGCGACGATCGGTCGCGGGCCGACGGGCCGGCCGGGGCAGGGCCGGATCGGCGGAGCTTACGACGCGTCCCCCGTCGGAGGGTGCGCGGCGCCGGCCCCCCGGGGCTCCGCACCCTGCTGCACCGGCCCCGATAGGGTGCGGGCATGTTCTTCGGGATCGTCGCGTTCGCCGTGGTCGCACTGCTCTGTGTGGTGATCGGAGCCGTGATGATGAAGAAGCGCCGGGACTACGGCAACAGCGAGGGCGAGGACGTCATGAGCGATGCCGAGTTCCGCCGGATCGAGGGCATCGAGGACTAGCCCGCACCGGTCGCCGTCCGCCGTGCCAGGATGCGGCGATGAGCGAACGATTCGAGATCCAGCGCACGATCGCCGCCGACCCGGCCACGATCTTCGCCGTCGTCAGCAGCCCGACCGGTCACGTCGCGATCGACGCGACCGGGATGCTCCAGGGCGGCCACGGGGAACCGGCCCGGGCGGTCGGCGACGAGTTCGTGATCCACATGGACCGCGAGTCGCTCGGCGACCTGCCGATGGGTCGGTACGACGTGACGGTGACCATCACGGCGTTCGAGCCGGACGCGTACATCACCTGGGAGGTGTCCGGGCCCGGCTTCCCGAGCATCGGCCACTACTACGGCTACCGGCTCGAACCGGTCGACGGCGGAACGCTCGTGACCTCGATCTACGACTGGTCCGGGGTCGACGAGCAGTGGAACCGCGGCGACGGCACGTGGCCCATCATCCCCGAGTTCGCACTGAAGGCCACGCTCGGCATCCTCGCCCGGACCGTGGCGCCCACGACCTAGCGCCCGGGTGGGGCCGCGCCCCGGCGACGAGGTCGACACACGACGCACGAACGACCGGCACCGATCACTCGGCGCCGGTCGTTCGACGATCCGGTCGTTCAGGCCGCTGCAGCACGTCCGGCGCGGGCCCCGACGGTGGTGGTGTGCTCACCCACGTCGGTCCGGAACCCCTTGACGATCATCCAGACGCCGATCGTGAACTCCCAGGCGGCGATCGGGAGGGCGGTCAGCATCGCCACGTCCGACACCTGCTCGTAGGCGCCGAACACGACCGCTACGAACGAGCTCGCCAGCACGACCGCACCGACGAGGCCGATCGCCGGGATGATCCGGGGCACGAGGCGGGAGCGGTAGAGGATCGTCGCGAAGCAGAGGGCGTTGACGGCGGGCATGAGACCCGGGCCGAGCAGGAACGAGCCGCGGTACACGGACACGAGCGCCTTGCTGCTGGTGAGCAGCGACGCGTGCGCCGCCGCGCCGCCGCCGGTGGCGTCCTCACGGAGCACGATCACCGAGAGCAGGCTGACGACACCGAGGAAGATCATCGCGGCCTCGAGCGTGCGGGAGGCGACGAAACCGACCGCACCGTTGGCGCCGTGCGGCTTGAGCACCCGGTAGAGGAAGACCGCGGTGCCGATGCCGGCGAGCCCGGTGATCACCTCGCCGACGGCGCCCATACGGACCGACGCGATGCTCTCGGAGCCGAGCACCCAGTTCGCGTGGTTCAGGACCTTGTCGTACAGGC
>WBZN01000204.1_pt1 | contig 76492 bp, 69 predicted proteins | sample 5204281 | NCBI WGS metagenome assembly WBZN01 (sample SAMN12344347, study PRJNA552823) | activated sludge metagenome | biome: Activated sludge suspended growth; feature: Nitrification reactor; material: Wastewater; isolation source: activated sludge from nitrification reactor of wastewater... | reverse complement strand
GACCATGATGGCGGGCCTTGCGCTCGATCCACGAATATCAGAGTGATCAACCGTCGACACGCGCTGCCCCGGCTGCTGCCCCCTTGTGCTTGGGCCGAGCAAAGAGGGATCGGATCGATCCCTCCGGCACTTGACAGGTCGTTCCATATCAGAACCTTGATGGACATGGTATTGCTGCGAACGCGGATGCCACTCAATGGACATGTGCGCAACATGCAAGTAATCTATGCACATGTCCAAGATGATCCAGTTGCGTCACGTGCCTGATCCCCTGCACCGTCAGTTGAAAGCCCGCGCCGCGATGGCGGGGTTGCCTTTGTCCGACTTCCTCATTCGCGAAGTCCGAAAGATCGCGGAACAACCCACGGTCGAGGAAATGCGGGAGCGGCTGCGGCAACGCGAGCCATACCGCGGCAAGCCGACGCCGACGGATATTCTTAGAAGAGAGCGGGACCGCCGTTGATCGTGCTGGATGCCTCTGCCGTCTTGGAGGTGCTGCTGCGCACCGATCGTGCGGAAGCAGTCATGACGCGCGCCTTGGATTCCAATGATCGGGTCCATGTTCCCCAATTGCTGGATATCGAGGTGACGCATGTCCTTCGCCGATTGGTGTTGCTGCGTCAGTTGACGGCGGAGCGAGGCGGCATTGCCTTGGATGACCTTGCCAGCCTCGTGGTCGAACGCCATGGACATGAGGCGCTGGTTCACCGTATATGGGAGCTTCGTGAGTCGTTGACGGCTTACGACGCCGCCTACGTTGCCCTCGCAGAGGCTTTGCAGGCTCCTTTGATTACTTGCGATGCAAAGTTGGCTGCGGCGAATGGGCATCGAGCCACGGTCGAACTGGTGGATTGACCGTTGGCTCGGTCGAATGCCCAGATTGACGGAAACGGTTTGAATGGTCCCCAGTCGTTGCTATGGCCGGCGGTTTAGTCTGATCGCGTGTCATGGGATGATTTCGGCATGTCGCTGGAAAGTATGCTCGCCTTTGAATGTGCACCATATTGTTCCGCTTGGTCAGATCAAGGGGGAGTACGAGGTGGATCCAATAAGAGACCTCACGCCTGTCTGCGCGAATTGTCACGCAACGATTCACAGCACTCGACCGGCACTCGATTCACGCGCAGCACATGGGTAGTCTCCGCCAAGTGCGCCATGATCGGGTAGTAGCTCGGGACTTTTCGATGATGCGGGTTATAGCCGCGCTCAGCTCGCTCGACAGTGAGACCCGTGGAGACCACCGTGCCGTCGACATCCGCCGTCAGAGTGGCCAGCTTCAACCCCGACAGGCTTTGTCCCACCACCGCCGCATTCAACGCGGCCAACTGCTCAACGCGTTGCATCGTGAAACGCTTGAGCCAGCGGCTCGCGGTGCGCGCGGTGGGCCACACCCGCACCCGGGCAAAGCGCAAGAGCAGCGGATCGCTGCACAGATACCGATCAAACAGCCCAAGTCCCGCATAGGAGGTGAGTTTCATGTCGGTGAACTCAAAGCCAATATTTCCATTGACACGGGCATGCAATTCGGTGTTTCTTCGTCTCACAGTCAGTGGCCTCTCGGTGCTGAAAGAAAGTCGGCGTGGTAACTGACGTTCAATAACAACGAGAGGCCTTTTTCAATGCATCGCCGCTTCACGCGAAAGAAAAAATTGCCGGATCAGGGTTAGCATCGTGCCGAGCAGACAAATTACTGCGCCGACCCACGAGCCAGTGAATCGCTGCCTGGCGAGCCAATCGCTCTACTGCCAGGCAATGAACGAGGCGACGAGGGGAATGAGGGGAACGTGGCTCAACTCTGGGCTGTTGCGCCAAGTGCCGATCATGACACCGAGCGCTGTATGCGAGGTCGCCGCAATCGCGATGATGCCGATCAGTAGCAGGAGAGCTTGAGTACGCGTCGACTGAAAGATCGACTTTATGCCACTCGTCACTGCTGTAACCGGCAACGAGGACCTGCTGTGTAGTTCCCGCTCCACATTCACCTTCATCGCAGTCCGTTCAGCGCGGGGCGCCTACTATCGGACCCGCAGGCGGTCCGTTGGGCTCGACCTGTATACCGTAGTCGGCGTGAACTATCTCGGCGAGCGACCGCCGATCCGTCCGCAGCTTCTGCTTCAGTTCGTAGACTTTGACGTCAACCAGAAACCGATACCAAAGCCCTTGCAAAAAATGAAAGACGAAGCCGGGCCAACCATCAAGAAAGCCCAACCGAACGAAATACCTGTAGATGAAATAGGCGATGGCCCGCAACCCCAACGGCAGACGCACGTAAACCGTTCCTTTGATCCGGCGTTTAACCCGTGCGTGCCAACTTTGATTCACCGGCTCGATGAAAGTCCTATTGGTTGGCGCTTCTAGGGTCAGAAGTTCGTAGGCTTCCTTCGTCGCATAGTCGTTATGCTTTGCGGTCCACCGTGTGATGTCATGAAGGGTCCAGTCGGCGAAGTCCGCATCGATATGCTCCACCGCGCCTTCGACGACGACGTGCTCGTCCATCAACCGGTTCTCACAGCGGCCTCGGCCTGTGCGCCAGACGCGCAGCAAGCGAATCGGATACAAGGCGCCGTGCCGCAGCCACTTGCCGAAAAAGTACCGTCGTAGATTCAAGGTATACCCAGCGACAGATGAATCGCTCTTGGGCAAGACTCGTCGCAAGCTCGCGGCGAGATCAGGCATTGCAAGCTCATCTGCGTCGAGCCGCATCGTCCAAGCTGTATCAATGCCAAGATTGTCCAGCGCCCAGTTGAATTGCGCGGTGTGGTTCGTCCACGAATGCGTAACGACTTCCGCGCCTGACGACGCTGCCAGCTCACGTGTCCCATCAGTGGAGAAGCTATCGACTACGACGACTCGGCTTGCCAGCCCGACGATACTCGCGAGACAACGCTCGATGTGCAACTTCTCATTATACGTGAGGATCAATACTGTGAGGTCACACGGTGCCACGTCTCCTGCTGTCTCACGATTCGACCGCTTGCTCTGGCACACTGCATGGATACGGCTTTCGGACACAGTCATGCCCATCCTCGTTGTCGTCGAGTGTTCGATCGCTGGCGGTCAAGTGGCATCTCTGGGGCGCCTCGATTTCGCGTGGCCACTTCGTTCCGAAACTGCGGGTCGGTCATCACCGTTGGTTGCGAGTTGCACGAGAATACTGTCGACGGCAGAGCGGACAGTTCCATCGTTCGCCACGAGGATGATGTCGTCCCGAGCCGCATGACGCTGGTACAACAACTGCCTCTTTCCAAAATTCTGATCGACGCGGCTTTCCGGTCGGACTTCTGCAATCCGGTCGATATCTCTGGTGATCAGAAAGCGTGAAGCTCGTGCGGGCTCAAGCGCCTGCCATAGCCGCCACCAGACGCTGCCTTCTTCTATCCGGATACCGGTATCGATCTCCAGGTCAACGAGTATGTCGGTGATCCAGCGGTCGCATATTGTCGTCGACGTGGTGAACGCACGAGGCAGATAGACCTTCACCATGCTCGCCAGTGCGGTATCTACGAACGTGAGGAGCATGAACAGGCGCGAAACCACCCATCTGTCGGCAAAGTCGTGGTAGCCCACACGATGTCCGTCGATCTGCTCATACCGGGTGTGTCCCGCCACACGGCAATACGCCAGCAGGAGCTTTGTCAGATAATGGTTGTATCGGAGCCAAACATATCGGACGCGCGTGCCTCGCTCCAGGAGCGCGCTGCGCAGGCCGTCGATGATCGTGCTTTTGCCTGATCCGTCGATACCGCTGACGACGATCACTGCATGCGGCGGGCGCGTCATGCTCTCGCGACCATTAGTCTTCGGTTCTCCAAGGCGAGCGACGCAGCTCGGCCCCAATGGCTGGCTACGGCGTCCCACGTTGGATGTTCGCGGTAGAGATTGGACGCGGAGACACGAAGTCGGTGATGCAATTCGGTGTCGTTCAGAATGTGAATGAGAGCCTGGCCGAGAGCGCGCTCGTCACCTACCTCCGCCGTCAAACCATAGCGCGACGCAAATTCGCCGGTACCTCCGACTTTTGTCGAGATTACGGGGCAGCCCCACCGAAGGATCTCGATGAAGACGAGCGGGATCTCGGACGGCACGAGCAGAAACGGCAACACGACCGCGTGACATCGAGCATAGAAGGAACGCAGCGTGGCGGAATCTACCGATGTCCACGTGGCCACGACTCGAGTGCGATGCCGCGACTTGTTGATTCGATCTTCAATTCGACCGGAATCCAGGACGCCATCCGCCCGGAATAGGCAGACCAGTTTGAAGTCGTCCACACGGTCTGCCGCAACCTCGAAGGCATCGAGAAGTTCGAACACGCCCCTGATCGCACTGGGCGGCCCTGCATAGAGCACGAATTTCTGGTCACCGATTGCGCGGTCCGCCCACGAGGGTAAGACACTCGCGATTGGTCGACCCTCGCCATCGTCGTCGTCCCGCCCTGGGGGTATCGAAAAGGTGCGGTCGGCATCCCATCCAGCGTCGACAATTTCGCGCGCCATGGCGTCCGTCATGGCAATCATTGCGCCAAAGCCGTTGCGCCTCGCACAGCGCATCTTCGGCGCTCGCGGACTCAGCGATTCAAGGAAATACGGAAGGGTCTTGCAGAAGCCTAGCCGTCTAGCTGCGTAGACGGTGTCACCGAGGCGGTATTGTGCTCCACTGAAGTAGCCGATGCCCGGCACGCCCAACTTTCCAATCAGCCCGGTTTGGGTGCATGGACTTCGCCATGTCATCGGCCAAAAGACGACCTCGACTCCATGCGTCAACACAAGCGCGCGAAGTTGATCGACCAGGTTGCACCCAGTCTTTGAGACGATTGCAACGGGTGTTGCCAATCCAGGGACAAGCACCTCCGTGGATCGGCTTCCGAGCGAGGCGACTTTCGTCGGCCAACCAATCTGCGTGAGCCGTGCGCTGACCTCGACAATGGTCCGCCACGGCATCAGGTGCCAGTTCTCGGGCGTAAGGTCGTGCGTAAGCATCAATGCGCGCGTCATGCTGTCGCTCCGTATCCGGCGGCAGCGCTTTGTCGGCTCGCGTTGTGGCATTCGAGAAGCCACTGAGCGGTGCTCCTCGCCGCCTTCTCTGCGGTGAACTCGGCCAGGAAGCGCTCCCTCGCCGACGTGCGAAGATGCTCGCAAAGCTTCGGTGATTCCAGAAGCCGCGCGATCGCAATCGCAAGGCTGGCAGCGTCAGCCGGTGGAACGACGAGTGCCTCCAACTCGTGCCTCACAGACTCCGTATTTCCGCCGACGGTGGTTGCGACGATCGGCCGCGCCGCTCGCATGGCCTCCAGAAGCCCGATGGAATGGCATTCCATCAGGGAGGGAAGCACGAATGCATCGAACGCCGAGAGGCAGTTGGATACATCGGACCGGAAGCCCGCAAAGACCACGGTACTCGACAGCCCGAGGCGAATACTTTCTTTCCTTAGTGACTGCTCGGCCGGCCCACTGCCGACAATGACCACGCGTAGACTTGGATGCGACTCGCGGAGATCCCGGACTGCAGACAGCAGGTACTCGACACCCTTGACCGGGTCCAAACGAGACGTCGTGCCGAGCAAGAACGACTCCGGCGGGACACCCCAAAGCGCTCTCAGACGCTGACCGGCTGCAAATGAGTGAGCTATATCAGGAATTCCATTGTGAATGACGGTAAGTCGGCTTTCAGGTACACCTTTGCGGCATAGAAAGACCTTGGAGAATTCGTCAACCAGCAGCGCACCGACCACTCGTCTTCGCAGGACGTGGTGGGTAAGGCGGTTGAACAACGGCTCAACGAATCGGCGCGTACGCGTCCCTGCGTGATACTCGCCGTGGTAGGAGGCGATGAGCGGGTAGGGGCATCGTCCGAGAGTCCGCAGCAGCATCACGACAGCATGTCCATTGAATCCATGGGTCATCACAAGGTCCGGTCGCATACGATCCAATGAACGCGCGACATTGAGGATCCAACTCGCGTCTGCCCGACTTGAGATTTTCACCAGCACGGGGTCCAATTGCGCCAATGCTTGGGCGTCGGTTGCCCAGTCGTTCGAGAGAACAACCAAGTGCTGTATCTCGAGTTGGCCGTACTGTTCCGTTTCGTTCAGTTGCCGCGCGAACGCCGCAATGCCACCGGGCGACAGACCCCACTGCAGACTCACAACTCTGACGCGTCGAGATTGCACGATGCCTGATTCCACAGCGTCGTTGATTGTCACCGGCACAGACTCTGCAGCTTCACCGGCGAGTGAACCGGGAACATCCTGTCCAGTCGTTCGTCTTGTTTGATGAGAAAGACAGGCACCTCATCTGCGCGCATCCTTGCCAGAAAGTCCACATCGTCGGCCAAGTACAGGTCGATGGGTTGCCAGGAGATGAGCGCACGGATGCGCTCTTGCATTGTCACTGCAACCGCGGCAAGCAGGTTCGAGACGCCTGGTGTTCGAAGTATGCGGAGGTCCATGTCGCTCCGATCGTGCCAGGCCCCACGCGCGATGCTTCCATAAACCAACACGCCACCGATACTGCGGTGGCGACGCAATCGACCGGCCATCGCATTCAGATACTCGCGGGTGGCTGATTCACCCTGATTTCTCATCCTCGGGAACGCGAACTGGATAAGGGCGACAAAATTCCCATTGAAAATCCAATTCATTGTGTGAACAGCCACCGCACACGATGCGATACCGATAGCGAACTCGCGCGGACCGGGTTCCCGCATGATTGCGAATGCGGCGCACAACGCCGTGATCACGACGAGTTCAATAGCCACTCGCACACGCCTCTCCCCAACGTCCATGTACGTCAGGCCTTGGTGGAGCCAATTGCGCGGGATGTTCAGATACTGAATCGCGCCGCCAACGGTTGCCTTACGCTTCATGGTCTTGCGCGTCGTTCCGTCAAGGCTCAACGACGACGATGTCTGCACGCCTGAGTTCGTCAGACGCCTCGATGAGAATCGTGTCGACACTCCGCTGCGATGCTCGAATTTTCGGGGTACCCTTTGCGCGCGCAGTGCTGCTGAGATCCAGGTTAGTGCCAATGAGGTTCAGCCACCTCGCGCCGTGTTCCACGATCACCCCACCGCCAGCACCAACATCGATGTAAGCACCTATCACCTTCGTGTTCCACACGCCGTCCCCTACGATCAGCGCTGTACCGTCGACCTTGATGTGCCCACCCCAGATCGTGGTGCCCGTAAAGAATTCGCCGATCAGCCGATCATTGGTAGGAGCGTTGAAATCTCCGATGGCACTGTTCTTCAGGAGATTTCGCAGCACGATGCCGTCTCCCGGCCCTGTGATCTCGACGTTGCGTATGTTGGTGAGAGTGACCCTGCTCCCCCAGTGCCGGCCCCGGGTCAGCGCACCGGGCCAGCCGTTCATGGTCGGTCCGCCAGCCAGACGGCGCCCGTTGCTCGACAATTCGACGGCAATGCCGGTCTGAAAGTTTTCGATCTCTACGTTCTCTACAGACGCTGACCATGAATCCTGTAGCAACAACCCGACACCAGTACCCTCACCAACGATCGTGAGGTCTCGCACGATGCAGTCGGGGCCAATCGCACGTACGCCACGAGGTGCCACGAGGATGGTGACGCCTCTTCCTTTCCCCTCAAGAACGGCGTGTGGCTCCTCCAGCATTAGCACAGATGGGATCCGATGGACACCCTCAGGGAAGCTGGTTACCAAAGGAACCGACGTCCGATGCTCTGCAGAGTGGACGGCGGGCACTACAGAGAATAGCAGAACCAGTGCCGTGACAGCAACGAAGTCGTTTCCGCGAAATCCGATCATAGACGCGCCCTTCTAGCCGTGGACATTGCTCAGTCGAGCACCGCGGCGTACCTCTTGATTGGCCGCGGCAAATTCGACTGCACACGTGAAGGCGCCCCGAGATAGACCATGATCGCTATCAGCATCAACATCGAGAACGAGTGCGAAAGGAGCACTGAGCCGGTAAACGTCCGGATCAAGGCAACGCCGAAAGCTGCAACCATGCCGATGTGCATTCGGTCATCCGGATGCTGAACCGGGAACCGCAGGCTGAACGTTCTCTTGATCATCAACACGGCTACTGCAGCGATCATCCCAAGCCACAGCAAGTACCCAAGAAAACCGGTGTTCGCCAGGACCTGAATATGGGAGTTGTGGAGATGCGAACCCACCGCGACGCCGTATCGCTCGCCGCCCAGCCTGGCACCGGCCTCGAAACCGGTTCCGATAAATGGCGAGTCCATGACCATGTCCCAGCCGGACTTCCACAACTCGGTTCGCCCGGTGAAGGAGCGCAATTGCTCCTCGCTGAGACCTCGCTGCAAGTACGCTTCGGACAATTGGACGGCAGATGATTCCGTGCCTGACAGCCAAAATTTCGCCCCGAATCCGATCAAAGTCAGCAGGACGAGCGCAAGCGGGATTCGCTGCTGCTTGATTGTGGACGCGACGAATGCCATCGCCACGCACCACGCAATGATCGAAGTCCGCGCCTGACAGAGGAAGAGACCGACCAGCGAAAGGGACGCCATGGAAAGGTGCAACCATTGGCGTCGCCACTCCGTAGTTGCACCCCATTTCACGATTGATAGGACAGCGACGACGGCACAAACGAATCCCAACTCGTTGGGATTGACATAGGGCAGCATTCCGTACAGCTGCACGCCTATCACGCCCGATATCGGCTTCAGTGCCTCCTGCGGCAGCATCAATGCACCGGCCGCGGCTCCGATGCAGATCAGTGCGAACAGCCAATAGACCAAGTCGGCGAGCACAAATGCATCTCCCTTGCGGAAGAACACGGACGTACCCGCAGCGATCAACAAGACGTCGAGCCCGACAAGCAGACTCTTGTAAATAGTGAGTAATGGAGCCGGTGACACCACTGTGGACAAGAGGCACGCAAAACTATATGCGAGAAGCCACGCGCAACCTGTTCGCCAATTCGAGGGTATCCCCCGGTGTGTTGCCAACACCCAGAACAGCAACACGGCCGATAAGGCCATGCAGAAAATTTGGAACAGTTCGGAAATACCAAGGCGCCCAGTTATGACGGCGTCGTCAAGTTTGACGACCCATACGCCGGTCCCCACGAACGCCACAGTCGCGGCGATGACCACGCGTCTTTGGGCGGCACGCAGCGAGGTGAGCCATCGGATACCGCTCCCCATCGATAGAACGACGGTAAGCGCTACCATGCACAGGGGGATGCCCAGTGTGACGGTAATCCAATTCAAGATGGCGACTCAGAAGGCGACGGCCGACAAACGACGTCGCCTCGCCAAGACATGTACGACACACCCGCCATCGCCGCGAGTGCCAGGATCGACGTGCCGACCATCGCGTAACCCGCACCTATCAGGCCAAAGGCGGGAACGCATAGAACCAGTAGCAACGTGACGATGACTAGGCGACAGCCCGCAATGTAGATCATGTCCTTCGGCCTTCTGCCGCACTGAATGAAGGCCTGGAACGGAATCATCATTGCGGTAAGCACGGACTGCAGTACAAGAACAACGACGATTGGCTCGACGGACGCGTACGCCGGCCCGAAGACGATCGAAACCACTGGACCGCGAAATCCAATGAGGACCGCCGCGGTGGCTCCCTGCACAAGAACGAAGAGCGCAGACGCCCCCGCGAAACGTCGCATGCGTCTAGGGTCTCGCGCCACGTCGACCGCGGACGGCAGGATCAACATCGTCGCCGCAGCCTGCACGAGCCCGAGCAACAACGCGATGCGCAGTGCAGCGCCGTATTGGCCCACCTCTTCGTATCCGACGAACCGAGGCAGCAACAGAACGTCCATGCGCGTGGAAGCGAGGATCAAAGCATTGGAACCGAGAAGTGTGACCCCGGTCCGAATGAATTCGGACGCTCCAGTCGGCGCGCGGCCTGCTCGATGTACGTCAGCAAGGAGCCACAAGGCAACTGCTGTCGCCAACATGCCGGACACCAGTACGTAGACTCGAGCCACCCCTGCTTGTGTGATCACCCAACCCATCACCGCCATCAGCGTTACAGCAAGCAGGACGGTCAGATTGAATACCGGCTGCATCAATGCAACCTTGTCGAACCGACGAAGTGCCTGATACCACGCAATGACGCTCGAAAAAATCGTTGACAGGCTACCCGACAGAACCGCCATCACAACAAGAGCTGCTTCATCGCGGCTGTAGGCCGCTTCCGCCACCCATCGCACGGTGAGGAATGCAGCAATGATCACAACTGCCGAATAGGCGAGTTTCGCGAGAAACTGCATGCGCCGACCGGCATGAACAGCTCTCACATCTTTCAGGTCGGCAACTTGTCTTAGATAGCAGACATCGAAAGAGTTTCCGATCTCACTCGTCAACGTAAATACCGTGGTGAACAGCGTAAACTCGCCGAACGTGCTCGCACCGGCCGTTCTAGCGATGACGACGCTCGTCAGAAACGCCGCCAGGCGTGTTGCCACGATACCCGACGCGACTGTTGTCAGCCTCGCGAAGCTCCCTCGGAAACTCAGGACAACACGACCGAAGGCGACGACGGAGGCGGCGATTCTACTCATGCTCTCGGGCAGCAACGGATGAAGTGACGCATTTGATCCACTGAGGAATCTTGATCAGAGGCTTCGCAACGACTGTCCATGGACTCGGCCTCAAGCCATTGACCCGCCAGGCGAGCCGATCCATGCGGTTCGCTTTGATCCTGTTCCGAAGCGACGCGTTGCTGACGCCGCCTGAACGCATGTGTACGAGCACTTCAGGTATGTACCGGGCCGATACTTTTTGCCGCAGCAGAAATCGGAGCATCAACTCGTAGTCGGCCGCCGAGCCTAAGCGCAGATCGAAGTCGCCGTAGGTCTCATACAACGACCTGCGGACGAAGAATGTCGGATGAGGAGGCATCCAGCCCCAATAGAATTTCGCTTCGGTGCAGTCGCCTGCCTTCCAAATGCGCTTCGTACGGCGGATGTCTACGGAATCGACATACAGCAGATCTCCGTAGGACGTCGCGACCGCCGAATCAACAAACGCATCGCGCACACGCTCGAGCACATCGGTGCGCGGGTAAAAGTCGTCTGCATTGAGAATCCCGATGACGTCGCCTCGTGCGAGAGCTATCCCCTTGTTCATCGCGTCATACATGCCGCGATCCGGCTCGCTGACGACTCTGCCCAACCTGTCCGCAAATCCGCGAATGACGTCGAGCGTGCCGTCAGTCGATGCGCCGTCTATAATGATGTGCTCGACGGGAATAGTCTGCATGGCGACCGATTCGATGCAGTGAGCGATCGTCGCTGCGGCGTTGTATGTCGAGGTGATGATCGACAGCGTAGGCATGCAGGCGGTTGTCATGGCGGTGAACGAAGCGCTCGGACGGGGATCGCGCCTTCGGTGTCCGCATCACTCGGAACGCCTGGTATCGGGAAAATCCCACCTTGCACGCGGTCGCTAATGACCTCCCGCATGAGCGCGTCATCCACCTGCAGTCGCTCATCCGCGTACCGGTACACGAGTGCCGTGTCGCAAATCTGATTGATGAGGCGTGGCGTTCCCCGGCTCGCAGCGTGCGTCAGTTGGATCGCCCCCTCATCAAACAAATCCTCCCGCTCGCACCCCGCCACCTTGATCCGATGCCGGATGTACTCCGCGGTCTCCTCGGCCGTCAGCCGTCCAATGTGGTAATCCGCCCCGATCCTCTGCGCGAACTGCCGAAGCTGCGGCATCTTCATCATGTCCCTCAGCTCGGGCTGCCCCACCAGGATCGTCTGCAGCACCAGGTGCTTGTCGACGTTCATGTTCGATACCACGCGCAGCTCCTCGAGCCGCACGCGGCCGAGGTTCTGCGCCTCGTCGACGATCAGCACCACGCGCCGGCCCGAGGCGTACTCCTCGATGACGAAGTCGATGAACGCGTCGTACAGCGTCACCTCGTCGTTGTCTCGCGGCTTCAACCCGAACGCCGCGCACACCCACTTTAGCACCTTGCGGTTGCCGAGCACGGTGTTGCTGATGAGGCCGACGGTGACGTTCTGCGTCAGGCGGCCGAGCAGGTGGCGGATCAGCGTCGTCTTGCCGGCGCCGACCTCGCCGGTGATCAGCACGAACGCGGCGTCGTTCGTCAGCCCGTATTCCAGCTGCAGCAGCGCGCGCTTGTGATGACGCCCGAAGTAGAGGAACGCCGGGTCCGGCGTCAGCGCGAACGGCTTTTCGCGGAACCCGTAGAACTGCTCGTACATCGCGCCTTGCCGTCAGTACGCGTACGCCGCGCTCTGTTCGCGGCGCGAGCCGTTCAGCACGGTGCCGACCACGGGCACCTCGCGGATCAGCTCGAGGCAGCGCTGCATTTCCTCGCGCTTGGTGCGCTCGTCGCCCACGACGACCGGCAGCGCATCCACCAGCGGCGCGAACGTGAGCGCGTCATCGCTGCCGAGCACCGGCGGCAGGTCGTAGATGACGACGCGGTTGGTGTGGCGCTCCTTGATCTCGCGCACGAGCTGCCGCGTGCGCGTGCTCGCGAGCAGCTCCGACGAATGCTCCACCGGGACGCGGGCCGGCATCAGCAGCAGCGAGTCGTAGCCTTCGGGCGCGACCAGGGTCTGCGCTGGCGTGGCCTCGCCGCGCAGGCAGTCCTCGACGTCCACCGTCGGCGTGAAGCCGAATCGCTTGTGCACGCGCGGCGCCCGCAGGTCCAGGTCCACGAGCAGCGCCGTGGAGTTCGGGTCGGCCGCGATGGCGATGGCGAGGTTGATGGCGACGAAGGTCTTGCCTTCGTCGGGGACGGCGCTGACCACGGCCAGCGTGTTCCACTTGCGCGGGCGCATGCGCTGCATGACCTGCGTGCGCAGCATCTTGAAGGTGTGCGCCACGGTGCCGACCATGCCGGGCAGCAGCTGGCCGGTCTCGCGCATGCCGCGCAGGTCCACCGGCTGCGAGCGCGTGATCCGGATCATCTGCGTGTCCATGAACCGGGTGGCGTCGCGGCCGAGCGCGGGCTCAGGCGTTGGCTTTGGCGCCACCCGCTCCGGCTGGTCGTTTGTCGCACCGTCCAATTCCGGCGATGGCGCAGCCCCTGGTTCCGGTTCCGAGGCCACCACCAGTCGCGTCGGCCCGCCGCCGGTCACCAGGTCGCGCTCGGCCTTGGCGCGTTCGAGGGCTTTCTGCAGTCGTTCCATGTCCTTGTTGCCTCAGCCCCCGAGCCGCCGCAGCAGCACGGCCCACAGCACGTCGAGCGCCAGGATGGCCTTGCGGTTCGGGCTCACGGGATCCTCCGGCGCCATCGGGGGCTCGATCAGCGTGAAGCGCTCACCCTTCTGCTCCGTTTCGAGGTTCTGCGCGAGCTGCGCCGTGAGCTGCTTCTGCCGCAGCTCGTTGTACTTGGCCTGCTCGCTCTCCACCTCGCGCACCAGCGCCACGTAGTCCTTCTCGACGGCGGGCGTCTCGGCCTGCTGCTTGCGCGTTTCGAGGTTTTCGGTGAGATACAGAGAGACGATGTCGTTGGCGACGCGCGCCGCCGTCTGCGACGACGGGGCCTTGTAGCCCACCGAGAACGCGATCGTCGCCTTGGTGGCGTGGCCCTGGCGCGGGTCGACCACGTCGGCGCTGATCAGCTGCAGGTCGATGTCCTCGCGCATGCGCTCAACCATCTCCTCGCGCGTCAGCGTATCCTGGTCGTCGGCGTAGAGGCCGAACCTCTCGATGATGCCGAGCAGGTTGGCCGAGGTCATGACGCGCTGGCTGATCACCTGCACGCGTTCGTCGGCGAAGCTCGAGATCGCCGAGCGCACGTAGTCCTGGGGGATTTCCTGCTGCTCGATCAGGATCGTGCCTTTGGAAAGACAGGTCGGCGGCCAGAAGACCGCGAGCAGCAGCGCGAGTGCGAACACGGCGCCGAACGCGACGGACATCGGCACGGCGCGGCGACGCAGGGTCTCGATGTAGGACGCGAGGGATTCACCCGGCCGCGATTCCTCGTGGCCGCCCGTCGTCTCGGCAGTGGCGTTCATGTCGCGCTCGTCGTCGAGAGGTCGGGTGTGCATGCGTTTTCTGGCGGCGCGCCATCCGAAGCCGCACCGTTGTTCGCGCGCACGTACTTCGCGTACAGGTGATGCCGGAACGACGTCGACAGCGTGTCGTCGAGCATCTCCTTGCCGTTGGCGGGCGGCGGCACGGTGGCGAGCGTCTGCTGCAGGTCGCGCAGGCTCAGCTTCGCGTAGCCGCGCGGCATGCCGATCATCGCCATGAGCTGCAGGTCGTCGCGCTCGACGCGGTGCGCGTCCTCGTCGACCCCGTCGTTGATGATGCGGTCGAGGCTCTCCTCGTCCAGCTCAAAGTGCTGCAGGATCTCGACGCCGGTGTCCATGAACACCGGCATCAGCGAGCGGCCGCGCACGCCCGGGTCGCACAACGGCGCGAGCTTGCCGAGCATCACCTTGAGCGCGTAACGGATGACTTCCGAATCGCGGACGCCGAGGCGCCTGGCCAGGCGCTTGATCTTGCGGATGTCGCCCGGCCCGAGCCGCAACGATACCGCCTGCTTGCGACCATCTTGCATGGTTCGCCTACCTCCCTCTTGCCACTCCAAGGACCCGGGCCGCCGGCCCATGCGGAAGCTGAGGGATCCGACTTGCCGCCGTCTCGTTCTTGTCGCCCGTCCGTGGACTGGCCCCGCCTGGGTCTTGAACTGGTTTTTCTCGACCAACGGCAGGGTTGCGGGCGACTGTAATACAACGGTGGGGTGTTTGAAACCGCCCGTTTACACGGGTCTGACATCATGGAAAACCAGATTGCCTGATTCGCTGCCCGGTTGCGAATGAATCACAGGCGCGACTTTATAATACTTTGATTGGTAAAGTATTTCTGGGTGTCAAGTGTGAAAGGGGGATTTGCGCCACAGGCCACAAGTAAATTGACCTACGTTTGTATGACACGCGTTTACGTTGGTGTGCGTGTATGACACGCGTGTGGAATGCGCCGTTCACGCGGCTCAGGCGGGCCGAGCCGGAAATATCCTTGGTTATCTTGTTCAGGATAAGACTATCCCTGCGCCCCGTAGAACGAGCTAAGGCCCTCGAGTCGCTGCGGGCCCGCACTCCGGCACTGGTCTGGAAATTGGCACGCGGCGAATACGCCTTGGAGGACGCTGCCATGCACCGATGATACGAACGGCGCATCGCCGAGGGCCGCTTGCCCCCTCGATCACTCGACGAATGACCCCGCGGGCAGCCGGCCGCGGCGAGCCTTTGCGGCCCTCGCCGGCGGCTCACGCCATGGCGCTTGCCCTTCGGCGCCCGACCGCCCCGAGCCCGACCAGCCCCGACAGCAGCAGCCACGCCGCCGCGGGCAACGGCACCGCGGTGAGCGAGGCGTCGTCGAGGCCTGCCTCGTCGGCTCGGCCCAGTTGGGCCGCGAAGTGAATCCAGTGGTCATGACTGAAGCAGCCTTCAAGAAGAAGTTGGCCCAAAAGGACCGGTTCATCTCCCGGGTTGCGCGAGAGCCGATGATAATGCTGATGGGGGAAGCCGGCGAGTTTGGAAAATCTAAGGAGAGTAGGGCAACTGAGACCGCGGTCGCCTCCAATGGGATTGTCGTGCTGGACACCTTGCGCCGCCAACGCAATGCCGCCGACGCCAGTGGCGAGGTCATCGACGAATCCACGGTTGAGCATTGCATGCGATGCGCACTCCGGGATCATAGCCGTGCGAGTTCGCAACCTGCGGCCTTGAGCAGATCCGGGAGTTGGTGATAATTGACTTACTAGGTAAGACAAAATATCCTATGCGCATGGCTACCATCACCGTTTCTTCAAAAGGGCAGATCGTCCTGCCGGCAGGCGTGCGCCGACGCCTTGGAATGGGTGCCGGCTCGAAGATTGAGATCCTCGAGGAGGAAGACGGCCTTCGGTTGAAGGTCGTTCGTACCGTCAATCGAACCGATTTGACCGAACTGGCAGGCATGGTGACGGCGCCCAGTAGGGGTGTCCCGCGGCGTCTGGAGGAATTCGACCCATCATCGACGATCCGGAAGGCGAACAGGAAGTGAGGGCATTGGATACCAATGTCCTGGCGCGCTTCTTCATCGACGATCCGGATGATGCTCAGAGTGCTTCGCAACGACCTGTGGCGGTCGAGGTCATGAGCTCACGTAGTTTCGTTTCGGTGACCGTCTTGCTCGAGTTCGAATGGGTCATGCGGGGCTTTTACGAGCTCGCGAGGACGAAGATTGCGAGCGTCCTGATGGCGCTCGCGGGCATCGAGCATGTGTCCATCGAAGATCGAGGCGCCGTATTGGAAGCTGTCCAGGCTTACAAACAAGGCTTTGATTTTGCGGATGCGTTGCACATCGTTCGGTCGAAGCAATCGAGCGCATTCGCTACGTTTGATCGCACCTTGGCGCGGCGTGCGGGGCGTGCGGGGCGTGCGGGGCGGGCAGGGCTGCCGCTGCGCGTGGATTTGTTGAGGTGAATGTTGGTTCAAACCGACCTTCTTGAGGCGGCTTTCATACAGCAGTATAATGCTTTTCGTACAGTTGAAAGGAGGCGAAGGTGGCAATTCCAGCTTCTGGCTCGGCTTTGGTCCGTTTGGGACGTCCACCTCGTGGGTGGGTTCGCAAGAACCTGCATATCGACCAACGCAAGCTGGACGCTGCACGCAAGGCGCTGGGGGTCAAGACGGAAACTGAAACGGTGGATGCTGCGCTGGATGCCATCGCATTGCGGAAGGAACTCTCGCGTGGCATTCAACGGGTTCGCGCAGCAGGTGGATTGAAGGATTTCTGCGAGGACTAGAGTTGGGGAGGCGATGGCTCGCAAACTCGTCCTTGACTCGAATATCTACATCGGTGCGATCCATGATCCTGACCAGGCACAGGCCATGGATGCATTCCTCGAGCGCAACGCACCGGTCACGTACATGAGTGCTGTGGTGATGCAGGAATTGCGAGCCGGCGCTGTCACGGATAGGGCGGCGCGCGCATTGGACAGAGGGATCTTCCACGCGTTTGAACGCCGTGGGCGCGTGGTCGGTCCATCCGTGCTCGCATTCAAGGAATGTGGGCGCATCCTGGCCGCGCTGTTTCGGCAGGATGGTGTTCACTTCACCGAGCGGCCGCGCTCCCTCGTCAACGACATCCTGATCGCAGCATCGTGCCGGGAGAACGGCATGACCCTGATCACCGACGATACGGATTTCAAGAACATCAGGCCATTCTTGCGCGGATTTTCGTTCACCCGGCCGTGGTCTGTCTGAATCACGCGGCTGCATTCTGACATGCACCCATCATCCCCATGGCCGGCGGACTGGTAGCCCTGCTCGACGACGTGGCCGCGCTGGCGAAGCTGGCGGCAGCCTCCGTCGACGACGTTGCCGCCGCGGCAGGCCAGGCCGGCGCCAAGACAGCCGGCGTGGTGATCGACGACGCCGCGGTCACGCCGAGCTACGTGGTCGGGCTGTCGCCCGAACGCGAATTGCCGATCATCGGCAAGATCGCCATCGGCTCGATGCGCAACAAGCTGCTGTTCATCCTGCCTGCGGCCTTGCTGCTGAGTGCGTTCGCGCCAGCGCTGTTGACGCCGATCCTGATGCTCGGCGGTTTGTATCTCAGCTTCGAGGGCGCCGAGAAGATCATCGGTTCTCTCAAGGGCGAAAGGGCCGTCGAGGAGGTTGCGCGGATCACCGATGCGGCGGAGCTCGAAGCGCGGCAGGTGGGCAGCGCGATCCGCACCGACCTCATCTTGTCGGCGGAGATCATGGTCATCGCGCTCGACCAGGTGAGCAGCCATTCGATCGCGACTCAAGCGATCGTGCTGGCACTGGTCGGCGTCCTCGTCACCATCGGCGTGTATGGCGTCGTTGGCTTGATCGTGAAGATGGACGATGTCGGTTTGCACTTGTCGGCAAGAGGCGGAGCCACGGCGGGCGTCGGCCGCGCGCTCGTCCATGCCATGCCGGTGCTGCTCAAGGGTCTCGCGTTCATCGGCACCGCGGCCATGCTGTGGGTGGGCGGGGGAATTCTCGTCCATGGCCTGGCCGAGTTGGGGGTGTCGATGCCTGAGGAATGGATACATGCGATCGCGCACGGGGTCGGCGGTGGCCTTGCTGCGGTTGAATGGGCGGTCACGGCCGTGGGCTCGGGCGTTGTCGGTATTCTCGCGGGCGCCATTGTTGCCGGGCTGCTGCATCTGAAGCCTGGAAGCCGGCACTGAGCGGGTGGCGGGCGATGGCTTTTGCCGGACAGCGGCATTTGCAACTTGAAATCGCAGGTTGCGACTTCAAGTCTCGGCCGCAGAGGGGGAGCTCGCAATTCAACGGCAGTGAACTTCGAAACTGAGGAATGCGGCGCATTGGAAAACCCCATTAAGGGTATTATAATACCCATTATGGGTATCAAAAAGAGCCGGCAAACCGTCCAACCGCCGATCCCGTCAGGGATCGCCGACGCCCTGTTTTCGAAAGTTCAACAAAGGGTGCTGGCCATCTTGTTTGGAAATGCCGGGCGAAGTTTCTACGGCAATGAACTCATCGCGTTGGCCGGGTCCGGCTCGGGTGCGGTACAGCGGGAGCTTTCTCAGCTCGAAGCCGCCGCCCTGGTGAAGGTCACCCGAGTTGGCAATCAAAAGCATTACCAGGCGAACGCCCAGGCACCTGTGTTTGAGGAACTGCGTGGATTGATCCTGAAGACATCGGGACTGGTCGACGTACTGAGATCTGCGCTGGCGCCGTTGGTCTCGAAAATCGATTCGGCGTTCGTCTTCGGTTCGGTTGCCAAGGGCAATGACACCGCAACGAGCGACGTCGACCTGATGGTGATCAGCGATGCGGTTGCCTATTCCGAACTCTTTGCAGCGCTCGAGCCGGCAGCCACCACGCTGCATCGAGCCGTCAATCCCGTCTTGTATTCGAGATCGGAAATCGAGAAACGGGTGCGCAACGACCAGGCCTTTGTCAAACGTGTTTTGGCCAAGCCCAATATCTGGGTCATTGGCGAAGCCATTGAGTTCTCCTCTTGAGAAGTTGAGTGGCCCGGGTCGCCCGCTGCAGATGGAGCCACCCGACGCGAAGGAGTTCGCTGGTCTAAACCGGTTGCAGCGTGTTCGTGGATGCCGAACTGCGGCCATATCCGGATCAATGGGCATTCCTGGCCGCTTTCCGGGTGATGGACGCCCACGATATCGAGCCCGTCATTTTGCGAGCTACGGGCGGTGAGCATCCACTCGACGTTACCTTCATCAACGAGGAGAACCTGTCGCCTCCCTGGAAGCGCCGAAGTTCATCGACCACGAAACTCGAAGGGCCGCTGCCGAAATCCGTCAGACTGACGCGTGCCAACCTGATCTGCTTCGAGAAGACACATCTGCCGCAGTCGCTCGCCAACCGGCTGATTCGGTTGGCCGCATTCCAGAATCCGGAATTCTACCGCGCGCAAGCAATGCGAATGTCGGTTTGGGACAAGCCCCGGGTTATCGGGTGCGCCGAAAATTTCCCACATCACATTGGTCTGCCTCGTGGTTGTCTCGAGGCAGCGCTGTCCTTGCTGCGCGAGAACGGCGTCGCATGCGAAATGAAAGACGAACGATTCGGCGGTCAGCCTCTTGGAGTGAAGTTCTTTGGAAGCTTGCGAGTGGATCAGGAGGATGCTGTCACGGCGATGCTGCAACACGACGACGGTATCTTGTGCGCACCAACAGCATTCGGCAAGACAGTAGTTGCCGCCGCGATGATTGCTCGTCAACTGAGATTTGATGTTGGAGGGGGGGGCTGCTCGCGGTCAACGCGCTCTACCGAGTGCAACCGATAGAAAGCTGGCCGCATGCTCTGACCGGCATTTCTCGGCGGATCCGGCATATCCGGGGGCAGCGGGTCCTGCTGGATGTCGACTTGGCCGCCGTCTATGGAGTTACCACCAAGCGCCTGAATGAACAGGTGCGCCGTAATATTGATCGGTTTCCTGAGGATTTTGTCTTTCAGCTTACGGATCAAGAGGTTGCTCGTTCAAGGTCGCAATTTGCGACCTTGAACAGCAGGCGCGGCAGCAACACCAAATATCGTCCCTTTGCATTCACAGAGCATGGCGCGGTAATGGCGGCCACTGTTCTTAATAGCAAGCAGGCGGTTCAGATGAGCATCTTTATCGTACGCGCCTTCGTCGAGTTGCGGGTGGTGGTGGCCGCCAATGCCGCTCTTGCGCAAAAGCTCCATGCGTTGGAAAAATCCGTTGCCATGCTCGATGCGGAGACTAGGAGACGGTTCAAGGAACTTCAGGCTGTCGTCTTTTCGCTGGCTTCGCCGCCCACGAGGGAGCAATAGTCACTGGTTGACTCATGACTTTAACTGCCCCCTATCGCAGCTGCGATTCCCGCTTCTCCTTGGCCTTCGACACTGCCGCCTGATACTCCGCCTCCGCCTTATCCTTGCACGCTTGCTGCGCAGCCTGCTCGAGCGTAAGGCATTTTTCATCAGCCACTTTGTGATCGCCCTCCGCCCGGGTCATCGCAATGTCGAAGGCGCCGGTGATCTTCGCGCGTGCAACGTCCTTCGAATCCGGGCCCATGATCCTGGTCGCGCTCTTGACACCATTCTTCGCCTCGAGCTTCGCTTTCGCGACGGCCTGCTGCGCCTCCAATTGCGCCCCCGCGACATCGGGCACCGCCACTGGTTCGGGCTTGTGGCAGCCACCGCAGACGCAGAGCGCCGCAAATATCGCGATCATCGGCGCGAATCGAAAGTGGCTGTTGCTGAGCATTTTGCCTCCGCTTGGCGAATTCCATCATGCTGACGTAATCTGCACAAACCCGCCAGATTCGCGGATCGCCTTTGCCGTTGCAGTTTTGCAAACTGCGAGTCCGGGGTTTGCGAAATGTTGGCCGGCAATCGATCAGAATTGCCTTGAATAATGGAATATGGATTTGATGAAGACGACACTGGAAATCCCCGACAAACTCCTGCAACGGATCAAGTTGCGGGCTGTCCGGCGCAACCTGAAGCTGAAAGACGCGATCGCCCACCTTTTGGAAGTTGGCTTGACCGTCTCTGCGGATGCCGAGCTGCCGCGTACGGCTCCCCGGCCCGTGCGGCTCAAAGGTGTCGGACCGATCGACATCCGGAGTATCGAAGCGGCGATCAACGCGGGTCGCGATTGATGTGCAGCTCGTCGATACCAATGTCCTTCGCCCATGTTGCGGCGTTTCCGCAGAAACGTGGCCCGATGTTTCAAACCCCCAACCGCACCTCCGCCCGATGCCCGCCGCGCACCTTCACCACCTGCGCCCGCAGCCCCTCGCCCTCGGGCTCGAGCACGATACGCAGCGCTGCGGGGGAGGGCTGGCGCAGTGCCGCCGGTGACCGGTACAGGAACGCCAGTGCCTGGCCCGCCTCAGCCGCAATCTGCAGCCGCCGCAGGCTGCGGTCATCGGTGGTCTCGCTCCACAGCAGCACCGCCCCCGCGGCGCCGGCTCGCAGGGCCTGCTCGGCGGCCCAGCGCGCATCCTCATCCGCCGGCGCATCGATGAGCACGATGTGCTCGAGTGACAGGCGAGCGCGCAGCAGCGCGGGCGGATAGGGCGTGTAGGGCGGACGCACGAACACGATCTGCCGGTGTTGTGCGCTCAGCGCTTGCAAGGCCGGCAGGCAGGCGCGCAGTTCCCCGATGCCGGGGAGCGTGGGTAAGAGCTCGGTGAGCGCGCCCACCGGCCAGCCTTCGCCCGGCAGTACCGCATCGAGGGCGGCATGGCCGCTTGAGAGCGTGCGCTGTCTTGAGTGATGGGTGCCGCGCCAGAGCTGCGAGGAGTGATGCAGCAGCTTCTGCAAGGAGGCGGGGTCGGAAAGCGAGCGCGACAGTGGAGCCATGTCGCAAAGATAGGCAAATGCTGAGAGCTGTACAAGTATACAGTTCGCGACACTTTTGCTGTTGGAGAAAGCTTCGTTCGTTCAGCAGCTTAAAAGAATTCTTTCAAGTGATCTGTCGTCCCGCGACAACCTCTATTTGCCCAACAACCCCATCGCCACGCCCACCATCCCCGTCACTCCCGCCTTCAGCGTCGGCTCCGGCAGCGGCTCGAATCGGCTGGTGTGCATCCCCGGCAGGTTCGCACCCTTGGCCTTCGCGGCCGCGAGCTTCTGCGGATCCATTGCTCCAAGCCAGAACATGGTCACCGGGATAGGCGTCTCGCCTTCCCCGAACACCCCGAAATCCTCGCTCCCCATGATGGGCCGTGCATCCAGAACATTGGCTGCGCCCAGCGCCTTCACCAGCGCGGCCTTCACCCGCGCGGCCAGCGCCGCATCGTTGATGAGCGGCGGGGTGGACTCGTGCTCGAGCACCGTGACCTCGGGCATGTGATCATCAGGCACACCTGCGGCGATGGCGATGCCGCGCGCCGCGTTGCGGATGCCGGTGATCAGCGTTTCGCGGGCCTTGTCGCTGTAGGTGCGCGCCGTCAGCTCGAGCTTGACCTCGTTGGGGATGATGTTGCGCTTGGTGCCGCCGTGAATGCTGCCCACCGTCACCACCGTGGGGTCGCGCGGGTCTTCCTGGCGGCTGACGATGGTCTGGATCTGGTTGATGAACTGCGCTGCCATGACCACCGGGTCCTTGCCGAGGTCCGGGGCCGAGCCGTGGCCGCCGATGCCGCGCATCACCACATCGATGGAGGTGGAGGCGGCGAGCGCCGGGCCGCCGCTCACGCCCACCGTGCCGGCCGCATACAGGAAGGTGTCGTGCAGGGCGATGGCCATGTCGGGCTTGCCGAAGCGCTGGTACAGGCCGTCGGCCTTCATGGCCTTGGCGCCGTCGATGGTCTCCTCGGAGGGCTGGCCGATGATCATCAGCGTGCCATGCCACTGGCCCTTGAGCTGCGCCAGCGCACGGGCGGTGCCGACGAGCGTGCTGGTGTGGACATCGTGTCCGCAGGCGTGCATCACCCCGACCTCGACACCGGCGGCATTCTGGGTGCGTACCTTGCTGGCGTAGGGGAGGCCCGTTTCCTCGACCACCGGCAGGGCGTCCATGTCACCGCGGATCAGCAGCGTGGGTCCCGATCCGTTGCGCAGCAGGCCGACCACGCCGTAGGCCTGGCTGCCGTCGGGGTACTTGCCGACGCGTTCAGTGACCTCGTAGCCGGCCTTGCGCAGTTCGCTGGCCAGCAGCGCTGCGGTCTCGGCCTCGTGATGCGACAACTCGGGATGGGCGTGGAGCTGCTTGTAGGTGGCGACCAGCGAGGGCAGTTGCTGGTTGACCTGCGCGTCGATGCTGCCGGCGAGGGCGAGACTGCCGGTCAGGGCGGCGAGGGGGGGCAGACCGACGATGAGGCAGGCGCGCAAGCCAGGGATCATGGAATTCTCCAAGGGTCGGTTCGACAGGTGACGGAAATAGTCGCGAGCGTGATGATAGCGAGAATGATGTGCATGCGGGGCATCGGCGGGCCCTGAACTCAGTTCCCTGTCTTGAAGCGCTGCCACGCGCGCGTGAAGGCACGCGTCTCCTCCGGCGTGTAGAGGCGGCCCAGGTAGAATTTCGCCCGAACTTCCGCTGGCGGGAACACCGCCGGGTTGTTGCGCATCGCTGGCGGCAGCAGCGGCACCGCGTCGGCGTTTCCGGCGCCGAAGCCGATCTGTCCCACCACATTGGCCGACACCGGCGGTTGCATCATGTAGTCGATGAAGGCGTGCGCGGCCGCGGCATGGGGCGCGCCCGCTGGAATGGTCATGCTGTCGATGTAGAGCGGAACCGCCTCTGCCGGGAACGCATAGTCGATGCTGCGCTGGAGTCCCGTCTCGCGGATCATGCGCTGCGCGATCATGGCATCACCCGAGTAGCCGAGGGCCAGGCACAGGTCGCCGTTCGCGAGCTGCTCGAAATAGCCGGAGCTGACGATGAGTCGCAGGTTGGGCCGGATCGCCAGCAGGGCCGCGACCACCGGTTCGAGCGCGGCCGGTTCGGCCGAGAGATCCTTCTGTCCCAGGTAGCGCGCCACCATGGGCATGACGTCCACCCAGGAATCCAGGACGCTGACACCGCATTTCGCGAAACGCGCGCCGAGGTCCTTGCGAAGGATGAGATCGAGCGGGTTGGCGGGCGGGGTCCTGATCAGCGATTGCAGGCGCGCCCGGTCGTACATCACGCCCGTCGTGCCCCACATCCAGGGCACCGCGTACCGGTTGCCGGGGTCGGCGCCCTGCAGCACCTTCATCAACTGCGCATCCGCATGCCGGATGTTGGGCAGGCGTGCCTTGTCGAGCGGTGTGAAGAACCCGCGAGGGGCCTCGCGGGCGAGATGCGGGGAGGCGTTGATGATCACCACATCGTAGCCGGAATGTCCCACCGACAGCACGGTCTCCACGGCATCCGGGTTGTCGAAGACGGTGTAGTTGACCTTGATGCCGGTATCCCGCTGGAACCGCTCGCGCACGTCCTTGGGAAAGTAGTCCACCCAGGAGTAGACGTTCACGGTTCGGCCGTCTTCGGCAGCGATCGCCGCAGGGCCCAGCGGCAGACACAGCAGGATCGACAAGCACAGCAGGCCCGCGAGTGCGAGCAGCCATCGAGGATGCAGGAACGTCGTCTTCATGTCGTTGGGGCAGGGAAGCTGGTTTGGCGAGGCACGGCCGCTGGCTGCTGCTGCGTGATGCAGTGGAATCCGCCACCGCCGATGGCGATGGCGCCGATCGGCAGCATCACGATCTCGCGGTCCGGGAATGCGCGCCCCAGGAGCTTCTTCACGCGCCCATCGGCCGCAACGCCATAGGCAGGCGCCATGACCGCGCCATTGCAGGGGTAGAAATTCACGTAGGAGCGGCAGTAGCGCGACCCGACGCTGGTTTCCCGCGGCGCTTCCTCGATGGAGAGGATCTCGAAGCGCCGGCCGCGTGCATCGGTGGCAAGTTCCAGCGCCCGGCGGTTCTCGGCGAGGATCTCGTGCCGCTCATCGGCCCTGTCCTCGATGCTCTCCACCAGCGCGTGGCCCGGGGCACTGAGCGAGAGCAGGCCGTCGATGTGCCCATTGGTCTCATCTTCGCTGGGATCCCCCGGAAGCCAGATGATGCATCGTGCACCGAGCATGCGGCGCAGTTCGGCTTCCACTTCGGATCGGCTCATGCCGGGGTTGCGGTTCGGGTGCAGCAGGCAGCTCTCCGTGGTGAGCAGCGTGCCTTCGCCATCGCTGAGGATGGCGCCGCCTTCGAGCACGAGTGGGGAGCTCTGCACGGGCGCCTGCAGGTGCGCGCCGATGCGCGCCGCCAGCCGCGCATCCTCTTCGTGCGGATGGTACTTGCCGCCCCAGGCGTTGAACGTGAAGGCGGCGGCCAGCAGGCCGCCCGTATCATCGACGAGGAAGGTGGGTCCGGAATCGCGCGCCCAGGAGTCATCGATGGGCATCGGCAGCACATGGACCCCGCAACTGCAGAGGCGGCGCGCTTCGTCGGCCAGGTGCGCGGGAGCCACCATGATCAGGGGTTCGAAGCGGGCGATGGCGGAGGCCAGGCGGGCGTAGTCCGCCTTGACCGTCTCGAAGGATTCCCCCCAGAGGCTTTCGCGGCAGGGCCAGGCCATCCAGGTGGCCGAATGCGGCTCGAACTCGGCGGGCATGCGCCAGCCGGCGGCCGCTGCCGAGAAGGCCGCCGCCTCGAAGGCCGCGGGGCTCATGATCCCTTCACGCCGGGGGATTCCTCGATGAGAGGCTTTTTCATCCCCGGATGGTAGCGGGATCAGGCGGCGCGGGACAATTGCTCTCGCGCTTGCCCGCGGTCAGCGCTGGGAACCGCTGTTGGCCGGAGCACCCGGAGGCGGGCGCCGCTGGCGGAAGAACTCCTCGATCTGGTCGATCGGCACAGGCTTGCCGATGAGGTATCCCTGTGCGTGGTCGCAACCTTGACGACGCAGGAATTCGAGCTGTTCGGCCACCTCGACGCCCTCGGCGACCACCTTGAGGCGCAGTTCGCGCGCCATGGCGATGATCGCGGCGCAGATGGCGGCATCATCGCCACTGGTGTGCAGGTCCTTCACGAAGGATCGGTCGATCTTGAGCGTGTTGACCGGGAACTGCTTGAGGTACCCGAGCGATGAATAGCCGGTGCCGAAGTCATCGATCGACAGCACGACGCCGGCATCGCGCAACCGCTGCAGGGCGGCGATGGTCTCCTCGACCCGCCGCATCAAGGCGCTCTCGGTGATCTCGATCTCGAGCTGGTCGGGCCGGATGCCGTACTTCCACACTGTCCTGAGCACCGAATCGACGAAGTCCTCGCGTTCGAACTGCTGGGTGGCCACGTTGACGGAGACCACGAGGTCGCGAATCCCCGCATCATTCCAGCTGCGGAGCTGGCGGCAAGCCTCGCGGATCACCCATTCACCCAGGCCGACGATCATGCCGGTCTCCTCGGCGATCGGGATGAAGGTGTCCGGCGGAATCCAGCCGCGGGTCGGGTGGTTCCAGCGCAGCAGGGCCTCGGCGCCGATGATCCGGTTGCTCGTCAGGTCGAGCTTCGGCTGGTAGTAGAGCTCGAAGCGGTTTTTCTCGATGGCCTCGCGCAACTCGTCCTCGAGCTCGAGGCGCCCCAGGGAGCGCACGCTCATCGACTCGCCGTAGAAGGCGTGGCCATTGCGGCCCTGCTCCTTCGCGCGATACATCGCCAGGTCCGCCTTGACGAGCAGGTCCTCGATGTCGCGGCCATCATCGGGGTACATCGCGATGCCGATGCTGGGGGTGACGACGAAGCGATGGCCGTTGCAGTTGAACGTTTCGCTCAGCACGATGCGCACGCGGTTCGCGACAATGGCGGCCTGCTGCTCATCGGTGATGCCGCTGAGCAGGATCACGAACTCATCGCCGCCCAGCCGTGCGATGCGGGAGTGCTGCACATGGGAGCGAACCGGATGGGTGCCGGTGCTGATCACGTCCGTCGGCCGCACACCGCTCTCGAGGCGGCGGGCCACGCTCTGCAGCAACGCATCGCCCACGGAGTGACCGAGGTTGTCGTTGATGCGCTTGAAGCGGTCCAGGTCGAGGTACAGAAGCGCCAGGCGCGTGGAGGTGCGTTCGGCGAGACGGATGGCGCGGCGCAGTTCCCGCACGAAGAGTTGCCGGTTCGGCAGGCCCGTGAGCGTGTCGTAGTAGGCGAGGTACTGGATGCGGGCTTCGGTGCGGCGGCGCTCGGTGGCGTCGCGCAGGACGATCAGCACCTGGCCGTCGGACTGGGCCCGCATTCGCGCTTCGTAGGCCCGGTGATCTTCGTCCGTCCCGACGTCGAATTCGAGCCGCTGCTGCTGTCCCGTGGCGATCGCCGCCCTCAGGCGCTCCATGGCCGTGGGCACGGTCTGCGGTGGAAAGAGCACGGGCAGCGCCTTGCCGACGTAGTTCGCGCGCGATGCCCCGTCCTCTCCGGTGATGTACTCCTGGATGATGCCCTGGTCATCCACGATCAGCAGGGTGTCGGGCAGCGCCTGGAGCAGCGCGCGGTTCTTCTGTTCGCTCGCCCGCAATGCCCGCAGGTTGGCATGGGCGCGCAGCAGGAACTCGACCCGATGCGGCAGCGTTCCCCACAGGATGGGCTTGTTGATGAAGTCCGTCGCCCCGGCTTCGTAGGCGCGGGTGATCGAGTGGGTGTCATCGTGCCCCGTGACCATGACGATGGGGATGTCGGTGGCCCCGGCGCTGCGCAGCCAGGCGCACATTTCGATGCCATTGGCATCCGGCAACTCGACGTCCAGCAGGACGAGATCCGGCTGGATCCGCGCGAAGGATTCGCGCAAGGCGGCGCCGGTCTGGAGCACTTCAGCGCGGAATCCGGCGTGGCTCAGCGCTTCCACGGCCAACATCCCGTAGAGCGGGTCATCATCGACGATCAGGATGCAGGTGCTTCGGCTCGGGTTTGACACCCCTGAAGATGTCGGCATGGGAAAAGGTTACATGAGCACCGCAGCAGAATGGGGTTCACAGGTAAACGATCGCCTCCGGCATTCTGTCAAATACGAGTGGTCCTTCCAGGGCCCTTCGCCCCGCCGGGTGCCGGCGCGGATCCCGGCGGGGCGCGGACTTTTCAGCGACGATCGGGGGAAATTCGTCCCTTGAGCACGGCGACATCCGGCCCCGAGATGCCCGCCGCGTTCGCTTCGTCCGTGTCGATGTGGAACTCGAGACGGAAGGCCGGGGACACCCGCACGCGGACATTGCCAAAGGTCAGCGCACGCTCGCCTGCCTCGAGGGAAATCTCGACCCGGTCCCGGTCGTGCAATCCCAGTACGGCGGCATCCGCGGGACTGGCATGCAGATGTCGAAGCGAGCAGATCACGCCGCTCGACAAGTCGATCATCCCCACCGGGCCTTCGATGCGGATGCCGGGCGTGCGGGCGAGATCTCCTGACTCGCGTAGCGGCGGATCGATGCCGAGGTGCAAGGCGTCGGTACGCGAGACTTCCACCTGGTCATGATCTCGCGCAGGCCCCACCACGCGCACATGATCGAGCCGTCCCTTCGGTCCGATCAGCGAGACCGTCTCGGCGCTGGCGAATTGATCCGGCTGCCGAACGTCGTTGCGCGGGTGCAGCACATGATGGGGACCGAACAGCCGCACGATGCTGGCGGGCGACAGGTGGACATGATGCGCCGACACGGAGACCGGAATGAGCGCCGGCTGCCGGTCGGTGGCCGCGAAGAGAGCCTTGTCGTTCATGCGTTCAACTATCCGCTCAACACAATGCGATGCAATCGTGGCATCCACGGGTGCGAGTTTCGTTCGCCTGTACTTGCCGCTGCGGTCCGCGCGGCGCCAAGATGCCGCTTCCCTCCACCGACCCGAGCACTGAAGGTCCGACCGACGTTGAGAGTTACCGCCCCGGGCGTGCTGGCCGTCGCCTGCCCGCACCGTCCTCCGTGTACCGCCTGTCCCCGGTTCGGCGAGCCTGGCCTCGCACGCTCCTCGCAGGAGCGCCTCGATGCCTTTGCGCGCGGGCACGGCCTGCCTCCCGTTGCCCTCATCGAGGGCGCAATGCAAGGATTCCGGCACCGCGCACGGCTGGCCATCCGGGGTCGGGTGGGTTCGCCGAAGATCGGCCTGTTCCTGGAAGGCACGCATCGCGTGGTGCACGTCCCACGTTGTCCCGTGCATCATCCGCTCGTGAACGAAGTCGCCGGCGCGGTGCGCGGCGCCTTGGTGGAAACGCGGCTGAGCGCCTATTCGGAGAGCGCGCACCAGGGTCTCGCCCGTTATCTCCAGGTGGTGGTGGAGCGAAGTTCGGGCACGGCGCAGGTGGTGATGGTGGGCAACAGCGAGTCCCCCGAGCCCTTCGCGGCCTGCCTCGACCGCATCCGCGAGCGGCTGGGAAATGCCTTGCACAGTCTCTGGTACAACGCCCAGGCCGGCCGGGGCAACGCCATCCTTGGAGCGCGCTTCACGCCCTGTTTCGGTCCTGCCAGCGTCATCGAGCGGTTCGGCGGCGCGGCGATCCACTATCCACCGGGGGCCTTCGGGCAGAACAACCTGGAGATCGCCGGCCGCATCATCGATCACATACGAACGGAGGTGCCGGCCGGCTCGCGCGTGGCGGAGCTGTACGCGGGCGTGGGTGCGATCGGATTGTCCCTGCTCGATGGGCTTGGCCATCTGCGCATCAACGAGGCCAGCCCGGATTCCCTGGCCGGCCTGTCGATGGGGATCGCAGGCTTGCCTGAGCACCTGCGCGCGCGCATCGAGGTGATGCCTGGCCCGGCCAGTGGCGCGTGTTTCACAGGCCATGCCCCCGATGTCATCATCGTCGATCCTCCACGCAAGGGTCTTTCCGCGGAAGTGCTGGAGTATTTGCAGGAGCAGCCGCCGTCCCGGCTCATCTACGTGAGTTGCGGGCTCGATGCCTTCCTTCGGGATGCCAGCGCGTTGATCGGAACCAGCCGGATGCACATCAAGGGGCTCGTGGCCTTCAACCTGCTGCCGTTCACCGGACACGTGGAGACGGTGGCAACCTTCGAGCGGAGCTGATCCGTCAGGATCGTAGCCTATTCTCGTTTGCACCGCGGCGAAGGGGTGCTGTCCCGATACTTTCGTCTGATGTGCGCTCCACGGTCGAAGGACTAAGGTGGCCGCTTCATCGTCGAGAATACAACGCATTCCCCGGAGCGCATCATGATCTACGCACCCCCCGGCGCCGCTGGCGCCAAGGCCACGTTCAAGACGCAGTACGACAATTTCATCGGCGGCAAGTGGACCCCGCCGGTGAAGGGCAACTACTTCGATGTCATCTCGCCGATCACCGGCAAGGTGTACACCAAGGCGGCGCGCTCCACCGCGGAGGACGTCGAGAAGGCGCTGGATGCGGCGCACGCGGCAGCTCCCGGCTGGGCGCGTACCTCGGCTGCCGAGCGTGCCAACATCCTGCTGAAGATCGCCGACCGCGTCGAGCAGAACCTCGAGAAGCTGGCCTATGTCGAGACCATCGACAACGGCAAGCCGATCCGCGAGACCCTTGCGGCGGACCTGCCACTGGCGGTGGACCATTACCGCTACTTCGCCAGCGCCGTGCGCACCCAAGAGGGCGCGCTGAGCGACGTGGATGAGACCACGGTCGCCTACCACTTCCACGAGCCGCTGGGCGTGGTGGGTCAGATCATTCCCTGGAACTTCCCGCTGCTCATGGTCACCTGGAAGCTGGCCCCTGCGCTGGGCGCGGGCAACTGCGTGGTGCTCAAGCCCGCCGAGCAGACCCCCATCAGCGTGATGTTCCTGATGGAGTTGATCGCGGACCTGCTGCCACCGGGCGTGGTGAACATCGTGAATGGCTTCGGCCGCGAGGCGGGCCTGCCGCTGGCGCAAAGCCGCCGCATCGCGAAAGTCGCCTTCACCGGTTCGACCACCACCGGCCGGGTCATCGCCCAGGCCGCCGCCAACAACCTGATCCCGGCCACCCTCGAACTGGGCGGCAAGTCGCCGAATATCTTCTTCGCCGATGTCTGCGCTGCCGATGATGACTTCTTCGACAAGGCCGTCGAGGGCACGGTGATGTTCGCGCTCAACCAGGGCGAGGTCTGCACCTGCCCCTCGCGCGCCATCATCCACGAGAGCATCTACGACCGCTTCATGGAGCGGGTGCTCAAGCGCGTGGCCGCCATCAAGGTGGGCAACCCGCTGGATCTCGACACCATGATGGGCGCCCAGGCCTCGCAGGAGCAGCTCACCAAGATCCTCACCTACCTCGATCTCGGCAAGCAGGAGAAGGCTCAGCTCCTGTCCGGCGGCGCGCGCAAGTTGATGGAAGGGGACCTCGCCGGCGGTTACTACGTGCAGCCCACGGTGTTCAAGGGCCACAACAAGATGCGCATCTTCCAGGAGGAGATCTTCGGACCGGTGCTCGCGGTCACCACTTTCAAGGACGAGGCCGAGGCGCTGGCCATCGGCAATGACACGCTGTACGGGCTGGGGGCGGGCGTGTGGTCGCGCGACATCAACACCTGCTATCGCATGGGCCGGGCCATCAAGGCGGGCCGCGTGTGGACCAACTGCTACCACCTGTACCCGGCGCACGCCGCTTTCGGCGGCTACAAGGAGTCGGGCATCGGCCGCGAGTGCCACAAGGTGATGCTCGATCACTATCAGCAGACCAAGAACCTGATGGTGAGCTACAGTCCGAAGAAGCTCGGTTTCTTCTGACGGGCAGCCCATGGTCGACAAGGTCGTTGCCACCCCGGCGGCGCTGCAGCTCATCGCAGAGCTGCAGCGCAAGCACGGGCCGGTGATGTTCCACCAGTCGGGCGGCTGCTGTGACAACAGCGCCGCAAACTGCTACCTGCCCGGTGAGCTCACCATCGGGCAGGGCGATGAATACCTCGGCGACATCGGCGGCGCGCCGTTCTACATGAGCAAGTCGCAGTACGAGTACTGGAAACACACCCAGCTCATCATCGACGTCGTGGACGGCCACGGCGGCACGTTCTCGCTGGAGGGTCCGGAGGGCAAGGCCTTCCATACCCGGTCGCGCCTGTTCACGGATGAAGAGATGGCCCAGGTTCTGGCATCATCCCCCCTTGGCTCCCAAGCGGATTCTCCGAGGTCACCATGAAATTCAGCGCACGCAACGTTTTCAGCGGCAAGATCGTCAACATCGTGGAAGGGCCGGTCAGCACCGAGCTCACCCTGCGCATCGCCAAGGGCATCGAGATCGTCTCGGTGATCACCACGCAGTCGGCCCGCCGGCTCAAGCTGAAGAAGGGCAAGAAGGCCCAGGCGCTGATCAAGGCCGACAGCGTCATCGTCGGGGTGGGCTGAGCGGCGCGGGGCGCCCGGCCTGGATCGGCAGGCTGGACCGGCAGTCTATACCGGCAGGCGGACGGTGAATTCGCTGCCCTGACCCGGGCCGCGACTGTGGACCTCGACGCTGCCGCCGTGCAGCATCACGAGCCCGCGTACCAGCGACAGGCCGATGCCAAGACCGCCTTGCGAGCGGCTCGTGGCGTCCCCTCCCTGGGAATACAGGTCGAACAGACGGGGCATCAGGTCCTCGGAAATCCCGATGCCCGTGTCGCGGACGCTCACCACTACGGCGTTGCCTTCCTGTTCCGCCTCGAGCGCGATGCGTCCGCCAGGGTCGGTGTATTTCGCGGCGTTGATCAGCAGGTTGGAGAACACCTGGGTCAGCCGCACCGGGTCCGCATGGATGCGCACTTCCCCGGGCGGAATATCGATGGTGATCTCGTGGCGCTTGTCATTGATGAGCGGGCGCGCCGTTTCCACCGAGTTCCTCAGCACCTGCGACAGGTCGGCGTGTTCCTTCTTGAGTTCCAGGCGCCCGCTGGTGATGCGGGAGACATCCAGCAGATCCTCGAGTAGCCGGGACATGTGCGCGACCTGGCGTTCGATGGTTTCCTGGGCCCGCTGGGCCACCTCGAGCGTGCCGGCCTTGCGGCTGGCGGCGAGCGCATAGCGGATCGGCGCCAGCGGATTTCGCAACTCGTGGGCGAGTTGGGCGAGGAAGTCGTCCTTGCGCCGGTCCGCGTCGCGCAGCGCCTGCTCGAACTGCTTGCGCTCGGAGATATCGCGCGCGATCTTCGAAGCGCCGACGATCGCGCCGTTCTCGTCCCGGACGGGGGAGACCGTCAGCGATATCGGAATCCGCCGGCCATCCTTGGTGAGGCGCGTGGTGTCGAAATGGTCGATGCGCTCGCCACGCTTCAGCTTGTCCAGGATCTGCTGCTCCTCGGCATGCAGTTCGGTGGGAATGAGCAGGGTGATGTGCCGGCCGATGACCTCCTCGGCGGCGTACCCGAAGATTCGCGTGGCGCCCTGGTTCCACGACAGGATCCGCCCCTCCAGCGTCTTGCTCACGATGGCATCGTCCGAGGAGTCGACGATCGCCGCCAGCAGGGCCAGCCGGAACGCGGCCTCGCGCTGCGTGATCTCCCCGGAAGCGCTGTTGTCCCGAACCTGCATCATCAGGGCCCGTCACACTATGGCTCGTGGCCGCCAGTATGCAATCTGGACCTGGAATATCAAGATTGGCGGCGACCGGCTGATGCGTTGCGGTGTCGGCTGGACGAAACGTCACGGCTGTGTCACGCTATATCTCACCAAATATAACGACAGCGAGCCTTTCGATGAATCGATGCCTTGGGATTTCGATTTCAGCACTATGTCTTGCAGGTACGGTACGGGCGGAGGAGGCGCCGCTCCTGGGCGCGGTCACGGTGACAGGCACACGCCTGGTCTCCAGCGAACCTGCCACCACCGTCGTGACCTCGGAGGATTTCGAGCGATTCGATGACCTGCGTCTGACCGAAGCCTTGTCGGCGGTGGCAGGACTGAGCCCGACACCGGGCGCACGTGGCAGTCCGCGCGGCGAGTCACGCGTTTACCTGCGTGGGTTCGACGGGCTTCAAACGCCGTTCCTGGTGGACGGTGTTCCCTTCTACATCTCCTGGGACGGAGAGCCCACTGACCTCGATCGCTTCACGTTGTTCGACCTGGCGGCAGTGGAGGTCTCGAAGGGCTATACCCCCGTCGCCTTCGGCCCCGGCACGCTGGGGGGAGCCATCAATCTGGTGACGAAACGCCCGACCCGGGAGTTCGAGGCCAATGTGGCGGCGGGCCTGATGACCGACCGCAACGGGGCCAACGGATTTCGGGCCGATGGCAACCTGGGCATGCGGCACGGGCAGTTCTATGCGCAGCTCGGCGCCTCCTACCTCAAGCGCGATTCGTGGGACCTGCCCTCGGGTTTCGCGCCAGCGGGTGCACCAGCCACCTTTCCGCAGCCGGGAAATCTCCAGCCCTCCGGTGAGCGCCTGCGATCCTATGCACGTGATCGAAAAGTCAGTCTGAAGCTCGGGATGGAGGCGGGCGAGGGCAGTGAATACGCCCTCGTGCTGTACGACCAGCATGCCGAGAAGGGCGTGCCGCCCTACGCTGGCCCGCCGGATCCCAATCAGCGGTTCAATTACTTCGACTGGCCGTACTGGAACAAGCGGGGCATCTACCTGTTGGGCCAGACCGCGATCGCGCCCGGCATTTCCCTGCGAACGCGCGCGTACTACGACAAGTTCGGCAACAGCCTGTATTCCTACGACGATCTCACTTACTCGACGATGTTCACGCGTCGCGCGTTCCAGAGCCAGTACGACGACCATTCCACCGGTGGCAGCGTGGTGCTCGATGCGAGGCTCGGACCTGGTACGGCCTCCCTGGCCGGCCACTTGCGCAACGATTACCACAAGGATATCCAGACCTATCCGGCGCGGGTGCCGCCGACCTTGTATTTCCATGATCGCACCTGGTCCGTGGGCGCGGAGTACCGGTTGCCGATTGCAGAGCATTACGAGGTTGCTGTCTCGGTCAGCCGCGATGCGCGCAAGGCGATACAGGCGCAGGATCAGAACCAGGCGGGTGCCTCCTTCGTGCTGGGAGACCAGGCGGCGACCAACTTCCAGGGTGAACTCGTGTGGCACGTCGATGCCAGGAGCAACGTGCACCTCAGTGCGGCGCGACGCGGGCGTTTCCCGAGTCAGTTCGAGCGCTATTCCTACCGCCTGGGATCCGCGGTCCCAAACCCGGACCTGAAGCTGGAGCGCGCAACCACCATCGACCTGGGATACACGGGGTTCGTGGGAGAAGAGCGCATCGAAGCCTCGGTTTTCCAGAGCCGCCTCAGTGACCTGATCCAGGCCGTGACGGTGTCACCGGGCGTCACGCAGAACCAGAACGTGGGAGATGCGCGCTACACGGGCCTGGAACTGGGCGGCAGTGGCCCGATTGCCGAAGGCTTGCGGGTCGGCATCAACTACACCTACGTGAACAGGGTCTCCCTCACCACGCCGCAGAGAATCCTGTTCGGCATTCCACGACACTCAGGCTTCGCCTACCTCGAGTGGCGCCCGGTGGATGCGGTCGAGATCGTGCCCTCCGTGACGGTCAACTCGGGACGGTTGACTTCGGATGTTGCGTCGGCCAACGGCGAGCCGGTGGCCGGTTTCACCACGATGGACCTGCGGGCCAGTTACCACCTGACCAAGGCATGGCGTGTGGACCTCGTGGGACGCAATGTGTTCGATCGGCTGTACCAGGTTGATCTGGGTTATCCACGGGAAGGACGTACGGTCAGTCTCGTGGTCAAGGGGGATTTCTAGATGCTGCGTCAAATTCTTGCCGGATTCGTGGGATGCCTGGCACTGGCCGCGCCGGTCCTGGCGGATGAGCTGCCGGCCGGCTGCGACAAATTTTCGTGGGATTTGTCGAAGGAGCTGTCGCTGTTTTCGGCGCCGGCATCGGCGACGGCCACGGCGCTTTCAGCCGCAACTGATGCGGCTCAGGCGCCGGCCGTCGCGGTGGGCAAGCTGTACGCGGTGAGCCTGCATGACCAGGCGAAGGTGAAGTTCGAGCACCCGCCTGGGAAGCCGCGCCTGCCGGACGGAGCGCATGGCGGGCTGGTGCGATTCGAGTTGAACACTGCCGGAAAATATCGTGTCACCATCGACACGGCCGCCTGGGTCGATGTGACCGTCGATGGCGCGCTGATCAACTCCAACCAGTTCCAAGGTCGAACCGCCTGTCCCGCGTTCCACAAGAGTGTCGAGTACACGCTTCCCGCCAACAAGACGCTGGTGATTCAGCTCAGCGGTGAGACCGGCACCACCGTCCGATTGGCGGTGACACCAGTTCCGTGAGGCGCTCGTTCGGCGCCGCATTGCTGCTTGCACAGCTTTGCGCAGGTTCGGTCCGATCAGAGGCTGCTCCGGTCGTTGCGCACGATGCCTTGCAACGGCCAGCGGCGGGATTGCCCGCCGACGCCCAAGCGCGATTCGATCTCGGCCTGGCGATATTCAATACGCCTTTCCAGCCGGCCGGACTTGCGCCACCCCGAGTGGCCGGTCTTGGTCCCCGTTTCAACTTGCCCGCCTGTGATGCCTGCCACAACAGCAGCGGCCGGGGCTCGGTGCCGGAGGGAGAGGAGCCGCCGGCCCAGGCCACCGTCCACGCGGCCCTTCGATCTCGCCGCGACGATGCGTCCAGGTCCTACGTGATGCGCCTCAACGCCAATCCGGGAGTGCCGGCCGACGCGCAGGTTCGGGTCCGCTGGCTGGAGCATATGGGACGATTCGCGGATGGAGAGCGCTATGCACTGCGAGAGCCGCAACTCGAGGTGACCGGCAGCCGGGCCGATCTCGGTGCTCTCCAGGCGACCTCGTTGCGCATCGCGCCCCCATTGGCCGGCTTGGGCTGGCTGCAGGCCATTCCCGAACAAGAATTGTGCCCGCCGCCTGAGAACAATCCTCTTCGACTGACCGGGCGCTGCGCGCGGGTGCGTGATGTGCGCGGCCAGTTGCGCATGGGTCGATTCGGCTGGAAGGCGCAACAGGCAGATGTGGAATCGCAAACCGCCGATGCGCTCGCGACCGAGATGGGCATCGTCAGCCGCTGGCACTCGCCGCCGGAGCAACCCGGCGCCGCGGCGGAGATCAGCGATGGCGATCTGGCGGCGCTGGTTTTCTTCCAGAGCAACGCTCAGCCGCCGGGATTCGCTGCAACTGATTTCCGGTCCGGTCAGCCGGGACAGCAGATTTTTCACCACTTCGGCTGCGGGGGCTGTCACCGGGACTCGTGGCAAACCGGCTCCGTCCCGGGTGCGCCCTGGCGATCCAACCGGCGCATTTCCCCCTATACCGACCTGAGGCTGCATGACCTCGGGCCCGGTCTCGCCGCCGCATCCGGCGAAGGCGATGCAACCGACAGGGAGTGGCGAACCGCGCCCCTCTGGGGCCTCTCACTCACCGGTCGAATCGGCCGTGGCAGAACCTACCTGCATGATGGCCGGGCACGCAACCTTTCCGAGGCGATTCTCTGGCACGGCGGTGAAGCGCAACCCAGCCAGGAGCGATTCGTGGCGGCGACCGCGGCGGATCGACGCGAGTTGCTCCTGTTCCTCGAGTCCCTCTGACCGCTTGCCGGCACCTCAGTCTGGCAGGAATTTCCGCTCATTCTTCGTCGCGCTGCATGGAGGCAGCCTTCCTTACTATAATCGCGTAAGTAAGGAATATGGGGCTTACCATGAGCACAGAGGCCACACTGACCAGCAAGGGACAAACGACGATCCCAAAGAAAATTCGGGACAGCCTCGGGATGAAAACGGGCGACCGGATGAGTTTCACGATGATGCCTGATGGCGTCGTCATCATGCGAGTGAAGAACAAGCGTGCAGCTGAGCTCGCGGGGTTGCTGTACAAGAAGGGCAGAAAGCCAGTGCCCGTCGAACAGTTGTCGCGCTGATGCTCGGCATCGACACCAACGTACTCATCCGATATTTGATGCGTGATGATCAACGTCAATACGAACAGGCGCGGCGATTGATCGGGCGCGAAGTCGGCAAAGGCGAACCAGTAATGGTGAGCTTGCTGGTCCTGCTGGAATCAGAAAGGGTGTTACGAAGCAGATACGAATTGCCGAAGTCGGAAATCGTTACGGCCTTTTCGGCCATGCTGGGCACCGCCGATCTAACCTTTGAAGACGAACAGTCAGTCGAGCACGCGATGTACATTTGGAAGGAGTCATCTGCAGATCTTGCAGATTGCCTCATCGACGCGCGTAATCTTCGACTGGGCTGCAATGCCATGGCGACATTCGACAGTCGAGCGCTTAAGCTTGCCGGGTTCGTTGCCGTTTGACACACAAAGCGATTGGCTGAGACCCGCTGCGGCCAGTGGTGATCACGGTTGCCGTCGGCGATTTCATGAGAACGTCAACTGCATCTATCTGGGGTCGAGCCCAAGGAAACTTGCGTGGCTTTCTCCTCGAGGTCGGCCGCAATGCGTGCAAGGGCGATCTGAGCAAGTTGAACGACTCCGTCATTTGATGAACGCTTCATAGGCGGGGTGCCATAGATCGGGATCGCACCTTCCGAAACCATTAGCATCAATCGTGTCAGGTCCTCGGCTTGTTTGATGGACAAGTGGGGGTACACCTCCCTGAGGAACAGCGCAATGAGCGACGCAGCTCCTTCGTATAGGTCATCTACCGATTCTGCGACGTAAGGGTCGTGGAGGGCCATCGCCCAGATCTCCCGAAACAAGCGGTTTGTGGCGGAAGTCGTGGAATCGCGGATCAACCAAGCAACCAGTTGCTTGAGCCGTTCCATCGGCGGGTTTCCCGTTGGCTTGAAGAACTCGCCGATTTCGCGTTCGTATTCTCGCAGCATCGCAACAATGACCGCGCGCAGCAGGCTCCGCTTCGTCTTGTAATGATACGTTAGAGTTCCCAGCGGCAGGCGGGCAACGTCGGAAACTCCTCTCATCGTGAACGCGGCATACCCCTTGGATGCCAGAAGCCGCTGTGCTGCCCAAAGGATTTCGACGCGAGTCCTTTCGCTGGATTCGGCGCTTCCGGGAGTCGGCTTCCATGGCGGACGGACTTCGTAGGTCGATCTCGCGTTCGATTTTGCTTTAACACCTCTCCCGCGCCGCTTTTTCATTTGTAACCCGTTCATTCGTCTGAGGAACGCTCATTGGCTCGAAGGCAGCTTACGGGAGGAATCGCGGTATCACCAGCTTCTGGATTTCCGGCGCTGTAGGCGGGACTTGACAAAAGCCGTACAGGCGTACGAGAGTATCGGTCAATCGTACGGACAATGCTAATGATGCGTCTGTATTGGCTTGTACGATTGCGACGCATGAGTCTGTGGCTGCGAACCGCGCCACTGGTCTCGGCCGATTGACTGGGGAGAACACATGAATCGAATCTTAAATGCGGCGATTTTCGTATCTGTTCTGCTGTGCTGGAGTATGTTGGCAGCCGCGAAAGACGATTCGCAGAGCGATGTCTTGGGGGAAATAACAGTAACGGCACTGCGCCGATCTGAGCGTTTGCAGGACGTTCCGGTTTCAATTACAGCGCTCACGGGAAGCGCTTTGGCCGACCAGAAGGTCACCAACGCAGCTGATCTCGTAAGCCAGGTTCCCAACTTCCAGGCGGCGTCAACCGTGGGCGAGGACATCCCGGTGTTTTCGCTGCGTGGAATCTCGATGTTCGACTATTCGGTCAACCAGCAAGGTCCGGTGGCGACCTATTTCGACGAGGTTTACCGGGGCAGCTTTCCGCTGATGGGGCTATCCCTTTTCGATATGGAACGAGTGGAAGTTCTTCGTGGTCCTCAAGGGACTTTGTACGGAAAGAACACCACCGGTGGTGCAGTCAACTTCATCAGCAAAAGGCCAGACTTCAGCACCGAGGCCGACGTCAACTTGGGGTATGGAAACTACAGCCGCAAGGAAGCAAGCGGCGATTTTCAGATCGGCGTTGGGGAGCATCTTGCCGTACGCGCTGCTTTCACCTACACGAAGGCCGATGGGTGGTTCAATAATTTGCTGGCAGGTTACCCGGACCTCGGGTCTACAAATCAGTGGGGCGTGCGACTCTCCGCGCTTTTGAAGGCGAATGATTCCCTGGATTTCCTGTTGCGGCTCAATGCCAGCAAAGCGAATCCCACGAACTATGGCATCTACGCGCGCCCGGGCGAATTTGGTATCGGCGCCGGCGTTTACGAAGCCTATGGAATCACGCTCCCAGCCTCCTATCTATTCAGGACCGGGCTGGGAAGCTACGACATACTGGACAAGCATACGCCTGACCGGCTGCATAAGACCGCTGGCGCATCGTTGACGACGACTTGGCGCATGTCGGACGTGCTTAACCTGACGTCGGTCACGTCCACGGACTATGGTCGGCTCTTCATTCCAGAGGATGCCGACGGCAGTCCAATGGAAGTGTTGGAGGACGATATCACCGGCGTCGCCCGGCAGTATGCTGAGGACCTGCGCATTTCCAGCAGCTTTGACGGCGGTCTCAATTACGTGCTCGGCGTGTATTACAACCACGAGACCATCAGTTCCGGAACCGCTTTCCATTACTTCACTGACATACCCTTGCCGTGCCAGGCCTCGCTCGTAGCTTGCATATCGCAAAACCACTATGACCAGACCAAATCGACCAAAGCGGCGTACGTCGATCTCAACTACAAGTTCAACGGTCGGTTCACGCTTCGGGGCGGATTGCGCTTCACGCACGATGCGGGCTCCATCGACAATTACCTCGCGCAGCTGGCAAACGCGGACGGAACGGTGGTGGCCAACCTCATTCCGGGAGATCCCGCGAATCTCTTTGCTACGACGAGCAAGAGTTTTGGCAAGAGCCAGGTGACGGGCAAGGTTGGTCTCGACTTCAAACCAACTGAAAGCACATTGATCTACGGCAGCGTCAGTCGAGGCTACCGGGCCTCTGCATTCAACGCCCAAGCATACTTCGTACCGTCTGAACTGAACGTTGCCGCTCCCGAAACGGTGTGGGCCTACGAAATCGGCGCAAAGACCCAGCCATTGAGCATCCTCACGGTCAATGCAGCGCTCTTCTATTACCGTTATCAAAACCAGCAGTCTTTGAGTATCGATCCCAATACGCTGGCCCAAAACCTCATTAATTTGCCCAAGTCACGCGTGTACGGCGGGGAACTGGAGATCTCCGCACGTCCCCTCGAGCCGCTGCGCATCAACCTGGGCGTAGGGCTGCTCAACACTCGCATACAGGAAGGCGAGGTGAGCGGCACCTCTCTGGAAGGCCACCGGCTCCCTAACGCGCCAAGCGTGAGTGCCAATGCTGCGGTCAATTGGCAAGCATTCTCGGGTGACTTCGGCAAGGTGGTGCTTACGTTGGATGGAAATCTGGTGTCCAGGCAGTTCTTTGAGTTGCAGAACGTGGACCGGCTATCGCAGAAATTCTACGCTTTGGTCAACGGCCGCATCGCATACAAGACCACTAGCGACCGCTTCGAGTTCTTGCTTTGGGCCCGAAATCTGGCGAACCGCTACTACTACACCTCCGCGATCGACGTTTCGGGGTTCGGCTTCGATTACTTCCACCTGGGAGCCCCGCGAATGTTTGGCGGCGAGTTCAAGGTGCACTTCTGACCACACTTGGTACAGGTACTAAGGCTTTTTCAGGAGAACTTCGACGTGTCCAAATCAAATGATGGTACGGGAGTGGGTTTCGCTTCTCGGCGCAAGTTCCTGACCGGGGCCGCTTCGCTCGCGGTAGGGGCGGTCGGTGTGTCCAACGCGGCGCGTACTGCCGATCAAACGAGTAGGAGCGGCAACGCCGCACGCGAAACCGATTATGACGTGATTGTCGTCGGCGGTGGATTTGCGGGCGTGACCGCCGCCAGGGATTGTGCACTCTACGGACTCAAGACCCTGATGCTCGAGGCCCGTAATCGCATCGGTGGTCGAACCTTCGATACTCACTGGAACGACGAGCATATTGAAATGGGAGGGACCTGGGTCCACTGGGTTCAACCCTACACATGGGCCGAAATTCAGCGTTATGGTCTTACCATCAAGCAGACCCCGGGCGCGGTGCCTGACCGCCTGATAGCAGTGGCGGACGGGTTGCACGCCGATATCCCGTATTCAAGGGTGTCCGCCGAAATCAGCGCTGCGGCCGATCGATACTTCTTCGACGCGCGCGATGCCTGGGAGCGCCCGTGGGATACGCACTTCAATTGGAACCAATTGGTTGCCAAGGACAAGATCACGACGCTCGACCGTCTGAACGCGACGAAGATGTCGAAGGTGGCGAGAACCGTGCTCGAAGCGACGATGGAGGTATGCACTCATTCCAGGATTGACCGGGGGTCGTACCTGGAGATCGCCCGCTGGTATGCCTTGGGTGGGTGGTCCTTCGGGCTTTACTCGGACGCGATCGAGCGTTATCAGATTGCCGAAGGTACCGGTGAGCTTGCCAAGCGCATGCTTGCGCAGGGGAATCCGGACGTTCATTTGTCTTCTCCGGTGAACCGTATCGAGCAACACGATGGAGCGGTGATCGTGAAGACGCCGAATGCCACTTATGGCGCCAAGGCGATCATCTTGGCGCTGCCGATGAACTGCCTTGCCAATATTGAGTTCGCGCCTGCGCTCGCGGAAGGAAAGATCGAGGCATCCAAAGAACGACACTCGGCGGTCGGCATGAAGTTCTATGCTGAGGTCAAGGGTCGGCACGGTAATGTGATGATGGTCGCTCCGTATAAATTTGGCGCGGGATACTGCTTCACATATCACGAAAAGCGCGACTCGACCATTTTCGTCTGCTTCGGGTCCAACCCCGATGCCTTCGATCCAAACGACGAGGAGTCGGTGCAGAAGGTGATGCGCCAGTTCATTCCTGATGCCGAGGTCCTTGCCTGCACGTCTTACTCCTGGCTCGCTGATCCGTTCTCACTAGGAACTTATTGCAGCTTCAAGCCCGGCAAGGTGACGCGGTGGTTTGATGTGCTGCGCCGTCAAGAGGGGCGGATTTACATAGCGGGATCCGATGTTGCTGAAGGATGGCGCGGATTCATTGACGGCGCCATCGCGACCGGCGCGCGTGCCGCGACGCAAGTCGCCACGGATTTGAAGTCATGAGGCGCTTGCAGTTGTCGCGCGGGGTTGTTCTAACCCTGGGGTTGACGATCTTCAGTCGCGCCGCGTTGGCGGACTGCGACCCCAACATCGGAAAAAAGGTTTTCTCAAGTAAATGCGCCATATGTCATGTGGCCGAAGCAGGAGCCGCGGACAGTACGGGACCAAACCTCGCCGGCGTAGTGGGACGCCCCGCAGCGAGTCGGGCCGGTTTCGGCTACTCGCCAGGCATGAAGGCGATACAGATCACCTGGTCCGCTGAATCTCTCGACAAGTTCCTTTCCAGTCCCCAGGGAATGGTTTCAGGTACCTTCATGGCCTTCACCGGCCTGAGCCGGGTGCAAGATCGGCAAGCAGTGATCTGTTATCTGCAGTCAATCCCTGCGGGGAAGTGAGGAGGTCACGTGCGCGTAACCACGATTTTGGTAACCGTCCTGGCACTTGGGTGGGTGACGGTCAGCCAAGCGGCTGATGAGAGCACTGAGCTCGCCAGTGTCTTGCAGGGCCGCTTGGACAAAACATATGGGCCCATATGGGCGACAAGAAATTCAGATGCCTTCGTTGATGAATTCTTTACCGCCGACCCGGTTGTAACCGCATCAGATGGGCCCACCGTTTGGAAAGGGCGGGCGCGTGCCCTCGAAGTCGTTCGCGAACTGATGAAGAGTTATCCACTTATCAGTGCGCATGCCGTGCTAACCCGCCGACTTGGGCCCGAGGCGGCTTATCAGTTCGTGGTTTTCACGCTTTCCGGTAAAGATGCCGCGGGTAAGAGCGTTCAAAGCACCGCAAAGTCTCTCTACATCTGGCGCAAAGGCCCTCATGGCTGGCGCGTGGATGCAGACCATTACAGCTTTGCCGGGATGGACCTGCCATAGTATTGAATGAGCATGACAGATTGCGATGGTTCGTATCTCATTGTTTTTATTGGCGCTCCCTACCGGATTCGAACCGGTGTACTTGCCTTGAGAGGGCAATGTCCTAGGCCTCTAGACGAAGGGAGCGTGCGTGAAGCAGGTCGGCTGAAGGGCTGGTAGTATACGGCCCAATTTTTCAGGCTCAAGCGGAACCCTCGTTTTTTGAACGATCCCGACGCGCACGGCTCGCCCGTCATCATCCCGCGCAGCGAACACCCGATTTCGCGCGCCAACATCTCGCCCAACGCGCTGAAAGTGCTGTATCGCCTGAATGAAGCGGGCTACCAGGCTTTCCTGGTGGGCGGGGCGGTGCGCGACCTGCTGCTGGGGCTGATTCCGAAGGACTTCGACGTCGCCACCGACGCGCATCCCGAGGACGTGCGACGCCTGTTCCGCAACTGCCGGCTCATCGGCCGGCGCTTCCGCCTGGCTCACGTGCACTTCGGCCAGGAGATCATCGAGGTGGCCACCTTCCGCGCCGCCGCGGCGCCGGAGCGCGAGGATTCCGACGAGGAGGACGAGGAGGCCGAGGCGCAGGCGCTCGAGGATGCCGAGCACCGCGCGGTCGATGAACGCGGACGGATCCTGCGCGACAACATGTATGGCACCGTCGACCAGGACGTGTGGCGGCGCGACTTCGCGGCCAACGGGCTGTACTACGACATCGCCGACTACTCGGTCTGGGACTATGTCGGCGGGGTGGCCGACGTGCGCGAGCGGCGCCTGCAGCTCATCGGCGATCCGGAAAGCCGGTACCGCGAGGACCCGGTGCGCATGCTGCGCGCCGTGCGCTTCGCGGCGAAGCTGGACTTCACCATCGCGCCCGCGACCGAGGAGCCAATCAGCCGCCTGGCCTCGCTCATCGACGGCGTGCCGGCCGCGCGCCTGTTCGACGAATCCCTCAAGCTGTTCCTGTCCGGATACGGTGCGGCTTCCTACCGGTTGCTGAAGCGCTATGGCCTGTTCGAGCACCTCTTCCCGCAGACGGCCGCTGCGATGGCGATGCCTCCTTATGCCTATGCGGAGGAGATGCTCGTCCGCGGTCTTACGAACACCGACCAGCGCATCCGCGAGGACAAGCCGGTCACGCCCACCTACCTGTTCGCGATCTTGTTGTGGGCGGCGGTGCTGCGCGAGATGAATGAGCGGCAGGCCGGCGCCTCTCCCGACACGGCCGTGCTGCTCGATGCCTGCGAGGTCGTGCTCAAGCGCCAGCAGCCGCGCGTGTCGATCCCCAAGCGCTTCGGCATGCCGATGCGCGAGCTGTTGATGCTGCAGCCGCGGTTCAACCGGCGTCACGGGGCGAAGTCGCTCGCGATCCTGCAGCATCCGCGCTTCCGCGCGGCCTATGATTTCCTCGTGCTGCGGGCCGAGGTCGGCGCCGCCGATCCTGAGCTCGCGCAGTGGTGGACGCACATCCAGACCCTGCCGCAGGAGCAGCGCCTTTCGCTGGTGAACGCCAGGCCCGGGGAGCCGGTCCCTGCCAATGAGGGCGAATCGGCGGAAGCGCCCCGTCGTCGTCGGCGTCGACGACGACGTTCCGCCACGCGCACCGAATGACCGGCACGCACTGGCGGCCGGCCTACATCGCCCTCGGCTCGAATCTCGATGACCCGCCGCTGCAGGTGCGGCGGGCGCTCGATGAGCTTGCCGGCATCCAGGGCGTGCGCATGATCCTCCGCTCTGACCTGTACGGCTCCGATCCGCTCGGCCCGCCCGGCCAGCCGCGCTACGTCAATGCCGTGGCCGGCGTGCTCACGACGCTCGAGCCGCGCGCACTGCTCACGGCGATGCTCGAGGTGGAGCGGCGGATGGGCCGCGTGCGGGCGCAGCGATGGGGTCCGCGCCGAATCGATCTTGATCTCATCTGCATGGCCGGCGTGCGCGTCGAGGAGCCGGGCCTCACCCTGCCGCACCCGGAAGTACCTGAGAGAAACTTCGTCCTGTATCCTCTGGCCGAGATCGCGCCGTCGCTCGAACTTCCGGGCCTCGGCCGGGTGTCGGAACTCGCCGCGCGAGTACATCCGGCGGGGATTCAGCCACTGCATCCGGAGCGGAGGTCTTAGGGATGAGCGCCAATCCGCATCGCTTCATCGTCATCGAAGGGCCCATCGGCGTCGGCAAGACCAGCCTCGCCCGGCGGCTGGGCGATACGCTTTCCGGGCAACTGGTGCTCGAGCAGGCCGACCAGAATCCCTTCCTCGAACGCTTCTACAAGAATCCCCGTGCGGCGGCCTTCCAGACGCAGCTCTTCTTCCTGTTCCAGCGCGCCCGCCAGCTCGAGGAGGTGCGGCAGGAGGACCTGTTCGGCTCGGTGCGGATCGCGGATTACCTGCTGGACAAGGACCGGCTGTTCGCCCGCGTGACCCTCGATGATGCGGAATTCGGCTTGTACGAGAAGGTGTACCAGCGCGTGGTGACGGATGCGCCCAAGCCCGACCTCGTCGTCTACCTGCAGGCGCCGCTGGACGTGCTCATGGACCGCATCGCCAAGCGCGGCATCCGCTACGAGCAGTACATCGAGCGCGGGTATCTCGAGAAGCTGATGCAGGCATACGCACGGTTCTTCCACAGCTACGACGAGTCACCGCTCCTCATCGTCAACACGGCGGCCATCGATCCCGTCAACAGCGACGAGGATTACCAGGTGCTGCTCGAGGAGATCCTGAAGCCCCGCCGCGGCCGGCATTTCTTCAACCCGGTGGGCCGGAGCCTGCTGTCGAACGCCTGAGCTGCTGACGCTCGAGCGCCCATCGGACGTGCTCGCGCACCAGCGCGGAGGCATCGTTCTGCCTCGAGCGCAGCGCCCGTTCGACCTCATCGGATGCGGGCGCATTGCCCAGCGCCACCGCGATGTTGCGCAGCCAGCATTCATGTCCGATGCGGCGGATCGGGCTGCCCGCCATCCGCTCGAGGAATTGCGGTTCGCTCCAGCCGAACAGCTCGCTGAGCCTGGCCCCATCGAGTCCCTGGCGGGGCGCGAAATCCGGTTCCCGGCTGGCCCGCGCGAAGCGGTTCCAGGGACAGTGGATCTGGCAGTCATCGCAGCCGTAGATGCGGTTGCCCATCAGGGGACGCAAATCTTCCGGGATCGCGCCTTTCAGCTCGATGGTCAGGTAGGAGATGCAGCGCCGCGCATCGAGCCGCCAGGGTTCGAGGATCGCGCCCGTGGGGCAGGCAGGCAGGCAGGCCTGGCAGCTTCCGCAATGGGCGGTGGCAGGCTCCGATGCCGGCAGCTCGAGGTCCAGGTAGATTTCCCCCAGGAAGAACCAGGAACCCGCATCCCGGGCGATGAGGTTGGTGTGCTTGCCGATCCAGCCCAGCCCGGCATTGCGCGCCAGCGCCTTCTCCAGCACCGGCGCGCTGTCGCTGAACACGCGATGGCCGAAGGGGCCGACGACCTGCCGGATGCGATCGGCCAGCCGCTGCAGGCGCTGGCGCATCAGCTTGTGGTAGTCGCGGCCCAGCGCGTAGCGCGACACGTAGCCGAGCAGGGGCTGTGCCAGGACGGATTGCGCGTCCTGCGCCTGCGCGGGCCAGTAGTCCATGCGCACGCTGATGCAGCTCACCGTGCCGGGCAGCAGGTCGCCGGGCCGGGTGCGCCGGGTGCCGTGCCGCTGCATGTAGTGCATCTCGCCGTGGAACCCCCGTTCGAGCCAATCCAGGAAATGCGCCTCATCGCGTGACAGGTCCAGGCGCGCGATGCCGGCCTGGGCAAAGCCCAGCTCGCGGGCCCAGTGCGGGATGTCTGCGGCGAGCGTGTCGAGCATCGTGGCCCCAGTATAATGAAGCGATGAATCCCAACCCGGGTGCCGTCTGGCGAAGCGCGCAGGTCCGCGCCATTGATGCCTTCGCCATCGCAAGGCTGGGCATTCCCGGCTACGAGCTGATGCGGCGCGCCGCCGCCGCGGCACTGTGGGAGCTGCAGGCGCGATGGCCGCAGGCGCGCGTGCTGCGCATCCTGTGCGGGGCCGGCAACAATGGCGGTGATGGCTACGTGCTCGCGCGGCTCGCGCGCCACGTCGGGCTGGACGCCGTCGTCGGCGCGGTCACGGATCCTGCGAAGCTGCACGGCGATGCCGCGCGTGCGCACGCCGACTGGCAGGCGGCGGGTGGCAGCACGGTGGCCTGGCAGGAGGCGCTCGAGCCCGCCGATGCGGTGCTGGTCGATGCCATGCTCGGCACGGGCGCGAGCCGTGGCCTGCGCGATCCCTACCTCGATGCGGTCAACGCGGTGAACAAGGTGCGCCGTCGCGTGCTGGCGGTCGATGTGCCCACGGGCCTCGATGCCGACTCCGGGCTCTCCTTCGGAGCCTGCGTCCGGGCCGACTGCACGGTCACCTTCATCGCCCACAAGCCCGGCCTGTGGCTGGGTCGCGGGCCTGACTTCTGCGGCGAGGTGAGGCTCGCGGATCTCGACCTGCCTCGATGGCCGGACGATCTGGGCGAGCCCGCGCTCGAGACCATCCGCTCCACGCTCGTGGCGAGCAGCCTGCCGCCGCGGATCCGTGGCGCCAACAAGGGGCAGTACGGACACGTGCTGGTGCTCGGCGGCGCGCCGGGCATGCCGGGCGCTGCGCGGCTCTGTGGCGAGGCGGCGTTGCGGGTGGGGGCGGGGCTGGTGAGCGTCGCGACCTCGCCCGAGCACGCGGCCCAGCTCGCCGCCAGCCGTCCCGAACTCATGGTCAGTGGCGTGTCGGAGGCCGCCGAGCTCATGCCGCTGCTGCAGCGGTCGGATGTGATCGCGATCGGGCCGGGCCTCGGCCAGTCGGCCTGGGCCCGCAGCATGTGGTCCTGCGCCATGTCGGCGGGCCTGCCGCTCATCGTCGATGCCGACGCGCTCAACCTGCTGGCGGCCGAACCCGAGAAGCGCGGTGGCTGGATCCTCACGCCGCATCCGGGCGAGGCCGGGCGTCTTCTCGGCATCCCCACCTCCGCGGTCCAGGGAGACCGGCTCGGTGCGGTGCTCGAGCTGCAACGGCGCTACGGCGGGGTCATTGTGCTGAAGGGCGCCGGGTCGCTGGTGGCGCATGCGGATTCAGGCACGAGCACCGCTCCGGTGCGCCTGTGCCTCGCTGGCAACCCGGGCATGGCGGCCCCAGGCATGGGGGATGTGCTCACCGGCATCATCGCCGGCCTGTTCGCTCAGGTCAGGGACCTCGCGCTGGCGGCCGAACTGGGCGTGCTGGTGCACGCGAATGCGGGGGATCGGGCCGCCGGTACGACGCCGCGCGGCATGCTGGCATCCGACCTGCTCGCCGAATTGCGCGCATGCGTGAATCCGGCCAGCGGTTGATCCTGCCTGATGCCGCGGCCACCGAGCGGCTGGGCGAGCAACTGGCGCGCGGCCTGGGGGAAGCCCTGGTATCGCCACCCCTGGGGTATTCGGTCATCCACCTGACGGGGGATTTGGGCGCCGGCAAGACGACATTGGTGAGGGGCCTGCTGCGGGCGCTCGGCGTGCAGGGCCTGGTTCGCAGTCCCACCTACACCCTGGTGGAACCTTACGAGGTGGCGAAGGGGACCGTCGTGCACATCGACCTGTACCGCCTGCAGGCGCCCGGCGAGTTCGAATCGCTGGGCCTGGAGGACTACCTGCGCCCGAGACACGCGCTGTTGATCGAATGGCCGCGGCGGGGAGGCGATGCCGTGCCGCCCCCGGACCTCGAGCTAGACCTGTCCTACCCCGAAGATGCCGCGACCGGGCGCGTGGCGCGGCTCGTGCACCACACCGAGGCGGGTCGGGCGCTGCTCGCCCACGTTGCGGTGTAACAGCGACTCTAGGATAGAGCCCTATCTCGTTGCTTTGACTTGAAATTGCATTCGGGCATACGTTAAATTTGGCGCCATGTACCGGCGCCTCGCCATCGTGGTCTCCTTGCTGCTGGGTGTTGCCTTCCAGGCACAGGCCGTGGAGGTTCGCGATGTGCGCTTGTCCACCGAGGCGAGCACGCAGCGCGTCGTGCTGGATCTCACCGGCAGGACGGCGCATCGCTTTTCGACGCTCGCCAATCCGGATCGCCTGGTGCTCGACCTGCAGGGAGCCCGCGCCCAGCGCAAGGTGGTGTCCTCGCTGGCCGCATCGGGCGCGGTGAAGGCCATCCGCATGGCGCCACGCGGCTCGCACGATCTGCGCGTGGTGGTCGATCTGGCGCATCGTGTGCGGGCGCGCAGCTTCCTCAGCACCGAGCCTCGCGGCAACGGTTACCGACTGGTCATCGAATGGCGGGAGCCGGCGCTGGCGAATGCCAGGCCAGAAACGCCCGCGGCGTCGATGTCACCCGCCACGTCGCTGTCCTCCGCCACATCGCCGTCCTCCGCGGCGTCGATGTCCTCCGTGGCGAGCGGATCCGCCGTTGCCGCCGCTCCGGCCGAAGGTGCCGCGACGTCGACGGCTGCTGCGGTGTCCACGGCTGCCGCGCCGGCGCTTCTCGTGCCTGCGTCCGCGAGCCGCGAACTGCCCGTCAAGGTCGAACACGCACCGGCCGCCTCGCGCGACTTGCTGATCGCCATCGACGCGGGCCATGGCGGTGAGGATCCGGGTGCCACGGGCAAGGGCGGTACCCATGAAAAGGACGTGGTGCTGGCCATCGCGCGTGAACTTGCCGTGCAGCTCGGGTCGGAGCCGGGCATGCGGGCAATACTGATCCGCGACGGGGACTATTTCATCCCGCTGCGTGATCGCATGCAGCGCGCGCGCCGCCAGCAGGCGGACCTGTTCGTGAGCGTGCACGCCGATTCCATCCGTAACCGGGCGGTGGCCGGTTCCTCGGTGTACATCCTCTCGCAGCGCGGCGCGACCGACGAGGCAGCCCGCTGGCTGGCCGAGCGCGAGAACGCGGCCGATCTCGTGGGCGGTGTGACGCTCGACAACAAGGACGATGTGCTGGCCTCGGTGCTGCTCGATCTTTCCCAGGCGGCGGCGCTGAACGCGAGCCAGGCGGCGGCCTCGAGCGTGCTGAAGCGCCTCGACCGGGTGGGCGAGGTGCGCAAGCGCCAGGTGCAGCAGGCGCGCTTCGTCGTGCTCAAGAGCCCCGACATTCCCTCGATGCTGGTGGAAACCGCCTACATCTCCAATCCGGGCGAGGAGCATCGCCTGCGCAGCCGGGAATTCCGCGGCCGTATCGCCACGGCCATCCGCCAGGGGCTGCGGGATTATTTCTACACCAACCCTCCCGCCGGGACGCGCCTCGCGCAGCTCGCGGCACAGAAGTCGGCGCCGCCCAGCGTTGCGCTGGTCAGCCGGCTGGACCACACCGGCACCTGAAGCCTTCGGCGCAGGCGTAAGCGCGGGCGCAGACGCGGGCGCGGACCACCCGGCCTGATATCCTTGCGGCGTGTCCATACGCCGACTGCCGCCTGACCTCATCAACCAGATTGCCGCCGGCGAGGTCATCGAAAGACCTGCCTCGGTCATCAAGGAACTGGTCGAGAACGCGCTGGATGCGGGGGCCACCCGGATCGAGGTGGAACTCGAGCGCGGCGGGCTCTCGCTCATGCGGGTTCGTGACGATGGCTGCGGCATCCCGGCGGAGCAACTCACCCTCGCTCTGGCGCCGCATGCCACCAGCAAGATCGCGGCGCTCGAGGACCTGGAACACGTCGCGAGCCTGGGGTTTCGCGGCGAGGCGCTGGCGAGCATCGCCTCCGTCGCCAGCCTCACCCTGACCTCGCGCACCGCCGTCGACGCACAGGGCGCGCGGATCCACGGCGGCGGGTCGACGGTCGAGCCTGCCGCCGCGGTGGCGGGCACCTGCGTCGAGGTGCGCGAGATCTTCTTCAACGTGCCGGCCCGCCGCAAGTTCCTGCGCAGCGAGACTGTCGAACTCCAGCACATTGCCCGCATGCTCGAGCGCCTGGCCCTCTCAAGGTTCGATGTGGCCCTGTCCCTGTCCAACAATGGCCGGTCGATGTGGCGCCTGCCGCGGGCGCAGGATGCGCGCGCCAGGCTTGCGCGCGTGGCGAAGATCTGTGGCGATGAGTTCGCCTCGCACGTGATCGAGGTCGGGCATGACATCGAGGCGATGAGCCTGCGTGGCTGGCTGGGGTTGCCCACCTTCTCGCGCAGCCAGTCGGACCTGCAGTTCTGCTTCGTCAACGGCCGCTTCGTGCGTGACAAGCTGCTCACCAGCGCTGCGCGACTGGCCTACCAGGACGTGATGTTCCATGGCCGCTTTCCCGCCTACGTCCTGTACCTGGGGCTGGATCCGGCGGCGGTGGACGTGAACGCACACCCGCAGAAACTCGAGGTGCGGTTCCGCGATTCCCGTGGCGTGCACGATTTCGTGTTCCGTACCCTGCAGTCCGCCCTGGCGCAAACCCAGCCGCGCAACGAGAGCGCCGGCAGCGCGCCGGCCGACTGGCTCACCGGGTCGGCAGGCTTCGCTGCCAGCGGCGTACTTCGGTCGCAGGGAGATTTTCGTTTTGCCTCGACCGGCGGCGCGGGTTCGGGATATGCCGCCCGTGAGCCGGGGGCCGCCGCCTCTGGCGGTGGGCCGGACGCTGTCGCAGGGGCGGAAGGGATACACACAGAGCCCGGCGCATCGGCCGGCGCGTCAGCATCGAGGATCGCGGCCGGCGATGGCGGGATCACGCCGCCGCTCGGATATGCGCTGGCGCAGTTGCAGGGCATCTACATCCTGTCGCAGGTGCCGGACGGGCTGGTGCTCATCGACATGCATGCGGCGCACGAACGCATCCTGTACGAGCGCACGAAGAAGCTCCTCGAGGGGCAGGCACACAGCCAGCCGCTGCTGCTGCCGCATTCCCTGCGCGTCACCCCGGCACAGGCGGATGCGGCCGAGACCCACGCGGCTCAATTCACCGCCCTGGGGTTCGAGCTTTCGCGGCTGGCGCCGGACGAAGTGCTGCTGAGGGCGGTTCCGGCACTGCTGTCTCAGGCGGATGCCGCGCAGCTGGTGGGCGATGTGCTGTCGGACCTGGTCGAGCACGGCACCTCGCGGCGCGTGCAGGCGGCCATCGATCACCTGCTCGCCACTTCCGCCTGCCACGCCTCGGTGCGCGCACGCCGCACGCTCACGTTGCCGGAGATGAACGCGTTGCTGCGCGAGATGGAGCGCACCGAGAGGGCGGACCAGTGCAACCATGGGCGACCCACCTGGTTGCGGCTGTCGATGGCCGAGCTCGACCGGCTGTTCCTGCGCGGGCGCTGATGAAACCGCCGGCGCCGATGAAGCCGCGGGCGGTGCTGCTCATGGGCCCCACCGGTGCGGGCAAGTCGGATCTCGCCCTGGCGCTGGCCGCACGGCTGCCGCTGGAGATCGTCAGTGTCGACTCCGCGCTGGTCTATCGGGGGATGGACATCGGCACGGCGAAGCCTACCGCGGCGGAGCAGGCCGTGGCGCCGCATCACCTGATCGACCTGCTCGATCCAGCGCAAGGGTATTCCGCCGGCCAGTTCCTGCGTGATGCGCAGGCGGCGATGCGCGCCATCCAGGCCCGCGGTCGGCTGCCGCTGCTGACCGGCGGCACGATGATGTACTTCCATGCGCTCACCCACGGCATCGCCGAGCTGCCCTCGGCAGATGCCGGGCTGCGCGCCGACATCGAGGCGCGCGCCGCAAGCGTGGGCTGGGCGGCGCTGCACGGCGAACTGGCGCGCATCGATCCGGCGGCGGCGCAACGCATCCACGCGAACGACCCGCAACGGATCCAGCGTGCCCTGGAGGTGTTCCAGCTCAGTGGCCGGCCCATCAGCGAATGGCAGCGCGACCGGCGCACGCCGCTCGATGGGGTCGAGGTTCTAGAGTTCGTGCTCGCGCCCCCCGGGCGTCCCGATCTCCACCGCCGCATCGAGCAGCGCTTCGAACGGATGATGGCGCGGGGATTCGTCGAGGAAGTGTCGGCCTTGCGCGCCCGGGGTGATCTCACCCTTGCGCATGCATCGATGCGCAGCGTGGGTTACCGGCAGCTCTGGCGGCACCTGGAAGGGGAGTATGGACTGGAGGAGGCGGTAAACCGGGCGATCACCGCGACCCGGCAGCTGGCGAAGCGCCAGATGACCTGGCTGCGCCGCCGGCCATCCGCCGCCTGGCTCGATCCTGCGCACCTGGAGGCAGCGCAATCTGTAATATTTGCAGCCCTTTCGTGCCGTTGAATTTGAGCGAAATGCCCCTTAAGCGACAGCGTTTCGCTGTGCTAGCATCTTGAAGGTCGACATAACCGCCCCATATGAGCGGTGTCGCGGACCCGCCCGCAAGGAGGCGGCTGGTCCACAGTGAAAGTGCACGAACAATAAGGAGTTTTTCATGGCCCGAGGCCAATCTCTGCAGGATCCTTTCCTGAACGCCCTGCGAAAAGAACGCGTTCCCGTGTCGATCTACCTCGTCAACGGCATCAAGCTGCAGGGACAAATCGACTCCTTCGACCAGTTCGTGGTCCTGCTCAGGAACAGCGTCAGCCAGATGGTGTACAAGCACGCCATCTCCACCGTGGTGCCGGCCCGCAACGTGCGGCTGCCGACGACCGAGGACGGTGAGGTATCCGAACCTGCCATCGTCGAGTGACCGGTTTCCGGGACGCCCCGCCGCGAGGTCCGCTCCTTGATTGACCGCCCGCGCGCGGGCGAGCGCGCCGTGCTGGTGCGCGTGGGTCTGGGCAATCCGGTCGATGCCGAGGATCGTGCCGAGTTCGAGGCGCTGGCCCGCTCGGCCGGCGTCGCGCCCGTGGCCTTCCTCACCGGTGCCCGTGCCCATCCTGACCCCCGCTACTTCATCGGCTCGGGCAAGGCCGCCGAGGTGCGCGACCGCGCGAACGAGCTGGAAGCGGAGGTCATCCTCGTGGACCACGCGCTGAGCCCGAGCCAGGAGCGCAATCTCGAGAAGCTCACGGAGCGTCGAGTATTGGATCGTAACGGTCTGATTCTGGATATCTTTGCGCAGCGCGCGCGAAGCTTCGAGGGCAAGCTTCAGGTGGAGCTGGCGCAGCTCAAGCACCTCGCCACCCGGCTGGTCCGGGGCTGGACCCACCTCGAGCGCCAGAAGGGTGGCATCGGCCTCAGAGGACCGGGCGAGACGCAGCTCGAGACCGACCGGCGACTCATCGGCAAGCGCATCCGGACGCTGGAGGGGCGCCTGGACAAGCTGCAGCGTCAGCGCGACACGGGACGCCAGGTCCGGCGCGAGGTGCCGGTGCCCACGGTCGCGCTGGTGGGCTACACCAATGCCGGCAAGTCCACCCTGTTCAATGCGCTCACGGGTGCGGCGAGCTACGTGGCCGACCAATTGTTCGCAACGCTGGACCCCACCGTGCGACGCGTGCAGTTGCCGGACATCGGCGAGGTGGTGCTCGCCGACACCGTTGGCTTCGTGCGCGAGCTGCCCCATGAGTTGGTGGCGGCGTTCCAGTCGACGCTGCAGGAGGCGCGCGAGGCCGACCTGTTGCTGCACGTCATCGATGCAAATGATCCGCAACGCGACGAGCGCATCGAGCAGGTGCGCACCGTCCTGCGCGGCATCGGGGCGGGCGAGGTCCCCGAGCTGCTCGTGTTCAACAAGATCGACCTGCTCGGCGAGCCGCCACGCGTGGAGCAGGGAGCCCGGGGGCTCCCGGTACAGGCTTGGGTGTCCGCCGCGGAGGGCAAGGGCGTGGATGGCTTGCGCGAGGCCGTCGCGAGCTGCGTGCGGCCGCGGCGCGAGCGCCGGGACGTGCACGTGGAGCTGCGGGCCGGCTCGGTGCGTTCCGATCTCTACTCGCGCAACGCGGTGCGCGCCGAGCGCATCCGCGAGGACGGAAGCTGGGATCTCGAGGTCGAACTTGCTCCACAGGAATTCGAGCGGCTCGCGGGCCGCACCGGCGTTGCGCTGCTCAAGCCCGTTCGCCACAAGCGCGTGGCGTGAGCCGCCGGTGTCGAACCGTGCGGCACGACCATCGCCGGGACGCGCGTCGACGCGGATGCCCGGATGCGGGCACTGCTGCTAGAATCCTGCCCCTCGCAACGGCGATCCCCTGACAACGAACGGTCGAAGCAGCAGTCCTATGGCGTGGAACGAACCCGGCGGTGACAAACGCAATCCCTGGAACCGCCAGCAGCCGCGCGAGAACGACCTCGATGACGTCGTGCGCAACTTCCAGAAGCGGCTGGCCGCCATCTTCGGCCGCGGCGGCGGCAATGGCAATGGTTCGGGCGGCGGCGCGAAGCCGCCCGGATTCGGATTCGGGTTTGGGTTCGGCGGCGGCGGGATCCTGGTCCTGTTGCTGGCGGTGTGGCTGGGCTCGGGCTTCTACATGGTCGATGCGCAGGAGAAGGCCGTCATCCTGCGCTTCGGCAAGTACGTCCAGACCACCGGACCCGGCTACAACTGGCACCTGCCCTGGCCCATCGAGCGCAAGCTCATCGTCAACGTCTCCCGCCAGTACGGCATCATCGACGACTCGAGCATGCTCACCGCCGACACCAACCTCGTCGAGGTCAAGTCGGCGGTGCAATACACCCAGCCCGATCCCATCAAGGTGCTGTTCCGGGTGCGCGACCTGCAGCAGACGCTGCAACTCGTCTGCGAGAGCGCCATCCGCGAGGCCATGGGCCAGGCCTCGCTCGACAAGGCCCTGGCGCGTGACCCCACCATCACGGACCGCGCGCGGACCCTCCTGCAACGAACGCTCGACAGCTACGCCACGGGCATCCACATCCTCTCGGTGAACCTCACCGATGTGAACGTGCCCGAGGCCGTGCAGGATGCGCAGCGCGATGCCATCAAGGCGGACAAGGACCGGCAGCGTTTCTCCCAGGAGGCCGAGACGTATCGCAACGACGTGCTGCCGCGCGCGCGCGGTTCGGCCGCCAAGGAAGTCCAGGATGCGGAGGCCTATCGCCTGCAGGTGCAGGCACAGGCGCAGGGCGACACCGCGCGCTTCGACCAGGTGCTGGCCCAGTACCAGAAGGCGCCGAAGGTGACCCGCGAGCGCATGTACCTGGAGACCATCGAAAACGTCTACAAGAACGCCCGCAAGGTCATCGTCGACACCAAGGGCAGCAACAACGTGCTGTACCTGCCGCTGGACAAGATCATCTCCGGCTCCACGGCGCAGGCGCTGGCGCCGATCGACGTGCAGGGTGCGCCACCACAGTCCTCCAGCGACACGCCGGCGGATGATCCGCGCGCCCGGGGGAGCCGCTGATGCACGCCCGCATCGTCAGCCTCATCATCGGCATCGTCGCGGCCATCCTGCTGGTGCGCTTCAGCGCCTTCACGGTGGGCGAGGGCCAGCTCGCGATCAAGTCCGTGGGCGGCAACATCATCGAGTGGCAGTACGAACCGGGCCTGCATTTTCGCATCCCGCTGTGGGAGCAGGTCAGCCGCTTCGACAAGCGCATCATCACCCAGGTGTATCCGGGCGAGAACTTCCTCACCCGCGAGCAGGAACGCCTGTTGGTGGACTTCTACGTGAAGTGGCGCATCACCAATCTGCGCCGCCACTACGAGACCACCGGCGGGGTCGAGGAGGTCGCCAATGCGCGCCTCGGCGAGACCATCAAGGACAGCATCAAGGGCGTGGTCACCCAGCGCACGCTGCAGCAGGTGGTCACCGCCGACCGGGCCGAGTTCACCGGCGCGATGATGAAGACCGCGCGTCCCGCCGCGGAGCAGCTCGGCGTGGAGCTGGTCGATGTGCGCATCACCAAGATCGACCTGCCGCAGCAGGTGCGCGACTCGGTGTACGAGCGCATGCGGGCGAGTTTCCGTGCGCAGGCTGCCAAGCTCCGGGCCGAGGGCGTGGAGTCCTCCGACCGCATCCGTGCCGAGGCGAACAAGGAGCGCACGCAGATCCTGGCCGATGCCAATCGCCAGGCCAGCGAGATCCGCGGCGCGGGCGATGCCAACGCCAGCGCGGTGTACGCGAAGTCGTATTCGAAGGACGCGGACTTCTACAGTTTCTATCGCAGCATGCAGTCCTACCGGCAGTCCCTCGGCCGCGAGGGCGATGTGCTGGTGCTGGCTCCCGATGGCGCCTACTTCAAGTTCCTGAACAAGGGCGACAGCGCCCGCTGAGCGCCGATCATGCCGTCCATGCAGGTGAGCTGGGAGGAACTGGCGCGGTACGTGTGCGGCGCGTTCGCCCTTTACCTCGTGCTCGAGGGCATGCTGCCGTTCATCAATCCGGCGGCGGCGCAGCGGCTGATGTTGCGCATGTCGAAGATGTCGACCAGCCAGTTGCGCTGGGGAGGACTGGTCAGCATGGCGATCGGCGTGGTGCTGTTGTGGGTGGCGCGCAATGGCTAGGAATGTGGTGGTCATCGGCCTGCAGTGGGGCGATGAAGGCAAGGGCAAGGTGGTCGACCTGCTCACCGATCGCGTGCACGCGGTGGTGCGCTTCCAGGGCGGGCACAACGCCGGTCACACGCTGGTCATCGAGGGGCAGAAGACCATCCTCTCGCTCATCCCCTCGGGCATCCTGCATCCGCACGTGCACTGCCTCATCGGCAACGGCGTCGTGCTCTCGCTCGAGGCGCTGTTCAAGGAATCCGACGGGCTGATCGCCAAGGGCGTGCCGGTATTCGAGCGGCTGCGCGTGAGCCCGGCCTGCCCGCTGATCCTTCCCTCGCACGTGGCTCTCGACAAGGCTCGCGAGAAGGCGCAAGGCGCCAATGCCATCGGCACCACCGGACGGGGCATCGGCCCCGCCTACGAGGACAAGGTGGCGCGGCGCGCGCTGCGCGTGTCGGACCTGTTCCAGCCGACGAAGCTTGCGGACAAGCTGCGCGGCATCCTCGATTACCACAACTTCGTCCTCGAGCGCTTCCTGCAGGTCCAGGGCGTGGACCCTGCCGCGACGCTGGATTCGCTCCTGTCCTGCGGCGAGCGCCTCAAGCCCCTGGTGGCGGACGTCACCGGCATCCTCGATGAACTGCATCGCTCCGGCCGCAGCGTCATGTTCGAAGGCGCGCAGGGCGCGATGCTCGATGTCGACCTCGGCACCTATCCCTTCGTGACCTCATCGAACACCACCGCCGGCGGCGCGGCGGCAGGCTCGGGACTGGGTCCGCGCTGCCTGCACGAGGTCATCGGCATCGTCAAGGCCTACGCGACGCGCGTCGGGGCGGGGCCGTTCCCCACCGAGCTGTTCGATGCCGACGGTGAACATCTTTCGCGGGTGGGCAACGAGTTCGGCTCGGTCACCGGGCGCCGGCGCCGTTGCGGCTGGTTCGATGCCGTGGCGCTGCGCCGCGCCGTCATCCACAGCAGTTGTTCTTCTCTGTGCGTCACCAAGCTCGACGTGCTCGACGGCCTTGCCACGGTGCGCGTCTGCGTGGCCTACGAGCACGAGGGCCGGCGCATCGACACGCCGCCCCTGTTGCCTGAGCAGCTCGCCGAATGCCGCGCCGTGTACGAGGACTGGCCCGGCTGGTCGCAGAGCACGGCCGGGATCACCGAGCATGCGGCCTTGCCGGAGGCTGCGCGACGCTACCTGGCGCGGCTCGAAGAGCTGGTGGGTGTGCCCATCGACATCATCTCCACGGGCCCGGACCGCGAGCACACCATCATCCGCCGCGACCCGTTCACGGCGTGAAGGGCGCAAGCCGCATCGCCAGCCGCACCAGCTCGACATCGCTCGACACGTTCAGCTTCTGCTTGATGGTGGTGTGGTAGTTCGCGACCGTCTTGGCGCTCAGGTTGAGCGCCGCGGCGATCTCGGCCCCGCTGTGGCCGGCCACCAGTTGCCGGAAGATCTCGTACTCGCGCGCATTCAAGCTGTCCAGCACGCCCTCGCGGCCGGCCGCGTTGAACTGCGCCACCGCGTTGGCGATGTCGGCGCTGAGATAGCGTCCGCCCGCGGCCACGGCCAGCACGGCCGCGGCCAGCACCTCCGGCGCGCTGCTCTTGGTCACGTAGCCGCGCGCACCGAGATCCAGGGCGCGCTGCGCCAGCGGCGCATCCTCGTGCATGCTGAAGACGATGATGCGGGCCGAAGGATCGCGTGAGAGCACGCGCCGCAGGCTTTCGATGCCGCCGGCGCCGGGCATCGACAGGTCGAGCACCATCACATCCGGTCCGAGCCGCGCGTACTCGTGATAGGCATCCTCGGCGTTGGAGGCCTCGCCGATGACCTCGATGTCCGGGTACTGCTCCAGCAGGCGGCGGAACCCGGAGCGCACGATGGCATGATCATCCACCAGCATGACGCGCACGCGGGGCTTCATGCCGGCATCCGCGCCGTGAGCCGGGTGCCGGTGCCCGGTTCGCTGTCGATGCGCAGGTTGCCGCGCAGCGCCGCGAGCCGCTCGCGCATGCCGGCGATGCCGTAGCCCGTGGGCTGGGCGTTGACATCGAACCCTGAGCCATCATCGCTCACCTGCAGCGAGAACCACGGCTCAGGCCCGCTCTGCGAGTCCAGCCCCAGCTGGATGCGAACGCGCCGCGCCCGCGCGTGCCGCGCGATGTTGGTGAGGGCCTCCTGCACGATGCGGTAAGTGCCTTCGGCGGAGTCACCGCGCTGGCCGCCCGCGTCGGGCTCGATCTCGAGGATGCATTCCGTGGCGGGGTTGCGTTGGCGGAAGCGCTGCACGAGATCCGCGAGGGCGGCGCCGAGCCCCAGTTCCTGCACCTGCTCGGGGCGCAGCCGGCGCAGCATGTCGCGCACCAGCAGCTTGATGCGGGCGGCGGCCTCGATGATCGCCGCCGCGCTCGGCGCGAGCGCCGAGGCATCACCCACGGCGCGGCGGATCGAGGCGGCATCGGCATGGATCGCCGTCACGCACTGGCCGATCTCATCGTGCAGTTCGCGGGCGATGCGCGCACGCTCCTCGGCCTGCACCCCGCGCAGCCGGCCGGTGAGGCGCCGGTTCTCCTGCACGCCGAAATCCAGCGCCTCGGCCATGCGGTTGAAGGCCTGGCCGATGGATCCGAGTTCCGGCGGATCGAGCTCGGGCAGCCGCACCTCGTGCCGTCCCTCGGCCAGCTCGTTGAGGCCGATGCGGATGCGACGCAGCGGCTCCAGCGCGCGGCCCACCGCCCACCAGACCAGCAGGCTCACCAGCAGGCCGAAGACCACGAGCAGCCCGATCACGCCGCGCGCCACGTTCCAGATCTCCCCCACCTCGAAGGCGGGGTTCGCGCGGATCCGCAGCATGCCCACGGCCAGGCCATCGAAGGTGACGAAGTGGTGGACTTCCGGGATGGGCGTGAAGTCGCGCTGGATCAGCCACAGGAACCAGGCTGGCGCTTCCGGCCGGGCCGGCGTGCCATCGCCGCTGCGCTCGAGCAGCCGGCCGACGGCATTGTAGAAAAGTACATCGACGTGGCGGACATCCGACAGGCGTCCGAGTTCCAGCGTGGGGACGCGCTCGGGGTTCGCACGCCAGCCATCGCGCGCCAGGATGATGCGCGCATCGAGATAGTGCTCGACCAGGGCTGTGGCGGCATAGACCTCGCCGCGGATGTCCTGCCGGGCACGCTGCACGATGTACGCGCCACAGGCCGTGCACAGGGCAGCCACCGACAGGCAGATGATGAGCATGAGCCGAAGCCGCAGGCTGGCGCGGGTGAGCATGCGAAGGCCTCCTCGCAGCAAGGGACGGCAGCAATTGTAACAAGCGGTGCGCCTGCCGATCGCGAGGGTCATGCCTTGACGGTGGATGCGCCGCCAGAGCAGCATCGGGCAGTCTTCGAGGAGTTCGAACATGATGCGTGGAATGACTGGCGGTTTCGTGGGCCTGATGATGCTGAGCGTGGCGCTGGGGGCCGCGGCTGCGGACATCGCGGTGGTGCCGAATCAAGGTGACGGCACTCTCTCCCTGGTCGATCCCCTCGCGGCCAAGGTGCTGCGGACCGTGCCGGCCCAGGGCCGGCTGGGCGAAAAAATCCAGGCGGTGGCAGCCCCACCCGGGGGCAAGCGGGCATTCGTGGTGGATGCGAGCGCGAATGTGCTGCTCGAGGTCGATCTCGCGGCCGGGGCGGTGAAGCGGCGGATCGAGGTGGGACACAGCCCCGAAGGCGCCTCGATGTCACCCTCCGGCGGGCTCATTGCCGTGTGCGTCGAGGAGGACAATGCGGTGGTGCTGGTGGATGCGAAGGGCAACAAGCCGCTTCGCCGGATCGCGACCCAGGGAAGCAATCCCGAGCATTGCGAGTTCAGCCCCGATGCGCGCCTGCTCATGACCAGCAACGAGAACTCCGACGACGTGGATGTCATCGACATCACCAAGGGTCGCTCCATCGCGCGCATCAAGACCGCGGGCCACCCGCGTGGCATCGCGTGGCTGCCCGACAACCGCTTCGCCTACGTGGCACAGGAGACCGCCGGCGGGGTGGACATCATCGACGTGCAATCGCGCTCGGTGGTGGGCAACGTGAAGACGGGCCTGCGCCCCTCGGGCGCCATCACCTCGCGCGACGGCAAGCGCGTGTTCGTGAGCAACGGTGGTACGGGCAGCGTGAGCGTCATCGACACCGCCACGCGGGCGGTGGTGGCGACGGTGAACGTGGGCAAGCGGCCCTGGAACATGGCGCTCACCCATGATGGCCGCCGGCTGCTGGTGGCGAACGGCCGGTCGAACAGCCTCAGCATCATCGACACCGGGGCTCTCACCGTGGCCGGCGAGGTGGCTGTGGGGCAGTTGCCCTGGGGCGTATCGGTGCCATGAGCAACGCCGCGTTTCTGACCCACGCCTGCCTCAACTGTCACGGGGATGGCACACTCGCTGATGCGGCGCATCGGGACTTTTTCCTGATTTAACCTTAAGCGTATGATTCGCTGATTCTCGACGGGCAGGGACGCCGCTGCGTAACGCAGGGACGGGCTGGCATGAGCATTGCAACGGGCAGGGCATCGGAAAGCGTTACGGCGCGGCCCGGTGACCGAGAAGTAGAAGCAAGGGCACCCAGATACCAAGCACCAGGAGAATCGAGATGAAATTGCTGGCAGCAGGAAGACAACTCAGGTGGTTGTGCGCGACGGCGGCGCTGGCCACCCTGGCAGGCGCAGCATGGGCCGCGTCCGACGCCGAGCAGGCGCAACGCTTCAATGATCCGAATCAATGGGGAGCACCGGCGGGCAACCTGTCGCAGACACGTTACAGCTCGCTCAAGGACATCAACACCGGCAATGCCAAGGATCTGCAGATGATCTGGTCGCAGTCCTCGGGCACCCTGCGTGGCCACGAGGGCCAGCCGCTGGTGATCCAGGACGTGGCCGGCAAGCCGATGATGTTCATGGAGAGTGGCTGGCCCAACATCGTGCAGGCGCTGGACCTGTCCGATCCTGATCATCCGGTGCAGGCCTGGAGCTACACCAAGACCAGCGGACGCGACGAATCCGCCGTGCCGCGCGCCTGCTGCGACACCGTCAACCGCGGCATGTCCTACGCCGATGGCAAGCTGGTGTTCGGCACCCTCGACGGGTACGTGATCGCGCTGGATGCCGCCACCGGCAAGGAGGTCTGGGTGAAGAAGCATGCGCACCCGGACAACGGCGAGACCATCACGCCCGCGCCGATCATCGCCAACGACAAGGTGATCATCGGCTTCGGTGGTGATGAGTTCGCGGCCCGGGGCCGGGTGACGGCCTATGCCCTTGCCGATGGCAAGAAGGTGTGGGAGTGCCACTCCACCGGGAGCGACAAGGACGTGTGCCTCACGGCCAAGACCAATGCGAAGAATCCGCAGTATGGCAAGGCCGGCAAGGATCTGGGCATCAGCACCTTCCCGGGAGATGAGTGGAAGCGCGGCGGCGGCGCGGCCTGGGGCTGGTACGCCTACGACCCGGACCTGCATCTCGTGTACTACGGCACCGGCAACCCCGGGCTGTGGTCACCGCAGTTCCGCTGCGCGGAGCCCATCACGCAGAAGAACTGCAACAGCGGCAAGTTCGACAACAAGTGGTCGATGAGCATCTTCGCCCGCAACGTCGACACGGGTGAGGCCGAGTGGGTGTACCAGATGACCCCGTTCGACCAGTGGGACTACGACGGCGTCAACGAGGTGGTCCTGGTCGACATGAAGCTCGACGGCAAGGACCGCAAGACGCTGGTGCACTTCGATCGCAACGGCTTTGCCTACGTGCTCGACCGGGTGGACGGCACGCTGCTGCGCGCCCACAAGTACGTCACCACCAACTGGGCGGAGAAGGTCGACATGAAGACCGGCCGGCCGGTGAAGGTGGAGGAGCACTCGCCGCTGAAGGTGGGCGTGAACACCCAGGCCTGTCCCTCGGCCATGGGTGGCAAGGACCAGCAGCCGGTGGCCGTGGACCCGGGTGATCCGGCCAACTTCTACGTGCCGACCAACAACTGGTGCATGGAGGATGAGCCGCAGGAACGCTCGCACACCCAGCAGGGCACCGTGTACGTGTTCGCCAATGTGTACATGTATCCGGAGAAGCCGGGCGTCACGGGCAAGTTCAAGAAGTTCAACGTCGACACCGGCAAGACCGAATGGGAGATCCCGGACCAGTATCCGAACTGGGGTGGCGCGCTGGTCACGGCCGGCGGTCTCGCCTTCTACGGGAGCCTGGGCGGTGACTTCCGCGCCGTGGATCGCAGCAGCGGCAGCGTGCTGTGGTCGCGCAAACTGGGCTCAGGCATCATCGGCAACCCCATCACCTACTCGGTGAAGGGCAAGCAGTACGTGTCGGTGTGGTCCGGCATCGGCGGCTGGATCGGTCTGCCGGTCACCGCGGGTCTCGACCTGTCGGACAAGTTCGGCGCCATCGGTGCCACCGCCATGACCAAGGCGGCAGGGCTGAACAAGATTCCGCAGGGTGGAACGCTGTACACGTTCAGGGTCGGCAACTGAAACGTTGACGAGCCGGACGGATCGCAATACCCGGTGGCCTTCGGGTCACCGGGTTTTTTTCCGTATGTAGCGGGTGATGCGAACATGAGCACTCGGCACTGGAAGTACGGCCAACGCTCCGCCGCCGCACGAATGGTCCTGGCGGGCCTGGCCTCGATCGCCGCGTCCGCCGCCGGCGCGATGGCCGATGCGGAGCCAGGCGCCGGCGCCACCGCTGCACCGGCCGCGCCGCAGCTCAAGTCGCTCACCGTCTGCGCGGACCCCGGCAATATGCCGCTGTCCAACCAGAAGGGGGAGGGCTTCGAGAACAAGATCGCCGAGCTCATCGGCCATTCCCTCGGCACGTCCGTGCAGTACTACTGGCGTCCCTCGATCGAGCGGGGCCTGATGCGCACGACATTGAGCGAGGGCAACTGCGATGTCTGGATGGACATGGCCTCGGACACCGAAGGGGCCGAGGTGCTGGCGCCACTGTACCGATCGACCTTCGTGCTCGCCTTCCGCAACGACCGCCACCTCGACATCCGCTCGCTCGATGCCCCGGCGCTGAAGAAGCTCCGGGTCGGGGTGTTCCAGGTGTCGGCGGCGCGCCTCGCGCTGACCGGGCACGGCGTGGTGAACAACACGGTGATCCATTACCTCAGCCACAACGCCGACATGGTGCCGGAGAACCAGCCTTCGTATCAGGTGCAGCAGGTCATCGACGGCACGCTCGACGTGGCGGCGTCCTGGGGGCCGATGACGGGATGGTACGTGAAGGTGCGACAGGCGCCGCTCACACTGTTGCCGATGAATCGCATGGAGGACAAGGTCCCGCTGGAATTCGACATGACGCTCGCCGTCCCGCGCGGCCGCGCCGACATCCGCGCGGCCATCGAGTGGGCGCTGGCGCAGAACCGCGACGCGATACGCCGCATCCTGGATGAGTTCGGAGTGCCGCTCATCCAGTGCGAGGCGTGCACGGTGTCGGGAGACATTCCCTCGCACGGGCCCTACAAGGCCGAGGCGCCGGTGCGGCGCTCGGCGAAGGATCTCGCCGCCGACCGCGCCGGCAAGCTCGCGCAGCTCAAGCGCTGGCTCGCCGAGGGCGCCAACCCCGACGAGGAATTACAGAATGCGGTGACCGCGGACGATCCGCTGCGCGTGGACTATCTGCTGTCCCATGGCGCCCATGCCGATGCGCGCGACGGGGAAGGCAACACCGCGCTGATCAACGCCATCCGCAATGGCTTCGGGGAGACGGCCACTCACCTGCTGGATCATCGCGCAGCGGTGGACCAGCCCGATCGCGGCGGATGGACGCCCTTGATGTTCGCCGTGTGGGGCAATCGCGCCGAGCTGGTCACGATGCTCATCAAGCGCGGCGCGTCGCTCGAGGCGCGCGATGCGAAGGGCGTGACACCGCTGGCGCTGGCCGCCCAGAACAACAAGCTCGAGGCCGCGAGGGCGCTGATCGCCGCCGGCGCCGACGTGAACCAGCCCGTGGCGCAGGCGGGCTACACACCGCTGATGCTGGCTGCGGTCGCCGGATCCCGCGAGATAACCGGCGACCTGCTGGCGCGCGGGGCGCGCGTGAACGAGGCCAACCAGGGCGGGGTGACCGCCTTGATGATCGCCAGCGCCGGAAACAAGACCGGACTGGTGGAGATGCTGCTGAAGGCGGGCGCGGACGTGCATGCGCGGGCCGAGGACGGCCGCACCGCGCTCACCATCGCGCGCAGCGGTGGATACGACAGCGTCGTGAAATTATTGCAATGAGGTTCATTCGAGGGGTGCCCAGGATGCGAGCGTGCTGGCTGGTGGTGATGCTGGCGATGGCTGGCGGTGGTGTCCTGTCGGCCTGCATTGCCGCGCAGCCGGCGGACGCGAAGGGCGCGCCGGTGGCGCTGCTGGCCCAGAATGCGCCTCCTGGGCCGGCGCCGGCGGCGGCGCCCGGCGATACCACGCCCGCGGGCTCATCCGCCGGCTCCGGTACCGACTACACGAAGGTGACACCGGTCGACCTCGTCAAGAGCACGCCCAAGGGAAAGCTCGTGAATCCCTACAAGGACACGCAGCAGGACGTGGTCGCGCAAGGGGGCAAGTTCCTGCTGTCCTACGCCTGCAGCGGCTGCCATGGTGGCGGCGGTGGCGGCGGCATGTGCCCGGCGCTGACCAACGATGTGTGGGTCTATGGGGGCGATGATGACACCCTGTTCCGGCTCGTGACGCTGGGCAGCGTCGAGCTGCAGGGCCAGGGCTACATGCGAAAGGGCCGGGAAAACGTGGTCGGACCGATGCCGCCCTTCGGCGCCATCATCAAGACCGCGGATGACCTGTGGAAGATCCTGGCCTTCGTGCGCTCGAAGTACAACGGTGATCCGTCCTACAAGTTCGGCACGCCTCCCGACCAGGAGTGAGCCCGTTGTCCCGGAACCGGGACAGTTGAACGCCGCCCGCGGCCAGCGTTGCGCTATGGATAAAAACGCGCGAGTCTAGTGTCCCGAATCAGCCAGCAATCCCTGATTCGGGACAAGCGGCTGGCGAGCTCGGTCGAAGAGGGGTGAACCCCGCACCGGGATCTGTGGAGGGGACATGACGAACGTGAATCTGGCGGCGAGCCACGCCTCCCGCATCTGCCACATCGTTCGCAACGGACTGCAGCCCGCCGGCATCGAGCCGCATGTCACGCGCTCCTGGTATCGCTGCCTGTCGGAGTACGGCATCGAGCCGATGGGACCGCGCCGCAATGCCGTGCTCAGCCCGCAATCGGTCAAGGAGCTGCAGCAGCGCATGGGAGGCCTGCTGCAGGTGGCCCGCGCCGAGATGGAGAGCCTGTACGAGCAGATCGCCGGCTCCGGCTTCGCGGTGATCCTCTCGGACAATCAGGGCGCCATCCTGAGCCTGATCACCGACCCCACGCTGCAGCGTGAGTTCCGCCGGGCCGGACTGACCAACGGCACCTTGTGGGATGAACGCCACGAAGGCACCAACGGCATCGGCACCTGCCTCGCGGAAGGCTGCTCGGTCACGGTCCATCGCGAGGAACATTTCCGCGGCTACAACGTCCCGCTGTCCTGCTCAGGGGCGCCCATCCTCGACCCGCATGGCGGGATCATCGGAGTGCTCGATGCCTCCACCGCGAACTGCAACGACAGCCGGCTGATACAGCGCCACACGATGGCGCTGGTCAACATGTCGGCGAATCTGATCTCGCGCTGGAACTTCCTCAACGAGTTCGGTCACGCATGGATCCTGCGCTTCCACAGCCGGCCTGAGTTCGTGGGACTGCTGCACGAGGCGCTGGTGGCCATCGATGCGCGGGGGCTCATCCAGGCGGTGAATGAAAGCGCGATGCTGCAACTCGGCTGCTCGACGCGTGGCTCGCTCGTGGGCCACAGCATCGAGGAGTACTTCCAGTTCGATTTCGACACGCTCGAGCAGCGTTCACGCGCGGATCCGAACACCATCTGGCCGGTGCGCGATCTCGCGCATGGGCGCCGCTTCTTCGCGGTGGTGCGAGCACCGCTGCGCCGCCTGCCACGCCCCGGCGTACTTTCGGCGGTGGCGGATGCGTCGGACGCGGTGCGCGAGCCCGCCAGGCGCCATGTCGGCGAGGACCCGCGCATGCGCCGCAACCTCGCCTGTGGCCAGCAGCTGTTCGCAAGGCAGGTGCCCATCCTGCTGCAGGGTGCGACGGGCACGGGCAAGGAGGCCTTCGCCAAGGCATTGCATGCCGGCGGCCTGTGGGCGGCGAAGCCCTTCGTCACCGTGAACTGCGCGGCGATCCCGGAGAGCCTGATCGAGAGCGAGCTGTTCGGCTACACGCGCGGTGCCTTCACCGGTGCGGTGAAGGAAGGCCGCACGGGGAGGATCCTGCAGTCCAGTGGCGGCACGCTGTTTCTCGATGAGATCGGCGACATGCCGCTGATGCTGCAGACCCGGCTGCTGCGCGTGATCGAGGAGCGCGAGGTGGTGCCGCTGGGCAGCGAGCAGGCCATCGCCGTCGACCTGCACGTCATCAGCGCCTCGCACCGGGACATCCCGCAGATGGTGCGCGATGGCGAGTTCCGCGAGGACCTGTTCTACCGGCTCAACGGCGTGACGCTGAACCTGCCCTTGCTGCGCGAACGCGAGGACCGGGCGGATCTCATCCGCACCTTGCTGCGCGAGGAGTGCAGCGGCCAGGAGGTCGGCATCGCCGAGGACGCCTTCCAGCGGCTGCTGGATTACGGCTGGCCAGGCAACATCCGCCAGCTTCGCAATGCGCTGCGCACGGCCTGTGCCCTGTGCAGGGATGGCACCATCCGGCTCTCCAACCTGCCGCAGGAGATCCTCGACACCGATGGCCGGCCGGAGCCACCCGCCTTGCCGGCAGCGGCCGCCGAGGATCCCGCCTCACATCCCTCCACGGCCCTGCGCGAGGCTGAATGCGCGGCGCTGCGCCGGGAGCTGGAGCGTCTGCGCTGGAACGTGAGCCGCACCGCCGCGGAGCTGGGCATCAGCCGCAACACGCTGTACCGCAAGATGCACAAGCACGGGATCACCCCCAAGCATTGAAGGCGGGCCGTCACCGGCCCGCCGGTCGTCAGGACTTGAGCACTCCCGAGAGCTTGGCCGCATGCGTGGCCAGGGCATCCATCAGCGGCGGATTCAGGCAGTCGTAGGGTTCGAGCCCCAGGGATTTCAGACGGCTGCGCACATCGCCCATCTTCGCAGGGTCCGCGCCGGATTCGATGATGGAGGAGACGAAGGCCGCGAAGCCCGGCGCCGACCAGCCCGCATCGTTCGACAGCTCGGTGTGGATGAAATCCAGGCCGTAGAACGCGTGCCTGGTGTTTTCGATGCGGCCGAACATGTGGACGCCGCAGCCCTTGCAGGCATAGCGCTGGATCGTCGCGCCGGGATCCACGATGGCGAGCTTGTCGCCGTTCTGGATGACCGACACCTTGTCGCGTGGCACGACCGCCACGACGGAGAACAAGGCGCCCTTGGGCTTCCAGCACTTGGTGCAGCCGCAGGCATGGTTGTGCGCGGACTGCGACCTGATCGCCACCTTCACCGGCTTGTCCGTGCACTTGCAGGTCAGTGTCCCCCCGGCAAAATCCTTTGCAGCCGGCTTGATGCCATTGTCGACGGACGGATGAATCGAAATTGCCATGAACGGTTCCTCCCGGTTGTTCCTCTACCCCTGTGACCGCGGAATTCGCAGTCGACCAGGATCGGTGCAGCTTGCGTGCCAGAGGGCCTCGCGGCGGCGGGCGCGCACCGCCGCGCTCGCCGCCCGGGCCTTTCGGGAGGGTCGCGTGGATCGAGTGCGCTGATTCCATGACACCGCCCGAGGCTCACTGATCCGCGGACGGGACAGCGGCGCCAGCCGATCGCGCCGCGAGTTCGCCAATCGCGCGCCATGCCGCGCGAATCCCCACTGGTACAGCTCTTGCAGCCCCGTTGGAACGTGCGGTGGTCGCACTCGTGCCGCGCCGATTCCAATCAATCACACGGACCTGAAGGGGAGTAGCGATGATGAGCAAGCAATCCTGGCGACTGATCGGCTGCGCGGCCCTGCTGGCGGCCGTGCCCGCGAGGCCCGCGCTGGCGGGCATCGACTTCACGGCCGGCGACTGGAAAGTCGACATCTCGGGAAACGTCAATGCCTTCTATGTCGGCGCGAACTGTGATGATGGCGCCAACACCGCGGTGGTGGGCGGACTCGCCTGCACCGGCGACAAGGCGGCAGCGGTCCGCAATGGCCTGCTGCCGGCGGCCATCGTCTTCAACGCGACTTCCCGGCAGGGTGATCTCGACGTGGGATTCACCATCGGGTTCTACCCGGGCATCAACAGCTCCGCCGCCGCTGGCGTGAATGGGCCGGGCCTGCCCTCGGCCCTGCAGACTCCCGGCATCGACGCGCGCCAGGCGTTCTTCACCATCGGCGATGCGAGCTGGGGCACGGTCAAGCTGGGCCGCGACATCGGCCTGTTCGGCAAGGATGCCATCCTCGATGACATGACCTTGCTCGGCGTGGGCTCCACCGGCGGCAACAGCGCGCCAGGCAACACCAGCCTGGGACGCATCGGCATCGGCTACATCTACACCGACTGGGAGCCGCAGATCACCTACACCTCGCCATCGTTCAACGGCTTCTCCTTCTCCGCCGGCATCTTCCAGCCGCTGAACTCGGTGGGTTCGGCGTCCTACTCGAAGCACACGGCGCCGCAGTTCCAGGCCGGCGCCAGCTACACCTGGGGCGATGCGACCGGCACCGCACTCAGCGGCAAGGTGTGGGTGGACGTGGTGACGCAGAAGGCGCAGGCTACCAGCACTGACGTCGCGGGCAATGCACCCGGCGCCACCACCAGCTACAACGGCTCAGGCGTCGATGGCGGCGTGAAGATCGGCGTGGCCGGCTTCGAAGGCGTGCTCTACGGCTACACCGGCAAGGGCATCGGCACCACCGGCCTGTATATCCTGCCCACCTCGGCCGCCGGCGAGAAGCGCAAGTCCGATGGCGGCTACGTGCAGGGGGCCTACAAGTTCAACAAGCTCAAGATCGGGGTGAGCTACGGCGTGTCGAACCTCAAGCTGGCCTCGGACGAGGAGGCGGGTTCGGCCTCGAGTCTGCTGCTGCACCGGAACGAATCCGTGGTCGGCGGCCTGTACTACAGCCTGACCAAGAGCGTGACGCTGGTGGGTGAGTTCATCGACACCAAGGCCAAGGCCTGGAACGGCAATTCCGCCAAGGAGACCACTTACGCCCTGGGCGGCATCATCTTCTTCTGAAAGAGGGCGCCTCACGCGCGCGGTGATGACACGTGATCGGTACCCAGACCCGTACACTCCACCGTCCCGTCGATGCCTGCCCACGTGGCCAGCTCTCGTGGCGCATCCTCATGCTGTGCACGGCGGTGTGCCTCGCGTCCTGCGAGGCCTATCGGCCGGCGCCGGTGGACCCTGCGCGCTCCGCCCGCGAACTCGATGAGCGGCCGCTGGCCTCCGACCAGGCGCGAGAGGCGCTCGACCGGTTGTTGCCGCAGCCTGACCGGGGCTGGCCACCCGCGAGCTGGAACCGCGCGCAGCTGCTCGTTGCTGGCCTTGCGCAGAACCCGCAACTGGCCTGGGCGCGCACCGAGCAGCAACGGGCCGTGGCGCAGGCGGTGGCAGGGAACCTTCCGGCGGACGGCTCGCTGCTGCTGCAGACCGAGTATGCGCGCCGGGAGCAGCATCCCTGGCTGTACGGGTTGGCCGGTCGCTGGCCCCTGTGGACGGCGACCCAGCGCCGCGAATCCGCACGTGCCATCGCCGCTGCGACCGAGCAGGCCCGTCTCGACTTCGCGCAGGCCGTGTGGCAGTTGCGGCGCGAACTCACCGCGGCGCTCAGCGATCGTGAGTCGGCGCAGCGGGAGCTTGCACAGATGGACGGGCTGGATCACACGCTCGGCCAATTGCACGAGTTGCAACAGGCGCGCATCGCGGCCGGGGAAGATGCGCCGGACACCGCGCTGGCCCTCGACCAGGAAAGGGCAGCGCTGCTGGCCGAGCGGGCCGAGGCGCAGCAGCGCCTCGCCGCATCGCAGGCCGCGGTGGCGCAGTGCCTGGGCATCACGGCACGCGGGCTCGGGTCGACGTCGCTGTCCTGGCCCGAGTGGGGTGAGCCGCCTCCCGTCGATGCGGCGTTGCTGGACCGCGGACGCGAACAGGCGTTGCTGATGCGACCGGACCTGGCAGCCGCCGTGCAGGCCTACACGCTCGCCGAATCCGCGCTTGCCCTCGCGCTGCGCGAGCAGTATCCGCGCATCGAATTGCAGCCGGGTTACTACTGGGACCACGGCATCGCGAAGCTTCCCTTCGACGTGGAGATCGGCCTGCCGCGGGGACGGGTGAAGGCCGGCATCGACTCGGCGCGCGCGGCGAGGTCTGCGGCTGGCGCTCACCTGCTCGCCTTGCAGGCACGGATCGGCGGCGAGATCGATGCCGCGAGGGAGCAGGAGATGCGAGCCGCGGAGGCGGTGAGGGCGGCGCTGGTGCAACTCGCTGCGGCGGACCGGGCGGAGCACCTTGCAGAGGATGCCTGGCAGGCCGGTGCCGTCGGCCGCGCCAGCCACCTCGCCGCGCTGCTGCTGCGCCAGCGCGCCGGACTGCAGTCGCTGCAGCGGCGCGTGGCCTGGCAACGTGCCCGCAATGAGCTCGAGGCGGCGCTGTACCAGCCGCTGTCAGGGCCGGAGCTCGCGTTGTCATCGACGACAGGGTGGCTCGACGCCGAGCCGACCGCGCGCGGGATCGCGGCTCGATGAGCGGCCTCGCGCGCCTCTGGCTGATCTCGTGGCTGGGCATCGGCGGCATCGCGAGTTCGCTGGCTGCCGATGACGCGGAGCCCGCCGCGCCTGCCTCCTCGCTGGCAACGCTGTCCGATTCGCAACGCCAGGCGCTCGGTATCGCGGTGGCGCGTGCTCCGTCCACGCAGGCGCCCGCGCGGCTGGCCGCCGTCGGTGTCGTCGTGGACGTGGCCGCGCTGGTATCGCAATGGGGCGAGCTGGCATCGGCGCAGGCGGCCGCCTCGGCGGCCGCCGCGGAGCTGTCGCGCCTGACCCGCCTGCGCGAATCGCAGGGGTCCGCATCGGACCGGGAGGTGCAGGCGGGCAGGGCGGCGCTGGCGCGCGCCAGCGGCGAGGCGCAGGCGCAGCGCGCGAAGGCCGAGCTGCAATGGCGGCCGCTGTGGCGGTTCACGCCCGCGGCCCGCGAGGCGCTGTTCGCGCGGCTGCGCGCCGGGACCTCGCTCCTGCTGCGCGCCGAAGTGCCGGGCCGGCAGTCGATGCTGCAGCCGCCGGTTTCGGCGCAGGTGAGTCTTGATGGAATCGAGGTGGCGGCGAAGGTGCTGGGCTTCGTCTCCTCGCCGGGCGGCTCGCAAGGCAGTGCGGTGTTGCTCGAGTCGGCCGCCGCGCCCGGAGCGCCGGGCGCGGGTGCGCGGCTGCCGGCCTCGCTCCTGTGGCCTTCGCAGTCCGGGCGGCTGGTGCCCGCACAGGCCTTGCTGTACGACGAGCGCGGCGCCTTCCTCTACAAGGCGCTGCCGGCCGGGTCCGGGTCGGGCAAGGCGCGATACGCGGCCACCCGGGTGCGGGTGCTGGCTCCCCTGGCGGATGAATGGCTGGTCGACGGACTGGATGCGGATGTTGAGGTCGTGGTGCGCGGCGCCGGCGTGCTGTGGTCGCTGCAGGGCGTGGGCACTTCCCCGGCGGATGATGATGACCAGGACTAGGGTGGCCACCCTTTCCGGATGCTAGCGGCCATCGTACGAACATCGCTGGCGCACCCGCGCATCGTCACGGCGATGGCGGCCTGGGTGCTGCTGTTCGGCCTCGCCGCGGTCTCCGGCTCGCGGTTCGATGTCTTTCCGGACTTCGCGCCCCCGCACGTGCTGGTGCAGACCGAAGCGCCGGGCCTGGACGCGGCGCAGGTGGAATCGCGCGTCACGCAGCCGCTGGAGCGGCTCCTCGCCGGTACCGAGAACGTGCGGAGCCTCAGATCGACTTCCACGCAGGGACTCTCGGCGATCCAGGTGGTGTTCGACCGGGGCGGCGACCCGTACCGCCAGCGGCAGGTGGTCACCGAGCGGCTCGCGCAGGTGTCCGGGCAGCTTCCCGACGGAGTCGGAGCACCGCTCCTGTCGCCGCTGAGCTCTTCGATGGAGTACCTCCTGCACGTCGGATTCACCAGCGACCGGCTGGGGCCGGCGGAACTGCGCGACCTCGTGCAATGGGTGGTGAAGCCGCAGATCCTCGCGGTTCCCGGAGTCGCGCAGGCGCAGGTGTTCGGCGGCGAGTCGCGCGAGCGGGTGGTGCAGGTGGATCCGCTGCGGCTGGCGGCGCGGGGCCTGACGCTGCAGCAGGTGGTGGAGGCGACGCGCAACGCCACCGCCGCCCGGGGCGCGGGATTCCTCGAGACGCAGACGCAGCGCATCGTCATCCGTGCGCAGCCGCAGGGCGCGAGCAGCACGGCGCTGGCGGATTCCCTGCTGGATGCGGGCGATGGCGCGCTGGTACGACTTGGCGATGTGGCGCGCGTGCGCGATGGCGCGGAACCTCGCTTCGGCGATGCGCTGATCGGCGGCGTCCCCGGCGTGCTGGTGGAGACCTCGACCCAGTACGGCGCGAACACGCTGGAGGTCTCGCGTGCGCTGGAGTCGCGCCTCGAGGCACTGGCCCCGGTGCTCGCGAAACAGGGAGTGCGCTACCACCCGGCGCTGCTGCGGCCGGCGAGCTTCATTGAGAGCGCCATCTTGAAGCTGCGCAACTCATTGCTGATCGGCGCGGCGCTGGTGGTGGTGATCCTGCTGGTCATGCTGCGCGACTGGCGCGGCGCGCTGATCTCCTTCAGCGCCATCCCGCTCACGCTGCTGGCCTGCGTGTGGCTGCTGTCGGCCGCCTCCTTCAGCCTCAACACCATGACGCTCGGCGGCCTCGTGGTCGCACTGGGCGTGGTGGTGGACGATGCCGTCATCGACGTGGAGAACATCCTGCGACGCCGCCGCCTGGCAGGCGAGGGCGCGAGTCCCGCCGGCATGTTCCTCTCGGCCTCCCTGGAGGTGCGCCGTCCGGTGTTCTTCGCGACCGCAGCGGTGGCCGTGGCCTTCTTCCCGATCCTCGCGATGTCGGGCCTGCAGGGCTCGTTCTTCAGGCCCCTGTCGGTGGCCTTCCTGCTCGCCGTGGCGCTCTCGCTGCTGGTGGCGATGAGCGTGACGCCCGCCCTGTGCCAGCTTGCCATGAGCCGCCACCGTCCCGCGCCCGAGTCCGCCTTCCTGCAGCGGTGCAAGCGCTGGCAGCTCGCCGCCCTCGAATGGCTGGCGCCGCGGCCGCGCGTGCTGTCGTGGCTGCTGCTGGGCTCGGGGCTCGCGGGACTGGTGGGGCTGCCGCTGCTGGGCGCGCGCCTGCTGCCGGACTTTCGCGAGGACTACCTGATCGTGCATGCATCGCTCCGTGCTGGGATCTCGCTCGAGGAGGTGCGGCGGGTCGGCGTGGACATCAGCCGGCGCCTGGCGGCGATTCCAGGAGTGCGAAGTGTCGCCGAGCAGATCGGCCGCGCGGAGAATGGGCAGGATCCGGATACGCCGAACAAGAGCGAATTCGAGGTGCAGATCGAGCCGGGGCGCGACCGGCCCGCCGCGCGCATCGATGCGGACATCCGCGCGGTGTTCGATGATTACCCGAACCAGTTGGTGGAGATCTACTCGGTGCTGGCCGAGCGCATCGGCGAGACGCTGAGCGGGGAATCCGCGCCCCTGTCGGTGAGCGTCATCGGCTCGGACCTGGACGCGGATGACGCGGTGGCCGCGCGCATCGTCGCGGTGCTTCGGTCCCTGCCGGGCGCAGGTACGGTGCGCGCCGTCGTGCCGGCACGGCAGGCCGAACTGCGCGTGCTGCTGGATGCGCAGGCGCTGACCCTGCGGGGCCTGACGCCGGCCGATGCGCTGCTCACCTTGAATGCTGCCTACCATGGCGCACCCTCGGGGGAGATCGCGCTGGCGGATCGCAGCATACCCGTGGTGGTGCGGGTGCCGGGCCCGGCCAGTCCGCAATCGGTGGGCGCGCTGCTGCTGCGCGGCGCCGATGGCCAGCTCACGCCAATGTCTGCGATGGCCCGGCTCGAGATGGTGGCCGAGCGAAGCCTCATCGACCACCAGGATGGCCTGCGCCGGCAGATCGTGGTCGCGACGCCAACGGTGAGCGATCAGGTCGGCTTCGCGCGCCGCGCGCGACAGGCCATCGAAGCCGGCGTGGCGCTGCCCGCCGGCGTGTACCTGCGCTACGGCGGCGCCGCGCAGGCACAGTCGGCGGCGGCGCGGGAATTGCTGCTGCACTCGGCCGGGGCCCTCGCGCTCATCGTGTTGCTGCTGGCCGCGGCCTTCGGCCGCACCCGGCACGTGCTCATCGTGCTGCTCGCGCTGCCCAGCACGCTGATCGGCGGCGTGCTGG